>ERZ772772.2254-NODE-2254-length-11569-cov-3.726941_pt1 | contig 11569 bp, 15 predicted proteins | sample MGYA00511484_ERZ772772 | MGnify/ENA primary metagenome ERZ772772 (study PRJEB29015, sample SAMEA2737913) | human oral metagenome | biome: human oral; feature: human-associated habitat; material: dental | place: China | collected 2088 ... | reverse complement strand
TGTTTTCAAAATGGTCTTCCAGTTCGATTTCCTTAGCAATAGTTACACCATCATTTGTGATAAGAGGTGAACCAAATGATTTTTCCAAAACGACATTGCGACCTTTAGGTCCTAAGGTTACCTTGACAGTATCTGCTAGAATATCGACTCCACGAACCATACTACTTCTTGCATCTGCTGAAAATTTAATATCTTTTGCCATAATGTTATTCCTCTTTTCTAATCTTATTCGACAACTGCCAGAATATTGGCTTCACTAACCAAGAGATAAGCTTCTTCTCCATCCTTAACCTCTACACCTGCATGGCTTTCAACAAGAACTATATCTCCAGCTTTGATTGACGGTGATACTAATTCACCACTTAAAGTGCGGATACCTTGTCCGACTGCGATGACTGTAGCTGTCTTAGTCGCAGCGTGGCTGTTTCCCGCGATAACAAAACCACCAACTTTTTCTTCTTTTTCTTCTACTTTCAAGACCACACGGTCTCCTAATGGTTTTAGCATAATTTTCCTCCAAAGATTAAATTTTAGCACTCTACACTTTTGAGTGCTAACCTATAATTATTATTTTATCACTTGGTCAGAATTAGTCAAGAAAAAAATACTCATTCATCTACAAAAATGACAAAAACTGACTGATAAAATTAGCCAGTTTCTTTTAATGATTAGCTTAAAACCAAAGCATCATCGCTTAGCCTGTGACCACTATTTTTATGGAAAAGATCCATCAACTGGGCTACCGTGAGGCTTCTCTTTTCCTCTCCCTTTACATCCACAACAATCTTGCCCTGAAACAACATAATTAAACGATTTCCATATTCAATTGCATGCTCCATGTTATGGGTCACCATTAACGTCGTCAGCTTTTGTTCTTCTACGACTTTTCTAGTCAAATTCATTACCATATCACTCGTTTTAGGATCAAGAGCAGCGGTATGTTCATCCAGCAAAAGGACTTTTGGGCGAACTAAGGTAGCCATAGCCAACGTAAGAGCTTGACGCTGGCCGCCCGATAGGAAATTAGCATCCGTCTTCATCCGATTTTCTAATCCCAATCCCAAATGTTTTAACTCCTTTTTGAATAAATCTCGCTCTTCTTCTGTAATAGATCTTTTAAAAAAGCTGCGCTTCTTACCTCTGCGATAAGCAATAGCCATGTTTTCTTCAATGCTCAAATTTGTGGCAGTTCCCATGCGTGGATCTTGAAAGACACGGCTAATATCTTTTGAACGATCTGATACAGAAGCTTTCTTGATAGACTCTCCATCTAAAAGAATATCTCCATCATCAATTTCTACAACTCCTGCAATCGAGTTCATGAGTGTTGACTTTCCAGCTCCATTTCCTCCAATTACGGAGATAAAGTCTTCCTGCTCAATTTCTAGGTCTAAACCACGGAGCACTGGATTTTCATTTATGCCACCTTTTTCAAAGGTCTTATATAGATTAGTTAATGTTAATAAAGCCATTATTTATTACCTCCTGATATTAAGGTCTTATTGGGTTTAATCTTTAACTTATTACGAATTTCTGGCACATAAAGGATAAGAGCTAGAAGAATAGCTGAAGCTAATTTGAGCATCTGAGCATCCACATTCATAGCAAGAATCATAACGAGTACCAAACGATACAAGATGGATCCCAAAACAATGGACCAAAGGCGTTTTCCTAGGGGAAGATATTTTACAATGACCTCTGCCAAGATAATGGAAGCAAGACCATTTACAATCGTTCCTGTGCCCATATTCATATCAGCATAGCCATTATTTTGTGCCAAAAGCGAGCCCGCCAGAGCGATGAATCCATTTGAAATCATATAACCAAAAATCTTGATGCGATCCACCTTTATACCGTTAGCCTCTCCCATAGCTAGATTATCACCCGTAGCTCTCAAGGCCAATCCAAGCTGAGTATTAAGAAGGCAAATCAGCAAGAAAATCACCAAACTCACAAAACTAACTCCCAATAGAATAACTGTATAAGTTTTGGGCCAGTGAAGTAGCTCCATCAATCCACTAACCAATGTCGCCTGACCTGAAAGAGAGACGTTAGAGCTTCCTAAAACAAGAAGATTGACAGAATATAAGGCTGTAAGAGTGATAATCCCCGTCAAAAGAGCTGGAATTTTCATCTTGGTATGAAGGAAACCAGATACTGCACCTGCAATCATTCCTGAGACAAATCCAGCAATCGTCGCTAAAAGCGGGCTGACTCCTTTGACGATTAGGAGAGCTGTCGTTGCTGCTCCAAGCGGAAAAGCACCCTCAGCAGTCAAATCAGCTATGTCTAAGATACGAAACGTTATAAAAACACCAATAGCCATAATAGACCAGAGCAAGCCCTGCGATAAGGCCGAAAGTATAATGTCTAAGAAACGATTCGAAGAATGCTCTGAACCTGATTTTTTCATAGTAGAAGCTTTCGAACCATTCGTTTTTTTCGTGGCAGTAGTTTTATTAGTCGGCTTAGCGGACTGGCTAGCTTTTTGTTCTTCAAGAATAGGAGTAATGTCAATATCCAAAGATTTAGCCATTTCTTCATTAACAACAACATTTAAAACTTCTGGCTGTTCGGAAGGAATATCACCAACCTTCTCGTCGTTCATAATTCGAATAGCTAGTTTAGCTGTTTGGCGTCCAAGTGCTTCAAAGTCAGCACCATAGGTAAATAGAACCCCATCATCAACCACATCAACAGCTCCCCCCACTACAGGAACTTTCATTTCTTTCGATAAATCTGTTACCAAATTAATGGCCGATACAATCGTATTATCCGCTGGAATAAACAAGACCTCTGCCTGGCTCATCAGGCTTCTAGTCGTATCTTGCACATCATTGGTAGATGAGATTCCTTTGGTTATGGTCTCGATTCCAGCAGCTTTAAAGACTGCTTCAGCCTCTTCCACCTGAACTTCTGAATTACGTTCATTCGTCGTATACATGATTCCGACTTTTTTCAGATTGGGTAGGACTTTTTTAAGCAATTCCACCTGCTTTTTAACAGGTGATCGATCACTCGTACCTGTCGCTAAACCACCAACATGCTCCATCGAAGCTACCAATTTTGCGGAAACAGGATCCGTAACTGCTGTAAATAAAATTGGAGTTTTAGTAGTTAAATTTGCCAATGCTTGAGCCGCTGGAGTCGCAATACCTAATACAAGATCGTTTTTAGATAAGAGCTTTTCAGCAATCGTTTGTAAATTCGACTGTTCTCCTTGCGCATTTTGATAGTCAATCCGAATATTTTTACCATCTGCATAGCCTTGCTCTTCTAACTCAGCGATGAATCCTTTTCGAGCTGCAGATAGAGCATCATGCTCTACATATTGTAAAATTCCAATACGAACCTGCTCTTTGCTATCGTTTGACGTGGCACACCCTGCCAAAGCAAGCATTGCCACCATCAAACTCACAAGAGATATGATTATTTTTTTCATTCCATTCTCCTCTTAATCATTTTTCAAAAACAAAAAGCCAATTAGACTGTATTCTAATTGACTTTTAAGTATTCATATATACGAAATATCTGTACTTTATATCCAGTCAATTAGAATAGTATCTAATCAGCTGGACTCAACATAAAATGCTTTAGCTTCTTAGATACAAACGGGGTGACGTTTGTATCCTATCGGCTACAAACGTCTATCTAAAGAAACTAAAGTAAAAGTAGGTATTTAATTTCATTGCCAATGATGACGTCTGTTTAACCATTTTACATCTCCTTGTTTGTGATTGTTTAATACTATACCCTTAATTTTAAACAATGTCAATACTTTTTGTGAAATTTCTGAAAATTTTTGAAACAATACATTCATTCTTTCCTTGCTTATAATTAAAAAACAGCTCCTATTCCTAAAAGAATGAGCTGCTTTCGTGTTGTAAAGTTGTAGCTATTAATACTGTTTAATCAAATCAACTGTCGGGCGGTCTAAACGCTCCACCAATGCTTGTAGGAAAGCTTGTGCTTGCAAGAAGTCATCCATAGCATAAAGCGTCTGATGAGAGTGAATATAGCGTGCGCATACCCCGATAGTTGTAGATGGTACACCTCCATTTTGTAAATGAGCCGCGCCAGCATCTGTTCCACCTTTGGCACAATAATACTGATATTTTATGCCTGCTTCTTCTGCTGTGGTTAACAAGAAATCCTTCATATTGGGTAACATGAGGTGACCTGGATCATAAAAACGTAGCAGTGTTCCTTCACCAATCGCACCTTGCCCACCATAGATATCTCCCGCAGGAGAGCAATCAACTGCAAAGAAAAGTTCTGGAGCAAACTTTGTCGTTGAAGCATGTGCACCACGCAAGCCAACCTCTTCTTGGACATTTGCGCCAACATAAAGTTCGTTGCCAAGTTTTTGAGCAGATAAAGCCTGTACCAACTCACTAACCATAAGGACACCATAGCGATTATCCCAAGCCTTGGAAATGACATTTTTTCCATTGGCCGTCAGGATAGCAGAGCTGTCTGGGACAATAGCATCACCAGGACGGATTCCAAAACTTTCTGCCTCTTCTTTGCTTGAAAAACCACCGTCAAAGACAATATCACCGACTTGTGGTAAAGTTGGAGATCCGCCTGCGCCACGCAAAAAGTGGGGAGGCACTGAACCTGAAATCACAGGAATCTCTTGTCCTCCTCGTGTAAACAGCTTAAAACGCTGGCTACTCACTACAAGAGGATTCCAGCCACCGATTTCCACCACACGAAAAGTTCCATCTGGCTTGATTTCACTGACCATAAAACCAACTTCATCCATGTGCGCAGCTACTAGTATGCGCGGAGCGTCCGCTTCTTCTGAATGCTTGACACCAAACAGACCACCAAGGCCATCTACTAACATCTCATCCACATGAGGCGTCATTTTTTCTCGTAAGTAGGTCCGTATCGGCCCTTCGTAAGCTGAGATTGCAGGAATCTCTGTTACCTCTTTAATCTTTGAAAACAAATCTGACATATTTACCTTCTTTCTTTCCTTTATTTTATCACTTTTTAGAGAGGATGGGTAGGAAAAATAAGCTCAAAATGAAGCAATAATCCTTTTTCACTTTTATCTAAGACAATGACATTCAAACTCCCATTCATTACCTTAGCTAACTGACGAGCGACTGCTAATCCAAGGCCAGTTCCCACTTGGTGACGGGAAGAGTCCTTCATGTAAAACTCTTCAAAAAGATAAGGGACATCCTCTTCTTGTAGTGTTTGGCTATTATTTTGGAAAGATATGCAAACTTGCTGTTCCTGAATAGATAGTCGGATATTTAAAAAAGTATCTGCATAGCGACCTGCATTTTGTAAGAGATTATTAAAAATACGCTCCAAACTATTTTCATCTGCCGAAACATAAACTGCGGAGTCCGGAATATCTATATCAACCGATAGCTGCGCCGCCTCCAGTAGCTGGTAATGTCCAAGCAAACTTTCTTTTAAAACACGAGCAAGATCCACTTTTTTCAGATGAATCTGGTAATCTGACGATCGAAGGCGAGCATAGTCATAAAATTGCTCTACTAGAGACTGCATGCTTTCTGCCTTATTTGTCAGAACGGCGAGATTTTTTACCAACTCCTCATCTACAGGTTGCTCTTGCTCGTTTGCTTGCATCCACTTCAAGTAACCAACTATCACTGTTAAAGGAGTTCGCAAATCATGACTAATATTTTCAATCTGCTTTTGAAAGCGTAGCTCTCTCTTCTGAGAATACAGGACATGTTGCTCCACTTGGGCCAAGTAGTGATTTAAAGATATTAGAAAGTCGGCCAAATATTTATCTGGCATAGAAAGTTTCAGTGTCTGAGGCTGTCCCAAACTATCTTCTATCATCTTTAGCTCAGTAGAAAGCCTCTTCAAGCCGGCGATTAAACTATAGTAGCGAAAACCAAAATATACAGCTATGAAAGAAGCAAGTAAAGAAAGAAAATAGAGCATAATCTCTCCTTTAATGATACAAATCAAAAGTAAATTTCTCCCACAATCATTTGATTTGAAGAAGAAAATCGTATTTCAATGAACTGATATTATCGTGAATCTTTTGGTGCCAGAAAAATCAAGGCACTCCCTATCAGAAGTAGACTGATACCAAAACCTGAACTCAACAACTTCATAATACCGTCAGCTCGATTCCAAATAAACTCAAAAATAGGTGTCTGATTTGGATTATTAAAGTCAATACCTCCAAAACGCAAGAAAACAAGTGGCATCCAAGAAGAAATAATTTTCAACAGAGAATTCTGATACCCAAACATCTCTAAAATGGTAGGAATAAGAAGCCATAGTCCCCCCCAAGCTAGAACAGTCAGTATTATTTTTTGTGTCCATTCAAGGAAGAAGAGAATGGTAGCTACACTAGCCATTATCAGAGGTAACAGTAAAGGAAGTTCCCAGATTAACTCAGTTAAGCTAGTAACCTGCGGTTCAGAATCCGGCTTTAGAATTATTGGTACCAATAAGAGATAGACGCTACTCACCCAAACACTAGCAATGAAACTAAAAATAGAAGCGGTGAACCATTTTCCTAATATAATTTTTAAGGGTGAAACCCCAAATGACAAAGTTGGCAACTGGGCTCTTGCTTTATAGCTTTCTTCGTACAAAAAAAGCGTCATACCAGCAGAAAGACCCAAAAACCAAAAGGCTTGATTGGCTAGAGTATTATAAGCATCATGAAATTCATTGTGATACAATACCAAGTGTAGATTAGGTCTGTTCGGAATCCAGTATAGCATTTCTAGTTGCAGAAACGCCAAAACAAGTAGTAAAATAGCCACCAGCCATATGGATTTTTTATGAGACAGTCGATACCATTCACTTTTTATAAAATTTAACATCGTAAAACCTCCTTACAAGCTAAGGATAAACTAGCCGATATCTTTCTCCCTCAGATAACTAAAAGCTAGTAGAATAAAACAAACACTCCAGAAAATACCAGCAATCATACATTTAGTAAATCCTGCTCCAGTTCCCCATAAAGTTTGACTATTTTGAGCATTGACAATCGCCTCTGTAGAAAAGAAATTCTGTGGCAACCAATTAGCAAATTCAATTAGCACTTTCCAACGAAAACCTAAGCCAATATTAAGTAAAAAACTTGGTATTAATCCCCAAAACAGTAAAAGACAGATAAAAACTATCGAGGTTTTTTCAAAAAAACTGGAGAAAAAATTGTTGAAAGGATAGCCGCTACAGCTAGCAAAAAAACAGCTGGAACTTCTATAATAATATCCATCAGTGACACTGGCCCACTATGCTTTAATAAAACAAGAGCACTTCCTATATATACAGATAAGATTGTCAGCATAGACAAAGTAGCTCCAGTGGTCACAACGATTGTCTTCCCAAAAAATATTTTCATAAAAGAACTACCGTAAGCTAGTGGATTTTTCAAGTGCCTAACTTTTGCTCTCCTTCGTAACATAGCATGGTAAAAAGCATAGCCATAAAAAGAAAAAGCATCGGATTTGCCACCAGATTAGACAAGGAGAAAGACAGGGTATTGTATTGAAAATGTGAATCAGACCCCATCATACATAGAAGAATATTTATGAGCAAACCACTTAGACTCAACACAAAGGTGAACAAATAAATCATTTTACTATGGAAAAGGCGGTAAAACTCACTTTTTTATATAATTTCTCATTATTTTCGCCCTTCTTTCAAACTCATATAATAGTCTTCTAGCTTCATTTCTAACGTCCGTAGACTGCTAATATAAATCTGATGCTCCGCAGCAAGTTTGCTGTAAAACTCTGGACGATGTCGTGGATGATAAATGACTAATCGTTGATTTGCAAAGACCGTGAATTGCTCATCAGCATCCCTTTGCTCTAAAAGAAATGTATAACTAGCTAAATCAGAAAGCGTCATCTCAATACTATTAGAACACTTTTGGTGAAGAGCTTCCGCACTAATTGACTCCAATAACTCTCCCTTACTAATAAAAGCATAGTGAGTGGCAATTTGTTGTAGTTCCGATAGAATATGACTAGAAATTAGAATCGTTATATTTCTTTCTTGATTCAATTGACGGAGCAGCTGACGAAACTCAATAATACCACTCGGATCAAGACCATTGATCGGCTCATCCAGCACTAACACCTGCGGATTGCCTAATAAAGCAATGGCTAAACCCAGACGTTGCTTTTGTCCCAAAGAAAGTGCGCTAGCTTTCTCTTTTCGTTTCTCTGATAGTCCCACCGTCTCTAACAAAGTTACTGCTTGCTTATCTTGAGGAAGACCTTTTTGAATGGCATAGTAACGCATGTTTTGTTCAACAGTCATGTTTGGGAAAAAGACAGGCTTCTCAATCAAAAAGCCCATTCGACTACGAGCTATAGACAACTCCTTTCCCGCTCGCCCCAAGAGAAAGACATTTCCTTTACTAGGGAAATGCTGTCCAGCTAGGATACGAAATAAGGTTGTTTTCCCCGCACCATTATCTCCTATTAAACCATAGATACTACCTTGAGGAACTGCCAGCGAAATATCACGAAGCGCTTCAAAAGCTCCATAACGCTTACTCAAATGCTCAATTGCAATGATTGATTTATTCATGGTTTCTCCTTTTATCCTATTTGATAATATCATTGTAACGAATAGGTGTTTAATAAGTCATAAAGAAAAAATAAAGAAGTCGTAAAGATTTAAACTAATTTAAAACCAATCCCATAGATAGTCTGAATAACTTCGTCAGGTAACTGTTCTTTTAATTTCTTACGAATGTTGCTGATGTGAACATTGACTGTATTATTCTCACCATAATAACCGTCCTTCCAAACAACCTGATAAAGTTGCTCACGCGAAAATACCTTATCAGGCTGACTCATCAATAATTGCAAAATATCAAACTCATGAGCGGTTAGTATAACTTCCTTATCATCGACCAACAATTGGCGAGAGTCTGGATAGAGAGTGAGACGTTTATATTCAAGCACAGTTTTTGTTATGTTAACTTGCCCTCTCCTTAAATTGGCCTGTACACGTGCCAGCACCTCCATCGGCTCAAAAGGTTTGGTAATATAATCGTCTGCCCCAAGAGAAAAAAGGTAGACTTTATCGCTCAAAAAACTTTTAGCAGATAAAATCAGAATAGGACAGGTAAGCTGATAAACCTGACGAAGTTGGTTTAATACCTCTTCTCCCGAAATCCCCGGCAACATTAAATCTAGCAATACAAGATCAACCATCTCTTGTTGAGCTAACAAAAGAGCCTCCGTGCCTGAAAAAGCTTGGATAGTTTGATAACCTGCCTGTTTCATCATCTTGGCCAACAGTTGGTTGATATCAGTATCGTCTTCGACAATTAAAATACGAATCATCATCGTCGCCTCCTTGATGTTATTATAAGGAAAAACATAGTAAAAAACAATGAAATATAAGACCAAAGTATCGCAAGTTCGTATTTTCTTTCCATTTCAAATCAAGGTGTCTTGTTATCTTGCATATCAGAGAAATTTACTATCCTTGATTTCTATCTTTGTCGTTGTTCCTCCTTCTTTTTTGTGTTAAAATATTGTCATGAAAGCTAAAAAAATCATTTTAACCACTGCTGCTCTTTTAGGGGCAGGTGCACTTGCTTTTGGAGCTAGAAAAATAGTACAAGAACAAGAGCAAACTAAAAAAAGAGAAGAAATTGTTGAACTCGTTCGTAACTTCTTTGCAAGTCAGGGAAAGATTGCAACAGTCTATGTCCAGCTTTATGAATCAAGCAACGAACGTTTGGTAGGAGGAGTCGTTCTAGAAGACGACCGTCACTTTACTTTTGTCTATGAAATGGGGCAACTTAGCTACGAGGAGGAAGCATGATTATTCCTGAAAGCATCGAAGATCTAGCAACTTATGTCCACTCAGAAAATAAGGTCGTGTTCTTCTTCACGGCAGATTGGTGTGGAGATTGTCGCTTTATCCAGCCTGCTCTACCAGATATTGAAGCAGAAAATCCGAGTTTCACCTTTGTCCAAGTAGATCGTGATGCTTATTTAGAGGTGACAAAAAGCTGGTATGTTTATGGAATCCCTAGCTTAGTCGTGCTAGAAAAAGGACAGGAAATCGGACGCCTGGTCAATCGAAATCGAAAAACGAAAATAGAAATTAATGATTTTTTAGCAACCTTATTATAAAAAATGGAGAGAGAAATGATTTTTACTTATAACAAAGAATTTGTTGGGGATGTTTTGATGGTCATTGTCGCTGACAATGAGGGAGCAAAAGTGACTTTTGAACGCAAAGGCAATGTTACTCGCATCTTCCGAGAAGATACACAACAAACGATTGCTTGGAATATTTTTCAAGTATCTGAATACTTGAACATCAACCAAGTTGGTCAAGTGACTCTAACCGATCAGGATGTAGCAAAACTCAATCAAGAGTTACAAAAAGAAGGTTTCGCTGAGGAACTTGTCAATGACCATGAACCAAAATTTGTTGTCGGAGAAATTGTTGAAATGGTAGCACATCCAGATAGCGACCATCTCAATATCTGTCAAGTACAAGTCGCTACAGACAAAACTGTTCAAATCGTTGCCGGCGCTCCTAATGCCCGAGTAGGACTAAAGACCATTGTTGCCTTACCTGGAGCCATGATGCCAAAAGGTAATCTTATCTTCCCTGGTGAGTTGCGTGGTGAAAGAAGCTTCGGTATGATGTGTAGCCCACGTGAGCTACAACTACCAAATGCCCCTCAAAAACGTGGCATTATCGAACTTTCTGATGCAGAGACTGTCGGTACCGCTTTTGATCCAGCAAAACACTGGCAAGGATAAAAATATAAAATCGTGAATTGTGGAATCCCTCAATCGTTAGATATTCTATCTAATTTTTTGAGTTTGATGCAATTTTTCACGATTTTTTTATTTCTCTTACGAATAAATATGTAGGAGGAAAATAAATGTACAATAAAGTTATTATCATTGGCCGTTTGACAGCCACACCAGAATTGCATAAAACGAACAACGAAAAGTCAGTCACACGAGCAACTGTAGCCGTAAATCGTCGCTACAAAGATCAAAATGGTGAACGTGAAGCCGACTTTATTAATATCGTTTTTTGGGGCAAGCTTGCTGAAACACTGGCTAGTTACGCTAGTAAGGGTAGTCTCATCTCTCTTGATGGAGAATTGCGTACACGTCGATATGAAAAAGATGGCGTTACGCATTATGTCACAGAAGTGCTTGGTCATGGTTTTCAGCTTTTAGAAAGTCGTGCTCAACGAGCTATTCGTGAGAATAATACTGGAGCTGACCTGGCAGATCTAGTCCTTGAAGAAGAGGATCTTCCTTTCTAAGTCACTATACCTCAAGGAGGTTACACAAACTCTCCTACAGGAGCCGAATCAGAACTACTCAGTTATTTAAAAACTTATACTTCTATAATTAGATTGAAATTCCATAAAACATTAAGCTGCGACACTCTTGTCCAGCTTTTGTGCTTTTTAATAAAATATACCATGTGTTCTCTCTTTATAAAGCATTTTGTATTCTTAGTCGCTTCTATTCCCAAAATTTGATTATTTTTTGTTATAATGCTTAGCAGAGGTGAAAATATACATGAAAAAAATTGCTTTTGA
>ERZ772772.2246-NODE-2246-length-11590-cov-2.920936_pt1 | contig 11590 bp, 9 predicted proteins | sample MGYA00511484_ERZ772772 | MGnify/ENA primary metagenome ERZ772772 (study PRJEB29015, sample SAMEA2737913) | human oral metagenome | biome: human oral; feature: human-associated habitat; material: dental | place: China | collected 2088 ... | reverse complement strand
TCTCCTGATTTTAAGTCGTGTACCTTAGCTTGAATATTCAGCAAATAATGATATATATAGCGTGACAAGACTAGTGTTTCATCTACCTTAACAGAAAAAGCGTCACTCACAAATATTGGCTCGTTCCAATACATTACAAAGCCAGCATAAGCGCCAGACCCTGCAACGGTTATTGTTTCACCATCTCTATTAAATCTGTCAATGTAATACGCAGGTTGTTGACCACCAGAAATAACAGGATATTTCCCTTCGGCAGAAGTCTTCTTTGTTACTGTAGTCCCACGCTTCAACTCTGCCACTTCCCCCAACGGCATCCATTTCACCTCTGCTCTATTAAGCAACTTCTCAATATATTTCATGCTTCCAGTTGTTTAATAATTTCGTCGATGTCGGCCCTAAGCGTGTCGATGCGTTTCACCGTTTGCGCCACCTCGCTGTTAAGCTTTACTATGTCTATCACCTCGCGCGTGTCTTCGGCCTCCACATACGAACTAACCGACAGGTTATAATCGTTCTCGGCAATGGCACTATGGTCTACCGAGGTGGCCACATATTGCACATCGGCCTTTGCAGCAAAGATGTCTACAAGGCGGTCGATATGCTGGGGCAGCAACACATTGTTGTTGGTTTCTTTCTTATAAAAGGCTTCGCCACTGGCATCGATAAACTGCGTGCGGGTGTCGGGCTTATGTTTAGACAACACCAGGATGTTAACGGCAATGCTAGTGCCATAAAACAAGTTGGGCGGAAGGGCAATAACCGTTTCCACAAAGTTGTTGTCCACCAAATACTGCCTTATTTTCCGCTCGGCACCGCCACGATAAAACACACCGGGGAAACATACAATGGCAGCATGACCACGAGCCGAAAGATAATTAAGGGCGTGCAACACAAAAGCAAAGTCGGCCTTAGACTTGGGCGCCAACACGCCAGCAGGGGCAAAACGTGCATCGTTGATAAGCGTGGGGTCGCCCGCACCCACCCAAGTCACCGAATAAGGTGGGTTAGAAACAATGGCATCGAAAGGCTTATCGTTGCCGTATTGGGGATTTAACAGTGTGTCGCCTAGCGCAATGTGAAACTTATCGTAGTTGATGTTGTGCAAAAACATGTTCATGCGGGCCAGGTTGTAGGTGGTGTGGTTTATCTCCTGTCCCCAATAGCCGCCCTCTATCACGCCCTCGCCAAGCAGCTTTTTTACCTGCAGCAACAGCGAACCCGAGCCACAAGCGGGGTCGTAAACCTTGTTAACCTCGGCTTGTCCCAGCAAGGCAAGGCGCGCAATAAGCTTGGAAACGTTTTGGGGCGTGAAGAACTCGCCACCCGACTTGCCCGCATTGGCTGCATAATTAGAGATAAGAAATTCGTAGGCATCGCCAAAAAGGTCTATTTCATGGTCTTCAAAACTGCCAAAGTCTAGACTTTCAACGCCCTTTATCACGGCCGCCAGTCGCTTGTTTTTCTCATCTACATTGGTGCCAAGGCGGTTGCTGGTGGTGTCGAAGTCGGCAAACAGCCCCCTGATGCGGCTTTCCGATTCGGTTCCGCTAGCCGAACGCTCGATGGCAGAGAAGATAGCCGACAGGTCGGTGTTGAGGTTGGGGTTGGTTTGGGCATGCTTAGCCACATTAACAAACAGCTCGCTGGGATAAATCATGTAGCCCTTAGTGGCAATGGCATCGGCCACTACCTCGCTGGGCACATTCTCGTTAGCCATTTGGGCATAATGCACTTGGGGGTCGCCGCCCTCGATATACTGGCAAAAGTTTTCGCTAATAAATCGGTAGAAAAGCGTACCTAGCACAAATTGCTTAAAGTCCCACCCATCTACGGCACCGCGCACATCGTTGGCAATGCGCCAAATGGCAGCCTGCAATTCGTCTCTTTGTTTTAAACTAGTCATTTTATGTATGTATGTCTTATCTTTGTTTGGCTTGTTGATGTAGGTTGTTAACCCCATGCCACGCACGGCAAAAAGGCAAAAGGCACACGCCCAAACCTGCAAAAAAGCAGGCAAGGAGCTTGGTGCAGACAGAAAATTTACCTACCTTAGCTGCGTATAACAAAAGGGTGTAAAAAGCCTGCCAAGGCAAAAGTAATCATTTAATTTGAGAAAAGCGGTGCGCAACAGCTTGTTTTTAGCCCCACGCACCTGTTTTTTACACACCACCACAAACCCAAAACAACATGGCAAAACGTGAATATATAGAAGCCAACAAACGCTGGCTTGAAGAAAAAGCAAAAGAAACGGGGGTGAAATGCCTGGCTAAGGGCGTAATGTATAAGGTGATTAAGCAGGGGGAAACGGGCGGCGCAAGCCCTTCGCCAAGAAGCATCGTAACGGTGCACTACACGGGCCGAACCATTAATGGGCGGAAATTCGACTCAAGTCTGGGTGGCGTGCCACTTGCTTGCCGGCTGTGCGACCTTATTGAGGGCTGGATAATTGCCCTGCAACAGATGCACGTGGGCGACAAATGGGAGCTGTATTTGCCGGCCGAGGTGGGTTATGGCAAGCTGTCGCAAGCTGGTATACCTGGCGGGTCGACGCTTGTTTTTGAGGTTGAACTGCTGGGCGTGGGCTAAGTATTTGGCTGGTTTCTTCGCCAAGAACATGAAGAAGTTGGGCAGAAACGAGAGCGGCAAGGCACTATCGTATCTGTTGGTGCGCAGTTGTAATGTGCTACATGCTCAACAACGGCTTTGTTACAGGCTTGCTCTGGTCTGCCGGGGCTGGGGTTGTAATGTGCAACGCGCTCAATAACGGCTTTGTTACAGGCAGGTTTAAGAGATTACCTTTGCTGTGTTTTCAGTACATGCCACAATATAATAAAGGCTCGCTCTATCGTGGAGCGGGCCTTTATTTGTTGTGGTACACCTATTATATAATAGGCGGTTGTAGCGGGTTATCTTGGCCGTCGCCGCTTGCCTTATCGCCTTGTTGGTGTTGCATTACAAGTGCAGAAGGTTGCAAACAACCTTCGCCATCCGCTGTTTCGTTATTCTTTATTAACAGAAAAACATTTGCTTTGAAGTGTCCTTTCTCTATCTCGTTGTAAGTTTGCAACAGAAATCAAAACAATCATTCAAAAGCAAATCTGTATGAATAATCTTCTTAACAACCCAGAACACACCGAAAGCAAGCAGCGACTAACCCAAGCCCGACAACATCTCATCAAGGCATTCGCGCCCTTGCTCTCTACTCAACACACCGGAAAGCAAAGGTGGATTGGCACCAAAACCGACTTACTGGAGATGGTTCACCTGGCCTATACCTTCTCTTATGTACGCGACGACCAAGGTCGCCCTGCCACTTTCCTGTGGATGGTGCAACGCGCCTGCGCCAATTTCTTGCTCTCCATGCCCCGAAACCCCAGTGCCTTTGTGGGCAAAGCCATGCAACGTAAAAACACTAAGCAGGCGCCTTTACTAGAACGCTACTGCCATTTGCTCTACGAACAGGGCGTTAACGAACCGTTACAGACATGGATGGCAGTGTGAGTTGTTTTGAGTTAAGGCGTCAACTTGTCAACTCGCCGACAGCAAAAACATCGTCAACTAACAAAAGAGCTCACAAACTTACCCACACATTTCTCCAACCAAAAGAACAACATTCAGCTATGACCACACACCACATCAACCTCAACCAGACGTTAACCCCGCACTTCACCCTTGCAGAGTTCGTGCGTTCAGGCGTTGCCATACGCCATAACATTGCGAATACACCGACACCCAACGCAATTAATAACCTTCGCCTACTTTGTGAGAACGTATTAGAACCCCTACGCCGCCGCTTTGGCGTGATACGCATAACCAGTGGCTATCGTTGCGAAGAGCTTAACAACATGGTGGGCGGCAAACCCAATTCGCAACACCTGCTGGGACAAGCTGCCGACATTCACCTCTCTAATAAAGAGGTGGCCATGAAGATGTTCAACTTCGTTGCCGAACGTCTTGACTACGACCAGCTGCTGTTTGAGCATCGAAAAAGCGATGGGGCTAATTGGCTACACGTATCGTATAAGGCCGCAGGCAATCGCAAAATCAAATCAGAAATCAACGTTTAGGCATTAACCACGCCCAAAACACAACCGCTAGCACAAAGGACGGGCTGGGAACGAGCAAACGCTTGCCCAGCCCGCCCTCGCTATTTCCCCTTTAAACCAAGCCTTTACAAACACTACACCAAACACTATCCCCATCACTACACCATCATTGCTTGACAAGGGCACCTTGATTTAGTAACTTTGCAAACGTAATCAGTAAGCAACCACACCGCCGCCCACCAACAGGCACACACGGTATGCGCGATGTCGACTAGCGCAAAATGTTCTTGCCCCCACCCTACAAGGGCGAAACGGATGGCCTCTACCGATACATAGTGAACATTATTAATCAAAAAAAGAACCTTTAAAACAACACACAATTATGGCAGTAATGTATAAACTTCGTCAAGAAAAGAACCCCAAGAGCAAGTTCAAAGGTCAGTGGTACGCACGTGCCATCGCCATCGACACGGTAGACACGGCAACAATTGCCAACATCATGCAACAAAACTGTACCTTGAAGAAGGCAGACATCCTGGCGGTTATCGCCGAACTGATCGACGTGATGAAAGAGCAGTTGCAAAACTCAAAGGTTGTTCGCCTCGATGGCCTTGGCTCATTCCGCATCGGCATCAAGACCAAACCTGCTCTCAAAGCCGAAGACTTCAACGCCTCTAAGAATGTTGTGGGCACGCATGTGCTCTTCCGTCCGCAGACTAGGATAAACAAGGACAAGAGTCGCAAGAAGGCCTTGCTTGACGGATGCCGCGTGCAAGAGTTGCCGCTCAACATGATTGAGAAGAAAAAGAAGAAGGCCGGCGGCTCTACTCCCGCTCCTACGCCAGGACATTGATAAGGGGAAAGGTGAGAAAGCTCCCCCCTTTACATTAACTTAAAACTTCAAAGCACAATGAACACCAAGAAACTATCAACCTTCAAGTTAATCATCAAAGTAATTGCCGCCATTGCCACTGCCGTGCTTGGCGTGATTGCAGGCAAAGGACTGGGCGATGAAGATTAGTCGTGAGCAGCAAGAGATGATACTCTTCATCCTCAAATCCATCGCCCTGCTAGCCACCACCGTTGCAATATTCAGTTGCACTTGGCTACTTCATTAGCCGCAACGTCCACACAATCTCTATCGTTAACGCGCGTTCGGACAAGTTCCGAACCCGCGTTTTCTTTCTCCCCCACCCCTATTCCGCATATAAAGCCTGTTCTTGACAGAAGGACATAAGGGACATAAGCAAAGAACACCCTACCATCTTTCCGTAATTTTTAGTTGGCAAGTAGACGAATTTGCAATAAGCTCTCCTTTACCTTCCCAATCAATTAACACGTCCATAAAAACAAACAAGCACAACAGTGAATTGCCTTCTATTTATAGTATCTCTGCCTTATTTGCTTATAAAAAAGAGAAGTCAATTAATTATCAAAAACTTATCCTTGGTTCATTGAAATATAATGTCTACTTTTGCAAAAACAATTTTAATTAAAAAAAAACAATTATGGAAGGTTACATAGATTACCTCATCTCATTAGACGCAGAGATCCAAAGAGAAATCGAAAGAGACGTGTTGGGCATTAAAGTTCCTTATTTGGCAATAAGGTATAAGAAATGGATGGTTACTATCGACGAGAAAACCGAGAATGTAGCCAATGCCTATATCAGCTATATCAAATCAGCAGATAAACAATTGTTCTCATTTGAAGAAGATTTCTTTGAATTACTACCTCAAGAAGTTGAGGCAGGCGACATTAAGGGTGTATCCGCTTTGTTTGATAAATATCTTAATGTTGTTAATGAATGGTTTGAATTGGCCAAAGATGAAGATTATGGCTTTTCTCCTAAGCTAGTGAGCGACTGGAGAAGTGCCTTCAGAAACTATCGTCGTTTTATAGAAGAGTGGGTTTTACCTAAAATCAGTGGTAAGAAAAGCGACATACCAGTTATGCAAGGAGCAAATGTCCATAAACAATTGTTTGCAGGAGAAGAGTTTCTACATTGGCTAACGACAACTGATGAGAAAGGAAAAGCAAGTGCTCAAAGCTACATCTCTCGACTAAAAAGATTGAATCGCACGCTGTCTCAGGCTATTTCCGCTAAATCACAAACGCTTCAAGGCGGCCTATTTAGCTTAATACCCATTTTCTTAAAAGCCAAAAAGGAAGGGAAAGTGCTTGGCTTCTTTACATTACTAGACAATATATTGAAATATGCTATTGACAACAACGATTGTCAGTGGATGCCAATTCCTTCTTTAAGAGATGCGCTTAGTGCCTTGCGTAAGTATGGACAATTCATCAATGAAGAGTTTATTAACGGAGACTCAACCGATGAGGAGGATCCAGAAGAAGAAACGACTGATATTAGCCAGTTAGGATTTAGTGGTGTAACAAAGACTTATGATTACCAAACGCTCGAGAATAATTTCCGTTTCAGACTTATTACTCAAAATCGTATGAGTGAAGGTAAGGATGTGTTTTACCCTATAAGCATCATCAACCGCTTATTTAGATTAAGCAGCAAAGCTATAGCAAAACACTCTGAGCGTAAGGACGATTACAAATGGTTTAATAGGTGGATAGATGATTGCATTGCAGAAACACATGTAATAACCGACAAAGGTGACTTTATTTTAGCTAAGCTGAGCGAGAATGATACAATTATCATCAATCTTACAACAAAGGAAGTAACTGTTAAGCTACTGGATGGAACAACTGCCAGAATGCTAACTCAAACAGAAGAAGCTACTGCGCCTGCTCGTTTTATGGAAATAAGCCAGCTATCCAAAATCCATATCGACCATACACCGCTGATATGTAATCTGCTTTCAGAAAACATATCGAATCTACCTGCTATGGTAAGACTGACAGAAATAATACGCGAGGTTGCCAAAGAAAACAATTTATCCATTGTTAGAGACAACTTTTCAACCATTGCAAGCCAGGTGATGAAGAGCGAAAAGCATATTGTTGAAATGCTGGAAATGATTCCTACACTAAAGACTGAGTTAGAATTTATTCGCTCAAAATCAAAACTATGCCTGATGAACGCAAAATATAATTTAAGAAAGAAGAAATAATAATCACCGCGTTAAACATAAGACGTAAAAAGAGCTTACAACTAATATAGGACCCTTTAAACATCTTTATCGCCTATGAATAAATTTGATGTAATAAGTAGTATTCTCGAATCTGAGACGTTTAACAAAAAAGGTATAGAGTTAGATTTAAGTAGCAGCACTATAAGTGGCTATGAAAAAACCTGTTTGAAAGACAAGGTTGAACAGATGCATTGTAGTGCGGGCTACAGAAGGAACATACAAGTACTAATGCCATTAGTAAAAGCATACTTTATCGACCTGCCTTTGGCTAGTAAGATATACCTTTCTACAATAAATGGGAATAGCTTGGCAGAAATAATTAAGAAGATTGATGCCGACTCAAAAAAATGGGAAAGCAAAATCATCATTAACTTTATTATCAATGATGAAGCCATCTTGAAAGTTCTTGACGAGCTATACAATAGAATAGACAGCCTTTCTAGCATTGAGCAAATTAGATGGGGTGCAGCAGTGGAAAATGATGTTACTAATAAGTATTGCTTGGAAATAATAAGTTATAGCTGATTGCTAATTTCACAGTAGAAAATATTTTGTGTACTTATAGCCAAACAGAATTGCTTTTGGAAAATTGCTGTTAGAAGAATGCAACGTGCGCACAGCATGGCATTGACAAACCTTTACGCGGAGTAAATATAGGTGTCTTGTTTGTTTACGCGGCATTTATGGCTTTCCAAATCCAATTCTGTTTGACTTTAACTCCGTCATCCCTTTTTAACAAGTTTATCCGTTCATTCCTTTTTCAAGGCACAACCACAGTTTGCTACATACGGATGGGGCGGAATTGCTGTTTTTATTGTATCTTAGTTCGCTACTTCGTACTTGACGAGGGGTGTTTATCTTGGTTTTACTACACAAAGATAATCAACTTCTCTCAATGAGTTGAAAATTAGACCGTAATCAGTTCGTCAGACCAATTGCGGTTTAATGCACTTGTTACGGTTTCTACAATTGCTCCTCGTCTAACCTTATGCCACCGCTCACAGGTACATAACCATAGCCCACTTTGCCCGCTCATACTTGTTTCCCCAAGCCTTTCAACGAAAAAGAGGAGCTGCCTCACGGCAGTTCCTCTTCCATTTAATGTAAATCTTCAACTTTATTTATGAGTTCTTCGTGGGCCATCTTGGGCTTGAACCAAGGACCTCCAGATTATGAGTCTGTTGCTCTAACCAACTGAGCTAAAAGCCCGAACCACCCACATAGGGGTTGTTTGCAAGTGCAAAGGTAGTAGTTTTGCGCCAAATATCCAAACAATTAAGACAAAAAGACGTAAAAATGAGGTGGGCAACATCAAGTTCAAGCACTTTTATGTATCTTTGCATACTTGGGGAAATGTGCCCCATACACAACTATATAGACGTATCAATGAGTATAGAAACGACATCAGAGAAGTTCGACAACAAAGGATTGACCGACGAACAGGTTGCGAAAAGCCGTGAACAACACGGATATAACGTGCTAACACCCCCGAAACGAGCATCGCTTTGGGCACTTTACATAGACAAGTACCGCGACCCCATCATCCAAATCCTACTTGTGGCCGTTGCCGTTTCGCTCGTTTTCTCGTTCATCAACGGCGAGTTTCTCGAAACGCTGGGCATATTCTTGGCCATCATCCTAGCCACCACCATCGGCTTTTACTTTGAAAGAGACGCCGCAAAGAAGTTCGACGTGCTCACGACCTTGGGCGAAGAGCAGCCCGTAAAGGTGCGCCGAAACGGACAAACCACCACCGTGGCGCGCAAAGACGTGGTGCCTGGCGACCTGATGGTGATTGAAGTGGGCGATGAAATACCTGCCGACGGGCTGTTGCTGCAATCGTCTGACTTGCAGATTGACGAGTCTTCGCTCACGGGCGAACCCATCATCAACAAGCATGCAACGCCCGAAGTGGCCGAAGAAGAGGCCACTTACCCCACTAATGTGGTGCTACGCTCTACGATGGTGATGAACGGTAGCGGGCTTGCAAGGGTAACAGCCATAGGCGATGGCACGGAGATTGGCAAGGTGGCACGTAAGGCCACCGAACTAACAGCCGTGAAAACGCCCCTCAATCAGCAGCTCGACCACCTGGCCAAGCTTATCAGCAAGGTGGGTTCTGCCGTGGCCGTCACTGCTTTCGCCGTGTTCCTTGCCCACGATGTGTTTACCAATCCCCTTTGGCAAGGCCAAGACTACATGCGCATGGCCGAGGTGGTGCTGCGCTATTTCATGATGGCCGTAACGCTATTGGTGATGACGGTGCCCGAAGGATTGCCTATGGCCGTTACGTTGAGCCTTGCATTGAACATGCGCCGAATGCTTAAAAGCAACAACCTTGTGCGCAAATTGCACGCTTGCGAAACGATGGGGGCAGTCACCGTGATATGTACCGACAAGACAGGAACACTTACCGAGAACAAGATGCAGGTGGCAGAGATGCGCGTTTTCGCACCCGAAACTCCACTAGCAGATGCCATCGCGCTGAACACCACTGCTCATCTCGAAACCAAAGACAACGCAACTACAGGCATAGGAAACCCAACCGAGGTAGCCCTATTGCTGTGGCTGGGCGCCAACAAACAAAACTATCGCGAGCTGCGCACTGCGGGCAAGATAGAAAATCAATTGCCTTTCTCCACTGAACGCAAGTATATGGCCACCATTGCCAGCCTAAACGGTCGGCGATACCTATTCTTAAAAGGTGCGCCCGAAACGGTTATGGCCCTCTGCCAGCTAACAAACGAGGAGCGAACCACCACTACCGACCTACTGCGAAGCTACCAGAACAAGGCCATGCGCACATTGGCCTTCGCCTATAAGCCCCTGCCCAACGACCTTGAAACCAATTTTGCCGACCCCAACCTGCTGCAAGCCCTTCCCCTCCAAGCCGTTGCTGCCATCAGCGACCCTATTCGTCAAGATGTGCCCGCAGCTGTAAAGGAGTGTATCGATGCAGGTATCGAGGTGAAAATTGTTACCGGAGACACTGCCGCAACAGCCATCGAGATTGCTCGACAGATAGGGATATGGCACAAAGATACGCCCATCGAGGCGCAAATAACTGGTCCCGACTTCGCCGCACTTAGCGACGAGGCGGCCTACGAACGGGTGAAAGTGCTGCGAGTGATGTCGCGTGCGCGGCCCACCGACAAGCAACGACTGGTTAACCTGCTGCAACAACGTGGCGAGGTGGTGGCCGTTACAGGCGACGGAACCAACGATGCCCCTGCACTGAACCACGCCCACGTGGGGCTTTCGCTAGGCAGTGGCACCAATGTAGCCAAAGAGGCATCGGACATGACCCTGCTCGACGACTCCTTCCGCTCCATCGAACGCGCCGTGATGTGGGGCCGTTCGCTCTACAACAACATACGTCGCTTCCTCTTCTTCCAGCTTGTTGTCAACCTCACTGCCCTGCTTTTGGTGCTAGGTGGAGCCATTATCGGCACCCAAATGCCGTTAACCGTAACGCAGATACTTTGGGTAAACCTCATTATGGACACCTTTGCGGCTATGGCTTTGGCCTCGTTGCCGCCCACACGCGAAGTGATGAGCGAGCGTCCGCGCAAGCAAACCGCCCCAATCATTTCTCCACCGATGGCCCGTGGCATCATTTTCTGCGGCTTGTTGTTCTTCGCCATGCTCTTTGCACTGCTCATTTACTTCCGCAATGAAAGTGGCGGACAGGTTGATACGCACCAACTCACCATCTTCTTCACGGCTTTTGTGATGCTACAATTCTGGAACCTGTTTAACGCCAAGACCCTTAATTCGCGCCATAGCACCTTCCGTCGTCTTTATGCCGACCGCGGATTGCTGCTCGTTCTGCTGCTCATCTTGGCCGGACAATGGCTCATTGTAACCTTCGGCGGACGTATGTTCCGCACCGTTCCGCTGTCGTTCACAGAGTGGTTGGCTATCATTGGCGCAACGTCTATCGTGCTGTGGGTGGGCGAAGTGTGGCGCAGACTGAAACCCAAAGCCCAAACAACCAACCTCGCTTAACGCCATGCACACGGCCAACACTCCTCCCTGCGTAGCCACCATCGGCTTTTTCGATGGTGTGCATCTTGGGCATCGCTACCTCATTGACCATGTTCGGCAGCTGGCTCAGGCACAAGGCATGCCCTCAAAGGTTGTCACCTTCGGCACACATCCACGCCAAGTGGTGCAAACCTCCTTTGTACCTAAACTGCTTTCAACACCCGAAGAGAAGCTGAAACTACTGCACGAAACTGGCATAGACCATACCATGGTGCTGAATTTCGACCTGAATATGGCTGCTCTTACTGCCCGCGAGTTCATGCAACGGATACTGAAAGAACGGTTAAACGTGGCCCAACTGGTTATCGGTTACGACAATAAGTTTGGCCATAACCGAGAAGAGAGCTTCGAAGACTATCGCCGACATGGGCAAGCAATGGGCATCCGTGT
>ERZ772772.2245-NODE-2245-length-11592-cov-4.968536_pt1 | contig 11592 bp, 14 predicted proteins | sample MGYA00511484_ERZ772772 | MGnify/ENA primary metagenome ERZ772772 (study PRJEB29015, sample SAMEA2737913) | human oral metagenome | biome: human oral; feature: human-associated habitat; material: dental | place: China | collected 2088 ... | reverse complement strand
CCGCCCCCTGGTCGGCAGCTGCCAGAACGAGCCGCGCCTGACCTGGGACGCGAGGATGCTCGGCCTCGTCCGGGAGATGCCCCGCTGGCGAAGGCCGCTCGGCCCGGGCGGGGGCCGCCCGGGCCCGACGAGCTGGCGAGGGCCGCCGCCGCATTCGGGAGGCGCTACGGCGGGATCCTGGACCTGGCCGAGGCCGAGTACGGGAACAGCCCGCCGACCGATTACTGCAGGGACGGCTACAACCTGTACAGGCGGCTGCGCAGGTACAGGGACAGCGAGCTCAGGTTCCTCGCGCACCCCGAGGTCGAGCCCGACAACTCGCTGTGCGAGCGGCTGGCGCGCGTGTTCAAGCGCAAGCAACGCCAGGCCGTCGTATTCAGAGGCTTCAGGTCGCTGGGCCACACGTGCGAGGTGGTCTCGGCGGTGACCAACATGCGCCTGTCGGGCGAGGGCATGTTCTCTGGGACGTCGGCCATCTTCAACAGGCCGAAGCCGGCCCCCGCACCCTCGGAAACAGCTGGGGCCGCCGGCTAGGTCGTGGACAGTAACACTTTCAGCAAAATTTTTGAAATATGCCCACTCAGCTTCTTGACTACAAAAAGGGAGAAGAGTAAACTCTCAATAAAGGAATTCCTAAAGAAAGATACATGTCGACATGTCGGTGGTAGACGAAGGGAGGATACCGTTATGTTCAAGCTGGATAGGGTTGAAAATGCTCTTAAGAGCGATGAAGTTGCGGCGCTGGGTGACGGTTGGTGCTGCTGGTGCTGGTGCGTAGTGTAAAAAACGTCTGAGGCCAAGAGTCTTATCAATAGAAATAGATGGCTGTAGGCGGTGGACTGAAGGAAGCAGCGCCTTCGCGAGGAAGCGCTGCTTCCGTTTTTGAATCTGGCAAGCAGTTGGATGTGACATCCGGAGACTGAACCCTGATGGTTTTGACGGATTCCGATTGGAGAGCATAGGAGGAGAGAGAGTGGACAAATATATCGTCAACAGGTTTGTCCGACTAATTAAGGTTGGAACAGATAAATACTATGTTAAACATGGTATATTAAGCAACGTCTCCTACGTGCTTTCATTCGAAAGAAAAAATCTGAACCATATCCGATTGTTGGATGAGCTTGCTGAGAAAGGTCAAGTCTCTATCGAAGCATTAAGTGATGGTCAGTATGGGGATGTTTCTGAATCCGTGGAGCTTCTTCTACATGAGCGAATCTTAGTGCCGGAGGATGAGTTCGTAACGAATATGTATTTCGGTCTGCTAGACCAAAAGAAGGGCGGAGGACGGAAGCCATCATCTCAGGAGAAACTGCTGATTCTCACGTCATCGCAGGAGATGAAGAAGGTTATTGAATTTGCGTTGTCTGGAATGGGTGAGGATGCAGAGATTCGAATCTATCAGGGAGAGGATCTAGCATTAGAGGAATACTTCTATGTTTCCATGATGTTCGATCGATATTCACCGGACGAGTTTCATAAGCTGAATCTTGCCGCTATCCAGGCTAATCGACCCCTTCAAATCTCATACCTAGATGGGAGTGCAGCGTTTATCTCTCCGGTTTTCTTACATAATATGACCTGCTGTTACAACGAGATGGAGCTTCAGTTCGAATCATCTCTGACTCACAATGCGGAATACAGAGCATATAAAAACTACCTTCGTGAGAAGGCGGCAGGGCCTCTCCCCTATCCGAACTTCGCCCGGTTTCTCCCAATCTTTCATTCCTTGCAATTGTATCTTACTTTCAAAGTGACAGGTAAGATTCGGATGAAGGATCGTGCGGTAATCTTTGATATTGAGAATATGCGTTATGACCTGGTTGATTTGTTCCCACTCCCCAATTGTCCTGCTTGCAAGGCAGAGAATAAAATGGAGCACGACTTCTTATAGCAGGCTTCTCTATCAAGAGAGAAAGGAGTCCTTAAAGTGGAGCAAAAAAATGTGGAGCAGAAAGACCACTCGTATCTGGAGCTAGAGGAGACATTAATTCCGTATCCAGATTCACTTGATTTTGATTATGATAATGAGAAAAAGTATATTCTGAGACTGGAGACCCCCTTCCGGTTTGAGACACAGATTCTGCTGAGCCGATTCACTCCCTATGACAATGAGGATTATTCTAGTTTGCAGGACCGATCAGGTAGTGTAATCCAGTGGTTTCATTCCACTGTCTACAATTATGAAGAGTCTGTATTGGAAAAAAATAGCGATTCTATCCGAGAGACAACGAGCTTTCGAATCGGCTTCCTCTTAAACCAGCTATCGAAGAATAAGAGCGCAGCAGAAGAGATGTTGTTCTACAACGACCTGATCTTAGTGTCAGCCAATAAATATTATCGGTATATTCTCACTCGGAATCAGCTTTTGTTCAGAGGAACCCTTGGCAGACAGGCTTTGTCTGAGTCTGTCATTGATCGAGATGAGTGGACCGATAAGGCGGAGGAGCTGCTAGTGATTCTAACTCATCCCCGGCGGGGAGCTTACGTGTGGGGTGAACACAGCTATCAGAAGGCTCTGGTTTCGGCTGGCGAGCTCCGACAGCTGGTTCAGATGTTGGGATCGATGAGTTCCTCGATCGGTCTGCGCTTGCATGAGTGTTTTTATGATTTTGATTTTCTGCAACAGCTGGGAATTGAGGACGGGAATTCCGTGCCCACTGCGGTCTTCGAATGTCACAGTATGGGGGTAGAGAATGAGTGACTATCAGAAGATTATCGACCTTCATAACGAGATTGAGGTTGTCGACTACGATAAGATTAAACGTGCCGCGCAGGAGACAGCTCCACCAACTGAGCGTTATTTTGATGCGACGCACCCGGTGGTGCCCCTTTCCTATGATTCTGTTGAGGAGCAGGGAGTTGGCATTCGATGCCTGCTGAGGGATCGCTATTCGGTACGTACCTACAGCGAGAAGAAGATGTCTTTGAAAGAGCTAAGTAATATCCTGCACTATTCAGGGGGAATCAAGGCCTACCGATCGAACGCCTATAATATCGATCGATTTCCTGTGAATTACTCTCCCTCTGCAGGCGGTCTCATGTCAATGAACCTGTATGTCGTTGTTTCTGAGGTAGAAGGACTCGATGCGGGGGTCTATTATTATGCGCCACAGGAGGACGCCTTGGTTCAGCTCTTCAAGGGTCGGCCGGAGGTGGAGCTGGCTGATGTTTACGTGACGGGGTTTCCCCAATATGCACCGGTGAATGTAATTATGACCGGAGATATCCGGAGGTTTTTCTGGAAATATGATTACCGGGGCTATCGGCTGATGAACGTGGACTGCGGAATCATGGCAGAAAACCTGACATTGACAGCGCTGGAACAGGGAATCGGAAGCTGCATGCTTGCGGCTTTTTCCAGTGAGGCAGTGTCACGGGTTCTCCAGCTAGAGCCGGAGGAACTGCCCCTTCTCTGCCTGTCATTCGGAGGGATGGCATGAGCAGCAAGATTGAGTTTCATGATGTGACGAAGGCCTATCAGCAGACAGTCATTTTCCAGCACCAGGATTATCGGATGAGGCCGGGGCTGACGTTCCTCGTCGGAAAGAACGGCGCAGGGAAAACCACCCTCATTCGCTTGGCCATGGGGCTGGAGGCAGCAAACAGCGGCCAAGTCCTGCTGTTTGGCGCGCCTGCGGAGAAGGCCAATCGAGCGGTCAAGCGGAAGGTCGGCCTGCAGCTGCAGAACGAGGCGTTCATGAGGTGTGTCCGTGCAGGTGAATACATCCAGCTCTATGAGGCTCTCTATGGGTCGGAGCTGCGGGAAGGGACCCCCAGGTTGGGGAAGGTCTGGGAGATGCTGGAGATCGAGCCGCTGATCCGCCGGTATGCCTACACCCTTTCCGGCGGGGAGAAGAAGCGCCTTTCCCTCTACCTGACCATCGTTGGCAACAAAGAGCTAATCATCCTTGACGAGCCGACAGCGGGCATCGATGTGGAGGTGAAGGATCGAATCGTCTCGGTGATCATGTATCTTCGATCTTGCGGTTGTGACGTCATGGTCTCCTCTCATGACCTGGAGGAGTTTTATACGGTTTGCGACAATGTCCTCATGCTGAACCAGGGTGTGGTCTTCGACGGCCTGAAGAAGGACTTTGAGGCCGTCTATGATTACCGCTACCGAGTCGAGGCAGAGGAGTCGGTAGGCGATGATCCCCGGCTGGTTGAGGGCAAGCTGTTTGAGCGCCGCTACCTATACAGCCGGGAGCGGGAGACCCTTCTGGAGTACTTCCCCGATCGGAGCATCGAGAAGACCACAGCGAAGGACCTTTACCAGATTGCCCTCCTCGACCATGAGAGGAAGGGGGATAGGGGGAAATGATGAAATCGCTTTTCATATGGCTGAGAATCGAGATCCTGCGGTTCGTCCGCGAGCCCATCAGCCTCTTCTTCACCCTGATCTTCCCGATCATCCTGATCTATATTTTCGGGGACAGCTTCGGATCCGGGATCTCTGAGGATGGCATCAGCTACTATAACTCGCTGGTAGCGATTGACGTCAGTTTTCTAATCGTGAACTTCACCCTCATGGGCGTGGGCAATGACGTTGCCAACCAGAAGGAGAACGGGATCGAGGAGAGCATGGCCATGCTGCCAGTCTCTGGCATATTCCGAACCGTGATCCAGTCGATCGCCTACCTGCTTCTCCTGTTCCTGTCCCTGGTTATGCTGACGGCCTTTGTGTTCAATGTCTATCCGGACGTGCGTTTTCAGGGGAATGCCTTTCTTTTCGTATTGTTTATGATATTCGGTTATTTTCTTTTCGTCAACCTGGCCAAGTTCCTTGCTGCCTTCCCCTTCAGTGCAAGAACCCTGCAGCTGATTAACTCCACGGTCTTCTTCATCCTGCTCTTCTGCTCCGGTATCGTCATCCAAAAGGAGTCGATGCCGGAGGGGCTACGTCCCATGATGGACTGGTCCCCGCTATATATTCTGTATAAGACCTTGGAAAGTGTTTGGAACAACCGGCTGACAGACGGCCAGTATCTGAGGGCGAGCGCCTATCTGCTGGTGCTGGGTGCCATGTGCTACCTCGCAGCGACACTGCTGGGCGCACGGAGCCGGCGGCGTCAGAGGGGATAAGGAGGGTGATGACGGCTCTGATCGTTTATGTGGGGTGGTCATTGAACGTCTTGAGCCATGAGCTCGCACACTACAGCATGTGCCGGCTCTTTCGTCGGACGGTTCGAAAGGTTCAGATCGGCAGCGGCCCATCCCTCTCTATTGGGAGGTTTGCCATCGGGATTCTGCCTTTGGGCGGGGGCGTCCATTTCGATGCAGAGGGATTAGGGGGGCTGGCGAGAAGGCTGATCTTTCTCAGTGGCCCAGCTGTGTCCTGCATCATGCTCGTTCTCAGCCATGCCCTGGCCTATCCTGGGCACCTAGTCGTGGAGGTGCACGCAGCTGCCTTGTTGGGGGCCTCTCTTCTGTGCGGCGAGAGCTCCGATCTCCATATGGCCTTTTCGGATGGTGAAGGGGGAGGGAATGGACGAGCAGAGCAACTATGAGATGAGAAAGCGCAGCGCCATGAAGAACCTGAGGAACTACCTCATGTTCAATACGGTATTCGTACTTCTTAATCTCATCGTCATCCATATGACGCCTGGCTACTCATTTCCGAAGAACTTCTTTGCGCTATGGCCCCTGATTGGCTGGGGGGCGCCGACCCTGTTCAAGTTTCTGGAATTGCGACGTTACCGCTGAGAGGAAGGGGCCAGCCCTATGAGGCCAAGCCAGGTCTAGAGGGCTTTTGAAACCCTGGGTTTTATCAGCGTCGGAAGTACTTTGAGAACCGGATACCGATTGCTTTTGGGCACCGTCTCCCGGGGGACTCTGCTGGGCCTGGGCGGGTCGTACTGCCCCTGGTCGCGCGTCACGGCGAGGCTATGTGGCAGAGCTCGCGCGCCACGGCGGCGACCGTCTCGCGGTGTGACTCGCCCTCGGCCCTCTTCCCGGCGTAGGGCCCGCCAAGCGCGGGGCCGCACTGGTAGGCGCGGCTGGCGGCGAGACGCATGGCGCGCTTCAGGTGGGCTGGGTCCCTTTTCGTGATGTGGGCGTCGGTTGCTCCGAACCTGCCTGACTGCGAGGCGCCGGAGTTGAGGCCGGCATGGCTGGCCAGCGCGCTGGCGTCCCTGAGCTTGGGCATGTCGTCGGCCTCGGTAGCGATCTGCGCGCCGTTGGCGCTGCCGATCCCGGGCATGGCCAGCACGAGGCGCTCGACCTTCGAGAGCACCTCAGGGATCAGGGCGTCGAGATTGGCGATCTCGCCTTCTAGGCACTCTACATGGGCGACGTGGCCGCGCGTCTCGAGGGAGGCGGCCTCCCGGGCTGGTTCGATGCCGGCCGATGCCCTCGCCTTGGCCTTGAACTTGGCGACCTTACCCTCGCCGAGCTTCCCGCGCAAGGCCTCGGACTCGGGCCGCGACGGCGCCCTCGCCTGCGTCCATCTGCGCTCCGCGGCCCGTCGGACACCTCTCGGGCACGGCCATCGACGCGGCGCTGAAGCCGTCGCTGAGAGTCCCTCGTACTCGGGGAAGCAGGAGTCCAGCAGGCACCTGGCCTGCGTCTTGGCCCTTGCGATTGCGTCGCGGAGGCCTTGGCTGCAGCGTGCATGGGGCCTAGGCGCCCGCGCGTCGTCCGTCGCCGGCCTTGTCGGGTCGCACTGGCCGATCCTCGTTGTCTCCGTGATGGGCTCGCTGTCGACGCGGTCGTTCTTGGTCCTGGACCAGCCCCTGGGTCGCGCACGGCCCTGGCTCGCGTCGGGCTGGCCGCTGCGGCGGCGTGACCCTTGGCCGCCAGGAACGCGTGGCAGGCCATCCGGCAGCGGCCAGCGCCTCCGCGCCCACGACGGCGCTGGCCTTTTCCTCGGCGACGCCCCTGAGCCAGGCCCCGAGCCCTTTGTGCCCGGCCTCGCTGTTCTTGAAGGACATTGGCCTGCAGGCCCCCTCGCCCAACTCGCCTGCGGCCCTCACCACGTGGTCCGCCTGCGCGATATTCGCACGGACGTGCAGCATCCCAAGGCTCCTCCCAGATCGCGGCGGGCCACCCGCCCACGACACTCCGGGGCCGCAGCCCCCGAGAGAGAAGCGAGGTGGGGCGATGAAACATGGCCCTACCCAGCTCATCCGCGGCCAGCCTGAGGTGGGGCAGGATGCCACCCTCCAATACGAGGTCTGCTCTTTCGGCCCCACACCACATGTCGACATCCCTGCCCGCCAGTCAACTGCGTGCACCTGAAAGCATTCAGTATTCGGCTCTCAAATGCAACGACTTTATGTTAGGAGCCACATGAAGTACTGTCAGAGTTGCGGGAAAATCTTAAAGAAAGATACTACGGCAGTTGATGCGGGGGGCAGGGAAACCTGCTTTTGTACCAGCTGCTACCAAGAGGGCCATTTCACACAAGACGTCAGTTGCAGCGAGATGCAGGAGATGGTCAGGAAGTCGCTCAAGCTCAAGCCGATTCCAAAGATGATCAAAGAGCGTATCATTGGATCTATACCAGATTTGGAGAGGTGGAGAAATGAAAATTAGCGTCATTAACAACGTCAGTATACGATATAAGTATTTTAGTAGCTATAAGACCTATAGCGCTTATCGTGAGTTGGAACGGTATTATGGACCCTATGAATTATTCAACAAGGTCAGTACCTTCTATCGTTCGACTTATGAGCTGCCTAGTTACATTGGCAAAGGCGTCTATAACAATGTTGACTATATGATTCAAAAAATGAATCAAGATATGGGAAATAACCCTGCCCTTTCGAAGAGCCTTTTCGGTGGTGGGAAGGGGAATACCCACTCGAAGCTCTATATTTCTACATTAGGCGAGATGTTCGAACGAATCATTGGAGCCTTTAGCTATTTTGCATATAGAGACAGCTTTGTCTTCGGTAGTTATACAGAGCTGAAGAATCAGTATCCGCTTATGCTGCCAGAAGAGATCGAGATATTCGCAAAGGAACAGTTTACTCCAGAATTCCATTATAGAGAGTTCACTCAGGATACCAAGATTCGCTGGGTGAAGGGGACAAAACTACTGGATGGGGAAGAGATTTATGTGCCAGCTCAACTGGTTTTCATCTACTTCCCCTTGGAAATTCAGGGAGAGACCAGGATTGGGTATGCCACAAGCGGTGGTCTTTCCCTTCACGATAACCAAGAGTTGGCTCTCTATCACGGGATCACCGAGTGTATCGAGAGAGATGAGATAAACCTTCGCTGGTATAATAGGATCCCCCCAGAGAAGATTGACTATGAGGAACTAGATAGCTTCTCGCGTTACGGCATAAGCATCTTGGATCATAAAGAAAAGATAAATAAGCAGGTTGAATCCTATTACCATAATATGGATATTCATGAGATTCCTGTTATTACCTCGATTTCCTTCGACGAGGAGCTTCGCAAGTTCTCTTTCTGTGCGGGAGGCGGCTCTGGAGATACAGTAGAAGAAGCGATAGAGAGTGCCTTCCGGGAATACGGGCAGAGCGAACTTAATCTTAGGAACCTTTTCTACTGTCCTAACTGGTATTCTTCGAAGGCTATGCTTGATTTGTTTGGGTTTGAGCATTTCGACTTGCGGGACATGACGCTATTCTATGAGATTGTTCCCTACTATGGATTAAAAGATAATCGAAAGCGACTGGACTGGTATCTAATGGATGATACCTCCAAATTTACGCCAAGGGAGAGAGATTTCGAGGAAGAGGTCGATGCCTATAAAAGGCTCTTGATGATTTTGAAGAAGTATCACATTAACCCAGTTATCTTTGACTTTACGCCCAAGGGTTTTCAATTTATCCGTTTGATGAAGAGCCTAATTACCGAACTGACCTTTGCCTTCCTACCGAATGCACCCTGCCTTGGCAATCATCGCTTTTATGATACCGCTTATGAAAACGGATACTCAGAACACCGGTATTCCTTCGAAGAGCTGAATCCCGAACCCTTGCCTTTTCCCTAAGCCGTATAGAACGGGAGAAACTATCCGAAAGGCAGAAGACGGTGGGCTATAGAATCCGAGCCGTCCTGCACGTTCTTTGATAACAAATCTCTGTGCTAGACGATATGGGGTGAGGTGACCGGGACTCGCTCTACGGACTGATGTGGCTGGCGATTCCTGGACACAATTTGCCAAACAATCCGAATCCCCCGACAATGGGCATGGGCGCGTCCCGGCCCGGAAGGCGAGGGACAGGTGTCGAAGACAACGAAGAGGACGTACAGCCCGGAGCTCGAGATGGCCGTGGCGCCGGGCGTGATCAGGGGCGAGAGGACCCTCAGCCAGGTGGCGAGCGACCACGGCGTGGCTCCGTCGCTGGCGTGCGAGTGGCGCGACCAGCTCGTCGGCGCGGCGGGCGACGTGTTCGGGAAGGCGGCGTCGGAGCGCGAGAGGAAGAGGTCGGAGGAGGCCGCGCGGAGGGAGCGTGAGGAGGCCCTGAGGACGATCGGGCAGCTCACGCTCGAGCGCGACTTCCTCCAGCGGTTTCTCGACGAGCGCGGCTACGACCCGGGAGCGCAGGGAGCCCGCCGCTAGGCCGCCGGAGGGCCTGACGCGCAGGAGGGCCTGCGAGCTGCTGGGCGTGCCCAGGAGCACCAGCTGCTGCGAGCCCAAGGGCGCCCACGGGGACTGGGGCGAGGGGGACGAGCTGAGGGCCCGCCCCATGGACGAGGGGCACGCCGGCCACCCCGAGTACGGCGCGCGCAAGCTGGCGCGCGTGCTCACGGACGCCCACGGGGTGCCGACGACCCGGCGGGAGGCGCGCGACCTCATGAGGCGCATGGGCATCGGGTCCGCCTCGCCCAAGCCGAGCCTCTCAAGCCCCTCGAGGCAGCCCAGGCGCTTCCCCTACCTGCTCAGGGGCAAGGAGGTCCTGTTCCCCAACCAGGTCTGGCCGCCGGGCATCACCTGCGCGCGGCTCGGGGGGCGCCACATGCGCCTGACCGCGATCACAGGCTGGCACAGCCGCCACGTCGTGGGCTGGAGGCCCACGGACGCCATGCGCGCGTGCGAGGTCGTGGTGATTATTTGCGCCATACTGCCACGGCAATTGCATAGCGAGCTACGCCCGTTGCAACACTGAGCCACGCGCTTCGCCGACCGCTGATTTCACGGCGAGCCACACCCCCTATCCTCGATTCGCATTGCCGAACCGAGAAAGAAAGGGGTTTCACATGGCAAAGCATGACAAGGCCAAGCTCGTCCTCGAGTTGAAGGCCAAGGGGATGTCGGTGCGGGAGATCGCGAAGACGCGCGGGATCTCGCACCACACGATCAAGGAGATCGTCGACCGAGCCGCCGAGAAGGGCGTCGCCTGGGACGCGGTCAGGCTGCTGGGCGACGACGAGGTCGTCGGGCTGCTGTTCCCGGAGGAGACCGCCAAGGCCGCCGAGGCGGCGGTCGCGCGCCCCGACTACGACGAGGTGCACGAGGAGCTCAAGAAGACGGGCGTCACGCTCAAGCCGCTCTGGCGCGAATACGCCGACGACCGCGCCGCGTCCGGCGAGCCGTCCGTCAGCTACGCCACGTTCACCAGGGGGTATTCGGATTACGTCGCATCCAGGAACGTCACCAACCACCTGGAGCACAAGCCCGGGCAGGCGATGGAGGTCGACTGGTCGGGGCCGACGATGAGGGTCGTCGACCCCGTGACGGGCGAGGTGTCCACTGCCCACCTGTTCGTGGCCGTCCTGCCGTACTCGCAGCATGCATACGTCGAGGCGGTCCCGGGCATGAGGGAGAGGTCGTGGCTCGAGTGCCACGCGCGCGCCTACGAGTTCTTCGGCGGGGTCGCGGTCAGGCTGGTCTGCGACAACCTCAAGACCGGGGTCGTCAAGCATCCCAGGCAGGGCGAGATCGTCCTGAACGCGGCCTACGAGTCGCTGGCGCGGCACTACGTCTGCGCGATCATGCCGACCGGCGTGCGCAAGCCCAAGCAGAAGCCGAGCGTGGAGGGCGGCGTCGGCAAGATCGCCACCGCCGTGATAGCGCGGCTCCGCGGACGCGAGTTCGCCAGCTTCGCCGAGCCCGACGCGGCCATCCGGGAAAGGCTCGACGAATACGACGCGCGGCCCTTCCAGAAGCGCGAGGGCTCCAGGAGGGAGGTGTTCGAGACGGTCGAGAGGCCCGCGCTGGCGCCGCTGCCAAAGGCGCCGTACGAGGTGTGCGAATGGGCCTACGGGCGCAAGGTGGCGCCTGACTTCCACGTCGCATACAAGACGAACAGGTACTCCGTGCCCCATGCGCTGGTGGGCAAGCTGATGGACGTGAAGGCGACCGACTCCACCGTCGAGGCGTGCGACAGCGCGACGGGCGCGGGCGTCGCGACGCGTTCCCGCCTCAAGGGCTACGTCAGGTACGGCTGCAGCACCGACCCGTCCCACATGCCCCCGGAGTTCGCCCACGTGGAGTGGGACGACGCGCGCATGCGGCGCTGGGCGGCGTCCATAGGGCCGAGCTGCGCGGCGGTCGTCGACAGGGTGTTCGACGACGTCCAGATCAAGGAGCAGGCGCACGACCCGGTGCTGGCGGTGCTCAACCTGTCCAAGCGGTACGGCGCCGACCGGCTGGAGGCGGCGTGCTCCTACGCGCTC
>ERZ772772.2244-NODE-2244-length-11592-cov-22.281962_pt1 | contig 11592 bp, 7 predicted proteins | sample MGYA00511484_ERZ772772 | MGnify/ENA primary metagenome ERZ772772 (study PRJEB29015, sample SAMEA2737913) | human oral metagenome | biome: human oral; feature: human-associated habitat; material: dental | place: China | collected 2088 ... | reverse complement strand
CGTCAGCTCGTGTCGTGAGATGTTGGGTTAAGTCCCGCAACGAGCGCAACCCTTGCCCTATGTTGCCAGCGCGTTGTGGCGGGGACTCGTGGGGGACTGCCGGGGTTAACTCGGAGGAAGGTGGGGATGACGTCAAATCATCATGCCCCTTATGTCTTGGGCTTCACGCATGCTACAATGGCCGGTACAGAGGGTTGCGATGCCGTGAGGCGGGGCGAATCCCTTAAAGCCGGTCTCAGTTCGGATCGGTGTCTGCAACTCGACACCGTGAAGTTGGAGTCGCTAGTAATCGCAGATCAGCAACGCTGCGGTGAATACGTTCTCGGGCCTTGTACACACCGCCCGTCACGTCACGAAAGTTGGCAACACCCGAAGCTCGTGGCCTAACCCGTGTGGGGGGAGCGGTCGAAGGTGGGGTTGGCGATTGGGACGAAGTCGTAACAAGGTAGCCGTACCGGAAGGTGCGGCTGGATCACCTCCTTTCTAGGGAGCCCTGTTGTGGTGCCGCCGCGCCGGTCCTCGTCGTCCGCCTTGTGCGGGGGGTTGGGGGCTGGTGGTGGCGCGGTGCTTGGGGGCGCGTGGGTTCTGCTGGCAGTGTGCTGGTGGGGCGCGTCCTCGTTGTGGGGTTGGGCATGGGGGCTTTGCTGCTGTGGGCGGACGGGCGCGCTGTCGGGTTCACGTCCAACACCCGTGGCCCCCCCTTGGGGGGGCGGCCGCCTCCTCCCTTGGGGGGGTGTGTTGGGTTCGGCTCTTCCGCTGGGATCCTTCCTTCGTTGGGGGGTTGTGGTGGTTGTGGTGGGTTGTTTGTGATTTGTATAGTGGTTGCGAGCATCTTTGTTGTCTGCGCGCGTCCTCCTTCTTGTTTCGTCTTGCGCGTGTGCGTGGGGCGTGTGGGGGGGCGTGTGGCCCGCGGGGCCGCCGTTTTGTGGTGGTGGTCGTGGGCGTGTTTTTTGTTGTGTGTGGTTTTGTGGGGCATTCGGTGGATGCCTTGGCACCAAGAGCTGATGAAGGACGTTGCGGCCTGCGATATGCCCCGGGGAGTTGGCGAGCGAGCTTTGATCCGGGGGTGTCCGAATGGGGGAACCCGGCCCGGGTTGTGCTGGGCCACCATCATCTGAACGTGTATAGGGTGGTGGGGGGAACGCGGGGAAGTGAAACATCTCAGTACCCGTAGGAAGAGATATTCCGTGAGTAGTGGCGAGCGAAAGCGGATGATGGCTAAACCTCGTGCGTGTGATAGGCGGCGGCCGTTGCGCGCGGGGTGTTGTGGGGCCGGCCTGTTTCCCCTCTGCCGGGGGGTGGTTCCGTGTTGTCGTGGGAGTCGAACGCCCTGGGATGGGCGACCGTAGTGCGTGATAGTCGTGTAGGCGGTTCCGCGGTGGCGTGGTTCGGGGCTGGTGCCCGAGTAGTGCGGGGCTCGTGGAATCCCGTGTGAATCCGCCAAGACCACTTGGTAAGCCTGAATACTCCTTGGTGACCGATAGCGCATAGTACCGTGAGGGAATGGTGAAAAGTACCCCGGGAGGGGAGTGAAATAGTACCTGAAACCGTGTGCCTTTAAGCCGTCAGGGCCCTGAGGGGTGATGGCGTGCCTTTTGAAGAATGAGCCTGCGAGTTAGTGGCGCGTGGCGTGCTTAACCCGTGTGGGGTATGCGTAGCGAAAGCGAGTCCGAAACATGGCGTTGTGTCGCGCGTCCTAGACCCGAAGCGGGGTGATCTACCCATGGTCAGGTTGAAGCAGGGGTAAGACCTTGTGGAGGACCGAACCCACCAGGGTTGAAAACCTGGGGGATGAACTGTGGGTAGGGGTGAAAGGCCAATCAAACTCCGTGATAGCTGGTTCTCCCCGAAATGCATTTAGGTGCAGCGTCGCGTGTTTCCTGGTGGAGGTAGAGCTACTGGATGGCCGATGGGCCCTGTGGGTTACTGACGTCAGCCAAACTCCGAATGCCATCAGGGTCGAGCGCGGCAGTGAGACCGCGGGGGATAAGCTCCGTGGTCGAGAGGGAAACAGCCCGGACCGCCGGCTAAGGCCCCTAAGCGTGCGCTAAGTGGGAAAGGATGTGGAGTCGCGGTGACAACCAGGAGGTTGGCTTAGAAGCAGCCATCCTTGAAAGAGTGCGTAATAGCTCACTGGTCAAGTGGTTCTGCGCCGACAATGTAGCGGGGCTCAAGCGCACCGCCGAAGCCGTGGCAGCAGCGCGTTGTCGCCCTCCTCCCCCCTTTTGGATGGGGTGGTGGGTGCGCTGCTGGGTAGGGGAGCGTCCTGCGCGGGGCGAAGCCCGGGGGTGACCCCTGGTGGACCGCGTGGGAGTGAGAATGCAGGCATGAGTAACGAATTCTGCGGTGGGAATCCGCAGCGCCGATTGACTAAGGGTTCCAGGGCCAGGTTCATCCGCCCTGGGTTAGTCGGGTCCTAAGGCGAGGCCGACAGGCGTAGTCGATGGTCGACCAGTTGATATTCTGGTACCGCGCGGCGACCGCCAGTGCCGATACCGCTGTGCTAACCGCCCGCACTGCCCCTCCTGCGCTTTCGGGCGCGGGGGCGGGCCGTGTCGCGGGGCCCCGGTGGTGGAGGCAAGCGTGTTGACAGGGGTGACGCAGGAAGGTAGCCGCAATGCGCCGGTGGTTGTGCGTATTCAAGGCTGTGGCCCGTCCCCCAGGCAAATCCGGGGGGCATGTGGGTGAGGGCTGAGGAGGGACACACGCGTGTGTGGACTTGTGGTGATCCTATGCTGCCGAGAAAAACCCCGACGTGAGGGCGCCGCGCGCCCGTACCCCAAACCGACTCAGGTGGTCAGGTAGAGCATACCGAGGCGTTCGAGTGAATCATGGTTAAGGAACTCGGCAAAATTCCTCCGTAACTTCGGGATAAGGAGGACCCCTTGGCCTGCCCCCGCCGCGCGCGGGGGCGGGGCCGGGGGGTCGCAGAGAATAGGGAGAAGCGACTGTTTATCAAAAACACAGGTGCGTGCGAAGCCGCAAGGCGATGTATACGCACTGACGCCTGCCCGGTGCTGGAAGGTCAAGAGGAGCCCTCAGCCCCCCAGTGGGGGGCGAAGGGGCGAATTCAAGCCCCAGTAAACGGCGGTGGTAACTATAACCATCCTAAGGTAGCGAAATTCCTTGTCGGGTAAGTTCCGACCTGCACGAATGGCGTAACGACTTCTCCGCTGTCTCAACCGTGAACTCGGTGAAATTGCAGTACGAGTAAAGATGCTCGTTTCGCGCAGAAGGACGGAAAGACCCCGGGACCTTTACTATAGCTTGGTATTGGTGTCCGCTTGTGCTTGTGTAGGATAGGTGGGAGACTGTGAAGCGGCCGCGCCAGCGGTGGTGGAGTCGTCGTTGAAATACCATTCTGGTTCAAGCGGGCGCCTGAACCTGGGCCCGTGATCCGGGCCGGGGACAGTGCCTGGTGGGTAGTTTAACTGGGGCGGTTGCCTCCTAAAAGGTAACGGAGGCGCTCAAAGGTCCCCTCAGCCTGGTTGGCAATCAGGTGGCGAGTGCAAGTGCACAAGGGGGCTTGACTGTGAGACCGACGGGTCGAGCAGGTGCGAAAGCAGGAACTAGTGATCCGGCCATGGCACGTGGGTGCGTGGTCGCTCAACGGATAAAAGGTACCCCGGGGATAACAGGCTGATCTTGCCCAAGAGTCCATATCGACGGCATGGTTTGGCACCTCGATGTCGGCTCGTCGCATCCTGGGGCTGGAGTCGGTCCCAAGGGTTGGGCTGTTCGCCCATTAAAGCGGTACGCGAGCTGGGTTCAGAACGTCGTGAGACAGTTCGGTCCCTATCCTCTGCGCGCGCAGGAAACTTGATGGAGGGCCGTCCCCAGTACGAGAGGACCGGGATGGACGAACCTCTGGTGTGCCAGTTGTACCGCCAGGTGCACGGCTGGTTGGCCACGTTCGGAAAGGATAACCGCTGAAAGCATCTAAGCGGGAAGCCCGCTCCGAGATGAGGTTTCCACGCCCCCACACGGGGTGAGAGGCCCCCGCCAGAACAGCGGGTCGATAGGCCAGAGGTGGAAGCGCCGCGAGGCGCTCGCGAGCCGACTGGTACTAATGGGCCGACACCACACCAACCCCCCCAACCCCGGCACCCAACCCCCCAAACGGCGAGCACCGCCACAAGGGAGGGCCAGGGACCGCCAGCCCCAGACAACGAACAGGGGCAACAACGGGGGGACGGGCAACCAGACACCCCCCCACCCCCGCCGGGCCCACAAACACGGGCCAAACAACGGCAACAAGGGGGGGGCACGGAGGAGCCGCAACCACTATACGAACCACGACCAACCCACCCCCCACCCAACCCACCACACAGCGGGCCAACAAAAGGGGGGGGACGGACGACACAATCTTGTGGTGGTCACAGCACCGGGGAAACGCCCAGCAACATTCCGAACCTGGAAGCTAAGCCCGGCCGCGCCAATGGTACTGCACCCCAGGGGGTGCGGGAGAGTAGGAAACCGCCACAACACACCACCAGGGGGGGCCGCGCACACAAGCGCGGCCCCCCCACACCCACGAACACACGCACGCCAAACCAGCACGCGCGCGCGACCACGCAACAACGCGGACACACGCGCGGGCACACACGCGACCACGCAACAACGCGGGCACACACCCACACGCGCGCGCCAAACCAGCGCACACACATCAACGCACGGACACCAAGACATTCGTCCGCCGTTTCCCCGTTCGATGTGTGGGATGCTTGTTCCTATGGCAGAAGCAGAACCAACCAAACCCCACCACCCGTCGCCGGAGAGGGCGGGCGACATCCTCAACCAGCGCATCGCCGCGCACGACAGGCTCGCCTCCCAATCCCAGGTCGTCCTCCGGCTCGGGCAAATGCTCCTCTCCTTCGGCGCCAGCGCGTACAGGGTGAAGAAGTCGATGGCGGATCTGGCCCGCGCGGTCGGCATCTCCGATCACAGGGCCCAGGTCACCTACACCGAGATCATCGCGACGGCCTACGCCAATGGCACGTTCCGCACTGAGTTGGCCGAGCAACGGCTCATGGGAGTCAACGCCGACAAGATCGACAGGCTCAACAACTACGTGGCGTCCTTGCGGGGTAGGTCCGTGCGCGTTGAGGACGTCTCCGACGAGCTCGACGCTGTCGCGCGGATCCCGGCGCTGTACGACTGGTTCAGTAACGCGCTCGCCTCGGGCCTGGCATGCGCGGCCTTCGCTTTCCTCAACGGCGGGGGATGGGTGGAGTGCTCCGCGGTCGCGGTCGCCTCGTTCTTCGGCCAGGCGCTGAGGCGCCAGATGCTGCACCGCCACATGAACCACTTCGGCGTGTGGATGGCGTGCGGCGCCCTGGCGTCCCTCATCTACATCCTCCTCGTCGCCCCCGCCCAGCACTTCCTCGGCGTCGAGGCCACCCATCAGGCGGGCTTCATATCCGCCCTGCTCTTCCTGGTTCCCGGCTTCCCCCTGGTTACGGGCCTGATCGACCTGGTGCGCCAGGACTTCCAAGGGGGCATAGGCAGGCTCGTCTACGTCTTCATGCTGGTGGCGAGCGCAGGTGTCGCCGTATGGGCCGTCTCGGCGGTCTTCGGCTGGTCTGTCGCTCCGCAGTACACGATCGAGTTGGTTCCGTGGCTCCACTTCCTCCTGCGCTTCCTCACCAGCTTCGTCGCCGCCTACGGCTTCGCGATCCTCTTCAACTCCCCCCATCGGGTGTGCTTCGCCGCCGCGCTCATCGGCGCCGTCATCAACACCGGGCGGATCGCGCTGGTGCTGCTGGCGGGCATGCCCGTGCCAGCGGCCGTGGGACTCGCGGCCCTAGCGGCAGGCCTGCTGGCGGTCGCCGTGGCCAAGCGGACGCGCTTCTCGCGGGTGACGCTGTCGGTGCCCGCCGTCGTCATCATGATCCCCGGAGTCCCCCTTTACAGGGCACTCACCAACCTCAACAACCAGCAGATCGACGACGCGCTCAGCGCCCTGTTCACGGTGCTCTTCACTATTGTCGCCATTGGCATGGGCCTGGCGCTGTCGCGCATGCTCACCGATAAGAACTGGCTCATGGAGAGCCAGGAAAGGGTCCCCAACCTGTGGGACTACGAGAAGGAGGAAGACGCATGAGGTTCACCCTTAAGATGTCCGCCAAGCCACTCGGGCTCTCGTGCTCGTACGACATGACCGCCCAGGAGATCTCCGCAGTCGGGCGCAATATCGCCATCACCGTAGCGGCCATCACCCTGAGCCAGATCGCCGTCGCCCTGATCCTGCGGCGCGTTCGGGCGCGCGGGTCGAGGTGCCGGTGCGAGCCTCCCGAGGAGCGGTCCGGCAACGGCGGCGAGGGGCGCGGGAGCTGACCGCGGGCAGTCGTTGCGGTCCCGCCGTCCACGGAAGCGCCGGGTGCTGCGCGGTGAAGAAGAGCAGGAATAAGGAGCGGGGCCGGTCTGGGGGGACCGGCCCCGCTCTGTGAGTGGAGAGGGGTGGTGTCGGAGGTTTCTCCACTCACCGCAGGACGCGCGGAGTCGGGTGTGCTCTCCGCGTGTCAGAGTCTCAGGCGCCTCCGAGGATCTGCGCTACGACTATCTTACCAACCATCGCCACCGGATACACAAGGGCGTAGCCGAGTGCGACGCGCGGGTCCGCGTTGGTCCTCCCGTTGGCGAAGGCGAGCACGGCGGGCTGCGTCTGGGCGCCGCCGAGCAGGCCAGCCAGCCTGGTCCCGCCCATGCGGAACACCCACCGCATCGTCACGTAGAGGCCGATCGCCATGATGGAGGTCATCATCGCGCCCAGCAGGAAGATCCGGATCCACGCGCCGGACGTGAACGCCTCGAGGATCTGCCCCCCGGCGGTGGCGCCGGCCTGTGCGAGGAAGATCAGCAGGCCGAGCTCGGAGAGCACCTGGCAGGTCGTGAAGGGCAGAGCGGTGGCGATCGGGCCGATGCGCCCGATTCGCCCGAAGATCAATCCGACGATCAGCGTCCCGGCGGCGGAGCCGATGGAGAAGTAGTCGCCGCTGGGGGTCAGGATCGGCAACTCGCCGATGGCGATGCCCAGCGCCATGCCCAGGCCGAATGCGATCGGGTTGAGGTCCGTCAGGCCCCGGCTCGAATCGCCGAAGAACTTCGTGATGTCGTTCATGCGCGAGGTGGGGGCGACGACGCGCACGCGGTCGCCCTCCTGCAGGACCAGCCCGGGCTCGGCGACCATATCGACGTCGCCGCGGCGCACCCGCGAGATCGTTGCGGAGAACTCCTTCGCCAGCCCCAGGGAGGCGACGGTCCGCCCGGCGACCCGGGGGTTGGAGATGGTCATGCGCCGGAAGTCCAAGTAGGAGCGGTCCTGCATGAGGGAGTGGGACGAGGCGTGCCCGAGTTCGACCGCGGCGCGCGCCACGAGCTCGCGGGGCCCCACGACCGTCACGAGGTCGCCCGGGTCCAGCGTGTCGGACATGGAGGGGCGTGTGATCGGGCCGGTCTCCCCGCGCCGCAGGCGGGAGAAGGTGATCTTCTCGCCGAGCCTCTCGTAGATGTCGCCCACGAAGGGGTGGTCCTCGCGTTCGACGCGGATCGTGCGGTTCGACAGGGGGGAGGGGGCGTCCTTGTCGTTCTTCCCGTACGACAGGGCCGCCATGGAGGCGGCGAGCATCCCGATGACGCCGAAGAGGTAGGCGATGGAGTAGCCGACGGTCGCCATGGGCGCGTTGCCCGAAGCGTCGCCCGCGGCCGCCAGGGCGGGGGTGTTGGTGAGCGCTCCCGCGAAGGTGCCCGCGATGAGGGGGACCTCCATGCCCAGGGCCTTGCCGACGTACAGGCCGCCGATCGCGGCGACCGCGTACAGCGCCACCATCGTGAGGATCGGGCCGATCGCTGTCTTGAGGTTGTGGAAGAAGGAGGCGCCCGAGTTGATCCCGATGGCGAAGGTGAACAGGGTCAGGCCCAGGGTGCCCAGCTGGGGCGTCACGCGGAGCTCGACCCCGTAGGACTGGGCCCACGCGGCGATGACGATGGCGAAGAAGAGCACTGCTGCTGCTCCGAGGCCGATACCCCTGATCTTGATGTGCCCGAAGGCCATGCCGATCCCCACTAGGAGGAACAGGAAGAGCACCGGCTGTTTCGCCAGTATCTCGAATACGGTTTCCAAGGTAGAGAACTCCATCGTTGTCGAGGTTCGAAGACGCGGATCACTCGCTGTTGCGGACCCTACATATGCTAGCCGGGCGCCCGGCGCGGCGCAGGGCCTTTCGCCGGAGCGTGTCAGCCACCGACGGGCGCCCGGGGTCCGTAGTATGAGACGGACGGGGAAACAGCGGACGCGGAGGCATACCGTTGGGGCGTGCTCAACATTGACGCGATCGAACTGCCCGCCCTGGTCCTTGTACCCGGGCGTGCGATTCCTGCCGCGTGAAACATGGATGGATCGCACGCCTCGTCCCCCTCGCGCAAGCGCCGGGGATTTTTTCATAGGAACGATCAGATCAGCGACATGAGAGGACCAGCGGTGACGACCACTGCACAACCGATCCCGATGACTGGCGCCGAAGCCATCGTCGCAAGCCTTGAAGCCCTCGGCGTCACCGACGTCTTCGGAATGCCCGGAGGCGCGATCCTGCCGACCTACGACCCGCTCATGGGCTCGAAGCTCAACCACGTCCTCGTCCGCCATGAACAGGGGGCCGGGCACGCCGCCGAGGGGTACGCCCTGGCGACCGGCCGGGTCGGGTGCGCCCTGGTGACATCCGGTCCGGGGGCGACCAACACCCTCACCGCCCTGGCGGACGCGCACATGGACTCCGTGCCCATCGTCGTGATCTCCGGCCAGGTCGGGGCCTCCCTGATCGGGACGGACGCCTTCCAGGAGGCGGACGTGGTCGGCGCGTCGATGCCGGTCACCAAGCACTCCTTCCTGGTGACCGACGCCTCGCAGATCCCCGCCCGCATCGCCGAGGCGTTCCACCTGGCCGCAACAGGGCGCCCCGGCCCCGTCCTGGTGGACATCGCGAAGAGCGCCCAGGTGGCCCAGATGGAGTTCTCGTGGCCCCCGGCCCTGGACCTGCCCGGGTACCGGGTCGCCGGCAAACCGAATATGAAACAGGTGCGCGCCGCCGCCCGCGCCATCTGCGACGCGCAGGCGCCCGTGCTCTACGTCGGCGGAGGCGTCGTCCGCTCTGGCTCCAGCGGGCCCCTGGCGCGCCTCGTCGAGGCGTCCGACGCCCCCGTGGTCACGACGCTCACCGCGCGCGGCGCCTTCCCCGACTCCGACCGACACAACCTGGGGATGCCCGGCATGCACGGCACCGTCGCCGCCGTCGGCGCCCTGCAGCGCGCGGACCTCATCGTCGCGCTCGGCACGCGCTTCGACGACCGGGTGACGGGCAAGCTCGACGCCTTCGCGCCCCGGGCGCGCGTGGTCCACATCGACATCGACGCCGCGGAGATCTCGAAGAACCGCCACGCCGACATCCCCATCGTCGCCGACCTGGCCAAGGCCCTGCCGGTGCTCGCCGACGAGGTGGCCCGCGCCTCATCGGAGGGGAAGTCGGACATCACCGGCTGGTGGCGCTACATCGACCGGCTCCGCAAGCGCTACCCGATCGGGTGGAGCGAGCCCGAGGACGGGCGCATCGCCCCCCAGCGCGTGCTCGCGAGGCTGTCGGCCCTGGCGGGCCCCGACGCGGTCTACGTCACCGGGGTGGGCCAGCACCAGATGTGGGCCGCGCAGTTCATCGCCTACGAGCGCCCCCGCTCCTTCCTGTCCTCCTCCGGCGCGGGCACCATGGGCTATTGCGTGCCCGCCGCGATGGGCGCCCAGGTGGGGGTCCCCGATAGGGTCGTGTGGGCGATCGACGGCGACGGCTCCTTCCAGATGACCAACCAGGAGCTGGCCACCTGCTCGATCAACAACATCCCCATCAAGGTCGCCCTCATCAACAACGGCGTCCTGGGCATGGTGCGGCAGTGGCAGTCCCTGTTCTTCAAGAAGCGCTACTCCAACACGACGCTCAACCCTGCCGACGGCGACCAGATCCCCAACTTCGAGATGCTCGCCACCGCCTACGGAATGGCGGCGCGCACCGTGCGCAGCGCCGACGAGGTCGACGAGGCGATCGAGTGGGCGATGGGCATCAACGACCGCCCCGTCCTCATCGACTTCCGCGTGTCCCCGGACGCGATGGTGTGGCCGATGGTGGCCGCCGGGGTGTCCAACGACGAGATCCGCTACGCCAAGGGCATGGCCCCGAACTGGGAGGTCGAAGACTGATGGCCAACAGGCACACCCTCGCCGTGCTGGTGGAGAACAAGCCCGGCGTCCTCACCCGCGTCGCCGCGCTCTTCGCCCGCCGCGCGTTCAACATCAAATCACTGGCCGTGGGGGAGACGGAGCACCCCGAGATCTCCCGCATGACGATCATCGTGGACGCCGACGAGGCGCCCCTGGAGCAGGTCGTCAAGCAGCTCAACAAGCTGGTCAACGTCCTCAAGGTCGTCGAGATGGAGCCCGAGGAGAGCGTCGAGAGGCGCCTGCTGCTCATGAAGGTGGCCGCGGGCGACGCCACCCGCACGGGCGTGCTGCAGATCGTGGAGCTCTTCCGCGCCCACGTGGTCGACGTCCAGCACGACTCGGTGGTCATCGAGTCGGTCGGGTCCCTGTCGAAACTTGAAGCGCTGCTGGCGGCACTGGAGCCCTTCGGCGTTTCCGAACTCGTCCAGTCGGGCGCCGTGGCGATCGGCCGCGGGTCGCGTTCGATCACGGATCAACTGAAGGAGAAATAACAATGGCAGAAGTCATCTACGACGACGGCGCGGACCTGGGCCTCATCGCGTCGAAGAAGGTCGCCGTCATCGGATACGGATCGCAGGGCCACGCCCACGCGCTCAACCTCAAGGACTCCGGCGTTGACGTCATCGTCGGCCTGCGCCCCGGCTCGTCGTCGTGGGAGAAGGCCGAGGCCGCGGGCCTGGAGGTGGCCGACATCCCCGAGGCGACCGCCGCCGCCGACGTGGTCATGATCCTCACCCCCGACCAGGTGCAGCGCTTCGTGTACGCCGAGCAGATCGCCCCCAACCTCAAGGAGGGCGCCGCGCTGTTCTTCTCCCACGGCTTCAACATCCGCTACGGGTACATCGATCCGGGCGAGGGGCACGACGTGTGCATGGTGGCCCCCAAGGGCCCGGGCCACACCGTGCGCCGCCAGTACCTGGACGGCCGCGGCGTCCCCGCCATCGTCGCCGTCGAGCAGGACGCCTCCGGCGAGGCGTGGGCGCTCGCGCTGTCCTACGCCAAGGGCATCGGCGCGACCCGCGCGGGCGTCATCAAGACGACCTTCACCGAGGAGACCGAGACGGACCTCTTCGGCGAGCAGGCGGTCCTGTGCGGCGGCGTCTCCCACCTCATCCAGTACGGCTTCGAGACGCTGGTCGAGGCCGGCTACCAGCCCGAGATCGCCTACTTCGAGGTCTGCCACGAGATGAAGCTCATCGTGGACCTCATCAACGAGGGCGGCATCACCAAGCAGCGCTGGTCGTGCTCCGACACGGCCGAGTACGGCGACTACGTCTCCGGCCCCCGCGTCATCGGCCCCGACGTGAAGGAGGCCATGAAGGGCGTCCTGG
>ERZ772772.2243-NODE-2243-length-11594-cov-2.767224_pt1 | contig 11594 bp, 7 predicted proteins | sample MGYA00511484_ERZ772772 | MGnify/ENA primary metagenome ERZ772772 (study PRJEB29015, sample SAMEA2737913) | human oral metagenome | biome: human oral; feature: human-associated habitat; material: dental | place: China | collected 2088 ... | reverse complement strand
ATTTCAACCCTCACGCGATAACGAATAAGCGCGTATTCAGAAAAGTATCTGGCTAACGGTTCGGTTTTATCGCGGTAACGGCCATCTATTGGCGAAACGGCTGTAAGCTTGTCAAGACTCATATTACTTTTAGTACTAATTGGATTGCAAATTTACCACAATAAATTGACACTTTCGCCTTTTATATATTAAAATGTGTCTTATCGTGAACTTTTTTGGCATAATTTTGTTCCTTTATGGCCATCTGTCTATCATCATAACGCATAAAATCAACAATTATTTTACCACAAAGGCTTTGCCGAAAATGTATTTTTTGCTATCTTTGCGCCAAACCAACAGGAAAAGTCGTTCCTACTATCAACAACGACGCCATGATGATATTAAAGAACAGTACAACTCGACACCAAAGCAAACATGGTCAAACAAGCAAGAGCGGGATGGCAACATTCTCGCCTCGTTCTTGCTGCCATATCCGGTTGTTTGTTTTGGTTATGTTCTTGTTATCGTTTGCCTCTGGCTTCGCGGCCAAAGACAGTGATACCGAGTGTGTTGACGTGCCCACAGATACCACAAGCATAAGCAACGAAACGGCAGATTCAACCCTTTCGTCGGGCACTTTGCCTGATACGCTAAACACGACCTCATTGAACGACACCGCCCAACATTGTACCAACAACCTAAAACTTGGTAAAGGACTCACTTATGTTGGTCTTCCGCTCATCATTGCGGGCATCTTAGGCAAGGGCGAACGCCATCGCGTGTATTACTTGCACAAAGATTTTGTTCCCGAATTCAAGTCGTCGGTAGACGATTATGTGCAGTTCGCCCCCTTCGCACTTGCCACGGGGATGAAGGTTATGGGTGTTCCTGGCAAGAGTTCAACCGTTCGTTACCTGGCTAGCAGTGCCATGTCGTTCGCCATTATGGCTATAATCGTAAACACCATCAAGTACACGGCCAACCAAATGCGACCCGACAACAGCACGCGAAACTCGTTCCCGTCGGGCCATACGGCAACGGCCTTCGTGGCTGCAACCATCCTTCACAAAGAGTATGGCCTCACCGTTAGCCCTTGGTACAGCCTTGCGGGATATGGTGCGGCTACCGCCACGGGGGTGATGCGCATGCTTAACAACCGCCATTGGATGAGCGACGTGTTCTGTGGAGCAGGCATCGGCATCATGTCTACCGAACTGGGCTACGCCTTGAGCGACCTATTGTTCAAGAAAAAGGGACTAATTGTACCCGAAAAACATGACGTTGTGGACCTGCGCAACCGTCCTTCGTTCTTCTCTATACGTATGGGTGGAGTTTTAGGACAACAAAGGATTCGCATGCCGCAAAGCTTCAAGCCCACATTAGGCGATCTTCCGTTTCTCATGCAGTTTGGAACGGGAGCCATGGTGGGTATCGAGGCTGCCTATTTCTTTAACCCCTACATCGGCATCGGTACCGACTGGCGACTGATTGGGCATCACGTTAAACGTCTCGACAGACCATTTAGACACCCCTCCCCCACTGCAAACCTCCCCGCTAACGTGGAATTCAACTTCCTGCGCACTGGGTTGAACGAGCTTTGTTCCTCTACTGGCATTTATCTTTCATTGCCTTTCTCGGGTAGTATAGCCTTGGGTGGAAAGCTAACCGTGGGCCGCAACAGCATCAAAAGCATCGCGGTGAAGGCGACGAAGACAGGAACGGTGAAGAGCGGAACGCCCGAAAGCTTCACCGACACCCATGAACCATACACAACCAGCTGGGATTTCCTAACCATAAAGGGCAATCGAGCACTACGTTTGGGCACTGGACTATCGCTCACCGTGGCCTATAAGCAGGCCTATTGCTGGCGAGCATTCATGGATTTCAACTACTCGTTCAATACGTTTACAGCCACATTAAACCCCTCGGAGTGGAAACGACAAGAGTTTCCCGATGCAAAGAACCTGCCCAACGAGGTGATTACCGAGCGTATTAAGAAGAAACTGTTGCAACTAAGTGTTGGAACGGCGTTTTGTATTTCGTTTTAAATGCGTGGTAAGGATTAAGCAGTTGGCCACCAACCGCTGTTTTCGGGGGGCTTATTGTATAGGCTTTGTCGCATTTCTTTTTTGTCGCAGGGCAGCCCTCTCGTCACTTCGTCCTCTCGCCAGCAAACAAAATTGAGAGATTTTTCACTCATGGCGCACCACACCTTTTATATAATGCGGTCGTCGTGAGTGAGAAATCTCTCAAATTTGTTTATGGGGACGAGGGAACAAGTTGACGGGTTGACGAGTTAACAAGTTAACAAGTTAACGAGAGCACCAGTTAACAAGCTGACGGATTGACGAGTTAACGAGGTTATGAGTTGAAGAGTTGACGGGAGAACCGCTCTGCTACAAAGAACAAATGCGGCAAAGCCTACAACAAGTTACGCCAAAAGACAAGCGCTTGGTGCCCAACTGCCTAATCCTTACAACGTGCTTAAAACGAAATACAAAACGCCGTTCCAGCACTTAGTTGCAGCATATTCTTCTTTATTCGCTCGGTTAACACCTCGTTGGGCAGGGGTGGAGCGTTGGGAAACTCTTGCCGTTTCCATTCCGAAGGGTTCAATGTTACCGTAAACGTGTTGAGCGAATAATTAAAATCGAGGAAAGCGCGCCAACTATAAGCCTGCTTATAGGCCACAGTGAGCGACATGCCCGTGCCAAAACGCAGTGCCTTGTTGCCCTTAATGGTGAGGAAATCCCATTCGGTGGCGTATTTTTCTTGCGTGTCGGTGTAGCTTTCGGGCGTTCCGATCTTCACCGTCCCTTCCTTCATGGCGCGTACCGAGATGCTTTTAAAGATGTTGCGCCCAACAGTAAACTTGCCACCCAAAGACATACGAGGCATGAAAGGCCATGCCAAATAAAGGCCCAGAGAGGAGCAAAGCTCGTTTAGGCCAGTGCGCGAGAAGTCGTAAGCAACGCCTTCGGGGAGATTTGCCGTGGCAGAATGCGCCCTAAACGGCCTGTCCAGGTGCTTTACATGGTGGCCAACCAGTTGCCACGAGGTGCCTACACCGATATAGGGATTAAAGAAATAGGCAGCCTCCACGCCCACCATCGCCCCCGTTCCAAACTGCATAAGGAACGGAACGTCGCCCAATGTAGCCTTAAAGCTGTCTGGCGTGCGAAGTCTTTGCTGCCCTAGAATGCCGCTCATGCGAATGGAGAAAAACGAAGGGTGTGTGCTTAGGTCCACCAGGTTGTGCTTTTCGGGAGCAACCAACCCTTTTTTCTTAAACAACAAGTCGCTCAGCGCATAGCCCAACTCGGTAGACATGATGCCGATACCCGCCCCACAGAACACGTCGCTCATCCAATGGCGGTTGTTAAGCATGCGCATCACCCCCGTGGCAGTGGCTACGCCATATCCCGCAAAGCTGTACCACGGGCTTACCGTGAGCCCATACTCCTTGTGAAGGATGGTTGCAGCCACGAAAGCCGTTGCCGTATGTCCCGAGGGAAACGAGTTACGCGTGCTGTTGTCGGGGCGCATTTGGTTGACGGTGAACTTAATGGTGTTCACGATGGCAGCCATGATGGCAAACGACATGGCACTACTAGCCAAATAACGAACGGCGGAACTTTTGCCCCGAACACCCATTACCTGCAAGCCCGTGGCTAAGGCAAAGGGTGCGAACTGCACATAATCGTCGACCGAGGACTTGAATTCGGGGACGAACTCTTTGTGCAAGTAGTACACGCGGTGGCGTTCGCCTCTGCCCAACACGCCTGCAAGGATGAGTGGAAGGCCCACATAGGTTAAGCTTCGGTCGAACCGAGGGTAGTCTTGGCGATGCAAGGCCGTGTCCGTAGGGCTTGTTTCGGGTTGCATGGCAGACAGGGGCTGTGCCCAAAGGGTCGAGTCCGCCACCTCGTTCTTTACGCTTACGCTATCTTCGGACATGGCAACTCGTTCCACCTCGCCGTCTTCGGCGGCAACGCGGATGGCGAACAACAAAAAGAGGGCAACCAAAACGCATTGGACAATGCGCCAATGCCAAGCAGAGAAAGGCTCTGCCTGCTTGTTTTGCTGTGTTCGGCTATGGTTGTTTACATGTAGAGTTGAACTGTTTTTTGATGTCAGCATAGTGATTACGTGGTGATTGTTGGTACGGCCTTCTCAACCTGTTGCACGCAAAGTTAGCAAAAAATCCATTATCGGCAAAGCCTTTATTGCAAAAAGATGGCGGCAACGAGCAAGCCAACGGCCTGCCCTCAACGGGCACAAGGCACTTTTTTACCAAAAAAGTTCACTACAAGACACATTTTAATATATAAAACATGGAAGTGTCAATTTATTGTGGTAAATTTGCAATTCAATTAGTACGATAAAGTTATATGAGTCTTGACATGCTTACAGCCATCTCGCCTATCGATGGCCGTTATCGCGGTAAAACCGAACCGTTAGCCAACTACTTTTCGGAATATGCCCTTATCCGCTACCGTGTAAGGGTTGAAATAGAATATTTTATCGCCCTTTGCGAACTGCCATTGCCACAATTGACCGGTGTGGGAAGCGAGCGTTTCGACCAGCTACGCGACATATACCGCACTTTCGACGAGGCTAAGGCACAGCGTGTTAAAGACATCGAGAAGGTTACGAACCACGACGTGAAGGCCGTGGAGTATTTCATTAAGGAAGAATTCGATGCCATTGGCGGTTTGGAACCTTACAAGGAGTTCATCCATTTTGGGCTAACTTCACAAGACATCAATAACACCAGCGTGCCACTTTCGCTGAAAGAGGCACTCGAAGAATGTTATTATCCGCTGCTGGAAGAACTGATTGGGCAGCTAAACAAATATGCCGAAGCGTGGAAAAACGTGCCCATGTTGGCCAAAACGCACGGCCAACCGGCATCGCCAACACGTCTGGGCAAAGAGGTTGGCGTGTTTGCCTATCGCTTGGAAGAGCAGTTGGCGCAGCTTAAAGCCTGCAAGATGTCGGCTAAGTTTGGCGGAGCCACGGGCAACTACAATGCCCACCACGTGGCTTACCCACAAATAGACTGGCGCGAGTTTGGCAACCGTTTCGTCAGCGACAAGCTAGGACTGGTGCGCGAGCAACTAACCACGCAGATAAGCAATTACGACAACATGGGCGCAGCATTCGATGCCATGCGCCGCATCAACACAATCGTGCTCGATTTGGACCGCGACTTCTGGATGTACATATCTATGGACTACTTCAAACAGAAGATAAAGGCGGGCGAAGTGGGTTCGAGCGCGATGCCGCACAAGGTTAATCCCATCGACTTTGAGAACAGCGAGGGCAACCTAGGGCTGGCAAACGCCGTGTTACAGTTCTTGGCACAGAAACTACCCGTTAGTCGTTTGCAACGCGACCTCACCGATTCTACCGTGCTACGCAACGTGGGCGTGCCAATGGGGCATGCGCTCATCGCCTTCCAAAGCACGCTTAAAGGGCTTGGCAAGCTCATTCTTAACGAAGAAAAGCTAGCCGAAGACTTGGAGAACACATGGGCGGTGGTGGCCGAGGCCATACAAACCATCTTGCGCAGAGAGGCTTACCCCAACCCCTACGAGGCGTTGAAAGCCCTAACACGCACGAACGAGAAGATGACGGAACGCACCATTCACGACTTTGTTAATCAGCTGGACGTAAACGAAGACGTGAAGAAAGAGCTGCTCGCCATTAATCCCTGCAACTATACAGGGGTGTAAGCAGGGGCAGCTAAGAAACAAGAAACAAGATGAGTGATAAAATAAAGCCAGTAAACCAGTAAACGTATCAACTCGTAAACTGGTCAACTGGTTAACTCGTAAACTAAGTATTATAAACCTAACTAAACTATAAATTAAAAGAATTAAAAGTAAAGTATTAACGCAACCGTGAGGTTAAAAAAGAATTAAAATTATGGAATCAGAAATGGAAAAGACCCCTCAAGACACGTCGAAAGGACAGCAAGAGGAAAGCCGTGAAGGCTACAACGCAGGTGGAAGCTATTCCCGAACCTATGGAAATGCTGGTGCAAGAACGCAAAGGCCACGAATTCACACCCAACGCGCTTACAGTACCGACCGCAGAAGTAGCGGCGGAGAAGACGAAGGAGCGTTCCGTCCCGAAGGATTTGGAGCCAACTTGCAAACCGGCGCAGCACCACAACAACGGCAATACCGCCCTCGTTACAACAATTACAACAACGAAGGTGGCGGCTATCAGCAACGCAGCGGTTACAACAACAACAACCGCAGCGGATACCAACAGCGACAAGAGGGCGGCTATCGCCCACGTTACAACAACGCACAAGAGGGCGAGGGCGGCTACCAACAGCGCGCCAACTACCAACCTAGGCAAGAGGGCGGCTACCGTCCACGCCAAGAAGGCGGCTACCAAGCCAACCAAGAAGGCGGCTATCAGCAGCGTTCCAACTATCAGCCACGTCAAGAAGGCGGCTATCGTCCACGTTATAACAACGAGGAAGGCGGCTATCAGCAACGCGGCGGCTACCAGCAACGCTCGTACAACAACAATAACAATCGTGGTGGCTATCAGCAACGCGGCGGCTATCAGCAACGCGGTGGCTACCAACAAGGCGGTTACCAACAACGTGGCGGCTATCAGCAACGCGGCGGTTACCAACAAGGCAACTATCGCCAACGCACGCCCGACTACGATCCAAATGCAAAATACAGCTTGAAAAAGCGTATAGAATATAAGGAAGAGAACATCGACCCCAACGAGCCACTGCGCTTGAACAAGTTCTTGGCCAACGCTGGCGTGTGCAGCAGACGCGAGGCCGACCAATTCATACAGTCGGGTATGGTGAAGGTTAACGGCAATGTGGTTACAGAATTGGGTACGAAGGTACTTCGTTCAGACGAGATTATCTTCCACGAACAGCCCGTAACGCTCGAAAAGAAAGTGTACGTGCTGATTAACAAGCCCAAGGATTACGTTACAACCAGCGACGACCCACAACAACGCAAGACGGTGATGGACCTCGTTAAGGGCGTTTGTCCTGAGCGCATCTACCCCGTTGGCCGACTCGACCGCAACACAACGGGTGTGCTGCTGCTCACCAACGACGGCGACTTGGCCAGTAAGTTGGCTCATCCCAAGTTCTTGAAGAAGAAGGTGTACCACGTGTTCCTCGACAAGGAAGTTACCGAACACGACTTGCAACAGATTGCAACGGGCGTTACGCTCGACGACGGCGAAGTGCATGCAGATGCCATCGAATATGCCAACGACAAGGACAAGACACAAGTGGGTATTGAAATCCACAGCGGAAAGAACCGCATTGTGCGCCGTATCTTCGAAAGCTTAGGCTATCGCGTGGTGCGCCTTGACCGCGTTCAATTTGCCGGACTCACCAAGAAGAACCTCAAACGTGGCGACTGGCGTTTCCTTACCGAGAAGGAAGTAGACATGCTAAGAATGGGGGCTTTTGAATAATAAACCTAGAAGTATAAGGAGTTAAGGAGTTAAGGGAGTTAAGGAGTTAAGCCAAATGCTTTTGTAGCGTTAGTGAGAACTCCTTATTACCTAAACTCCTTAACACCCTTAACTCCTAATAAAGACCATCAATGGAAAAAACTCGTAGAACAAAGATTGTAGACGTTCTTCAACGCACTGACTTCGGTTCAGAGGTCAACGTGAAGGGCTGGGTACGAACTCACCGCAGCAGTAAGGTGGTAGATTTCATCGCCTTAAACGACGGTTCTACCATCAACAACGTGCAGGTAGTTGTCGACCCAACGAAGTTCGACACCGAATTACTTAAACAAATAACCACCGGCGCATGCGTTAGCGCAACTGGCAAGCTGGTGGAAAGCCAAGGCCAAGGCCAAAACTCGGAAATTCAATGCACCGAGTTGCAACTCTTGGGCGGCTGCGGCAGCGACTATCCCATGCAGAAGAAGGGCCAAACCTTCGAGTATATGCGCCAGCACGCACACCTCCGCTTGCGCACCAACACCTTCGGAGCCGTTATGCGCATACGCCACAACATGGCCATTGCCATTCACCAATACTTTCACGAGCACGGCTACTTCTATTTCCACACGCCCATCATCACCGCTAGCGATGCCGAAGGGGCAGGCGAAATGTTCCAGGTTACAACGAAAAAACTGGACGACTTGAAGAGAGACGAGGACGGAAAGGTGAACTACAACGACGACTTCTTCGGCAAGATGACTAGCCTTACCGTGAGCGGACAGCTTGAAGGCGAGCTTGGAGCAACGGCCTTGGGGCAGATTTACACCTTCGGGCCAACCTTCCGAGCCGAAAACAGCAACACGCCACGCCACCTTGCAGAGTTCTGGATGATTGAACCAGAAATGGCTTTCATCGACCTTGACGACCTGATGGACACCGAAGAAGACTTCATTAAGTATTGTGTGCGCTGGGCATTAGACAATTGCAAGGACGACCTTGCGTTCCTCAACAAGATGATAGACAACACACTGATCGAACGTTTGCAGGGTGTTGTGAGCGAAGAGTTCGTTCGACTAGACTACACCGAGGGCATTAACATCCTCGAAGAGGCCGTGAAAGCCGGTAAAAAGTTCGAGTTCCCCGTTAGCTGGGGCATGGACTTGGCCAGCGAACACGAACGTTTCTTGGTTGAAGAGCACTTCAAAAAGCCTGTCATCATGACCCACTACCCCAAGGGTATCAAGGCTTTCTACATGAAGTTAGACGAAGACGGACGCACCGTTCAAGGCACCGACGTACTGTTCCCGCAAATAGGCGAAATCATTGGCGGTAGTGTTCGCGAAGAAAACTACGACAAGTTGGTGGCTCAAATCGAAGAACGCCACATCCCCATGAAGGACATGTGGTGGTATCTAGACACACGTCGCTTTGGTTCATGCCCCCACGGAGGTTTCGGTTTGGGCTTCGAAAGGCTCATCCTCTTCGTTACCGGCATGCAAAACATTCGCGACGTCATCCCCTTCCCACGCACGCCGAAGTCGGCTGAGTTCTGATAAGGCTGCACCGAAAGGGACAAACGTCAAACCGAACACTTATGAAAAGGCAAGAAAGAAACTAGCTCCACGCCCCCAAAAGGGCAGCGCGCAGGCTCTCTCTTGCCTTTGCTTTTTCGCTAACAAAAGGTTAAAGAAACAGCCCAACACGCCATGACACGCCGTTTTGAACAAACGGATACCGAACAAACACACTTCGCCCACCGCGCGAAGTCACTAAGAAAACAAACCAACAAAACGATAACGATATGAAAACAATTACCTTAATGGCTTTGGCCATGTGCCTAAATCTGCTTTCGGCAATGGCACAAGTAACAGCAAGAATTGAGTATCCGCACCGCGGAGACTATGAAGACCAAGTGGTTGCACCCGTTGGCGAACGTGGACTCATTGTCTATTCGTTTGCCAAAAAGGCCGATAAAGGCAAGCGATACTTCAAAACCGAGTACCTCTCTACCGACCTCAAACCCCTGTTTACCGACTCAACGCTGATAGACGACGACTTGTATTTCTACAGTTGCACCTTCAACAACGATGTCAACTACACCGTTTTGCGCGCCCGAAGTGGGGCTTTCTCGGTGTACGCCTTCAACACGAAAGACCACAAAACAAAGGTCACCGACAGCGAATACACACGCAAAGCCAGCATGCGCGACCTTGTTATACACGATGGCAAGTTGGTTTTCAGCTCCACGCAGAAACGTTTGGAGCGCATTGGCATTGTAGATCTCAACACAGGTGAAAGCCGTTTTGCCGACATACACATACCCGGCGTAAGAGATAGAAAGGTGTTTATACTGCAAAACACCATTCTCGACAACATCATCTACGCCGTTGTAAAGGGCGAACGCGAACTTTACTTGGCGCGCGTAGACTTCAACGGCACGCAGTTGGGCATAACCAACCTCACCACCGACATCGACCAAGACCTGCTTTCGGCATCGCTTTCTAAGGCCAACAACAAGTATTTCATGACAGGGACCTACACCAAGAGCAAGAAAGGCGGCGCGCAAGGCATCTATTTTGCACAGCTGGAAGACTGGCAAATTAAGAAACAGCGGTTCGTTAACTTCCTCGACTTGAAGAATTTCACCGAGTATATGAGCGACAGACGTAAGGCCAGAGTGGAACGAAAGAAAGAAAAGGCCGAAAAGGCAGGCAAGGAATACAGCCTGAAATACAACATCGCCTCGCACGGCATCATGACCGACGGCAAGGATTACTTTTATCTTGGCGAGGCCTTCTATCCCACTTACATAACCTATTGGGCCGGAACGGTAATGGTAACCCAGTTTAACGGCTACGCCTACACCCACGCCGTGCTGGCCAAGTTCGATGCCGACTGCAACCTACTTTGGGACAATTGCTTTGAAATGCGCCCCCGACAAAAGCCCATGTACGTTAAGCGCTTTATCTCGGCAGGCATTAAGAAAAACGATGTAGACCTTGTTTATGCCGATGATAAGATGCTCGTGTCTAAGCTCTTCAACAACAAAACGGGCGAAGTGACACAAGAACGCAAGTCGGAAATGATTGAAACAGACAACGAAGACGAGGATGTTAAGAAGATGAGATACTCTGGGACGCTGCATTGGTATGACAAAAACTTCATCGTTTACGGAAGGCAAATCATCAAAAACCATAGCACGGGCGAACGTCGCAAGGTTTTCTCAATCACCAAATACACTATTAAATAAGCAATAACAAATGAAAACGACACACAACATGCATGGGGTTGCACGCCTGTTTGCCATCCTACTCTTGAGCTTTTGCTCAGCAACGCCACTCTTTGCACAGGCCTTCGATGGCGAAGACGACAGTAAGATTTATCTCGGCTACACCAATGTAGGCGGTAAGCATGGTTGCGAACTGGGCTATGATGAAGGCATCAATGACTATCTTTCGTATGGTGCGAGATTCACGATACTAGCCAACAAGGTTGAAAACAATGAAGAAGAATCAAGGATTCTCGACTATTCCGACTTTGGCTTTTACTTCAATTTCCATTGGATGGAGATTTTAAAACTGCCCGATCAACTTGATATCTACATGGGACCAATGCTTAGCTTCAAGACGGCGTCTTTCCAAACGGGTGTGCGTTACAATTTCAGCGAGTTGTTCGGACTATATGCCTCGTGCCAATACAACTTCTTCGAGACGTTCAAGCCACGTCGCGATGCTGACGTTTTCCCGCATAAGTTCGCTTTCTCGGCAGGCATTACCATTAGCATTTGATGCTACCTAGAGGCTAATTTGCCTCTAATCAAAATTAAAAGGCGTTGCCTTCCACGCGAAGTACGTGGTAAAGGCAACGCCTTTTCTTATTCAACGATCAAGCGAAGACTATCCGCTTTAAGTCTTGCCCGTAACCATTGATGAAGCCTATTCTTGTCGGCAACCGATAGTTTTCTCTTACAGTCTACCACAGCCATCACATAATGGGTCGTGCCTGTTGTGTCTACGCGTGCCTCGGCCACATTGGCAAGGCTGATACTTGTTGCCTGTGGACAAACGGCTAGTATCTCTTTACGCATGTCGTTGGCCATTCTTGGCAGCCTTTCGTAGCTCTCGTTTTTTGCTTTCAGTGCCTGAATTTGGTCGGCTTGT
>ERZ772772.2242-NODE-2242-length-11595-cov-6.088302_pt1 | contig 11595 bp, 10 predicted proteins | sample MGYA00511484_ERZ772772 | MGnify/ENA primary metagenome ERZ772772 (study PRJEB29015, sample SAMEA2737913) | human oral metagenome | biome: human oral; feature: human-associated habitat; material: dental | place: China | collected 2088 ... | reverse complement strand
AGTCCTACTGTCCCTGTTCCTAAAGTTAATTTAGCATCTGTATCAAATACTAATTCAGAATTTCCATCTGAATAAACTCCAATACCTGTTTTATCTGAAGTAGAGCCTTTAGCAATAATTTCAGATGATATTGTCCCTTTCGTTCCAGCATCAATGGCATAAATTCCTGTGGCACCAGCCTCTGCCGTAATCTTTTTCCCAGTTCCAGAATGAGAAAACTGTGAACCGCCCTGAGCATATATTCCAACTGTCCCAGCTGTATTTACTGTTATATCCCCTGTATTATTAAAAGTCAAAGTTTGTGTTGCTGAAGGCGTTGTTCCGCTTCCTGTGTTTTGTAAAACAACCGCATGGCTTTCTTCACCAGTCGTTGTTATAGTTCCGCTATTTTCAAATTTTCCTTTATTTCCATAAAATCCTAATGAATTTTTAGCCTCTATAGTTATAGTTCCAGCATTTGAACCTTCTCCTTTAAGTAAGACATACCCAAGTGATTCGTCGCCTTTCACTGTTATATTCCCAGCACTTGTAATATCAATTCTTCCTACTTTATTCTCTGTTGTTCCAGCTCCACCTGTTCTTTTATTTCTAACATAATTATCCCCATCAACTACAGCACCATAATTTTCTTTTGCATCAGATTCTATTGTAATATTTCCTTTTACAGTTACCGAACCTTCCTTTTGGATTCTAGCCCCAGCACTTTTAGTAGCATATTTCCCAATATAAACATTTCCAGCTAAATCAATTCCATGAGTTCCAACTATAGCTCCTTTATTTTCTCTTGCAAAATCATCGTATTCATTTGTATCTACTGGTGTTGTCTGAACTTCAGCATAAACTCCTATTGCTCCATCAACTTTTTGAGCAGTAGCTGTTTTTGTTCCAACTTTTTCATAGTTACTGTCAGTTAAAGTTGTTGGATTCACTTTACCTATATTTATAACTCCTTGTGATGTATTGTAAACTCCCTGTATATTATGAAGTAATCCAATTCCAATAGAGGTATCACTATTTATATTAATAGTTCCAGAATTTTCTATTTTACTTTCAAACTTATTATCTTTTGTACTCGCAAATTTTCCACCTTTTCCAACTATAGTTCCTGCATCAGAATTAGCTTTATAGTTATCATAAGTTACAGCTGCTGTTTGTCTTGGATTTCCTACAGTCGTTATCCCATAACTTCCATAACCATTCAATGTTATTGTTCCACCTACATTAGTTCCTGCCATCATATTTAAACCATCTGTTTTTCTATTTAATTCTTGATTAGCATTTTCTGGTTTTAACTGAATCCCTGCACTTTCTATTGCACCAATTGTTATATTCTTCCTATTTATTATTTCATTTCTTGTATTATTGCTTGATTTATCATTGTTATTAAATCCAAATCCTACTTGATTTTTTAAGGCAGTTCCATTAAGATAAGCTTTTCCTATAATATTACCTTCATTTATAATTTTTATGTTTGCGACATCATCTATAGTGGTTTGAGAATTAACTGAACCTGAACGTCCTAAGTTAGTGTGTGTTCCCTGTACGTCAATTCCAACTGTTTTTTCTTGTTTTAAAGTAATAGTTCCTTTATATGTAAAAGGATCATATCCTGGTTTTTCCACCCCTTCATCTATGTCAAAGGCTCTACTATTTTTAGCTTCCACATCAACATTTACAGATACATTTCCTAAATTGCTTACTGCTCCCCAAGTCGAAATCCAGTTTCCTGTTGGAAATCCTGTCGCATTTGGATTTCCTTCAGTAGTAACTTTTACTGTTGTTCCATTTAATCCTTGATTATACGGACTAACATGAAATTTACGTCCTGGAACAAAGCTTTCCCCCGCAGCTCCTATACTAAAGTCTACTGGATTTACTACATCAAATTGAGGTGCATTAACAGTTACTTCTCCTGGTTTAGTTACTTTTATTTCACTAACTTCCGAAACCCCTGGAGGTGTAATCGTTATCGTATTTACTTCAGCTTCTGGTGCGCTAATCGCCATAGTTAATGATGGCGGTGTAATATTCAAAGTTATTTGTGGTGCATCCAGCTTCATTGTAATATTTATTGGATCAACTTTTGAAGGTGCACCCGGCTCATCAATTTTTGCAACTTCTATTGCTACAGGATTTAATGTTGGTAGCAATATTGTTGGTGCTGCTATTGGCGTAGTTACACCTAAATTAATCGCTGGTCTTACCACTTCTCTTGGCATATCAATTTGTGGGGTAATTGTTATTTCTTCTTTTAAAACAGATTTTGGACGTACATTTGCCATTATTTGGATTTCTACTTCAGGCTCTTGCACATGCAACAATGAAGCCAATCCGTAAGATGTTGAACCTACAGATGACGAATTAATTGCCGGATTTAGAACTCTTCTTCTATTTGACAAAGCTGCTGTTTCTCCCCAGTTTCCACGGTTATAAACTCCTACAAAAGGGTATTTTGAAGCCTTATCCCCTCTTCCTTTGTAAGCTCCATTGTTTCTTGATGCAAATGTATTTGAACCAAATTGCCATGAATCCCATTTTGATTTTATAACTTGGTCTCCCTGTTCCATTAATTGAATTAATTCCAAATTCAAGTCTTCTATTGATTCTTTATTTGCTTTTTTCTTTTTCTTAATTGCAGTACGTGTTTTTTCTGCTGACATTACAAGTTCTTTACTCATTCGTTCATAAAGTACATCCGAAGATGTATTGATACCAATTGAAAATGTTATCATTCCTGTTATTAAGTACGAAAATAGTAATGATTCCGTGTATTTTACATTTTTCGCTCTTTTAGCAAAAGCCTTTAAATCTTTTTTCGCCTGTTTTAAATTGTTACTCATTTTTTCTCCTTTTTCTTTTTTTATTATAAAGTTATTTAAATTTTAACTTTGAAATCAATAATTTTCATTTTTATTTTCTTTATTACTCTGTAATTGTTACAATTTTTTTGCTTTTCATAATTATAGTCAATCATATTTAAAATTTTTATTCTTTTTTCATAATATTCTCAAATTTGTTTAATATTCTAGTTTAATTCGTTTTGAGCAATATAGTTTAAATATTTATTCAGAACTATATATTATGATAATTTTAAACTGATTGACTTCTATAACTATGCTATTTATTTTTTTTCGTACTATTATAACATTTTTTTATTTTCTTTACAACAAAAAAAATCTCCCTAATTTAAATTTTAGAGAGATTTCTTCAATAGTTTTATTTTTTTTTGTTAAAATTAACCAATTATCTTTTTTATTTAAAATGAATATCATAATTATTTAATAATTAATGTGCTTCCATCCATTTCAGCTGGTTTTTCCAATCCTAGTAAATCTAGCATTGTTGGAGTAATATCAGCCAATTTTCCATCTGTTCTCAATTTTGCATCTTTCATGTCGTTTGTGATGAAAATGAATGGAACAGGGTTTACAGTATGAGCTGTATGAGGTTCTCCAGTTTCAGGATTTACCAATAAGTCAGCATTTCCATGATCCGCAGTAATTAATACTGCACCGTCTAGTTCCAATACTTTTCTTACAATTTGCCCAGTACAGTTGTCTACCGCTTGACAAGCCTGAATAACAGCATCTACATTTCCAGTATGCCCAACCATGTCAGGATTTGCAAAGTTCAATACAACAGTATCAACTTTCCCAGTATTTAATTCTTCAAGTAATCTTTCCTTAACTTTGTAAGCACTCATTTCAGGCTGTAAATCATAAGTTGCAACTTTTGGTGAATCAGAAAGCAATCTGATTTCTCCTGGATATGGTTCTTCTTTTCCACCATTGAAGAAGAATGTAACGTGTGCATATTTTTCAGTTTCTGCAGTTCTTACTTGAATTAATCCAGCTTTTGATACAATTTCCCCAAATCCGTTTATGATTGTTTCAGGCGGATATGCCACAGGTGAGCTAAATGTAGCGTCATATTGAGCCATTGTAACAAAGTTTACTTTAGGATAAACTTTTCTTGTAAATCCTTTAAACTCAGGATCAACAAATGTTCTAGTTAATTGTCTAGCTCTATCAGGTCTAAAGTTTGCAAAAATTACACCGTCTCCATCTTTAATCAATCCATTGTCTTTTGCACCAACTTTTACAGGTTTTACAAATTCATCTGTAACTCCGTCTGCATAAGAATTTCTGATTGCTTCATCAGCTGTAGCCGCTAAGTTTCCTTCTCCAGAAGTTAAGGCATCGTAGGCAAGTTCCACTCTGTCCCAGTTGTTATCTCTATCCATTGCATAATATCTTCCAACAACTGTAGCGATTTTTCCTACACCAAGTTCATCCAATGCTTTTTGTAATTGTGCCAAGTATTCCACTCCACTTTCAGGAGCCGTATCCCTTCCATCCATAATCGCATGAACATAAACTTCTGTCAATCCTTTTTTCTTAGCCATATCAACTAATCCAATTAAATGTTCAATGTGGCAATGAACTCCACCGTCAGAAGTTAATCCTGTAATATGTAAAGCCTTTCCGTTCGCTTTTGTAGTTTCCATAATATCTGATAACACTTTATTTTCTAAAATTGTACCTTCTTTAATAGCTTTTGAAATTTTTGGCAGCATTTGGTAAACTACTCTTCCTGCACCAATATTTGTATGCCCAACTTCCGAATTTCCAAACTGTCCTTCAGGCAATCCTACAAATTCTCCATCTGCTCTTAATTCAGTATGAGGGTACTCTTTAAGATAATTGTTAAAATTAATCGGATGAGCCAATTTCACTCCATCAACCTGATTTTCATGATGGTTCATTCCCCATCCATCCAAAATTATTAAAACTACTGGTCTTTTCTTCATAAGCATTCTTCCTTCCATTTTTTAAATAACTTTCTTTTTCTACATCTATTATACAAATTTTTTCTAAATTTATCAAGGAATTTGAATAAAAAATTTATCTCTGTCAATTTATATAGTTTTTCAATGTAGTTATTCGAAAGAATTATTATTAATAAATGTCTTTTCTATAATTTTTATATTTTTTCTTTTTTTTAAGCAAAGGGGAACAGTAGCCATCCCCTTTAGAATCCTTACTTGTCTAAGCATTTTTTTGAAATATTCCTAAATTTTAATTACTTCTTCTAAAAAGTTCCCTTATTCTCAAATTATTCTTTCTACCTTTTAAAATCCATGAAATTGATCCTTGAAAAAAATACAGGCTTTTTAACCAGTTTGGATTTATATAAATATCCTTATCACTTTTTAGAGTTAGAATATTAGTAGAAAATTTATCTAATACTTTACCTAAATTTTTGAGTGGTCCTTGCCCCAGTTTATATTTTTTTAAATACGGCAACAGTTCGCCTGCACCCACACCAATTCCTTGTCCCCAGTCTGCCTTAACTTTCTCGCACCAATTTTTTATCTGCAAAATTGCCAACCGATTTTGTTTACCTTCATAAAATCCATTATTTGCTATGCAATAAATTTTAGTTCCAGATTTTATAATTTTTTCTCTCTCAAATTCTACAAGCAATTTTAACAGATTGGACGGAATTCCATCAACATACAAGGGAAAAAGAAATATTAAAATATCACTGCTATGAATTTCATTTTTAATTTTATCATTTAATCTAACAGAAATCGAATAATATTTTTTTATTTCATTGTCTTTAAGCAAGGATAAAATATAATTTCCTAATATTTCAGAATTACTTTTGCCTACTTTTGGACTTCCATTTATTATACTAATTTTCATATTTCATCATTCTCCTAATTTTCTAAAAAAGAAACCTTAAAATTTTTCACATCTAAATTCACGCTATTAGCCTTTACTATTTCTTTAGCAACTGTCTTTTCATTTAGTGATAAATTTTTTCCATAAAAATATACATTTAAGTCAAATTTTGTTTTATTTCGTGTGATATGGTGCATCTCTTTATTTTTGAATTTAAAAAATGGCAATAAATACGGAATTGTCCTATCTAGCACATTTTTTACAAACGGACTGTAAGAACCATAAATACATTGACTTATAATCACAACTTTGTCTGCTTTTGAATATAATTTTGCTAAATTTTCATATCCATCCCTAATTTTACATTTCCCAGGAGTTTTAATCCAGCATTCAAAACACCCCATGCAGCTTTTAATTTTATTATTATCACAAATTATAGATATATCTTCATCATCGATTATTTTCTTTTGATCTATACTCTCTTTTATTTTATCTATAATTTTTTCCTTTTTTTCAATTTCCCACTTTAAATTTTCCAATTTTTCATTATCTAAATCATGTATAATTAATTCCATATTTATCACCTTCCATAGATATATTAAAATCTATCTGAAATTTAACTACTAAATTTAAGATTCAAACTCATACAGCAACTAGCAACTTTTCAATTCTCTTTTAAGATTACTTTGCTATACAAACTGATTTTATTATTTCCTCTATTTTTTCTTCCCAGCTTTCAGAATACTTTATATCATTTGTAATCATTATTGTTGTCAATCCTTGTACCAACGCCCACATTGCTACAATTTTATCTTGTATAGCCTGATTTGACATTCCCATTTTTTCAAGTATTTTCGTTGCCTCAATTTTTAATATGCTAAAAGCTTTTTCATTATTATTTTCTATTTTTGAAAACTTTGAGAATAAATCTATTTTCATATTTTTTCTTGAAATTATAAAATGATAGTATCTATGATTTCCACAAAAAAACATAACATATGTTTTTCCTAATTTTACCAATAAATCCTCTTGATTTTCATATCTTTTCCTTGTTTTATCCAGTTCGGCTGCCAATATTCCCCATATATAATCGCTCATTGCGTAAAGTAAATCACTTTTTTTCTTAAAATATGTATACGGTGCCGCATTGCTTACTCCACACATTTTAGCCACTTTTCTTAAAGATAATTTTTCTTCTCCCACTTCATTTATCAGCTCTATCCCTTTTTCAATCAATTCTTCCCGTAAATTTCCATGATGGTAACTTTTTTTAGATTTTTCCATATTTAGCTTCTCCTAACTTCTATATCTTACCACTGTAAAGATTATACAATTAAATCTTATCACTGTCAAGTTTATTTAAGATTTTTTAAAATTTATAATTTCTCTAATGTATAAATTTAGATTACACCCAATTATTTTTAATATTAGAATTGTTTAGAAACTTAATATTCTTTATATTTAACAAGGGTTTGACCTCTTGCGAATAATATTTATTTCATTATATTTCTAAATTTATATGGTTATCGAATAGGTTTATTGAAATTGTACTTTTCTAATTTTATTTATTTATAACCATTATGATTAATAGTAGTTTTTTTCTATTTTTTATTTAATTTTTTTGTAACGTAAGGGCATTAGACACCATTTCCTTGTGTTAAAATAAATTAAAAAACATAAAAGAATAAACTATTATTAATCAAGATAACTCATAATGGACAATATAGAAAAAAATTTGTTCTTTATATCTTGATTTTTATTGAAAAAAATGATAATATATTGTGTAATTTGCATATATTGAATTATATAGCATTTTATTTCATAAGTAAAAATTATTGAAAGGAGAAAAAATGGCACATTCAAAATCATCTAAAAAAAGAGTTTTTATTGGTGAAAGAAATGCAGCTAGAAATCAAGCTATTAGAAGTAGAACTAAAACTTTCGTAAAAAAAGTGCTTGCCGCTGTTGAAGCTAAAAATGTCGACGAAGCTAAATCAGCATTAAGTGCAGCATATAAAGAATTAGATAAAGCTGTAACAAAAGGTGTTCTTAAGAAAAACACTGCATCAAGAAAAAAATCTAGATTAACATTAAAAGTTAATGCATTGGCAAATTAATTTTTTGTCACTGATTGATTTTAAAAAAATTTTTTTAAGATTAACAATTAAAATAAAAGACTATCCTAATATTTTTAAGATAGTCTTTTTTTATATATTTAATAAATAAAAATGGAAATAAAGCAATAAATATACTTACAGAAATAAAAAAATGAAGAATTTTAAAAATGTCCCCAAATTATCTCCAAAGATATTTTTAAATCTCTTCAAGTTATGTAATAAAGTATTATTTTATTTAATGGCGCACCTGACAGGAGTCGAACCCATAGCCTTCTGATCCGTAGTCAGACGCTCTATCCAATTGAGCTACAGATGCATTTATTAATTAGTTTATTAAAAAAAAATGGCGGAGAAGGAGGGATTTGAACCCTCGATCCAAGTTTTAGCCCGGATACTCCCTTAGCAGGGGAGCGCATTCGGCCTCTCTGCCACTTCTCCAAAAAATATAAATTTTAAATGGCGGGTGAACTGGGATTCGAACCCAGACATCTTGCGATTTCGCCGGTTTTCAAGACCGGTCCCTTAGCCGTTCGGACATCCACCCATACGTTACTCAATTAGTATATCATATGTTTTTATAATTTGTCAATAACTTTTTTAATTTTTTTTAGAAGGGACCATTCGCATATCTGAATTGTCCCTGCCTTGATTATTTTAAAAAATATATTTATCTTTAGTCTACAAATAATAAATTTACAATTTTTTCTATATAAGGAATTTTAAATTCTTTTTCTAAAATTGATGCTCCCGCCGCAACAATTTGAAAAATAATTAATAATATAAAAATTATAAAAAAAGCTAGATTTCCGATAAATATAATAAAATTTAATAAAAATGACACTAAAGTTAAAACTGTAATTGCCAAAGTCTGCTTTGAATATGCTCTTACAAAATTATTTTTATCTTCTAAAATTAATGCAAAAATTGGAATTAATAAGCCAAGTCCCATAAAAAAGCTCAGATTTATTATAAAAGCAGCTGCATTTGCTCTTAATCCTGCAATTGATTTTTGCTCACTGATATTATTACCCATAAACTCCTCCTAATATATTTTAAATATTTAATTTACTTGATTACGTAAAGAATTTTAACATAAAAAATCTAAAAAATCAAATTGAAAATCCATTACAAAAGGTAAAAAATAGTTTATTTAGCATTGATAAAAAAAGTAATATGTGATAAAATAAAAGAAAATGTAAAATATCAAATAAATAATGGAGGAGAAACTATGAGAAAAGTAATAGTAGCTGGAAACTGGAAAATGAACAAAACTGCAAAAGAGGCTGCACAATTCTTCAATGAATTAAAACCTTTAGTAGCAGATGTGAAAAATGCAGGAATCGTAATCGGAGCGCCTTTCACTGCATTAGAAACAGCAACTAGAGAAACTGCAGGAAGCAACATTAAAATCGCTGCTGAAAATATGAACGCTAAAGAAAGCGGAGCATATACTGGAGAAGTTTCACCATTGATGTTAAAAGATTTAGGTGTAGAATATGTAATTTTAGGACACTCTGAAAGAAGAGAATATTACCACGAAACTGATGAAATCATCAATGAAAAAGTAAAATCAGCATTAGCGCACGATTTGAAACCAATCTTATGTATTGGGGAAAAATTGGAAGAAAGAGAAGCTGGAACTACTAATGATGTTGTAAAAACTCAAATTGTTGGTGGATTAAAAGATGTTACAGCCGCTGAAATGGCAAACGTTGTACTTGCATACGAACCAGTATGGGCAATTGGAACAGGTAAAACTGCCACTCCAGAACAAGCTCAAGAAGTTCACGCATTCATCAGAGGATTATTAACTGACTTATACGGAAAAGAAGTTGCAGAAAACGTAACAGTTCAATACGGTGGATCAATGAACGACGCAAATGCAGCTGACTTAATCGCTCAAACAGACATTGACGGTGGATTAGTAGGAGGAGCAAGTTTAATTCCTGAAAAATTCGCTGTAATAATAAAAGCCGGAGATGCAGCAGCTAAATAATTGATTTAAAAAATAAAATTGATTAGCTATTCTCTTGTTTTGTAAATTATAGGAGGAACACGTGTTAGAAAATTTATTAATTATAGCTTTAGTAATTTTATCAATCATTATGATAAGCGTAATTTTACTACAGCCAGACAGAAGCCAAGGTTTAGCAAAAAGTTCTGCTAATATTTTGGATGAAGAAAAAGAAGGAATTGAAAAATTTACAGAAATTGTTGCGACATTGTTTCTAGTCGTTGCGATTTTATTCCAAATTGTAAGATCGTAATGGAAAAATAATTTTTTGATTTTATAAAAATATTGAAATCACAGTTAAAAATATTGGCTGTGATTTTTTCTAAAAAAATTTTTAAAAAACTATTGACAATGTGCTGAGTACGTGTTATAATAGATTTGTAAGTTGAAAATGACTATTTGTAAAACTTTTCAACTATTCCTAATTTTCAGATACTTTCTATTAGAAGTTATGATTAACGTTATTTTAGAAGGGAATGATATTTATGTCATATAGAAAAATCGAAAAAAGATTTAGAAAATTAGGCGGAAAAGTTGTGCGTATAAGAGGTAGTCATTATCAATGGAAAATTCCAGGTGTAAAAGGTGTTGTAACAGTACAATACTCAAAAGATATACCTATCGGAACAGTAAAAAGTATTGAAAGACAAGTTGGGATTAAATTCTAATCCCTTCCTGCTTTCACTAAAAATTATTATCCCATAATTTGGATGGGATTTAGACTACCCCAAAAATGAAGGGGACTAAAACAAGATCGGTCATCTATATTTTTTATATTTTTGATTTAGACTACCCAAAAATGAAGGAAAATCTTAATTTGACAGAAATATAAAAATATTTTTCCAACATTTGCTTTTGAACTCCTTCTGGAGAAAATAAAGAAGTTCTGAGACAATGAAGCCCCATCTCAATATTTTTATTAAAGCATAATTCAGCTATTTCTTTCATATCAATTACATCTGTCACTTCTGGCATAATTTCTAAAATAGATACTTCGTTAAGTATAGAGCTTAAAAATTTCTTATGTAAATGAGGACGGTAACAAATTCCTAGTTTCATTGATAATTCTCCTTTTTAATAATCATATAGATAATATTGAATATGCACATAATTAACAAAATAGATTCTAAATAATTACGGTATCCTCCTAACATTGAAAATACAAGAGAAAACACTGATGAGCTCATTGATAAAGTCTGTAACAAGTACAGATTATTGTTCTTATCGTTAACCACTAAAAAATATTTTCTTACTTTAATGGATAAAGAAAGACTGAGGGCTGTAATAATACTAAACAGTATTGATTGGAGAACTACAAAATTATTAGACATTCTTAACACAAAAAAGCAAATTATCAACGGAATATAAGAATATTCCATAAATAACGAATCAATCAAAAATCGATATTTTTTTTGAAGATGAATCAACCCCATAGAGAATATTCCTGGTAAAACAAATGGAATCCAAGAAAATGTTCTCAAGCCGTGTAAATTAAAGCTGCCTGTTAACAATGGAATCCATAAAACTGTGGCAGTTGAAAACACACCTAAAAGGATATAAGCTTTTTTTTCTTTAATGAGAAGCTGTACTTTTTTTTCAATTTTTTTATGACTGCTCCAATTTAGATTTTTTAGTCCAATTGTATTAGCTAAAAAACACAAAAATAAAATACTCAAAAAATAAATATCATTTGACAAAATTTCTAATAGAATGCCTAGTAAGAATCCTATCATTTTTGAAGCACTTCTCATAAATTGCATATTTAAGAATCCCAACT
>ERZ772772.2241-NODE-2241-length-11600-cov-3.691641_pt1 | contig 11600 bp, 5 predicted proteins | sample MGYA00511484_ERZ772772 | MGnify/ENA primary metagenome ERZ772772 (study PRJEB29015, sample SAMEA2737913) | human oral metagenome | biome: human oral; feature: human-associated habitat; material: dental | place: China | collected 2088 ... | reverse complement strand
TGAATGACTGGTTTGAGGGTCGGAAAGCACTGAGCACCAGAAGGTGCATTGAGACTGGATTCGGCGGATTGGCTGAATGACTGGTTTGAGGGTCGGAAAGCACTGAGCACCAGAAGGTGCATTGAGACTGGATTCGGCGGATTGGCTGAATGACTGGTTTGAGGGTCGGAAAGCACTGAGCACCAGAAGGTGCATTGAGACCATAGTCAGCGTCAAGGTTAATATTTACGCCTTCCTGTCGGAAAGCACTGAGCACCAGAAGGTGCATTGAGACAGACGGTCACGAAGAAACTCGCCAAGCTCCGCCGATGCGGTCGGAAAGCACTGAGCACCAGAAGGTGCATTGAGACGGGATTGAACCGCTGGCCTATTCAGTTTTTCTTTCCTCCGTCGGAAAGCACTGAGCACCAGAAGGTGCATTGAGACGAACTCGTAGCCCTCCGCCCACAGGGACTCGCTAGATTCTGTCGGAAAGCACTGAGCACCAGAAGGTGCATTGAGACACGTTGAAAAAATTCGAATACCCGTCGATGTTCTTGGTCGGAAAGCACTGAGCACCAGAAGGTGCATTGAGACGCGAGATTAATTTTCAGCCAAACGTACGGACCGTTCCAGTCGGAAAGCACTGAGCACCAGAAGGTGCATTGAGACCGGCAAGTGGTTGACGATGGGGTATTTTCTGTCGCTGTGTCGGAAAGCACTGAGCACCAGAAGGTGCATTGAGACAGTGGCAGTCCGCAGAAGTGGCAGCTGCGCCGCGTCCTCGTCGGAAAGCACTGAGCACCAGAAGGTGCATTGAGACGCCTCAAAATCTGCAACGTATCCTAGATGTTGAGTGCGAGTCGGAAAGCACTGAGCACCAGAAGGTGCATTGAGACGGATGACGACGGGAAGAGCGGTCCATCCGTCAGTCAGCCCGTCGGAAAGCACTGAGCACCAGAAGGTGCATTGAGACTCGGACTAAGTGTGCGGTCGGGAAGGGCGGGATATATAGTCGGAAAGCACTGAGCACCAGAAGGTGCATTGAGACTCGTCTCCCAGTCGTCCTTGTAGTGGGATTTGAGCTGGGTCGGAAAGCACTGAGCACCAGAAGGTGCATTGAGACGTCGTCACAGTCCACGCGGTAACTCCGTCGGCTTCAAGTCGGAAAGCACTGAGCACCAGAAGGTGCATTGAGACCAGAAGACCTCGAGGATGGAAGCGTGGACGTGCTGTGTCGGAAAGCACTGAGCACCAGAAGGTGCATTGAGACCACGTTCTGTTTCCTCTTTGGCGAGGATAGCATTGTCGGAAAGCACTGAGCACCAGAAGGTGCATTGAGACACCATGACACGCTGAGCAAGAGAATCCCACGCCATCGTCGGAAAGCACTGAGCACCAGAAGGTGCATTGAGACTAGGTAAAGGCCCACACAATAATTGAAAAAGTAGTGAGTCGGAAAGCACTGAGCACCAGAAGGTGCATTGAGACGGCGTGACCATCGCCCAAGACGCCTCGATCTCGCGGGTCGGAAAGCACTGAGCACCAGAAGGTGCATTGAGACTTTGCAGAGCTGAGATGACACGGGCGACAGCGTCGGGTCGGAAAGCACCGAGCGGTAAAAGATGCATTACGGCGATCTCACGATGCTCGTAATGAATAGGTCAGGAGTTCGCTTCGGAAAGCGCGGAGCTCCAGGCGGTGTATTGGCCTCCGCCCGACGGAACGCGAGCGGACTTCTGCGACGTCGGACAAAAAAAGGGGGGCGCCTCAAAGACTCGAGACGCACCCCCTTTGATTGAGGGAACGCGGAGTTCCCGTCGCCCGAAGGCCCAGGCTATTTCCGCGTGGACTCCAGTGCTTCGCGCACCGCCTGCTTTTGGCGGGCCGAAGTCTGCACGCTCGGGCGCCGCGCGTCCCAGTAGGAAATCGCGAGGGCCACGCTGATGAACGCCGCGAGCAGGGCGCACCCGGCGACCATCGCCGTGACGTAGCTTTGCCCGGCAAGGCTGTAGAACAGGCCCGTGCACGCCGCGGTTCCGATCGCCGTGGCGATGCGCTGACCCGTCTGCATGATTCCCGACGCCGTCCCGCCGCTCTCCACGGGCACGTCGCGCAGCGAAAGCGCCTGATTGGGCGAAGTCACCCAGCCGATGCCGAAACCGACGATCGCCGCGCCGATCGCAAACCACCACACGCTCGCCCCGCGGCTTACGAACACCGCGGCCGCCGCGATCGCCGCAAGGCCCACCACGTTCAGGAAGATGCCGACGATCACGATCCTGCGGCCCCACCGCCACACGAGCCGCCCCGCCAGAGGCGCCGAAACCACCTGCGCCGCCGCCGTCGGAAGGGCCAGCATGCCCGAAACCAAGGCGGTTTCGCCCATCCCGCGCTGCACGAAGTCGGCGAGGATCACGCTCATCGACGTCGAACCCGCGAAGAAAACCGTGATCGTGGCCGTGCCCAAGGTGAATGTGCGAATTCGCAGAAGCCGCGGGTCCACCATCGGCTCCCCGCCGCGCGCATACAGCCTGTGCTCCCACATCCACCACAGGCCCACCAAGGCGAAGCCGACCGGCAGAAGCCACCACGTCCACGGCATCGTCGCCGCCGTCACGAACGGCAGCATGATCCCCACGATCGCGACCGAGAGCAAAACCGCGCCGACCGGGTCGAGCCTGCGCCACAGACGGCGGCGGCTTGCAGCGTCGATCGGCTCGCGAGGAATCCACTTGAGTGCCAGCAGGAACACGGTCGCGGCCACCGGCACGTTGAATCCGAGGGTCGCCCGCCAGCCGATCGACGCCGGCAGCAGTTCCAGGAACACCCCGCCCACGGTTGGTCCGATCGCCACCGCGACGCCCACCGTCGCCCCGAAGATCCCAAATGCCTTCGCCCTCTCCTTGCCGCGATAATGCTGCTGGATCAATCCCCCCGTCTGCGGCGTGTAAATCCCCGCGCCGAAGCCCATGACGGCGCGTGCGACGTCAAGCATAAGGGCGTTCACAGCCAAGGCCGCCGCCGTCGACGCGATCGCGAAAATCAGCACCCCCGCTGCGAAAAGGCGGCCGCGCCCCAGAATGTCGCCCGCGCGCCCCGCCGCGACCAGGACGACGCCGATAGCCAGCGAGTACCCCGAAAGAGCCCACTGCATCTGGCTTGGCGAGGCATCCAGGGCCGTTTTGATGGACGGCAGGGCGACATTGATGATGCTCACCGTGATGAGCGAGAGAAACAATCCGCTGATGAGGACGAAAAGAAGGCGCGCGCGGGCACGCCCATGTAAAACAGGGGGTTCTGAAGGCATGATGTATAAGCATATGCCCGTTCGACGGCGGTGCATGCCCGTCTGCGGTGGGAACTTGGTCACCGGGGCGTGCGCGGGCCACTGCCGAGCCCGCTAACCGCTGAGCCCGTTAACTGCCGAATCCGCTAAGTCTGAATCTGCTGACTGCCGCGGCCTCGTCGTCGGCGCGCCGTTTCGCGCGTTCGCGGGCTTCCGGTTCGCCCTCGCACAACTGTCGGAGGGCTCGCATACGCTTGATGCATGGATGCCGATGCCGTCAGTTCCCCCGCCTTCGACGGGGCCGCCGCGTTCTCCAATGGGGCCGATGCCGCGCCCCTTGACGTCGCCGCGACTCTGCGGAAAGACCTGCGCGCGTACACCCTCGCCGCGGTTGAGCAGCTGCTCGGCCCCGAGGCCCTCGCCGCTGTGCGTCGCGAACAGCGCGTTCCCGCATTGGCGCGAGCGCGGGCGATCGCGGAAGGCGGGAGGCCCGCCGGCGTCGTCGGCTTCGAAGGCCGGAAGGCTGCTGACATCGCTGGTTCTGAAGGTCGGAAGGCTGCCGACATGGCCGGTTCCGAAGGTCGGAAGGCTGTCTGCACGGCAGAGTTTGAAGGCCGGAACGCCGTCAATGCGGACGACGTCCGACTCGCCAATCTCGCGAGGCTTTTCATGCTCGGCGACTGGCTCGGCGAGGGGGAAATTGCGGCGGCCCTTCCCGCGACTTGGGCGCGCGGACGCGTGGGCGCGGTCGTCAAAGACGGGCGCGCTCTCTTTCAGATCGTTCCCGCGCCGATTCCCGGGCATCTGCAAGTCTTTAGATCTGCGGCGGAATCTGGGTCGGCACCCGAATCTTTGTCTGCGCAGGAGCCAGTTTCGCCGCCTTCGCTTGGCCGTACGTTTGCGCCGGAGTCTGTTTCGGCTTCTTCGCTTGGCCGTACGCCTGCGCCTGATTGTGTTTCTCCGTCTTCGCTTCATCGCGCGGCTGCTGTAGACGCGCGGCGACGCGACGACGTTCTCATCGCCTCCGACTGGGGCGAGCTGGCGGGCGCAATTCCGGGACCGGACCACGTCATGCCCGTCGGGGGAGCCACGCGGACGCTCGCGGCGCTGGCGGCCTACGGCGCGGACGAGCGGGTGCTCGACGTCGGAACCGGCTGCGGATACCACGCCATTCTCGCCGCCCTATGCGGCGCGCGGGTGACGGCCACCGACGTTTCCGCCCGCGCGCTCGGCTACGCGCGATTCAACGCGGCCCTCGCGGGGGCGGAGATCGACTTCCGGCGCGGTTCGCTGCTGGAGCCCGTGCGCGGTCCGAGGTTTGACCTTGCGGATGCCGTGGATTCCTTGGATTCTTGGAGCGCCGCGCGCGAGCGGTACGACGTCGTCGTCTCGAATCCGCCGTTCGTCATCACGCCGGAAGCCGCCCGCGCGGACGGCGTTCGCACATATCGCGACGGCGGACGCGAAGGCGACTCGCTGCTAGCGGAACTCGTCGGCGAGCTCGGCGACGTGCTGGCGCCCGGAGGCCGAGCGTGGATGCTGGGCAACTGGGAGATCAAGGCATCCGACGCAGCTCCGGATCCGTCGCTTGGCTCTGCTCCGGACCTGTTGTCCGACGCGGCTCCGGATCGGCCGTTTGACGCCGTTCCCGATTGGGCTCGCGGCCCGGCGGCCTGGGTTCCCGATGGCCTTGACGCTTGGGTGATCCAGCGTGAGGTTCTCGCGCCGCCCGACTACGCGGAAATGTGGCTGCGCGACGGCGGCCAGACGCCGCGCGACCGCGGCTACGAAAAGGCCTACTCCGCCTGGCTTGACGACTTCGCGCGCAGGGGCGTGGTCGGCGTCGGCATGGGATACATTTCCGTGCGCGCGCCGGAGGGAAAATCGAGGGATTCGAACGCGGCCGGTTCGAACGCGGGGGATTGGGACGCGGGGGATTGGGAGGCGGCCGGTTCGAACGCGGGGGACTGGGACGCGGCCTGTTCGAACGCTGAGGATTCGGGGAGGCGCCGTCCGTGGCGGCGCTTCGAAGAGCTCTCCGGCCCTGCGCCGATCGACCTGCACGGGTACGTCGAGGGCGTCTGGGCTCACCGCGACCTGCTGCGCGCCGGCGACTCCGCGCTCCTCGCCGCCCGCCTCGTCTGCCGCGGCGTCGAACACCGCCTCCACGCGCCGGGGCAGCCTGAGCCGTTCATGCTCAAACTCGCCCAAGTGGCCGGATTCGCGGCCGAGGTTCAAGTGACGAGCGCGGTTGCCGGCGTCGTCGGCGCGTGCGACGGCGAACTGACCCTCGGCGCCCTGTGCGACGCCGCCGCCCAACTCCTCAGCGAACCCGCCGAAGACGTGCGCACCGAGGTGCTCCCCGCCGTCCGCGAGCTTGTCGGCCTCGGAATCTTGGTCTCCGGAGAGCCTTCGACAGCCCAGAGATAGGGCCTCCGACAGTCCCGGGATAGGGCCTCCGACAGGGCTGGGATGGAGCCTTCGACAGCCCCGGAACTCTGAATTTGACGGGATCTTGATTTCTGGAAGGCCTTCGACGGCCGCATGGTCTAGAGCCCGACGTCGCGATCCCGGAATCGCAGTCTCGACTTCGTGGCTTCTAAATCGTCATGTCTGCGGCGATTCCCGCCGCGCAGCCGTCATACAGGGGCCTCGTCCGAGCCGCGCAGCCATCACACAAGGGCATCGCCCAAGCCGCGCAGCCGTCACATGAAGGGCCCCGCCTAAACTGCACGACGCTCATGCAAAGGGCCGCAGCGCCCCGCGCAGCTCGGCCAGGATGGCCGCGCCGGCGTCGGCGTCGGGGCATCCGATCCGGCGGAAAGTCTGGCCTCCGGCCTTGTAGAAGGCGTCGGCGTTGAGGACGTCCATCTCGTAGATCGTCTCCAGGCAGTCGGCCATGAAGCCCGGATTGGCGACGATCACGTGGCGCACGCCCTCGCGCGGGAGGCGGGCCATCGTGTCGATAGTCGCGGGTCGCAGCCAGCGGTCGGGCCCGAACTTCGACTGGAACGTCGAGCGCCACGGGACGTTCACGCCGAGGTCCGCGAGGCGCGCCGCGATCGCGCGGGCCGTGGCGTCGCATTCGGCGGCGTATCGGGCGGGCTGGTGGGGGCGCCTGTCAGGCAGCCCGTGCCAGGAGAAGACGAGCATGTCGGCGTCGCCCTCCTCCAAGGCGTTCGCTATGCGCGTGACGTGCCAATCGACGTACCCGGGCAGCTCCGGCCACGACCTCGCCGCGCGAACCCGCGGCACGCGCCCGAAACGCTCGCGGGAAACCTTCAACGCGGCGTCGAGCCTGTCGGCCACCGACCCCACCGTGGCCGGCGCGAACTGCGGATACGTGGGAAGCACCGTGATCTCGTCCAGGCGCGAGGCCATCTCGGCGAACGTCTCGACGAAGCTAGGACTGCCGTACTGGTATCCCACGCGCACCTCGCAATCGGGCAGAAGCTCGGCGAGCCTCGCGACCTGCCCCTCCGTGATCACGCGCAGGGGAGAGCCGTCCGCCCAGATGTCTTCGTACTGTTCCAGCACCTTGCCCGGGCGGCGTTTGAGAATCGGGCCGCGCAGCACCGGCTGCCACAGGAAGTCCGGCAGGTCCACAACGCGCTTGTCCGAAAGGAACTCGCCCAAGAACTCGGCGATCGCACGGGTGCTCGCCTCTGTGGGAGTCCCCAAGGCGACGACGATCACGCCTTCGCGTGTTACGCCGGATTTCGGCGAGTTTTCGCGCATATGAGAGAACTCTCCTCGTGTGTGTCCCAAACCGCTGCAACAGTGTATCCCGTCATTGACGGCGTGGCACAAATGGCGGGGTGTCGGCAAATGGGGTTATGGTGGCGCCAGCAACCCCTCCGTCGTCCTGAAGGAAACAGCGTGAGCAAACTTGTGATCGTGGAGTCTCCAGCGAAGGCTCGCACCATCAGCGGCTATCTCGGATCGGACTATTCCGTAGAGGCCTCCGTCGGCCATATTCGCGACCTCCCCCAGCCCTCCGAGCTGCCCGCGTCGATGAAAAAGGGCCCCTACGCGAAGTTCTCCGTGGACATCGAAGCGGGCTTCGAGCCCTACTACGTGATCGACCCCGACAAGAAGAAGAAGGTCGCCGAGCTGAAAAAGCTGCTCAAAGAGGCCGACGAACTGCTGCTCGCAACCGACGAGGACCGCGAAGGCGAGGCCATCGCCTGGCATCTGAACGAGGTGCTCAAGCCGAAGGTCCCGGTCAAGCGCATGGTGTTCCACGAGATCACGCCGGAGGCCATCGCCAGGGCGCTCGACAATCCCCGCCAGCTCGATGCGCAGCTGGTGGACGCCCAGGAATCGCGCCGCATCCTCGACCGCCTCGTGGGCTACGAGGTCTCGCCCCTCCTGTGGCGCAAGGTCTCGCCCGGGCTCTCGGCCGGGCGAGTGCAGTCGGTGGCCACGCGGCTGGTCGTCTCGCGCGAGCGCGAGCGCATGGCCTTCGTCGCCGCCTCCTACTGGGACGTGACGGCGGTTTTCGCCAAGGAGAAGCAAGACTTTTCGGCCAAGCTCACAGCCCTCGACTCCGTGCGCGTCGCCGCGGGCAGGGACTTCGACGACGCCGGAAAACTCACCGCCAAGGCCGCCAAGGAAGGCGTGCGGGCACTCGGCAAGGACGACGCCGAACAGCTCGCCGCGGCACTCGAAGGCGCGGACGCGACGGTCGCCTCCGTCGAGACGAAGCCGTACACCCGCCGGCCGGCCGCGCCGTTCACGACGTCGACCCTCCAGCAGGAGGCCTCCCGCAAGCTCCGCATGAGCTCGCGCGACGCCATGCGCACGGCCCAGTCGCTCTACGAAAACGGCTACATCACGTACATGCGAACCGACTCGACCAACCTTTCCGAGCAGGCTGTTTCGGCTGCCAGAAGCCAGATTCGGGAGATGTACGGGCAGGAGTCGCTGCCGGACAAGCCAAGGCTGTACGCGACGAAGTCCAAGGGCGCGCAGGAGGCCCACGAGGCGATCCGGCCCGCCGGCGACCATTTCCGCACGCCCGCCCAGGTCAAGGGCGATCTGACGGCCAGCCAGTTCGCGCTCTACGAGCTCATCTGGAAACGCACGGTGGCCTCGCAGATGGCCGACGCCCGCGGCCAGACCGCCTCCGTGCGCGTCGCCGTCGGCGTCGCCGGGGCCGCCGGAGCGCGCGAGGCGACGTTTGCGGCGTCGGGAACGATCATCACCTTCCCCGGCTTCATGGCCGTTTACCAGGAGTCGGCCGACGCGAAGCGGTACGAGGACCGCGAGAACGCGCGCCTGCCGGAGGTCAAGGAGGGGGAGGCCCTGCGCACGCTCGAGGCGGCCGCGGACGGCCACGAGACCCTGCCTCCGCCGCGCTACACCGAGGCCTCGCTCGTCAAGCGCATGGAGGAGCTGGGGATCGGGCGCCCGTCCACGTACGCCGCGACGATCTCGACCATCACCGACCGCGGGTACGTCGACCGCCGCGGCCAGGCGCTCGTGCCCACGTGGACGGCCTTTTCGGTTGTGCGCCTGCTGGAGGAGAACCTTCCCGAGCTGGTCGATTACGACTTCACGGCCGACATGGAAACCGAGCTGGACCGCATCGCAGCCGGCGAGGAGCGGCGGATCGAATACCTCACGCGCTTTTGGAAGGGCCAGGAGGGGCGGCTCGGCCTCGAAGGGCAGGTCGAGAGCCTGGGGGACATCGACGCGAAAGCCGTCAACTCGATCGACCTCGGCGAGGGCGTGGTTCTGCGCGTGGGCCGCTACGGGCCGTACGTCCAGGAGGAGCGCGAGGGCGCGGAAGCCCGCAACGCCTCCGTCCCCGATTCCATCGCCCCCGACGAGCTGACCCCGGCCAAGGCCCGCGAGCTGCTGGACAAAAGCAGCTTCGACGGGCGCGAGCTGGGAGTGGACCCCGAAACCGGGCGCAAGGTGTTGGCCAAAGCGGGGCGTTTCGGCCCGTACGTCACCGACGTGCCGAAAGAGGGCGAAGTGGCGCTCACGCCCACCGGCCGCCCGTCGAAGAAGCCGCCCAAACCGCGCACGGCCTCCCTTTTCTCCTCGATGGCGCTCGAATCGGTCACGCTCGAGGACGCGCTCAAGCTGCTTTCGCTTCCGCGCGCCGTGGGCGACGACGGCGACGAGACGATCTTTGCCCACAACGGCCGCTACGGGCCGTACCTGACCCGCGGCAAGGATTCGCGGTCGCTGGCCAGCGAGGACGAGATCTTCACGGTCACCCTCGACCAGGCCAAAGAGCTCTTTGCCCAGCCCAAGCAGCGGCGCGGCGCCACCGCGAAGGAGCCCCTGCGCGAGCTGGGAACCGACCCCGTCGCGGGCGTCACAGTTCTGCTCAAGGACGGCCGCTTCGGCCCGTACGTCACCGACGGCACGACCAACGCCTCCCTTCGCCGCGAGGACGACCCGCTGACGATCACGCCCGAGCGCGCCTACGAGCTGCTCGCCGACCGGCGAGCCAAGGGCCCGGCGAAGAAGCCTGCCAGAAAAAAGGCCTCGGCCAAGACCTCGTCGAAAACCGCGTCAAAGTCGGCGTCGAAAACCGCCTCCGGCAAGTCGGCGTCGAAGTCCGCCTCCGGCAAGGCCTCTTCGAGCAAAGCGGCCTCCAAGGCTGCCTCGGGCAAAACTGCCTCGGGCAAGGCGGCGAGCGCAGGGAAGGCTTCGACGAAGTCTGCGGGCGCGAAAACAGCCTCCTCGAAAGCCGGCGCCGCGAAAACAGCCTCCTCGAAAGCCGCTGCCAAAAAATCCGCAGCCAGGTCGTCTGCGGCGGCCGCCGCCAAGGACGAGAAGTAGCCGATGTTCATCACTTTCGAGGGCGGCGACGGATCGGGCAAGACCACCCAGATGCAGTTGCTCGCCGAATGGCTGCGCGGGCGCGGCTTCGACGTCGTCACAACCAGAGACCCCGGCGGAACCGAGCTCGGGCGCCATATCCGCAAGCTGCTCCTGCACGGCGGCGACGTCTCTCCGAGGGCAGAGGCCTTGCTGTACGCGGCGGACAGGGCGCACAACGTCGCGACGGTCGTGCGCCCGGCCCTGGATCGGGGCGCGATCGTTCTCGCCGACAGGTACATCGATTCCTCCGCCGCCTACCAGGGCGCGGGAAGGACGCTCGGCGAGGACGAGGTACGCGGACTGTCGCTGTGGGGCACGGAAGGGCTCATGCCCGACCTGACCGTCTTCCTCGACCTTCCCGCCGAGGCGCTCGCCTCCCGTCTCGGCGGCTCGTTCGACAGGATCGAGGCGGCGGGCGCGCGGTTCCACGAGGACGTCCGCAGGGCCTACCTCCGATTCGCCGCGGCCGAACCCGAACGCTGGTTCACCGTGGACGCGACGGAGCCGCGTGAGCGGATCGCCGAAACGGTCCGCGCACGCGTGGCCGAGGCGTTGGAAGCCGAAGGCCGCCGGCCCGGGGGCGGCGAGCCGTGAGCGTCTTCGACGAGCTGGTGGGGCAACGGGCCGTGCGCGCCCAGCTTGAAAAAGCCGCCGCGGCCGCTCGCGAGCTGGCCGGGAAGACCGCCGCCGGGGCCGATTCGGCCATGGCCCAAGCCTGGCTCGTCACAGGACCGCCGGGTTCGGGCAGGTCGGTCGCGGCCAGGGCATTTGCCGCGGCCCTCGAATGCACCGGACCGGAACCCGGGTGCGGCCAATGCCACGCCTGCCACACGGTCATGGAGGGCAAGCACCCCGACGTCGAATCGGTGGCGACCCGCGGAGTTTTCATCACTGTCGAGCGCACGCGCGAGCTTGTCGGCAGGTCGTATGTCTCCCCGGGCAGCGGCCCGTGGCGCGTCGTCGTCGTCGAAGACGCCGACAGGATGCTCGAGCGCACCACGAACGTGCTGCTCAAAGCGATCGAGGAGCCTCCGCCGTTCACCGTGTGGATGCTGTGCACGCCCTCGCCCGAAGACGTCATGACGACGATCCGCTCGCGCTGCCGCGAAGTCAGTCTGGCCGTGCCGAGCCCGCAGGACGTCGCCGATCTTCTCGTTCGCCGCGACGGCGTCCCCCCGGAACGGGCGCTCGACGCTGCGCTCGCGGCTCAATCGCACGTCGGCCGCGCGAGAGCCCTCGCCACCGACGCTGAGGCTGCCCGCGAACGGGCCTACATTCTCACCGAGACGCTTTCGATCCGCGGCGCGGGCGACGCCGTGCTGGCCGCCCACCGCGTTCTCAACTACAGTCCCGAGGCCGCCGAGGCGCTCCTCGGCCCCGCCGCGAGTTTCGACGCGGGGCCGCGCGCCGGAGAGGCGGGGCCGCAGGCCGATCACGGCGGCGAATCCGGATTTATGTGTACTCATCGCGCAATTCCCAGCTCCTCCAT
>ERZ772772.2239-NODE-2239-length-11607-cov-8.224377_pt1 | contig 11607 bp, 9 predicted proteins | sample MGYA00511484_ERZ772772 | MGnify/ENA primary metagenome ERZ772772 (study PRJEB29015, sample SAMEA2737913) | human oral metagenome | biome: human oral; feature: human-associated habitat; material: dental | place: China | collected 2088 ... | reverse complement strand
CTAGCGCTATTTTAATTTTTATTCTTTTTGTCTAACAATTATATCAAATTTATTTTTATTTTTCAATATTTTAATTCTTTTTATGAAATATTAAAAAAAACTGCCTTTTCAGACAGTTCGTATAAATAACTATTTTAAATTTTTAAAAAGAATTGTATAAATCTTTTTTTATTGATATTTATTATTATTTATTGTATAATCATAGTGATAATACTTAAAATCGAACTTAAAAATTATAAGAAAGGTTTATATAAATGAATGAATAAATATGAAAAAGTATATCACGATATAAAAGATAAAATTAAAAATGGTAAACTAAAGCCTGGAGATTTTCTAAAAAAAGAAGACGATTTGGCACTAGATTATAATTTTTCCAAGCTGACTGTAAGAAAAGCTCTCTCCATGCTAGAAGCAGAAGGCTATATTCAAAAAATAAAAGGAAAAAAATCTATTATACTTGAGAAAAAAAATCTGGAAAATATTTCTTTGACTTCCATTCAGACTGTACAAGAAATTAACAAGCTTCAAAATATTCATCTTGAAACTGATTTAATCAGTTTATACATCGTTCAAGGAGTAAAAAAACTAATGGAAGAATTTCAAGTACCTGAAAGTGCTGATTTTTATAAAGTTGTCCGTACCAATTCTTTAAATGGCGAAGTTTTAAATTATTCTACGAGTTTTTTTGACAGAAAAATTGTACCTTTTCTAAATGAAGAAATAGCAAAAAAATCAATATATGAATATCTGGAAAAAGAACTTAACCTAAAAATAGCTTATTCACGTAGAGATATTAGTTTTAGAAAAATTACTTCTGAAGAACAGAAATATCTTAAGCTAGAGGATATAAATATGGTTGTTGTTATTGAAACTCATGCCTATCTTTCAAATGGCACTCTATTTCAATACGAAACAATTATTCACCATCCTGAAAAATTTACTTTTAGTGCAATTGCAAAAAGATAAGTATTTTAAAAATAAAAGAAAGAACTTTCTTAAGTCTTATATTTTAAAACTTTAAAATTTTTGACTTTTGAAAATTCTTTCTTAATTTTTTTATAAGATTTAAATTTAATTATTTATCAAATTTTATTTTTATCCTTTTTTCATCATTTCTTCGATTCTTTCTCTTACTTGAGGTACTGACAATCCGATGATTACTTGAATTGCTGTACCTTTTCTAACTACACCGTGAGCTCCTGCCGCTTTAAATGCTGCATCTGGTAATAATTTACTTGCATCTTTTACACTTACTCTAAGTCTAGTTGCACAATTGTTAAGTTCTTCAATATTTTCTTTTCCACCTAATGCTTCAAGAATGATTGCACCTTTTTGAGCATATTCATCTTCTGCTGATGATACGCCGCCTTTTGCATCTCCTTCTCCATGTTTAGCTCTATAATCAGCTTTTGAATAAAGTTTCATTTCTTCATCTTCATCTTCTCTACCTGGAGTTTTTAAATCCATCTTTAGAATTAAGAATCTAAATACAACGAAGTAAATTGCTGTAAATATTAATCCTATTACTATTTGAGCAATTACTGTTCCAGAGTGATTTTTAAACATTGGTATCCAGTTTAAGAAGAAGAAGTCTAAAAGTCCTCCACCCATATTTCCAACTACTCCAAAAGCATACATTGTTGCAGCCATTGTTGCAGCTAAACAAGCATGAACTGCAAATAATACTGGAGCTATAAATAAGAATGTAAATTCTAATGGTTCAGTTATACCTGAAATTACTGCTGTAAATATTATAGGTATTAATAATGCTGCTACGGCTTTCTTCTTATCAGATTTTGCAGTAGCGTACATAGCAAGCGCTATTCCCGGTGCACCAAATATTTTTGAGTTTCCGTGTAGCGCAAATCCACCTTGTGGGAATAAAGATTTCAATGATTGTGTACTTTGAGCAAATTCTTTTATATGTTGAACCCAGTAAACTTGAATTCCATCAGGTACTGCTGCCGGACCAAATACAAACGGTGTATAAACAAAGTGATGTAATCCAGTTGGAATTAAGATTCTTTCTAAGAACGTATAAATCCATACTCCAAATATTCCTGAAGCTTTCATAAATCCTTGTAATGCACTAATTCCCATTTGAAATTTAGGCCAAATTAACACTGTTAAGAATGCACAAGGAATCATAACTACAAATCCTACTATATATACAAATACTGAACCTTGGAACACTCCTAAGAAATCAGGTAACTTTTTGTCAAAATATTTGTTATGTAAATATACTACTAATGCTGCTATTAAGATACCACCAAATAAGTTTGTATCCAATGTTGGAACTCCACCTATTGCAGAATATCCTGTTACTTTATCTGCTACTTGTTTAGCTGCATCTATTCCATAAAAAACTTTTAATATTGCTGCTACAAAATAATTAAATGTAGTATATAATGCAAATGTTTCCATACATGCCCTTGCATTTGTCTTTGTTGCCAAGCTGATTGGCAATCCAATTGCGAACAATATTGGCATTTGTCTAAATACTGTCCAACCACCTTCTGATATCACATACCAGAAATTGTACCATACTGTCCCTTCTTCAGCAATTTTTCCCATAACTTCTGTATTAGTAAATACAGAAGATAATCCTACGACTATACCCGTGAATGCAAATAACAGAACCGGTGCCATCATTGCTCCACCAAATCGTTGAACCTTTTTCATCATAATTGAATACCTCCTAAAAATTTTATATATTTGATTTATTTTTTCCTTATTTTAAATATACCACACTTTTTTAAATTGTCAAGACATTTACGTATATCTTTTTTAAAAAATTTTTTCTAAAAAAATAATCGCTAGGTTAAAAATAGCGATTATTTCAGGGGTTTTTTTATTTTAAAGTTATTATTTTCTTTTAAAATTATTATTTCTTTAATTTAGATTTAAAATTCTATTTCAACTTCTATTCCAAAATGATCTGACACTATTTCCTTATTTTTGTTATTAAATATGACTTTGCTTTCCTTCACTTTTAATTCTTTATTACTGAATATATAGTCCAGTCGTTTTTTCGCTTTATCATTATCCCAGCCGTGAATACTTTTATCTACAGTTATTCCGTCATCTTTTTTTTCAGCCATAACATATGTATCAAAAAGTCCTTGAGATAATATATTTTCATAAGCTGCTACATTTCCGATTGCATCTGTATTGAAATCACCCATTAATATTTTTAAATTGTTATTTTGAGTTCTATTTAAGATTGTCTGAATATTTTTTCCCATATCTTCAGTTTCACAATTTGGCAGATTCATATGACAACTGTAAAATTCGATATCCTGACCTTCATAATTAATTGTAATGCTAACAATTCTTCTTGCAGAAATAGTTCTCACAGACTGTGCAAAAGTACAGTAAAATTCATCCTCGGCTTTTATTTTATGTCTTGTAATAACTGCCACACCTTCATTATATTTTCCAAAACCTATATGCGAATTGCTCCAATGAAGATAATAATCTGTATCTGTATATTTTTGCAACGTTTCCAGAAGTACCCAGGCATAATTTTCTTCCCTTATATCATCAAAAATAATCTTATTATTCATAAGCTGGTTTACTTCCTGCATTGCAATGACATCATATTGTTTTTCCGCAATGGTTCTTGCCAGAATATCAATTTTTTCCATTTGATTTTCTTCCAGCCATGCATGAACATTTACTGTTAATATTTTCATAATATTCTCCTCATTTATTCTTAAATTTTATTTTGTAATAAAATTTATAGTTTTTTTTACAGAAAAAATAAATCATATTTTTGTTATCTTAATTTAATGTTACAATATTTTTTTTACTTTGTCAACGAAATAATGCTAAAAATAAAAACTAAAATAACATTTACGTATATGTTGACTTTTGAAATAAAATATAGTATATTTAGTATTGAGAAATAAAAAATTTAATTTTATTAAATAATTTTAAGGAGGACATAGAAATGTTTGAGAGAAGTTCTGGTATTTTGTTACATCCTACTTCACTTCCTGGAAAATATGGAATTGGAAGTTTAGGGAAAGAAGCATATAAATTTGTAGATTTCCTAAAAAAAGCAAATCAGAAATTATGGCAAATTTTCCCACTTGGGCCGACTGGATATGGTGATTCACCTTACCAATGTTTTTCAACATTTGCTGGAAACCCATATTTAATTGATTTTGACTTATTAATCGAGCAAAATTTATTAGCTGAGGAAGATTTGAAAGGTGTTGATTTTGGAGGAAATGAAGAATATATTGATTATGGCGCTATTTATAATCAAAAATATCCTTTACTAAGAAAAGCATATGAAAATTTTAAAGCTAATGAAAATAAAGAATTAAAAGAAAAATTGGAAACTTTTAAAGCTGAAAATAGCTCTTGGCTAGATGACTACAGCCTTTATATTTCCTTGAAAAATCACTTTAACGGACTTCCTTGGAATGAATGGGAAGATGACATCAGAACTAGAAAAGAAGCTGCTATAAATAAATACAAAGCTGAATTAGCTGATGAAATCGAATATAATAATTTTATTCAGTTCCTATTCTTTACTCAATGGAATAACGTAAAAAAATACGCTAATGACAATGGAATAAAAATAATCGGAGATATTCCAATCTTCGTTGCTGTTGATAGCTCAGACGCATGGGCAAATCCAGAAATTTTCCTATTCGACCCTGAACTAAAACCTGTTAAAGTAGCTGGTGTTCCGCCTGATTATTTCAGTGCCACAGGACAACTTTGGGGAAATCCTTTGTACGACTGGGACAAATTAAAAGAACTAAACTACAAATGGTGGGTAGACAGAGTTAGAGCCAACCTTTCCACTTGTGACATCATAAGAATTGACCATTTCAGAGGATTTGATGAATATTGGGCTGTTCCTTATGGAGATAAAACAGCTGAAAATGGTACTTGGTGTCCAGGGCCTAGAACGGACTTATTTAACGCCATTAAAAATGAACTTGGAGAATTACCTATAATTGCTGAAGATTTAGGAACAATGACGCAAGGTGTTATTGATTTGAGAGAAGCAACTGGATTCCCTGGAATGAAAATTCTAGGATTTGCATTTGATTCCAAAGAAGAAAATGACTACTTGCCTCATACTTATACCAAAAATTGCGTAGTTTATACAGGAACTCATGATAACGACACATTAATTGGATGGTTTACAAAAGCCAATGAAGACGATAAACAATTTGCAAGAAACTATTTAAATTCAAGATCTGATAATGAAATCCATTGGGATGCAATAAGAGGTGCATGGAGCTCTGTTGCAAACATGGCAATCGCTCCAATTCAAGATTTCTTAGGATTAGGAAGCGAAGCTAGAATCAATACTCCTGGACTTGCTAGCGGAAACTGGCAATGGAGATTAAAAGATGGTGTGTTGACAGATGAATTAGCAGAAAGAATTGCTAAATTAACAAAAGTTTACTCAAGATAATTTGTGAAATTTTTTTGAAATTATACAATTTATGATAAATAAAATAGAGAGAATATACAAAATTTGTATTGACTCTCTATTTTTTTTTGCTTTTTATTCTCATATTTGACAATAACAAAAAAACAACCTTATAAAAAAGTTGTTTTTATCCTTGTTTTAATGGATACTCTACTTTAACTTACCACAAAATTATTTTACCACATTTTTTTGATTTTTCAAAATTTTTTTTAAAAAATGGAGTACCAAAACTGATACTCCAATTAAACTTTTTATTGTCTTTTAAGTTTGGTTTTAAAATTACATACTTTCCTATTTTTTAAACATTCCAGTAACTTTATCTGCCAATCCTTTAGCTCCTTCTACTGTCTTGTCTACTGCTTCTTCAGTGCCTTTTTTAACATCTTGGACAACTTTATTATGTGCAGCTTTGTCTGCTAAATCTTTTGTTTTGTCAGCAGTCTTGTCAGCTAAGTCTTTTGCTCCATCTACAGTTTTTTTCAATGCATCTTCTGCTCCTTTTTTCAAATCATCAAATTTCATAATCTTTTCCTCCATTTTTTTATTTATAATTATTAAATAACTATCTTTTTTTATAAAAAGTTACTGCACCATTATTTTTTACAATCGAGCCATTTGGAATTTTAAATAAAATTAATAATGTATAAAACACATCTACACAAGAACCACCCGCATTTAATACACACAAAAACATTATAAATCCATTCATTATTCCTAAAATATTTAAAATAACTGGAAAAATAAATGATAAAAATAATAAAGGAGCTATAAAAATTACTGCCATTCTAAATTTAGACATTTCCTCTTCTGTGTATGTAAAAAAATAAAGCAATCTCATTCCCCAAAAAGTTCTTTTTGACTTAAAAAAATTTGGTACAAATAACAAATGAATAAATTCGTGTAAAATGAGAAACAGTACCGTTATTATTAAATAAAGTATTAATTGCCAAATTCCAAGTTTAAATTCTATCGCAAAACTATTTTCACTATAATTAATTATCTCGTTTAATTTGGGAAAAAAATATAGACAATACTTTATATTTAACAACATTAGGAATATACCAACAGGAATTGCAATTAACATTACTAAAGATAATTTTGGCTCTTTTAATTTTTTCCATCCTGTCCTTAAAAGTTCCCCTGTATATTCCTTATTTTCTTCAGGTATTTTTTTTATATATTTCATAATTTTCACCAATTAATTTTTAAAAATTATTCCACAGTTACTGATTTTGCCAAGTTTCTTGGTTTATCAACATCATTTCCTTTTAATTTTGATAAATAGTATGCCAATAACTGATGAATTACGATTGTAGGGAATCCTGCGTAATCATCTTCCACATTTGGAATATAGAACACTTCATCCGCCACTTCTTCCACAATTGTATTTCCTTCTTTTGCAATTGCGATAACGTAAGCTCCTCTTGAAGTAACTTCTTTTATATTTGATACAGATTTTTCAAATAAGTCAGACTGTGTAACGTTTACAACAACTGGCACTCCATCTGTAATAAGTGCAATTGTACCATGTTTCAATTCTCCTGAAGCAAAGGCTTCTGAATGAATATATGAAATTTCCTTAGATTTTAATGCACCTTCCACAGCGATTACATAATCAAGCCCACGTCCAAGATAGAACATACTTTCGCTATCTTTAATTTTATCTGCAACATCTTTTATTTTTTCATCGTATTCCAGCATTTTCTGAACGCTTTGTTTTACATCATACAACTTCTTAATATCTTCAACTGCTTCATCTTTTGTAATTTTTCCAAATTTATATGCAAAATCTATTGCCATTAAATTTAAAATTACCATTTGAGTTGTGTACGCCTTTGTAGAAGCAACGGCAATTTCAGGTCCTGCCCAAGTGTAAATAACGTGGTCCGCTTCCCTTGCTATTGAAGAACCAACTACATTTGAAATTGCAACAACTCTTGCCCCATGTCTTTTCGCCTCTTTCATAGCTTCAAGCGTGTCCAAAGTTTCTCCAGACTGGCTTAACACAATAACCAACGCCTTGTCATCAATTACAGGATTTCTATATCTAAATTCTGACGCAATGTCAACATCCACACGGATTCTTGTTTTTTTCTCAATAATATGCTTTCCAGCAAGCCCAGCGTGGTAAGCAGTTCCGCAAGCCACAATGTAAATATCATTGATTCCGCTCAAATACTCTTTTGTAAGTCCTGCATCATCAAAATTAATATTATAATTTTCATCAACTCTACTATTCAAAGTTTTTACAAGCACTTCTGGCTGTTCAAAAATCTCTTTTTCCATAAAATACTCGTATCCACCTTTAGAAGCAGCTTCCAAATCCCACTCAATATGAGTTATGTCTCTTTTTATCTCGTTTCCTTCTACATCCATAATTTTTACAGAATCTTTTTTTATTTCCACAATTTCATTATTTTCAATCAAATATACATCCCTAGTATATTTTAAAATTGCAGGAATATCTGACGCAATAAAGTTTTCTCCATCTCCAAGCCCTACAATAAGCGGACTTTCCTTTCTTGCCGCAATAATTCTGTCAGGCTCGTTCACAGACATAATTCCAAGTGCATAGGCACCTTTTATAACTTTTAACAATTTCTTTACTGTTTCAAGCAAGTCCCCAGTATAAAGCTCATCTAACAAGTGTGCCACAACTTCGGTATCAGTTTCTGACTTAAACTCATACCCTTTTGCAACTAAATCTTTTTTTAATTCCAGATAATTTTCAATGATTCCATTGTGAACAACAACTAATGTTTTATCTTTGTTAAAATGAGGGTGTGAATTTTCATCAGATGGCTTACCGTGAGTTGCCCATCTTGTATGCCCTATCGCAACTGTCCCTGAAAGTGGATGTTTTTTCAGCTCATCAGCCAAATTCTGCAATTTCCCAACTTTTTTCACAATCTCAAATTTTTCATTTCCAGTATTAACAGCAATCCCCGCTGAATCATACCCTCTGTACTCTAATTTTTCCAACCCGTCAATAACAAATTCCTGAGCATTTTTCGCTCCGATGTAACCTACAATTCCACACATAATATTTCTCCTTCATAATATAAAATTACTAGAAAACGTTACTATAATACCTTTGTAATCCCAATTACTCGAAATTTTTGTATATTATTAAGGTTGTAACCACCTAAAGAGCATCCGCCGATATTTCGATAACTCTTTCCCTCGTCTCCTTCTGAAATTTTATTGTTTATATTGATTGTTCCAAAAGGACTGGCGCTTTTTTATTTTTATTTCCTAGTTGAAATGATTATATCAAATTTTTCATATTTTTTCAATACACAAACTTTATTTGATTAGGGTTATTGTATATTAAAATTTTCTTTTTTCAATTACCTACGAACAAATGAACTACTTCCACTTTTAGAAGCAGGAAACTTCTTGATAGATTTTGTTAAAACCGAAGATTTCTCAATGTTTCCCTATTATTTTTAAAAATTCTTTTGCTTTTGTATCACTAGTTTCACAGTAATTTTCTACGATTATTATCGCTTTTAAATTTTCTCAGACTTTCAAATCCTGTATAAAGTTTACGTAGTTTTCATGTTTTTTATATTTTTTGCAATAATTTTCTGTACTCCCTCAAAAGTTTTTTTCTTGAAAACTGAAAATAAAAATGATAATATAGAAATTAAGTAAGATATTCAATATATTTTAGAGACAAAGTATTTGTTTCCAAAATTATATATTTAGAATTAAAAGAATAGAAGGTAAAAAAATGAAAATAGATGAATTATCACAATTTTTAACGCAAGTTTCCTTATTTAAAGGATTAAACGCTTTGGAAATTTCAGAATATCTCTCAAAAACTGGTTTTAAAATAAAAAACTATAAAAAAAATGAAACTGTGTTTTTTCGTGGAGATTTTTTAAAAAATGTAATTATAGTTATCAAAGGAACTGCTCATGGTGAAATGCAAAAATTTAACGGAGATATCACTGTCATTAATCGGATGAAATCAGGTGAAGTTGTAGCTTCAGCATTTTTATTTGGAAAAAGCAATGTTTTTCCAGTAGACTTAATAGCATTGGAAAATTCCAAGTTTTTATTTCTAAATAAAGAAAAATATCTAAATTTAATTCAGTCAGACAAAAGACTTTTACTAAATTTTATAAATGAAATTTCAAACAAGAGCCAACATTTATCAAAAAGAATATGGTTCAATTTTACAAATAAAACAATTGAAGAGAAAATATTAAGTTACATAAAAGAAAATACAACAAATGGTATAATAAAGTTTCTTCCGAATATCTCAGCCTTAGCAAAACAATTTGAAGTAACAAGACCAGCACTGTCAAGAGAAATTTCCAATTTATGTAAAGAAAAAATATTAACAAAGATAGAGAATAACTTATATTCAGTAGATTTTCAACAGATTTCTCAAAGAAATGTTTGATATTTATAAAAAAGTAGATATTAACATATTATTTTTACTGTGTATTTTTAGTTTTGCACTTGATTATACAATACAAATTAAGATTTAAAATGGAAAATATATAAAAAAACTATATTAATTATGAGGAATATGTGCTAAAATATAAAATATATAAAAATGGAATAAGGAGGCATTTTGATGAATTATCAAAATTTAGTAAATGGAGAATGGAAAGATTCTAAAAATACAATAACTATTTATTCGCCTGTAAATGGGGAAGAGCTTGGGACAGTGCCAGCTATGTCAAGAGAAGAAGTTGACTTTGCTATGGAATCTGCCAGAAAGGCTTTACCTGCTTGGAGAGCGTTGTCAGCTGTGGAAAGAGCGGCTTATTTGAATAAGGCTGCGGATATTCTTGAAAGAGATAAGGATAAAATTGGGGAAAACTTGGCAAAGGAAGTGGCAAAAGGAATTAAGGCTGCTATTTCAGAAGTTGTGAGAACTGCCGATTTGATTAGATATGCTGCGGAAGAAGGTCTTAGAATCACAGGTGAATTTGTAAATGGTGGCGGATTTGAAGCTGGAAGCAAAAGAAAATGTGGAGTTGTAAAAAGAGAACCAGTTGGAGTTGTGCTTGCAATCGCACCGTTTAACTATCCAGTAAACTTGTCAGCATCTAAAATTGCACCAGCCTTAATAGGAGGAAACGTAGTAATTTTTAAACCGCCTACACAAGGTTCAATTAGTGGATTGCTATTGACACAAGTATTTGCAGAAGCTGGAATTCCAGCGGGAGTATTTAACTCTGTAACTGGAAAAGGTTCTGAAATTGGAGATTATTTGATTGAACATGAGGAAGTGAATTTTATAAACTTTACAGGAAGTACGCCAATTGGTAAAAAAATTGGAAAACTTGCTGGAATGCGTCCAATTATGCTTGAATTAGGTGGAAAAGACGCTGGAATTGTATTAGAAGATGCTGATTTGGAAAAAGCTGCAAAAGATATAGTGGCAGGGGCATTCAGCTATTCTGGACAAAGATGTACTGCAATTAAAAGAGTGCTTGTAATGGACTCTGTTGCAGATAAATTAGCTAACTTGATAAAAGCAGAAGTTGAAAAATTAACTGTGGGAGATCCTTTTGACAATGCTGATATTACAACAGTAATCGACACTCCATCAGCAGACTTTATTGAAGGATTGATAAAAGATGCACAGGAAAAAGGTGCAAAAGCATTGACTACGGTAAAAAGAGAGAAAAACTTAATATGGCCAGTAGTTTTTGACAATGTAACAACTGATATGAGAATTGCTTGGGAAGAGCCATTTGGACCAGTATTGCCGATTATTAGAGTAAATTCTGTAGATGAAGCAATAGAAATTGCAAATAAATCAGAATATGGACTACAATCAGCAGTATTTACAAAAAATTTCCCATTGGCATTTGAAATCGCTGAAAAACTGGAAGTGGGAACAGTGCATATAAATAACAAGACTCAAAGAGGGCCTGACAGCTTCCCATTCTTAGGAATTAAAGGTTCAGGAGCAGGAGTTCAAGGATTAAAATACAGTATAGAAAGCATGACAAGAGTTAAATCTATCGTATTTGATATATAAAATTTACAAGAGATGTTTTCTTTCGGGAGAACATCTTTTTTTTGGACTTTTAATTTTGAAATTTCTAAGTAAAAGATTTTAATACTAAACCCCATTTAAATAACGAATTTATTACAAACTTTTCCAACAAAGGATA
>ERZ772772.2238-NODE-2238-length-11609-cov-10.561364_pt1 | contig 11609 bp, 9 predicted proteins | sample MGYA00511484_ERZ772772 | MGnify/ENA primary metagenome ERZ772772 (study PRJEB29015, sample SAMEA2737913) | human oral metagenome | biome: human oral; feature: human-associated habitat; material: dental | place: China | collected 2088 ... | reverse complement strand
ACGTGCACCGCCCCATGAAGCTGTCCTCCCTGAACGACGACCTCGCCGAGGCCGGATTCACCCCCTCCACACGGGTGCTTTCCTACGAGGTGCGGGAGGCATCGTCGGAGGAGGCCGAGAAACTCAGCATCCCCCAGGGCGAGGTGCTGCTGTCGGTGCGTCGCCTCCGCTACGCCGACGACCATCCCCTGGCGCTGCTGACAAACCTCATCCCCCACGACATTGCGCCGACCTGGCAGGAACTCGGCGACGCCGGCCTTTACCGCTGCCTGGCGGCACGGGGGGTCGAGGTGACCTCCGCCCGGCAGGTGATCGGCGCTCGCGGGGCGAACGCGAAGGAAGCCGAGGACCTGGGCGAGGAGGAGGGGGCGCCGCTGCTCACGATGGAGCGCACCGGCTACGCCGCCGACGGGCGGGTGGTCGAGTTCGGGCAGCACGTCTATCGCCCAAGCCTGTACTCCTTCCACTTCTCGCTGTTCACGTCCTGACGCAGCGAGGGTCGTTCTGGGTAGCTGACAGATTACGTCTGGCCGTGTAACACCCTGAATCAAACCACCGGCCGCCCCCGCCGCTCTTGCCCGGCACCCCGACGCAGGCAGCAGACGCTGCGACCCCCTTTTCGCCCTGTCCGCTGCCGCCGAGAACACCTCTACCCATGGCCGCTCAAGACCGGGCTTCCCAACATCACACCTTGCCCTGAGCCAAGAGACAGGTCCGCACATCCCAACCTCTCCTTGGCCTGGGGTTCATCGGTATGCCACACCAGCGACAAGTGATGTCGTCGACCTCTGCGAGTCACGCTCGACCCAATCGACGGGAGAAGGAATGCACTTTTGGCCATGAAACCCATCCACTATTCTAGAAAGCTTGGTTGAGGTACTTGCACCATGACTTCCGGGCACTTAGCGTGGAGACATCTTCAGCGCGCGAGAAGTGTCAAGAAATCAACCAATCCTCAAAGGAGAAGGAAATGTACAAGAGGTACAACGAAGAGATCATCGACGACCTCGCCGAGATGAGCGACGCCGAGATCGAGGACCTGCTGGGCGCAGGATGTGGAATTGTCTGCACCTTGACCCTCGACTGCAACACGGGCACTCTTGGACGCTGGTGGGGCTGCTGCTGAGTAATGGTCATCCTTGGGGGTTAGGGCCACACTGCGTTCCTGGCCCCCAAGGCCTCAATTAAGTCAGATTAGAACCGGGACCCCGCTACACATCAAAGGAGCATCACGTGATGTTCGCTCAAATTTCACAGAGTTCAGCGAGTATTGCTTCAGCGGCTGATTCTCAAACACATCCATTCGCCATCAAAACCCAAGGGATCACCAAAAAGTACGGAAACCAAACCGTGGTCAGCAACCTCAATATCGCTATTCCACAGGGTAGGATCTATGGTTTCCTGGGCCCGAATGGCGCGGGTAAGTCCACCACCATGAAGATGCTCCTGGGACTGACCAAGCCAACCAGCGGTGAGATCCGCATCTTCGGTCGCGACCTGCCTTCCAGCAAGGCAGAGATCCTGCCCAGGATCGGCTCCCTCATTGAAGGCCCCGCCTTCTACCCGCATCTCAGCGGGGTTCAGAATCTACGCCTTGTGGCCGACTATCTGTCCTGCCCCAAAGAGTCCGTCGAGGCAGCACTTGACATCGTCGATCTCACCAACAGCGCCGAAAAACCAGCCCGCCAGTACTCCTTGGGCATGAAACAACGCCTCGGCATCGCGATGGCACTGATCTCTGATCCCGAGTTGTTGCTGCTGGATGAACCGACCAACGGCCTTGACCCTGCCGGAGTGGCCGAGATCCGTTCCCTGATCATCAACCTTGCACGCGAGCGCGGCATCACCGTCATGGTCTCATCCCACCTGCTGTCGGAGATCGAACAGATGGCTGATGTGGTCGGGATCATCCAGGCAGGCCATCTCCGCTACCAGGGCACCTTGGAGAACCTGCGCGACCAAGGGCATCTTGTGCTGAAGACCGCTCCAGTCAACGCCGCTGCCGCTCATCTCAAAGCACTGGGACTGCAGCCACAGATTGCGGGAAACGAGATCAGTCTGCCACTCCTGAGCGATGACCTGATCGCTGAGGCCGTGAGCCAGCTCGTCACTTCAGGAGTGCGCATTGCCCGAGTCGAACTTCGACGCAAGAGCCTTGAGGAAGCTTTCCTCGAACTGACGGAGGCTTCCACTGTCATCGCAAAGCCTCAGCCATCCAGAACCCAGAGGAGCCGAGCATGACCGCCTTCACCCTGGAGATCCGCAAGTACCAGAACAGCCGCCTGTCATATGTGGTCCTGGGCCTGGCCGGTTTCCTATCTCTCTGGCTGGCGATTCTGGTCATCATCGGGGCGGCCCGCGCTGTCCCCGGTCCACAAACCACACTGACAATGGCCCTCTACAATTTTATCGGCCTCATCACGCTACTCATGGGACCAGCCGTCGCGATACTCGCCGGGCGGGTGGCTGGCGTGGATCAAGAGGAACGCATGGGCCAGTTCTATCGGGCACTCGGGCAATCGCCTCTTCAACAGTTCTTGATCAAGCTGACGCTGCTGACGATTCTCGCGGGCTTTGTGAACTTCAGCATGCTGCTCGTCGGGATCACGGTGGGGGCGCATGCCGGCCTAGGGGGCGCTCCTTCATACGGCGCGTCCTGCTGGCCTGTCGTCGCCCTGACGCTGGCAGCTACACTCGCGGTCAGTGCAGTCCAGTTGGCTTTGGCTAGTATATTTGATCAACCCTCGGCCGGTGTTGTTGTGGGTATAGCGGGATCGTTGGTGGCCACGTTCACACCCTTTTTGAATATCCCCGCACTCGCCTGGGCGCTACCTTGGGGACTAACCACCGCAGCCACGCCGTACCTGCCGGAAGCACGCCAATTCGAAGGCAATTCTGATTTTCTCTTGGTAAGGAACCCCGGCCTCTTAGCAGGTATCGCGCTCATCGTTGCCATCATTTGGACAGCTATCGCAGCCTGGTTCACGGCACACTTGGAGGAGAAATCATGACCACTGCCACTATGAATACAATTCGGCCTCCTGCAAGACGCAACCAGATCAACCTCTTGACGGTTTGGCGGAATGAACGACTCAAAATCCGTCGCTTCTGGTTCTTTGTTGGAGCTGTGGGGCTTGGATCTTTCGCCCAGCTCCTCGGCGTGTCAAACTACCAAAATCATAAGGCAACGTTCGTTGAGCAGAACATTACCTGGCTCGCGATCTGGGGAGAGGGCGCTGTCCTTGTCACCAAGATTTTCCTGCCCCTCCTCTACGTCGTGATCATCAGTCAAGCCGCGGGACTTGAGTACCAGACGCGAGGCTGGCAACGCCTGGCCTCGCTAAACCGCGCTGTGCCAGCTGTGTTCGGCAAGCAACTGGCGGCTCTCGAAATCGCGGTGTTTGGTCTCGTCATCTACACCGTCGCCACCATCGTGAGTGGCTTGGCCCTCGGGTTCGACCCCAGTGAACTGCCCCCCTACATCCTACGTGCTGGTTGCGGGGCGCTCGGGGCATGGGCTCTCAGCTCTGTCACCCTGCTGATTGGCACATACTTCCGGTCGTTCGCGGTCATCGCCACCGTTGGCGTCGCGGCCGTGATACTCGGCATGGGAATGTCTGTTCTGTTCCCGGCAATCACCACCGTTTATCCCTATGGCCTCATCGCCCAGGGCTTGGTCGGCCAAGACTTTTCCGAGTTGGCCTCGCCTATCGCCATCATCGGCACAGCCGCAGTGTCTCTGGTATGGGTGGCCATTAGCACCGGCCTGATGTGCCTGACGATCAAGCATCGAGAATGGTGAAGCCCTTGGCCATTATGCAGGCGGCCGCTTACCGTTGAACACCTACACATAATTACCATCCTGTATGCAGGACCGCATCGAAGGCCCGGACCAGCCTCTGACCAAGACCACAGTACATCTTTTCCCGGCTCTTAGTTGAAGTCGTACCAAACACAACTGGCCCTGGTTAATCCTGGCGCAACTCACGGCTTCGAGAGCCCGGAATAAGCCGATTACAACCAGATTACACAACTCTTCTTGAGGAGAGCCACCCATGACGACAACTCATTCTACACCGGCCATACCCTTTCCTGGGATCATTGATTCAGCGCTTGGCACCGTCTTCGACCAGACGCTCCACCCGCTGGTTCCCGAGGAAACACTGAAAGGATATGCTTTTCATGCGCTGGAAACCCCGCTGGTCTACCTTATGAATGAACGCCGTCTGCAGGGAAATCTCGCTGGAGAGACTCCTGAAGAACAATACCTGCGGTTTGCGGAAGACATACCCGGGGCTCTGAGCGCGTTGCAGGAGCGTTTCCCGGAGCACTGGGCACGCTGGGTCGAGATCAGCGCCCACCTAAGTGAATCACTGAGGGTGATCTTGCGCCATGTCACTGAAGATATGCCAGCCATCTCAAGGCTTCTTCACACAGATGGGTGTCCCATTGTTAAGGCCATCAAACCGCTCGGTGACGTCCACCCTCAAGGGGTTGTGTGTGAGGTGGTCACTTCAGCAGGTGTGGTCTACCACAAGCCGCGTCCTGGTGGGAATGAGCTCTTCCTTGCTGCTCTTGACAGGTGGATGTCTGAACGAGCCGGGTATCGCCCGTGGCTAGCTCTCCATTTTCCGGAGGTCATCGACCGCGGTGATCACGCGTGGGTAGCCCCTGTACGGCCAGAGCCCCTCCCCCACCGTGACGCTGCTATTTACTATTACCGTCGCGCCGGCCAGCTGCTCGGGCTTGCCTATCTGGTAAATCTCACCGACCTACATCACGAGAACATCGTCGCCACGGCAGCCCAGCCGGTTCCAGTGGATGTAGAGACGATCATGAGTGTGTTGCCTCGCACTCCGGATGGTCTTCCCGATGCCACTGAAGCTGTTCTGAAACAGACGGCTTCCTCCGCTGCATCCCCGGGTCTCCTGCCGCTCGGCACCACTGTGAAGGAGCTGGGTGGCGACATCAGCGGTTTCGCGGCCGGTACTCTCCGGGCGCTCCGGCGGATTCTCGACCGGCAAGGTCGTTCCGATATGCGCTACGTGCGCGCCAGCTTAGAGTTCACTCCTGATACGAACCGTCCCAAGCTGAGCGGCATCCCGGTACCGGCAGCAGGGTACGTTGATGACATCGTCGAAGGTTTCACCACGACCCTGCACATCGCACTGAAATATCGCGATGAACTAGCTGTTTTTATCCGGAAGCGCTCACCCAACTTGCACGTGCGAGTGCTGGCTCGCATGACCAATCATTACTCAGCGCTGTTGGCCGGTCTGTCCCGGGTGGGACGCACCACCTCCCCCGAGGCGCTTTTCGACGTGCTGCGCCGAACCGCTTCTGGGCTTGCCGAGCCTCTAGTGGCTTCGGAGGAAGCTCAACTGCGCCAATGGGCGGTGCCTCACTTCTGGACCACCGCAGATTCCACGGCGATTCGGGACCCCTGGGGTAAGGACGTGGGTCAGCTCAGAGTCGCCCCGGCTGCCCGGACTATCGCAAAGATCACCTCGCTCACGGAGACGGATATCGAGTATCAGGTCTCGCTCATCCGGTTAGCTCTCCAAGACATGGAGCAGATTGCGCTCCCCTTGCACGGTGGACTTACCCAGCTTGGGGAGGGCTCTTTCGAAAATTTCGCGACCTGCTACTTCGACGCCCTACGCGCCCAAGCCGTCGTTGGCCGGGACGGCAGCGTTAACTGGCCTACCTTGACCATTGATGAGGCGGGCCAACTGTTGATCCAGCCCTTGACCGGTGGGCTATACCGGGGTGTCTCTGGGGTGGCGGAACTCCTGGCCATCACTTGTCCTCCAGGGGAAACCTGGCACCAGCTGGCCGAGTCGCTGCTCAAAACTCTACGGCTTGAAATCGAATCGTCTCTCACCGAAACAACCCAAGCCTATTATCACGGCCCAGCGAGCCAACTCGCTGCGGCAGGACGGCTGAGTTTAGCTTTCAACCTTGCTGCGCCCTGGCTGCGGCCTTACTTCGAAAAACTCCTCAGCACCTTGTGCGAGGCCGATTCCTCGCGTTCACTGGATCTGCTTGAGGGGCCGGCAGGGCACATCGTCGCCCTGCGGAATCAGCCAAGCCAGCACGCTCGAGCGGTCTGTCGTCGCCTCGGCCATCAGCTGTTGGCGATGACCTCCAGCGGATGGGACTCGAAGGAGGCCTTCCCCTGGAGCCGGAATGCCAGTTTCGCGCACGATTCCGGAGGTGTGGGCACCGCGCTGCTCATTGCGGCCGGTCTGGCAGAAGACCCGGAAATGGTCGATGGCTGGCGTGGCGCCTGGGAGTTTGAGAATACCTTCAAACTTGATGAGGGCTGGGACGATGCACGCTACCCGGAGACGACATACTCAACGAACTGGTGTCATGGCCTGGCCGGGATTGCTCTGGCACGCATCGTCTGGCTGCAGACCATTCATGGCAGTGCTTTCCTCGAGAAGGTAGTCTCAGCCAGCGAGATCGCCCAGATCCGCAGTGAACTCGACGAGGCTTCTGGGATTCTCATGCGTGCCCTGCATGATTGTGGATCCCCCAGCCTGTGTCACGGCATCGCGGGCGGTGCCATGGTGCTCGACGCCGCAGGGCGACTGCGCGACCGGCAGGACTGGCGCAAGGTGGCTGACGACCTCGTCACCCGCGCCGGCGCCACACTTTCTCGCTCTCCCCGTACGTGGGGCAAGCACGACGTGCGTGACTTCGGCATCATGACCGGGCCGGGCGGTCTAATCCTCGCACGCAGTTTCATCCGCAGTCCGCATGAGGGTCTCGGGCCGCTGCTACCCACCATGGGACCAATTTCAATTGGAGGCACGGCATGAGGATTGTGCTGCAACAGAGCGAGCAGGACTGTCTGTTGGCTTGCTACTCGATGGTTCTCAGCAGCATGGGCTCGCGGGTTTCGCCCGGGGAACTGCGTGACTGGAAACCCCTACCCCCTGACGGCTTGAGCGTCGGATTCTTACGCCTTCTCAATTCCGAATACGGGTTGACGATGAGCGCCCGCAAGGTAGACCGGAACCAGGTTTCCGATGACAGCCTGCGCAGACTCACCACCCCCGTGATCGCCCATTGGGAGGGGCATCACTTCGTAGTCATCGAGAAGTTCGGACGTCGGCATGTCAGCGTGATCGATCCTGCTCTGGGACGTCTGCGGATAAGGTACCAGGATTTCTGGGTTATGTTCACCGATGCTCTGGTGTTCTTGAAACCCTCCGATGACTTCAAGCGACACCATTCAGCGTCATCACTTCATCAACCTTTGCGTGCGCTGTTCCCTGCAAGCGCCGGTGCCCTACTAACCCTGAGCATCATTCTGGCGCAGCTCGTGACACTGGGTGTCACTGCCGGAACCCGGCAGCTAGTCCACCTAGGTCCTCCGGCACCCATCCTGGTTCTCGGAAGCCTAGCGCTGACAGCAACGCTGACAGCCGCCTCATTCACCATCCGCTCCCTTGGACTGCAACGTGGCTCCAACCACTTCGAAAGCACGTACACCAAGCGGCTCTTCTCTGGAGTGTTCGCACAACGTTTGTCTTACTTCACCACCCAGTCGGTCGGAGCAATCACCGAGAAGATCGGCTTGAGATTCATCCTCAAAAACGCCTTGGTCATGACGATCCTTCCGTCGGTGCTCTCGGTCCTTTCACTGCTTCTCACACTGACCTACCTAGTCTTGGTGTCCCCACCTCTGGCCAGCCTGCTGGTGGCTGGCTCTATCCTCTATTTCCTGGTGAGCCTGTTCCTAACACGCCGGCAGATGGAAGCCAGCCAGACCCAGGTGCAGGCACAGGTGCAGATGAGCGGGGAGACCCAAGCGACCCTGACGAACATCGACGCTGTGAAGGCGACTGGCACCGAGGAGCATCACCTGCGGCGCTGGATTTCAATGAACCAACGAGTCAATATGGAGTACAACCGTGTCATCCGGTGGAGCACCCTGACAGCAGGCGTACAGACCGGTTACACCACCAGCATGCTGGTGCTCATCGTGGCCACAGGCCTCTGGCTGGTCGGCAGCGGGCAAGCCAGTATCGCCGACATCATCCTATTCCAGACGGGCATGGCGCTATTCACCGGCGCGGTATCCGAAGCTCAAGGTGTGGTGCAGCAGATTGCTAACGTCGCTGTTTACCAGGACAAGCAAGCCGATCTCTTCCATGCCTCACCCTGCTTCGGGGAATTGATACCCGCGGATGAACCCGGCAGGATCGAGGCCAAGTCACTCGCCTTCGGCTACCCGGGAAGCGCTTTGGTATGCAACGGGATCGACCTCCAGGCCGCGCCTGGCGAGAAAATTGCCGTATTTGGACCATCAGGAGCCGGAAAATCCACCCTGCTGTGCGTACTGCTGGGGCTCAATGACTTCTCTGGCACCCTGAAGGTGGGCGATGCCCATTTCCGGGAAACTACCGGCGTGGTCTTTCCCAAGATGACCTTGGTGGAGGGAACCATACGCGAAAACCTGATGTTGGGGTACGACCATGATGTCAACGATGCAGACCTGTTAGACATCTTGGCGGATGTCAACCTAGATCAAACCGTGAACCGCCTTCCGGCCAAGCTGGATTCACGTGTCCAGGCGGGTGGCCGTAATTTCTCAACTGGACAGGCACAACGGCTCCTGCTGGCTCGCGCACTGGTGCGAGGACGGCAATTCCTGTTCCTCGATGAAGCCGTCAGTAGTCTCGATGAGGACAACCGTCGCCACATCTACAAGCATGTGATCCGCGGAGAGCGTTACCGAGACGTCACCATGGTCATGGTGAGCCACGACCCCACAGTCATGGAGTACTGCGAAACAGTTTGGAACATGGCAGACCGGGACTCATTCGATGTGATGCCCACCTCAGGCAGGTTCATGTCGGCGACGGTCACGGCTCCCACACCGCTGGCCGGAAAGACTCTCGATGCACTGCCGCGACGGGCCAAGCAGGCGGTAGACGACGCTCCTGAGTTGATGACCCATCCGCAACCACCCCGGCGCTACGAGATAGACCTACCTGGCTCCTGGGCGCCTTGCGCCCAAGCAGTGGCTGCACCACGTGTGACGAGCGCCAGGGTTGAGCAACCTGAACGAGGACGCCCTCAGCAGGCCAAAAGTCGCAAGGACCCTGGTCCACTGTGATTCCCACACGGTTTCCCCTAGCATTGAGATAGCACTGGATTCCTGGCAGCGGCACGCCGGATCAGCTATCTCCCGGCATCTGCACCAGCATCACCGGCAAGGAAGGTAGGTATCACATCATTATCCAATCAGATTCCAGCACATTCCCGGGAAGAAAGCATCAACCAACAATTTCGTAGAAACATCAGCCACTCAGCTCATCCGAGCTCAACTCTTCAGGAGAGAAAATGTTCATTCGCAAACTGATTGCGGTTACCGCAGCCACACTGGCTTTAGCACCTCAGGCCGAGACTTCCAACATACCTCAAACAGTCGAAGTCACACAACTCACCAGCTCATCTTCCCCGGAGTATCTGTGCCACATCTTCCCTATCTTCTGCGGCCTCTGAGTGCACTACAGTGAGTTCCCGCATCTCTAAAATGGACTGGATACCCAAGAAAACCTGGAAGCGGCAGAGGCCAGACCACGCCTCCCTCATCCCATGGTGGCTTCGCCTAGGACTATTCTTAGCAGCATTGGTAGGACTGGTTAGCGACGCGACTTTCACTCCCTGGACGCCCGCAAATCTCTGGATTATAATCCAGTTTATTTTATCGTATGCAGCCATTGGCTTGTGTCTGATTTCAATACGGGCATCGCTCATCCTCTGCGCAATGGCCATGGGAACGACGTTTACCACCCACCTTCCCTTCTTCCCCATGATAGCGGCGACGGTAATCATGCTGGTGGTATGCGCACTGTCCCGACGTCGCGTAATGGTCATTCACTGGACCCTAGGCCTTATATGGCTTATCTTGACGACTTTACTCGTGGAGCTCAGGGGAGTCGGAAGCACAATAGCTTTCTGGTGGGGATCTATCTCGGTGCTCTGCGGCGCCAGTCTGATCGGCCTAGCTCTCCGGTACCTTGTGGTAAGGACGGTCAAGATGCGCCGACAACTGGTTGCCGTCAGAGCCCGCCAAGAAGAGGTACGCCGCGAAGAACGTCAGCATCTGGCGCGAGAGCTTCACGATGTGGTGGCTCACCACATAACTGTCATCACGATGAACGTCATGGCTCACCGGAAATCCCGAGACCCTGATCTACTCCAGGACGTTTTAGGCATCATTGATGACTCCGCTCGCGAAGCACTCACTGAGTTAAGAGCACTACTAGACGTCCTACGGACAGGAGAAGCCAAGGACCCCAAAGCTTTCGCCGAACAGATAAACAGTACCCCCAGCATAAACGAACAGATTGACCGACATATAGAATCACTAAGAGGATTGGGCTTTACCATAACCTCAATGAACACTGACCCACGGGTAGAATCACTTCCGTTCTCGCTCAGAAACACATGCGCGCGCCTGATACAGGAATCAGTCACTAATATCGTCAAACACGCGCACGCGGGAGCGGCCTGCTCCATCACTCTGGCCGTCAAGGCGACAGAGGTGCAGGTCAAAATCATAAATTCCCATCCCAAGATCGTCACTCACCAGAGACTGGGAGGATATGGATTGACCTCTCTCCACGAAAGAGTCATCGCAGTGAACGGCAGCTACTCATCTGGACTTCGCGGCGATCAGTGGGTGGTAGAAGCCCGCATCCCCATTCACAATTCAGATACTTCACACTTGACACCCCGAAAGAATCCAGAATGAGCTGACCATTCGCCACGTCGAGCGACGGAACGCGGACTAGATATTTCAATACGGCGACCACGACCAGTGATTAACCATTTCATGAAGGCATGCCAAGCTATGCCGTTTTGAGCAGGGGTGCGCTAGTTTTCGATTGGATCCACCCAGGCATCTGCGGTCGGCGCTAGTGGCCCCGGCGCAGATAACAGTAGGTTGCCCAGTTCTTCATAGCCAGGAGCTGTCGTCGATCGGGAGTGTTGGCGACTCCTACGATATCGCGATGGCCGAATGGCAGTGGACTGCCATGGGTTTTGTGGACGGCAGTGAAAACTTGGATCATGGTTTAGGCTGCCGTCTCGGTTTTCCTCCATTCCTGATGGACTTCGTTCGGGGTGCGGTACCCGATCGCGGAATGAAACCTGGTCTGATCACAGTCAGTGTTCAATCCATGATGTCACCTCTTTGACTGCTTTTCTTCTGGTGTGGTAGATCCTCCTGGTTGACGAGTTCTTTCCTGCGCGGGTGGCGTTGAATGATATCTGCTGCGGCGCTGTACGTGGCACACGCCGGTTCTTCCCACCGATGCGATGGATACCATACTTGTTCATGGTGGCGGTGTAGTCAGCGGACGTGTGCTGCGATCCCCGGACTCGACATGAAAAATCGTCACACCCTCGATGGGCTGGCGATCCCGAACCGCCAATTTTGCAGAGCGTTTTGGAGGCAGGTCGGTTCGCATGTGTCCCTGTCATGGCGTAGCCAACAATTCTTTTCGAGTAGGCAGCCCCGTCACGGCCTGCCAGGTACACGAATCCTTCCCGGGTGTGAATATAGGTGATGTCACCCACCAGTT
>ERZ772772.2237-NODE-2237-length-11611-cov-19.030287_pt1 | contig 11611 bp, 9 predicted proteins | sample MGYA00511484_ERZ772772 | MGnify/ENA primary metagenome ERZ772772 (study PRJEB29015, sample SAMEA2737913) | human oral metagenome | biome: human oral; feature: human-associated habitat; material: dental | place: China | collected 2088 ... | reverse complement strand
AGCTGGGCCTGGGCGCCGAGCTGGGCATCTCCACCCAGAAGCTCCACGCCCGCGGTCCCATGGGCCTGACCGAGCTGACGACGACGACCTGGATCGTCGAGGGCGCCGGCCACATCCGCCCCTGAGAAGCGAGCGCCGGTTCGTCCACTCACCTGCAGATTCTGAGAAGTTCCCGGGTGTTCCTTTGTGCTCTGCGCCAATGTATTGACCTGTCGTTCGTGTTACCTTCGACAAAGGTCGTATCGTCGGTCTTACCGTCTTGGGGCCGTGTCGTGTCTCTGTCGTCGGAGAGGACACCTGCGGCGCAGTCAGCCCGGGACCAGGGAACCTAGGGAGAAAGAAGGGGATGCCGGATGGTGAATCTGCTGCGTCGTTTCGGTCGTGGCCGCGTCGTTGCCACCACGGTCGTCGTTGTGACAACGGGCCTCCTGCTCGCGGTCACCCGCATGGTGTTCTCCCACCCCGCCGAGTCGGCGAAGGAGCCGGGAATCGTCCTGACGGCAACCCCACAGGTCACGTCATCCCAGTCCTCGACCACGGCGAGGCCGAGCCGGAGTGCCAGCAGTACCCAGCACGAGCCGGGCAGCGCCGAAGCGGGAGCCGCAGACTCATCGGACTCCTCGACGCAGGGCCACGCGCCTCAGGCGGTTGAACCCGATCCTCCTGTCGCCGTCGACCACGGTAGTCGTCAGGTGGCGCCCGCTGCTCCCGTCGCCCCGGCCGCGACCGGGGGGTCCGATGACTCCCGCACCGAGGTCGACAATGATGACGACGACAGGAAGCCGGCCAGAAACGGTGTGCAAAAAGAAGCCGATGACGACGACCGCGACATCGATGACTGAATGGACGACTGACAAGATGGCTGACGCCGCGGTCACCGGCCAGTGCGCGGCGTCGTGGGGGCGGCGGATCAGGTGAGCCGGTAACCCATGCCGCGTACCGTCTCCACCCTGTCCCTGCCCAGCTTGTTGCGCAGGTAGGAGACGTAGACTTCCACCACGTTCGAGCCGGGGTCGAAGTCCAGCCCCCACACGGCGCTCAGGAGCTGCTCACGGCTGAGGACCTGGCCGGGGTGGCGCATGAAGGTCTCGGCCAGGGCGAACTCCCGTGCCGAGAGCTCCACTGTCCGGCCCTCCAACGTCAGGGTCCGGGTGCGTAGGTCCAGGACCATGTCACGGTGGGTCAACCTCATCTGGTCCGCTCCCGCGGCCTCCGGACGCAGTCGCACCCGGATACGGGCCAGGAGCTCCTCGAAGGAGAAGGGCTTGGGCATGTAGTCGTCTGCGCCGCCCTCGAGCCCGGCGACGCGATCGGCCACCGAAGAGCGCGCCGTGAGCATGATGACCGGCGCCGCCACCCCCTGACCACGTAGCTGTTGGAGCACCTCGAAACCGTCGATGTCGGGCAGGCCCACGTCCAGGATGATGAGGTCGAAGCTTGTCTGGAGTGCGAGCTCCACGGCCTCCCGTCCTGCGGCGGTGGTGTGCGTGGTGAACCCGGCCGCCTTGAGGCCCTTGGTGAGGAATGCGACGATGCGGGGCTCGTCCTCAACGATGAGGATGCTGCTCATGGTGGGTCACTCCTTGGGCGCTGTCGGGGACTGTTCAGGGGGTGAGGCACCGGCGTCGCCCGAGGTCGCGCTCTCGGACGAGGACGGAACAGGGGACGCCTCCAGAGGGATCGTCATGGTGAACACCGATCCCTCGCCCACCTCAGAGCGTATGTCCAGTCGTCCCCCGTGCGCTGCGACGATCGTCTCCACAATACTCAGTCCCAGCCCTGTTCCCGAGCTCATCTCCTGAGCACCGGCGGTGCGTTTGAACCGCTGACGCACCATCTCGATCTCCTCGGCGGCGATCCCGATGCCCTCGTCGCCCACCCACATCAGCAGGCGTCCGTCCCTCACCGCTGAGCCCAGGCGGACGGTGCTGTAGTGACTGGAGTACTTCACGGCATTGGCCACCAGCTGGAGCCAGGCCTGGGTGATCCGAGTGGGATCGATCATCGCGCGGGTGAAGGCCGCCGACTCCAGCTGCCACCGGCGCTCGCCCAGGGCGAGGGACTTGTCGAAGACCATCTCGGTGAGCTCGGCGACATCGGTGTCCACTGGAGTGATGAAGTCGCTCTGGGCGCTCTTGGCCAGCAGGATCAGATCATCGATGAGCACTCCCATCCGGTCGAGCTCGTCAATGGCCAGCAGCTGGGTCTGGTGTACATCCTCGGGGTCGGTGGGATCGGTGAGCTCAAGGTGCCCACGGACCACGGCGATGGGCGTACGCAGCTCGTGACCGACGTCGTCGAGCAGGTTGCGCTGCGCCTCCACCGAGGTCTGGACCCGGTCCAGCATCCGGTTGACGGCTGCTGCCAGGGCAGTCAGATCGTCGCGGCCCTTGACCGGGACCCGGGTGGTCAGGTCGTCCTCGCCGATGGACTCGGTGGCGCGCCGCAGCTGCTCGATGGGGCGCAGGAGCCGCTCGACGGCGAACCAGGCCAGGCCGGTCACCAGGGCGACGGTGAAGACGGCCGCTGCGGCGTAGAAGGCCATGGTGCGCAGGAGCTGGGACTCGGCGACCTTGAGGTCGATGACGTGCACGAGTGCCCCGTGCTGGGAGCCGCCCTGGACCGGGACGACGAGGACCCGGTAGCTCGATGAGGGGGTGCGTACCGTCTCGATGACCGACTCCGACGCGGCGGCCCGGGAGGTCACGTGCTTGAGCAGCTTCGCGTCCTTCTCCGGGCGGAAGGAGACGTTGTCGGAGGAGACCCAGACCAGCTCCGTATTGGAGCTGGTCCCCACGAATCCGAGCTCGGCCTCACCGGGTCCCTCTGCAGTGCGCTGGATGTGGACTCGAAGCACCGTTGAGACGTCCTCCAAGGGTCGGCCGTTGGAGGGATCCGTACCCTCCGCGGCCAGCTCGCGGATCCGGTCTCGGCTGTGCTCGAGCCGGTTCGTGGCGTCGGCCGACACGCTCGAGTGCCCCAGCGCCCACACGATCGCCCCGCAGGAGACCAGTGCGATGCCTGCGACCAGAACGATCGCCCACATGACGCGGGTACCGATGGTGATGGTACGGGTGGGCATCAGTGAGGTCACGTCGCCATTGTGCCCGGACCCACTGGGCTCCGCCCAGTGGGTCCGGGTCCAGGCAGGGCCGGCTGCGGCAGTACTCAGCGTCCCACCCCTGTGTAGGTCCATCCGGCCTGGCGCCATGCCATCGGGTCCAGGGCGTTGCGCCCATCGATGATGACGCGATCGGCGACGTCGGTGGCAGCGTCAGCAGGGTCGAGGGCCACGAACTGGTCCCACTCGGTCAGCAGAAGGACCAGCTCGGCGCCCTTGAGCGCGGTGCGAGGGTCCTCCTCCACCGTGAGATGGGGGTGGGACCGGGCTACGACGGGCAGGGCCTGCGGGTCGCAGACGGTCACCTCCGCCCCGAGGTCGGCCAGGCGGGAGGCGACGTCCAGGGCGGGGGAGTCGCGCACGTCGTCGCTCAGAGGCTTGAAGGCGGCTCCCAGGATGGTGATCGCCTTGCCGGAGAAGTCTCCTCCCACGTGGGTGCGAGCCAGCTCGACGATCCGGTCGCGCTGCTCACGATTGATGGAGTCGACCCGCCCCAGCAGGTCCGCCAGGTGCCTGGCTCCGTGAATGTCGGCGCTGGCCTGCAGAGCCCGGATGTCCTTGGGAAGGCAGCCTCCGCCGAATCCGACGCCGGCTTGGAGGAAGCGCTTGCCGATGCGCGGGTCGTGGCCGATCGCGTCGGCCAGGACGGTGACGTCGGCACCCGCGGTGTCGCACAGGTGGGCCATGGCGTTGATGAAGCTGATCTTGGTGGCCAGGAAGGAGTTCGCCGCGGTCTTGACCAGCTCGGCGGTGGGGTAGTCGGTGACGATGCGGGGAATGCCCTCCTCCAGCAGGGGCTGGTAGACGGCGTCGAGAGCGGCCTGGGCCTCCTGAGCGTCGCGGGAGTCGGCGGGCATCCCGTAGACGATGCGGTCGGGGTGGAGGGTGTCGGCCACGGCGAAGCCCTCGCGCAGGAACTCGGGGTTCCACAGCACCAGGGCACGGTTGGCCAGGCGCTCGGCCACCCGCTGGGCGGTGCCGACCGGAACGGTCGACTTGCCCACCACGACGCTGCGCCCGCCCTCGGGCAGGGCGTCATGAAGCATGTCGACCACGTTCCACAGCTGGCTCAGATCCGCCTCACCGCCGGTGGCTGACTGCGGGGTGCCCACAGCGATGAAGTGGACATCGGCCTTGGCCAGCTCCGCCGCCGTCGGCGCCGAGGTGAAGCGCAGATCGCCCTGCTGGGCGCCGGTGATCAGCAGCTCGGGAAGGCCCGGCTCGTAGAAGGGGGCGCGGCCCTGGGAGAGAGCCTCGACCTGCTCGGTCCGGGTATCGATTCCCAGGACATGGTGTCCCAGGTGGGCCATGGCGGCGGCGTGGACGGCACCGAGGTATCCGCAGCCGATGACGGTGAGCTTGAGAGGGGTCATGAGTTGTTCCAATCGTTGCTGAGGTCGAGGGGGGCGAAAGGCGAGGCGTGCCCCAGGCAGTGGCGCACCCAAATAGGCAGCCACTGGTGGGCGGTGGGTCGGAAGGCGTGGACGAAGGCGAGTCGCAGCGCCGAGGATCGGTAGTAGGTCTCCAGACGCTCCGCCGTCGTGGGCAGCCTGCGGGCCAGGTTGTCGAGCAGCCCGCGAACCTGTGCGTGGGCCTCGTGGCCGAGCCGGCCCTGAACCGCCATGAGGTCCGCATGGGCCCAGAGGTTGCCCAGGTCGAGAGCAGCCTCGGCCATGGCAGCGGTGTCCAGGTCGAGCAGGGAGAGGTCGATACCGTCCCACAGGAGCTGGCCGTCGTGGAGATCGCGGTGGGCGATGATGCGCTCCCCGTCGTCCTCCCGCAGGCTCAGGCAGGTGTCCACCACCTGCTCGTGCAGGGGGACCGGCTGGTCGATGACTCCGTGGCGTTGGGCGGAGGCGAACCATCGGCGCAGCACCTCGGTCTCCTGACGTGGTCCGTGGACGGGCAGGTCCGCCTTGTCGTGGGCCAGGTGGGCCCAGGAGTCCGTGAGCCGCTGCCACCCGGGCAGGCCGGCATCGCCGAGCTCGTCGAGGCTGCGGCCGGGCAGCAGCTCGAGATCGACGACGTCGTCCTCGTTACCCAGGATCCTGGGGGTGCGCAGGCCGGTGACTCGCAGCACCGAGGCGGCGCTCGTGTGCGCACGTACCAGGGAGACGGCCCTGTGGGGTCGTACGATCTTGCGAACCCGGGAATCCTCCATCACCACGGCGCGGCGGCCGGCGCGGTGGACGACGAGCGCCCCGGTCAGGTGCGTGGACAGGGCAGGCAGGGCCGGGTCAGTGGCATAGGGCAGCAGGTCGGGAATCGCTCCGGCGGTGACGTGACCGGCGCGCAGACGCCCTTCCCCGTCGACGCACTCGATGCTCACGCTCGTGGAGCCCGAGCTCCGGTGCTCGGGCCAGGAGCGGCGCAGCCCCGGGATCGCGCGCAGCGTGCTCAGCATGCCGGTCACTTCTGGTTTCTGTGTCATCTCAGTCATCCGTGTCGTAGTCGCGGCTTCGCTCATGCCCACCCGGTCTCCTTCTCAGGTGACCGGGCGATGCTCTCAATGACGGCCAGCTCCGCTCCGATGCGCTCACGCCAGGACGGATCGGCCCGGCGCAGAGGATCGGCCAGCCGCGCCAGGCGCGAGCGGGCGACCGCCACCCCCAGCTGCTCGGCGCAGGGCACCGGTCGGTGCTCGGCGTAGCCCTCCAGCAGGGCGCGCCCTTGGGAGGCCGGGGCCACCGCGAGGTAGGAGCCCAGATCGGCGACTGCCGGCGCTAGGCGCACCCGGTCGAAGTCGGTCAGCCAGATCCGCCCGGAGGAGCGCTCGTACAGCACCTGGTCGGGGGAGGCGTCGCCGTGAGCGAGGACCGGCTCGCCCGACAACCGGGCGGGCAGCATGCCGCCCACCGCCCGCACGCGGCGGGCCATCTCGGGGTCCAGAGCATCGAGCTGACGGGCATGAACCTCGGCCAGGTCCCGAGGATCGGGAAGCCGGTGAGGCAGCCGGTCGACGAGCTCCGGCTTCAGCGCTTCCACGCAGGAGTGCAGCTCGGCCAGCAGCGCCCCTACGCGTCGCGTGGCACCGGCTTCGGAGACGACCTCGGACGTGGTGTGCTCAGCGGTACAGGCGTCGAAGAGCTCGGCCAGGTTCGTGTCGCCGCACCACTGCTGGATGCTGACGTGCCCCTCGCACCGGGCCACGGACTCGGAGTCGAGCAGACGCGGGACCGGGAGGAGCTCGGCCAAGGCGCGATGGACGTCGTCGGCCGGGTCACCGGGCCGAGTACGTACCCGCAGCACCGTGGAGCCGTCTCGCAGCACGAGACGCCGTGAGGGGTTGTAGCGTAGGACGTCCCCGGCCTTCCAGGGCCCCAGCACCCCCTGGCGGGCGGCGTCCGCCATCGGCTCGGCCAGCTTGGGATCGGTGTGAACCGGACCGCTCTGCAGCAGCAGGTCGCCGTCTGCGCCCCGGGTGACCGGAGCCTGGTCGAGTCCCAAGGATGCGGCCAGGCGCTCGGCCTGGGCGGCCTTGGAGTGCGAGACCGGCCAGAGCAGCCGAGCCCACCCGGACGTGAGCCCGGTGGAGCGCTCCGTCAAGGACACCAGGACCGAGACATTCGGCTTGATACGTAGCCGGTCTGCCCGTACAGGTTGACCGAGGAGCTCACTGAGCCGGTCGGCGTCGAGCAGCGTGGAGACGGCGTCGGCCGTGGTCACTGTCGCGGCTGGAAGGTTCACGATCCGCTCCCCTCCAAGGCGAAGGAGCTGGACAGATGGCTGTTCGCCCACCGGCGGAACTCGGCCGAGGTGTCCAGGAGCCGCTGCGGGCTGCCCTCCAGCAGGATCCGCCCGTCCTGGATCCACACCACCCGGTCGGCGCGCATCGCGGCCTGAGGGTCGTGGGTGACCGTCAGCGTTGTGCGTCCGGTCACCAGCTCATCGATCGCCTCGAGCACCGCCGACGTCGAGGCGGGGTCCAGTCCGGTGGTCGCCTCGTCCAGGATGATGATCGGCGAGTCGCGCAGCAGCGCCCGGGCGATGGCAATGCGCTGACGCTGGCCCCCGGAAAGGGTACCGCCCCGCTCGCCCACGGGCGTGTCATAGCCATCAGGCATCTGGGTGATGAAGTCATGGGCGTGGGCGGCGTGCGCGGCCGCCTCGACCTCCTCGTCAGTGGCGTCTGGCCGTCCCAGACGGATGTTCTCCCGGATCGTGCCGGTCAGCAGCACCGCCTCCTGGTGCAGGACGGAGACCTGCGAGCGCAGGAACCTCAGGTCCAGGTCGCCGAGGCTGTAACCGTCGAGACTGACCGTGCCCGACGTCGGATCCAGGGCTCGCACCACCAGGGAGACCAGGGTGGACTTGCCTGAGCCCGACGGCCCCACGAGCGCCACGTGCTCACCGGAGACCACTGACAGGCTCACACCGTGGAGCACCCGGCGGCCCTCGTAGGCGGCGTGCACGTGATCGAAGTGGACCATGCCGTGGACCCGATCCAGTACGACGGCGTTGTGTGGGGAGACGATCTCGGGCTCGACCGCCATGAGGTCAGCGACTCGCTCGCCCGAGGCCGTCGCCCGGGCGATGCGGCCGGTGTACTTGGCCATGTCCCGAAGCGGCTTCATGGTGGTGCGCAGGTAGGTCGTGAAGAGCACGAGGTCTCCCGGAGACATGGCGCCGTTCAGGACCCGGATGCCCCCGCCGACCATGACCACGGCCGTGGCCACGCCGACGATGACGTCCGTGGAACGCTCCAGGCGCGCGGCGATACGGCGTGAACGCACTCCCTCGCTCAGCGAGACGGTGTTGGCGCCGGTGAAGCGCTTGTGCAGCAAGGGCTCCAGACCGTAGGCCTGGACCACCTTGATCGCGCCGAGCGCCTCCTGGGCCGTGTTGGCCAGGTTCCCCTCCGACTTGCGGCTGCGCAGGGAGGCCGCGGAGATCCGCCGAGAGTTGCCGGAGGAGGCGATCGCGAAGGCCACCACCGCCATGACCACGATCATGGCCAGCAGCGGGTCCAGGAACACCATGACCACGACCATGACCAGCAGGGTCAAGGTATTGGCGGCCATCGGCAGGCCGGCGGTGACCGCCACCTCCTGCATGCGGTTGACGTCGGCGATGAGGCGCTGAACGGTGTCCGCACTGCGGTTGCGGGCGTGGAACTGCTGGGAGAGCCCCTGGACGTGGTGGAAGGCCCGGCTGCGCAGGGAGGCCGCTGTGCGCGAACCGACCAAGGCGAAGGCCACGGTGGCCAGGTAGTTGCACCCCGCCCGGCCGGCCACGAGCACCAGGAGGACAACGCCCAGCCCCACCAAGGAGGAGATCGTGGCGGGTGCGCTGCCCGTGTGCCGGCCCATGGAGGCCACCAACGAGTCGATGACGACCTTCAGGGGCCAGGGCTCCAGAACCCGGAAGGCCACTTCCGCCAGAAGCACCACCGTTCCCCCGGCCATGAGACGCCACTGCGGCGCGGCATCGGGCCCCACCAGGCGCAGGGTCTGGCGCATGGGGGAGCGGTGCGCCTGGGCCGCGTGCCGAAGCACAGGCGCGCCCATCACCGCTCACCACCCTGAGCGAGGCCGGCCAGCTCCAGGATCCGGGCGACGGTCCGACGCCAGGAGTGGCGCTGCTCGGCCAGAAGGCGCCCGCTGCGGCCCATGCGGGCGCGCCGGTCCGGGCATGCCGCCAGATCATCCAGGGCCGCGGCCAGCGCCGTGGGGTCCGAGGGGGCTACGAGCACACCGTGCCGTCCAGAGCCGTCCTCAAGCAGCTGGGGGACCTGTCCGACGTCGGAGGCCACGACCGCGAGCCCCGCGGCCAGGTACTCCAGAACCTTCATGGGGGAGAAGTACTGCTGCTCGCCCCCACCTAGGTCCGGGTAAGGGGCCACTCCGATCGCCGAGCCCGCCACGTGGGCGGGAATGTCCTGCGGCGCGACCGCCCCACGGAAGTCCACCTCCACCCCCAGGCGTCCGGCCTGGGAGCGCAGCGAGTCCATCTCGGGGCCGTCCCCGATGATCCGCAGGCTCCAGCTCTGGCGCGCCAGGGCCGCCGCCGTGATGAGGTCGGCCACCCCGTGCCAGGGCTTGAGAGTCCCCACGAAGGTGACGACCACCCGGTCCGGGTCCTCCGGCTGGGGCTGGATACGGCGCACGCTCACACCGTTGGGAACCGTATGGATCCGGTCCACGACGTCGTTCGCATCCGGCAGATCGGTGGTGCGACGACGCACCCAGTCGGCCACCGGGTCCGAGACGCACACCGTGGCCCGGGCGGCCGCCACCTGACGGTGCAGCACCTGCGCCGCGCCGGGGGCGTCCACCAGCGAGCGGTGACGACGCTGCTCATCGATCAGCGGGGCATTGACCTCCAGGATCCCCGGCACTCCGGTGGCGGCCGTGATGTCGGCCAGTGCCGTGGAGAACAGGGAGTATCGCTCGTAGACCAGGTCGGCGCCGTCGGCGATCACCCGGGAGACGATCCGTTCCGCGGCGTGCGCCTGCGCCTGCTCCCGCTCGGCGGGCTCGACGTCGGCCACGGTCTCCAGGTGCAGCTCGAGGTCGGTGAGGTCGTCGGGAACGTGCTTTCCGGAGCGCACGGCGTACAGGGCCACCTCATGGCCGATGGATCGCAGCTCGCGGACGACCTCCTGGATGTGCACCGAGGCGCCCTTGGTCCCGAACACCGGGATGCCCGGGTCGCAGCAGATGTAGGCGATCCGCATCAGGCGGCCCCTTCCTGATCGGTCAGGCTCACGGTGGGAGCGGCGGGAGCGGGGCGGGGGCCCGACTGCCAGGCGGCCAGCACCTCGGCCTGGGCACGGGAGTCGAAGTGCTCCTCGATGAGCCTGCGCGCCCCACGTGACAAGGAGACGGTGTCGACCTCGCCCAGCGCGATCCCGCGCAGAGCCACCGCCAGCTCGGCAGGGTCCCCGGGCGGCAGCAGGAGCCCGGTGACGCCGTCGTGAACCACCTCCGGCAGCCCCGAGACCGCTGTGGCCACCACCGGTGTCCCGCAGGCCATCGCCTCCAGGACCACCGTGGGCAGACCATCGATGTTGCCGTCGGCCGCCTCGATGCAGGGCGCTGCGAACACGTCCGAGCGCGCCAACAGACCACGCACCTCCGCCTGCGTGAGCGGGCCCAGCAGACGGACCCTGCCGGCCAGTCCCAGGCGGTCGATCTGCGCGGTCAGGCGCTCGCGCTCCTCACCGTCACCAGCCAGCTCCACCTCGACGTCGATGCCGGAGCTCACCAGGATCCGCACCGCCTCGATCAGATCGGCAAATCCCTTCTTGGGCACCAGGCGGCCCACGGCGCACACCCGAAGCGGTCCGCTCCTCCCGGACGCCACCGGCTGCGGGGCCCGGTAGGAGAAGCGATCCAGCTCGATGGCGTTGTAGCGCAGCGACACCGTGGCCCCTGTTCCCGCTAGGACCTTGCCCAGGTGCGCCTCGTTGTAGCGGCTGATGGCGATGACCCGTTGCGCGTCGGCGCAGATCCGGCGCAGCCACACGGGATCCACCGACTCATGGAAGATGTCCTTGGCGTGGGTGGTCACGGTGTAGGGGATGCCGGTCAGGGCCGAGGCGATCCATGCGACCCGGCCCGCCAGGGACGCGAAGTGCGCGTGCAGGTGCGTGATGGAGTCCCTGCGCGCCTGACGAGCCAGCTCCACGCCCTGAGCCACCTCGTCACCGGGAAGGTCGGCCAGCACCGGCATGATGGCGGCGAAGCGCTCGCAGTCGTCCTGACGGGTCAGGCCGTCGGTGAGCCGGCTCCACATGTCGATGGCCCGTACCGGCCGGCCCACCCAGTTGACCCGGGCGGCCACCCGGGCGATCTCGGGGTGGAAGCGCGAGTCCGTGGTAGGGCGCAGCGCGTAGATGCTCAGGTCCTCGCCCTGGGCCTCGCGGGCGAGGATCTCGGTGACGATGAAGGTCTCCGAGAAGCGCGGGTAGACCTTGAGGACGTATCCGATGCGGGCACCGTTCTGATGAGTGTCTTGCCGGTGATCGGTTGCGGGACTCATGCGGGGATCTCCATCATGGTGAGGCTGGCGGTGTGGCTGGTGAGGTGAGTGAGGCGGGTGTCGAGGACGTCGTCCCGGTTGCCGAGGAGCTCGGCGGCGAGCAGGGGCACGGTTTCCAGACCGTCCAGGCGCAGACGACGTCGCCCCGCCAGCTGGCTGCGAGTGCCAGCGTCCTGATCGCTCAGCCGCTCGGTGAGCCAGTCCTCAAGCGCCGCAGTACTCAGGTCCGTGACTCTCAGGAGGTCGATGGCGCCTGCGTTCTTCAGAGCAGTGGCCCGGATGAGCTGCTCGAGGCGAGGCGTCTCTCGGGGGACGAGGAGGGCCGGGGTGCCGGAGGCGAGGATCTCGCTGACCGTGTTGTAGCCGCCCATCGAGATGACCGCTGCGGCCTGCTGGATGTGGTGGCTCATCCCGGGCCAGGACCGGCGCACGATGGTTCGGGGGCCGGCCGTCTGAGCGACCTGGTGGAACAGGGCGGCGTCGAGCTGGGGGCCGGTGACCACGACG
>ERZ772772.2236-NODE-2236-length-11624-cov-7.395799_pt1 | contig 11624 bp, 9 predicted proteins | sample MGYA00511484_ERZ772772 | MGnify/ENA primary metagenome ERZ772772 (study PRJEB29015, sample SAMEA2737913) | human oral metagenome | biome: human oral; feature: human-associated habitat; material: dental | place: China | collected 2088 ... | reverse complement strand
AGTTGATTACGGAAATTCGCCAGCGTTCGGGCGCGCGGTTGGTTTGCGTCGGTGATGACTGGCAGTCAATTTATCGGTTTACGGGCAGCGATATTTCGCTGTTCAGTGATTTTGGCAAGTTTGTTGGCGAGCATGAAAAGTTATTCATTGAAAGGACTTACCGCAATTCGCAGCAGTTGATTGATATTTCCGCCAAATTCATCCAGCAAAATCCGCAGCAGCTGGCTAAGAATCCTAAATCTTCCAAGCAGCTGGATTGCCCGGTGGAGTTTGCAGCGTATGATCAGAATAATACCTTTTCAGTGCTGGTCAAGCAGATTCGTCAAATTGTTGCCGAATACGGCGCAGGGCAGCAGATCTTAATGTTGGGGCGGCATAGCTTTGACCTGGATTATGTGATTTGCCAGAGGGATAACAAGGGAAAAGTTATCAAAAACCAGCTCAGAAAAGAAGTGAAAAAATATAACGAGGCTACTGGCGAATTAAATATAGCTGGGCTTGAAGGTGTTAATATTACATTTATTACTGCGCATAAATCAAAGGGTCTGGAGGCGGATAATGTGATCGTCTTAAATTTGAAAAACGACTTGTATGGTTTCCCAAATAAACTAACCGATGATCCAATTATATCGCTGCTGCTGAGCGCGCCGGAAGCTTGCCGTTTCGCTGAGGAAAGGCGCTTGTTTTACGTGGCGCTTACCAGAACGAGGAATAAGGTCTATCTATTAACACCGGAAAATGAATCGCTGTTTACTAAGGAGATTAAACGATACTCCAATTACCTGGTCCAAGGACGTTACGGCGAATCGGAATTGGTTAACTGTCCGTGGTGTAAAACCGGCAGGCTGATTATCCGCCAGAATAGCCAAACCGGCAAGAGTTTCGTTGGTTGCTCGCATTATCCGCATTGCAGCCAGTCGTATAATAATGTCGAAATTTTAAGTAAGCCAATCTTATGTTCGTCATGCCGAAGCGGCTTTCTAGTGCGCCGCCGCGGTAAGTATGGCGAGTTCTTAGGCTGCACTAATTATCCGGAATGCAAGCAGACGCTGCAGTTGAGTAATTAGCAATTTTTAAGAATGTATTTCGGGGTAAATTTGGCTGTCAAATAAGCATAAGGTATAATAATTACAAATAGATGGAGGGATTATGGACAAACCAAATATTGCGGTTAAAGATATAGAGTTGGCGCTGAAGTTTCGGCGGGCGATAAAAAGTTTCGACCCGAAAAAGAAAATTAGCGATGAAGATATTGAGCTAATTTTAGAAGCGATTCGCCTGGCGCCGACATCGTACGGGTTTGAGCCGTTTAATGTTATCGTGGCGCAAGACGCCGATCTTCGTAAAAGGATTGAAAAAGCTGCCGGCGTTAACGCTGCGAGGTTTACCGCCAGCCATCTGTTGATTTTTACTGCCAAAACCGGACAGGAATTGACGCGAAAGGACGGGCATATTGACCATATGCTGCGCGATGTGGCGCAGATGAACGCAATTGTTAGGACTGGCTATAAAACGTTTTGGAAAAAATGGGCGAAGACTGATTTTAAGATTCTGGGCGACGATGACAAGCTTCATCAATGGGCGGCGCGCCAGGCGTATATTGCGCTGGGATTTGCTATGATGGCGGCAGCGGAGCGGGGGATTGATTCGTGTGCCATGGAAGGATTCTCGATTGATAAACTTGCAGAAATCCTGGAAGATGTTAAGCTGATTGACTGCGAGAAAGAATTGCCAGTGGTGATGCTGGCGCTGGGTTATGGCAATAAGAAACCGCATTCGCAAACGAGGCGAATGGTGGATGAAATTGCGCGGTGGTACTAAGATTCTGCTTCGTCGGTACGGGAATTCAAAAATTTAGCTAAATCAAGATTAAGATCTTCTTTGTCTTCTTTGTCTTTCCCGATGTGTTCAGTAATTTCAGTAATTGCTACACGTTTGCCGCTATCGAAAAAACGCATCCATTGGACGCCTTTTTCGTTAATAAAACCACCGTAAAGACAATTGTGTCCAAAAACAAGATCTTCAGCAGTCAAGTAGCTAGGCTCGTCTCTCATATGTTCTGTGTTTGGCGACAACTTGAATAACAACAACATACCAGAACTCGTGTCGCACTTGGCTTCAGCTGCAACGACTGATGTCAAGACCTCCACGCCTTTAATATTGTCATCACTGTATTCGCATGTTTCGTGGGGTAAAAACAACAGAGTGCGTATATTGCAGGTATATTTGCCAGATTTAGGGTCATAATCGTAGCGGCGGCTTATTCTTATTCCTTTTTTATCCAAAGCCTCTATGGCAGAGTGGAAACTAGAATCATTGCTAATTGACAGAACTTTCTCTTCATTTGGATTTCGTAAAATATCAAGAGCTTTTGAGGCGAGCGATAATTCCCCTACTATGTGAGGAACATCATGGTTACGAAAAATTTGTTGCTCTCCGTTCATACCTGGTATTATATTGGTACATTGCAAGGCGTGTCAAGTAGCCCGCAGCGTACTATAGGTTTTCTAATAGAGTTAGTTTGAGTTGTGCTAAATGTCTAGTATTTTCCGTATATGCATGCTATAATTGGTTAAGGATTTTTATAAAAATTAACGAGTTAAAGAGATGGCAAAGAAGAACACGAAACGAAAGTTGATTGGTTTGGTGAGCAATTCAAGCAAGCACCGGACTTACTATACTACTATCAATACGCAAAATCGTACTAATAAAGGCAAGGGCAATTTGACGCTGCGCAAATACGACCCGATTAAGAGAAAACACGTGACTTACGTTCAGACGAAGAAAAACCTTGGCCGTAACGAAGTCAAAGCCCGCAAAGGCTAATAGCTGTCGCTTATTTACGAAAATAAGCTCCTTGCCGAATGTTTTATGGCAAGGAGTTTTTCTATGTAGAATAAACTTCTGGGATTTGAAAAACAAACAAACTGGCGGCAGCTTTAAATAGGGCGGATTGCGAAACTATTAATTTAAGCTTGTATCTGCTGCGATAATCGCCAGCGAACATCGCGAATAGCGTTCATGTAGTACAAAAAGGCGTCGTACGGCGAATCGTACGGACTAAAATACGCGTGAACGTCGCCATCAGTGAACCATTTGGTGCACATATAATATAGATGGTCTGACGTCTGCAGTCTTCTCCAGTCGCTAATTAGCGATTCGTCGCCGCTGGATAGTATGCTGCTTTCTAAGTCATACAAATACCGCAAGGCTTCGGATTGTAAATCATTGCCATTCCAAGCTGTCAAATCGCGCTCGCTGTCAGCCCAGGTGACTGGCGACGGCATGCTGATTTCGCCGACTGGACGCTGCGCAGATAACGCCTCGCTAACGGTATAAAATGTATTGTCAGGATTATTCAGCCAGCAGCCGACGAAACTCTCAAAGAAGTCAAAAATACCTGTCTCCGACCACTGATGTTCGCCAAATGTTTCATAATCCATGAATAGGTTAAGCAGCGGTGCGTGCTGCAGCGAATCCATCGCCCAGGCGTTAAATTTTTCTGCTGTCAGCGGCCAGCCGTTCCAATTTCGATTGCTAAAGCGGAACGCCAAGTCGTCGCTTAAGCGATAATTTTTCAGAAGCAAACCAATCTTTTCTGTGCCGCTCGGGCGGTATACGTAATTCGGGCTGCGCCAATCCAGAATTGGATCCCAGCCTTCCGCCAATACGCCGCTGAAATTGTGATTCTCTGCCCATTTGGCTAGCTGATCATTGTACGCTAACTCTGTATTTGCTAAAACGCGCGTTTCCACGCCAAAAATTCGGCGGATAGCTTGGCGGTGTAATTCAATCTGAGTCTCAAATTCCTGCAAAGAATAAAAGAACGCCAAACTGTGATGGTACGGACTTGACAATATCTCCACGCGGCCCGTAGCAACTAGCCGCTTGAAGCTTTCTAAAACTTCAGGATTAAACTGCTGTGCCTGTTCCAGAAACGTGCCGCTCATACTGAGAGATAGCTTAAAGTCAGGATATTTGCGCAGCATTTTTTGTAACAGCGCATTCATCGGCAGGTATGATTTGCGGGCAATTTTATGGAAAATTTGCTGGTTGTTCTGGGCTGGATTGTGGCCGTCTGAAAAATAGTCGTGCCGCTGTGCCGTGTCGAAAACACTGTATTGCCGTAGCCGCCATGGCTGATGGACGTGAAGGTAAAGCGTTATGCCGCGCCTGTCGTTCATGAAATTACTCCTTTGGATAATGAAATTTTATACAACTTTAAACACTGGCGCGCTGCATCTTGCCAGGAAATCTTCGCGTATTCATCTTTCACATTTTTCTTCAGCGTCTCTCGTAATGCTGTAGATTGGGCGATATTAACAATTTCATCAGCCAGTCGGTTAACGTCCCAATGATCAAACCGCATAATATTATTTAACACTTCGCCAACTCCGGATTGGCGGCTAATTAATAGCGCAGTGTCATGATGAGCCGCCTCCAATGCGGTTAGGCCAAACGGTTCAGACACCGAACTCATCACGAATACGTCGATCAGATGGTATATATCGCGCCATTGCTTGCCGCGGACGAATCCGGTAAAAATTACTTTATCGCTAATCCCCAGGCTGGCTGCTAGCGTGATAAGCTCGTCTCGCTGTTCGCCGCTGCCTGACAAGACGAAAGCGATTTTATCGTACTTGCTCAATGCCGCCGAAGCAGCGCGCACGAAGTAAGTTAGCCCTTTCTGTACTGTCAGCCGCGTCAATGTGCCGACAATCGTGTAGCCGTCGCTTTTCAGATCTTCAAGATATTTGTAGGTGTCGATATCGTACTCGTGCGGCGGCAGGCTAGCCAGGTCAATGGCGTTATAAATTACCTCAATTTTCTCTGGTGGAATGTGGTAATTCTTAACAATTATGTCTTTGGTAATTTGGCTAACGGCGATGATTCGGTCAGCCATCATTAAGCCGTGCTGCTCAATCTCGTGCACTAGCGGATTGCCAAGTTGCTCGCCCGAGCGGTCAAATTCTGTCGCATGCACGTGCACAATCAGCGGCGCATTACTGTTTTCCTTAGCGATAATACCAGCCTCCATCGTCAGCCAGTCATGAGCGTGAATGGCGTCCGGCGGATGCTTGCGGACAAATTGTCGGACGAACTTGCCGTAACGGCGCTGTACCGCCCGCATTGGCGATAAGCCGTGCTCGTCTTTAGCGTTTTCCCGGTCTTCCGGCGTGCCGTGATTATATGCGCCCAAATTGTAATAATTTGGCGGCAGCGGTGTCGCTGAGTACACATTCATATAATCGATACCTGGATGCTTGGCAGAATAAGGAACGACAAAATCAATATCAACGCCCTGGGAAGCGAGCGCTTTTGACATTTGGTAACAGGCCACACCAAGACCGCCGCTATTATGCGGAGGTAACTCCCACCCAAGCATCAAAATCTTCATCTCTATTCTATTGTAGGACTGCGCTTATGTTTTTTCAAGGGGTTTTGGTATTTTTTTCACAAGTTTTTATTTTCACGGATCATAGACTTTTTAATGATGTGAATTTTACTGAAATTTGTAGTTTGCGAGAAAAAGAAAAAGCGCTTTTGCGCTTTGGATGAATTGGTGCGGGTAGAGGGAGTCGAACCCTCGTCTCATGCTTGGGAAGCATACATAATAGCCGTTATACGATACCCGCGCTGACTATATTATACACTATGCTTTGGCTATTTTCGCAGGCCGCTACCTCCGGATTGACATAACCAGTTTCCTTGCTACAATCAAAGTATGAAAAAACAAAAACTTGTAATTATATTAGTTATTCTAACACTGATCGGGGCGGGGATAGGCGTATACATTGCTGTATGTATTGCGCCGAAAAATAAGGGTAATGCCAGCCAGCAGCAGGAGCAAAAAACAACTTCTAGCCCTAACTTCACCAAGTCTGATTCTGACAATAGTTCCAGCAGTAGCAAGTCTAATAAAGATTCCCAGCCTAAGCAGTCTACGCCGAACCAGCAAGAGAAGAAGCCTGAAAAACCGCAGCCAAGCCAAAAAGAGCAGAGAATTGACCCTGTGCGCCCGAAGCATAATCCAGCTCCGCAACCACCGGCGAGTCCAGCCTCGCCGCCGAAAAACAACCAGCGGCCAGCTCCGCAACCTCAGCAGCCCGGTAACTCGCAGCAGCCTGTGCCGAATCCGCAGCCAAATCCAACTCCAAATCCGCAGCCGCAACCGGCAGACCAAGATAAAAAGTATGACATAGGCCCGCCAGATGCTTTGGAGATTCTTGAATTGATTAATTATGCTCGTAGTAAGGAAAATCTGAAGCCGTTAAAAATGTACGAGCCGCTTAATCGAACGGCGCAGTGGATGGCGAATGACATGAAAGAGAATAATTATTTTAGCCATTATAAACCAGGTACAACCATTCCGCACGGACTGCTTAAAGCGAGGGCTGTCTGCAACGCGCCAGCCGAGAATCTGGTGCAAACTTCGCCGCCAGATCTGCACACTAGCCGCGTGGCATTCAACGCCTGGATGCAATCGCCGCCGCACAGGCAATCCATCATGTCGAGCACCTACACGCTAACCGGATTTGGCATCGCCGGCAATAAGATTGTGGAGCATTTTTGTTGAGGTGTGTGCTCTCGCTGAAAAAGAAAAACTTAGTTGGTGTTATGGAGTGTAGTTTCCATTACTTGAACAGTGGAAGCAGTAGCGAACAAGCGATCATAGGTTGCTGTCTATCGATCCTTCTCTGAAGGTATGCAAAAAAGGCGAGTACCGTAATATTTTGTACAAATGCGGCACAATTTGCGGTATAATAAGGGAAGTCTTAGGCTATTAAAGCGACAGTGAAGTTTAGTATGTGCTGTGCCTGCACGACGATTAAAGACGCCGTGTAGGATAGGCGCAGAACGTTCGTCGTGCTGTTGCTTAAACGACCTAAGACATCGTGGACTGCACGGTGTCATTTTTTATTTCCATGACATCGTCCACTGAAAGAAAGGGTTATGAGTAAACAGCAGCAACAAATCGACCTACTAAACCGTGCGCTCGATTTTGCCAGACAAGGTAAAGAGATTCCAGCCGATTGGGCAAAAGTGATATTTCCTAGCGAGAAGCGCGAATACGAACTAAGTTATCATGGCAAGCAAACCGCTGAGGCGATATTAGCTAATGTAGACCCGGTGCCCTTGCAAGAAGTAAGTAACTTTAATACACCTGCAGATTACGAAGGCTGGCAAAACAAACTTATTTTTGGTGATAATTTACAGGTTCTGAAACGACTCATTGAAGATAAGAAAAACGGTAAACTAAAAAATGCTGATGGCACAGATGGTGTACGTGTTGTTTATATTGATCCTCCATTTTCGACACGTAAAGATTTCAGGGTGTCGGGTGAAAATCAGAAAGCGTATCAGGATAAAGTTGCTGGCGCAGAGTTTTTAGAATGGTTGCGTCGTCGACTGATCTTGCTCAAGGAAGTTGTGTCTTACGACGGCTCAGTTTACGTTCATCTGGACTATCGAAAAGTACACTACGTCAAGGTGTTACTTGATGAGATTTTTGGCGAAAGCAATTTTAAAAATGAAATTATCTGGCATTATCAAACATATCAAGGTCAGACGAAAAATTATTACCCTAGAAAGCACGATACAATCTTAGTTTACTCTAAAAGTAAAATTACAACTTTCTATCTTCAGAAAGACGATAATCCTGAAGATACTATAGATTTTCATAGGTGGAATGCGTATCTAAACGAGAATAATGAAATAACAGGCGCAAATTATCCAAAAACCGATTCTAGATTTACAGGGTATCTCAATAGATTTATTAAAATCCATGGTCGGCAGCCTAATGATTCGGATATCTTGCTAAAAATTGAAGGAAATACGATTGATTCTGTATGGAATATAAAAGCTGTAGACCCTAAAGATACTACTGAAAGGGTTGGTTATCCTACTCAAAAACCAGAGAGTTTACTAGAACGTATAATTAAAGGTGCAACAAATAAAGGTGATATTGTACTTGATTGCTTTGCTGGCTCAGGTACAACAGCCGCAGTTGCTGAGAAGTTAGAGCGTCGTTGGATTTCTTGCGATGTTGGTAAACTTTCTATCTATACGCAGCAAAAACGTCTACTGAGCCTTGTTGATAAAGTAACAAAAGCGCACATAGAGACTAAGCCGTTTGCTCTTTACAGCTCTGGCTTGTACGATTTTGCAAAAATACGTGAATTACCGCGTGATGACTGGCGACTATTTGCCTTGCAGCTTTTTAATTGTATTGACGACCAGCACAAAATCAAAGGCTTTGCATTTGACGGCAAGCGAGAAGGTCAGAGTGTATGGATTTATGATTTTCACTCTACCGACGCGAAAATCACAACCGAAACGATCGACGATATGCATGCGCGGATTGGCGACAGTGTGGACGGTGATGTGTTTATTGTCGCGCCAAAAGGCTGCTTTGATTTCATGGAAGATTATATTGAAAAAGACGGTGTGCGCTACTATAGCTTACGTATTCCGTACTCGTTTATTGCCGAGCTACATAAGCGCAAGTTTACCGCCATTAACCAGCCGCGCAATAGTGAAGATGTAAACGACGGTATTGAGGCGGTGGGCTTTGACTTTATACAGCTACCAGACCTAGAATTTGAGATAGCGGCTGGCAAGCTGCATATCAAGCAGTTTGAGGGCAAGACGCGAAATCGAGGACAAGACGAAACGCACGGTTGGGATAGTTTTTCTATGCTGATGATTAACTATAGCTATGATGGTGAGGTGTTTGACCTTGACGAAGTGAAGTATGCGAAAGATTTTAACGAGCAAACGGTTGATTTTGCTAGCGATAAAATCACTGATAGAGCTATGCTGATATTTCTTGATAAGTTCGGCAACGAAGTTCGCGCTATTATTAGCAAAGAGGACATAAAATGAGCGACAAAATAGCCATTAAAAATCAAGATTTGGTGCTGCGCGTTTCGCATGATATAAACCCGTCGGTGTGGAATGAAGATAAGTATTTTCAGTTTGTGAATCGTCTGTGTGGTACGCGCGAGTATCAAAAAGAGGCTATTTGGACGGCGCTTCGCTATCTGCTAGGCGAGCAGTACGAAAACTTAGCTGGTTTGGCACATGAGAATTGGCAAAACGGTAGTAATGAGGCATTGGTTGGTAAGTTTAGGACGTTTGAGTCGTTTCGCGATAAGCTGTCATTTCCTGATAAACTTGCTGGCTCACTCGACCTCGCAACCGGTACAGGCAAAAGCTATGTATTGTATGGCATTGCGGCCATAATGTTAGCAGAGGGCAGGGTCGATAGAGTATTAGTACTATGTCCGTCTACGACGATCGAAGACGGTTTGCTGGAAAAGTTTCGTGAGCTGGCGAGTGATACGGAGCTGGCATCACTGCTGGGTGCAGCTGTGCCAAAAATTATCAATGGCTCGGAGTCGGTGGTGGCTGGCGCGATTTGTGTCGAAAATTATCATCAGATTTTGGAAAATGCTACATCATCAATTCGTGATTCGTTGATTGGCAAGGGTGCACGAACACTTGTATTGAACGATGAAGCGCACCACGTTTACAGCAACGAAAACGGCGACCCTAAAAAACCAGAAACAATCCGAAAATGGAAGGCGTTTTTGGACTCGCCAGAGTTTGGGTTTCGCTATATCATTGGTGTATCTGGCACGTGTTATATAAAAGACAGCTATTTCCCTGATGTTTTGTATCGGTATTCGCTGCGTCAAGCGATAGAAAATAGCTATGTGAAGAGTGTGCAGTATATCGTAGGCTGATGATTTGCGTGACAAGAGTCAGAAATGGCAACTTGTCGTAAACAAACATAATGAGCGAGTAGACGAAGTAAAGGGCTTGGGTATTCTGCCGATTACGATAGTTGTCGCGCAAAAGACACGCTCATGTGACTCTATCGCGGCGGAGTTTAAGGATTTTCTGAAGGAAACGCAAGGTTTGAGTGATGAGCAGGTAAATGAAAAAGTGCTTGTGGCGCATAGTAAGTCGAAAGAAAACTATCGTCTAAAAGGTATTGATAATGACGATAACAAGATTGAGTGGGTGTTCTCTGTATCGATGCTGACGGAGGGCTGGGATGTTAAGCGTGTATTTCAGATTGTGCCGCACGAAGAGCGCGCGTTTAACTCTAAGCTGTTGATTGCACAGGTTATGGGACGTGGCTTGCGTATTCCTATTGGTTGGCATATGTCTGCTGGGCAGCCTAAAGTCGTTGTGTTTAATCACGAATCGTGGGCTGGCGCAGTACAAGGTTTAGTAAATGATGTACTGGAGTTTGATAAGAAAATTGTGTGTCGCAATGTACCAGAGTCGGAATATAATTTTGAGCTACTCAATGTCGAATACGACCCACGCACAAAGACAAAAACTGTTACTAAAAAGCCTGTCGATAACTTGTTCAAGAAAGGTTACGTGGCACTAGCAACCGCACAAGAACAAGAAGAAAAATATATCGAGTTTGACGAGCTGATGTCGGGCGGAGTGAGTACGAAATGGAAGACGACGCTGCGAAACAAAACGTACTCAATCGATGAAATGGCGCAAACGATGTTCGATAGGCTGGGCGAGGTCGACGAGGCGGAAACGTATCAACAAGAATACCCTATCGAGAAACTAAAAAGCATTATCAAGCGTTCGCTTGAAGAAAGCGGCAGTAGTGTTATCACGGACGAATCGCGGCAAAAATTGCTTCATGCGCTAAACACAATTCGCCAAAAGACAGTTGAAATACCAGAGGCGCGATTTGAGATTGTGCCGACTAATTTTACAGAGATAAGGACGAGTGATTATGCAAAGTATGATTCAGTAAGTGCGTCGAGTTTGCACAAAGATAAATACTTGTTTGTAACTGGCGAAACTGTTAATCATATATCGTCCGAGGAAAAAGAGTTTTACGGCGAGCTGTCGGACAAGCTCAATAGTTTTAACGTGGTACCTATCGCTAACAAGTACGAGTTCAAGACACCTCTCAATTTAGTTATTGCCGACTCGAAACCAGAGGCACGTTTTATCGAAATGCTGACAAACAAAGACACTGCATTATTCATCGACAAATGGATTAAATCAGCGCACGTAGGATTTTATAGTATAAATTATTCGTGGCGATCGGAGTCTCACCACTCAAAGATTAGTAACTTTAACCCTGACTTTTTCATCGTTACCGGCAATCGTATTATTGTTGCATAAGTCAAAGGTAACGAAAAGCTGCGCGGTGATGATGAACATGACTATCTGGAAAATAAAGGTAAAAATGTTTGGGCTAAAAAGCATTTTGAGATAATCAATGAAGAATTGGAAAAACGTGGGTCGGATGTGCGATACAAGTTTACGTTCATTACACCTAAAAGCTTTGGCGCGCTAGCCGAGGCCATCAAGAGCGAAAAAACGGATAAAATAGATAAGTTTACCAGTGAGTTAGATATCGTATTGCAGTAATATGTCTCAAACTTATACTATGGATCGTTCGTGAACCTTGCTGAAAAAGAAAATCGACAGCGGGTGGTGCGGAGTATGGGCTTATCAGTTTTTAACGAAGCTAAAGAAAAAGCGACGCATTTACGCCGCAATTCCGAGATTAGTTCCATTGGTGCGGGTTAGGAGACTCTAACTCCTGGCCTCTTCCATGGCAAGGAAGCGCT
>ERZ772772.2231-NODE-2231-length-11636-cov-2.749935_pt1 | contig 11636 bp, 10 predicted proteins | sample MGYA00511484_ERZ772772 | MGnify/ENA primary metagenome ERZ772772 (study PRJEB29015, sample SAMEA2737913) | human oral metagenome | biome: human oral; feature: human-associated habitat; material: dental | place: China | collected 2088 ... | reverse complement strand
ATAGCATAGCGGTTTTTTTATGCCTAAAATTTAAATGTGAGAATTCTCACATTTAGAAAAACCCCAGATCTGGGGTTTTCCAAAGATCGGGGCGAGAGAGCGATATACAATACATCTGAATAAGCTCCGCCAACTATGTGTGGTAAGTTGAACCCCGATCACCTACTTAATGATCGGATAACTTAAATTCGTTCAGGGGCATAAAAATGTCAAACTTAGCAATTCTTAATACATCAATTCGTACTCACGAAAGTCTTTTTTCATTAAACGATCTTCATAAAGCAAGCGGTGGCGCTGAAAAGCATAGACCGTCTTTATTTATTCGTTTAGATACAACTCAAGATCTAATTTCAGAAATTCAAAAAGAAGTTAAAAGCACAGATCTGATCTTTAAAACTACTGGTGGTCGTGGGTTACGTGGAACTTACGCTTGCGAAGAATTAGTGCTTTCCTATGCGATGTGGATTAGTCCTAAATTCCACTTGATTGTATTGCGTGCATTCTTGGCTATGCACCGTAACCAACCACAACAACTTGCGCTACCTGAGCCTGAAAAGAAATTCACCTTTGAATTTACTGAGTATGAACTGCAAACCGTAGCTTGGGCGTGCTTTGCATTCCGACGCAACAACAACCTACTGCACGAGCTTTACAGCCCGCTTGCTGCCATCGGTTCAAAATTCGCCGTCGAAGCAAGAGATAATGCTGTTGAATATCGCAACACACTCCGCCGCTTCAACGAAGTCGTGAAACGTATCACCGTCGACATTGAAGCAGATCCAGAAACAAACTGGCGTGTACTGAAGCATATCCGCAGCTTTAACGAAAAAATCTTCGGTAAAGTCGAAACCACCATCTAAAACACCGCAAAATCCGACCGCACTTTTTTTAAGCCTGCGGCGGATTTTTACACCTCAAATTCACGAAAAGGACAAGTTATGTTCAAGATTTTCTTTGCGGTGGCGTTGTTATGGGCCGCCTATCATTTAGACTTAAATCAAGATTGCGATGGGTATATTTGCCAAGTTGAACAGTCTCATCAAAAGTGATTATAAATTGACTTAACCCTAAATTTGCATTACTATTTCTAACAATAGCCGAGGTGTAAATTAATGCATCTCGGCTTTTTTATTGAAATTTTACAACCCGCTTGAATTGGCGGGTTTTTTATTGCCTGTAAGATAGCGATGTACACGTGACAAGCGGTGCTTCCTTTCTCCACTCACTGCTTCTTACAGGCCCCTTTTTGTGGAGAAAACAGGAAGAAATATGCAAACATTAACTGCAGAATTTTTAGGTAAAGAAGTTACTTTAGTGGATAACAACGGCGTGGCTTATGTGGCAATGCGTGAGATTGTGGAAGGAATTGGGTTAAACTGGGCTAGTCAGTCTGTGAAACTCAATCAAAATAGTCGTAAATTCGGGTGTTGCGATATCGCAACACCTACAAATGGCGGTATTCAATCAATGCTCTGTATGCCAATCAAAAAACTCAACGGCTGGCTATTTAGCATTAACCCAAACAAAGTGCGTGCAGATTTAAAAGAACGCTTAGAAAATTATCAAGAGGAATGTTTCTTAGCTTTATGGGATTACTGGACAGAGGGTATTGCTCGCCGTGATGAAGTCAAAAACAAGTTGGCATTGTGGCAACAAAAGAAAGCCGAATATACGCAACGAGCTGGTGAACGGGGAAAATTATTGCAGCAATGCAAATCAGAAAAGCAAGCCCTTGAGCGTGAGCTTTTACAAATTAAACAGTTAGATCTTTTCGTGAACTTATAACCGCACAATCTTTTAGAAAGTGCGGTTTTTTATTGGAGTAAAAATGCCACAACTAATTAGCAATAAATTCAAACTAGACCTTGCCAAGCTAGAGCAAAATGCACTGATTGAGCTATTTGAGGTGGACTTAAGACCGCTGCGAGATAGTGACGGGATTAGTGGTGAATTGTACCGTTTTTATGCCGGCACCAACGAGAAATCACAGCCTATTGTTTGGCAGGGTAAAACCTATCAGCCTTTTGGCGTTAAAGCAGATGGATTTGAGTTGTCAGGCAGCGGACCAAGCAATCGACCAACATTAACACTTGGAAATGTTGGTGGATTTATTACCGCACTTTGTAACCGGTTCGATCAGTGCTTGGGCGGCATCGTTAGACGAAGATTAGTCTATATGCACTACCTTGATGCGGTTAATTTTGAGGGTGGTAACAAGCAAGCAGACCCATCGCAAGAAGCGTTGAGTTATTTCTTGATTGAACAATTATCCTCACTCAACCGAAGTATCGCTCAATTTACTCTAGCCTTGCCATCTGAAACAGATAACGCTTTAATCGGTGCAAGAATGATTACAACGACTTGCAGCTGGCTTTATCGTGGCGTTGAGTGCGGTTATACAGGTCGAGCGGTGGCAGATGAAAAAGACCAGCCAACTACTGACCCACAAAAGGACAAGTGCAGTGGTTTATTAACTGGTTGTAAGTTAAGAAACAATACGCACAACTACGGCGGATTTGTCAGCGTTGATAAATTGGGGTAGGAAATGGACGGGAAACTGCACAACGAGATAATTAAATACTCAAAATCAAAAGAACCACAGGAAAGCTGTGGTTTTGTTGTTTTAGTAGGCGATGAAAAAGTCTTTATGCCCTGTGAAAACGTAGCAGAGGATAAAGAGAACTACTTTGAAATCACGCCAGAAGATTACATCAACGCATCAGAGAAAGGTGAGATTGTGGCATTAGTTCACTCACACCCACAGGGTGAGCCAAAGTTATCCCAAGCCGATTTACAAGCACAGTTATATAGTCAGTTAGATTTCTGGTTAGTTTGCGATGAGAAAATTCATATCTTTCAGAAAATCCCATTCCTAATCGGTCGAGATTTTAAACACGGCGAAATGGATTGTTACACGCTATTCAGAGATTTTTACCGGTTATCTGGTCGTGAATTTCCTGATTTTGAACGGCAAGAATACTGGTGGGAAGATGGTTTCGATCTCTACTTAGACAATATGGAAAAGCACGGATTTGAGCAAGTAAGTGAGCCTCAAATTGGCGATGTGATTTTAATCAGTATTGGTTCAGATGTGCCAAACCACGCTGCGATTTATGTAGGAAATCAGATGGTTCTTCATCATGCACCAAAACGATTATCTAAGCGAGATTTGTACGATGGTTATTGGTTTAAACACACTCACAGCATTTGGAGACACAGAGAATGGTCAATGTTAGATTTTACGGCAGCCTTAAACAGTTTGGATCTGAATTTAATTTAGACTGCAAGACACCCGCCGAAGTAGTACACGCTCTAACAAGTCAAATCCCGAAGCTGAGACAGTTTATCCAGCAGGGATTGTTCACAGTAAGGGTTGGACGAGAGTATCTAGATAATCGCTATCTTGAGCAAGGCTTAAGCCAAAAGCTAAAAGATGACGCAACCGTCCACTTCACTCCAACGCTAAAAGGCTCAAAACGTGGTGGCGTGTTTGGGGTGATTGCTGGCGCAGCAATCGTTGCAGGTGCGTTAGTGTTAGGTCCGTTAGGGCTTGGTGTTCTCGGCTCAACTTCTGCAATGATGATTGGTGGATTAGGTGCATCAATGTTGCTTGGTGGGGTGGCTCAAATGCTTACTAAGATGCCAACAATGAGAGGTGTAAATCCAGCAGGAGCGGTTAAACCTGAAAGCGTAAAAAGCAAACAAGAAGAGAAGAAGCAATCAACAAGCTTTTCGAATCTATCAAATATGGTGGCGCAGGGTAAATCTATGCCTCTTGCTTACGGGTTAATTAGGACTGGCACGCTTGTAATCTCTCAAGGTGTTGAGACTATGGATGTTGAGAGAAATCCAACCACATCTGTTGTGGATAGTCCGAATAAACCAGCTAACCCAGCCACAGGCAATACTGGCAATAATAATACTGGAATTAAAGACAAGGATAGATATCGAGATAAGAGCGGAAAACTCTATCCTTGGATAGCCGCTTGGGAGGATGATAATGGGTAAAGGCAGTAGAAGAGGTGGCGGTAGTCCTAGTCCTGCCCCTGTAGTTAGTGCTGAAGCCAACACTGGAAGCGGAGCAGGTAGCGTGCATACACCAGTTGAAGCAAAAGAGACAAGCAGAAGCAAACAACTAATCAAGATTGTTGAAGTTATTTCAGAGGGTGAGGTCGCTGGTTTAGCTGATGGGATGAAGTCCGTCTATTTAGACAATACGCCAGTTCAAAATAAGGACGGTTCATTCAACTTCAAAAATGTTTCGCTACAGGGCAGAATTGGCGGGCAAGTCCAAGAAGTGCTTAGTGGATTCAGCGCGTCAGAAAAAGAAGTTTCAGTATCCGCGCAGGTTCGCAGAAATCTGCCTATAACAAGAACGATTACAGACAGCAAAGTATCTAGATTAAGATTTACCATTGGCGTTCAAGCTCTTTCAAAAATAGAGGATAACGGTGATATTAACGGGTCAAATGTAAGCCTCTTGATTACAGTTGGCGGTAAATCATACCCTGTTACTATTTCTGGTAAATACAGTTCTCAATACCTGCAACAGCACACATTTGGGAATCTACCGCCTGTTCCATTTACTATTAAGGTTGAGCGATTAACCGAAGATAGCAACTCTCAAAAGCTTCAAAACAACACGTTATGGTCGAGCTATACGGAGGTTATTGATACAGTATTTACTTATCCTAACACCGCATTAGTCGGGGTTAAATTTGATTCAGAGTATTTCAGCAACCTCCCAACACGAACATACGACATTATGGGGATTAAGGTCAAAATCCCTAGCAACTACAACCCAAGAACAAGACAATATTCTGGCGTTTGGGACGGTACATTCAAGATAGACTGGACGGACAATCCAGCTTGGGTATTGTTTGACATTGTTACAAATAAACGTTACGGATTAGGTAATAGACTAGGTGAGTTCGGGGCTGATAAATGGACTTTATACCAAGTTGCTCAATATTGTGACCAACTTGTTCCTGATGGCTTTGGTGGTAAAGAGCCGAGATTTACTTGTAACGCTTGGTTAACAGAGCAGCGTTCTGCGTATGATGTGATTAATGACATTTGTTCGATTTTTAGAGCGATGCCAGTTTGGAACGGTCAGCAATTAACTGTTGTAATGGATCGACCTTATGACCCTGTTTGGACTTACACAAACGCAAACGTAGAGAACGGGGAGTTCAATTACACATTTTCAGCCAAGAAAGCTCGCCACAATGCTATTCAGGTTGAGTATGTTGATAAAAATAGTTCATTCGAAAGAATGATTGAGTATGTTTCTGACGATGATTCTATTCGCAAAAACGGGCTAAACGTTAAGAAAATAACTGCCTTTGGTTGCACCTCTAGAGGTCAAGCGCACCGCACTGGCTTATGGTTACTGCAAACCGAAAAACTAGAAACTAAAACGGTCACCTTTACCGTTGGCACAGAGGGACTAATGCATATCCCCGGTGATATCATTAGAGTGTCAGACACATATTACGCAGGCACTAATATTGGTGGGCGAGTTTTATCAGTTGATGGCAAGAAAGTCACTCTTGATAGAGAAATTTCTATCAATGGTAATAGTTACTTTAGTTACATTAACCAAAACGCAAAACATCAAGACATTAAGATTATCTCTGCGAAAGGTGCCGAAGTTACTTTAGACCAAGCTCCAATAGGATTGGAGGCTTATGGCGTGTGGTCGCTATCTACTCAACAGGTGACAAGCCAGTTATTTAAGGCTCTATCTGTTAAAGAGGAAGAAAAAGGCAAATATACCATTATAGCCTTGCAACACGAACCACAGAAAGAGGCAATAGTTGATAACGGAGCGAAGTTTGAACCTAGAGCAACTTCAATTCTAAGCGTTCCGCAGATTAGCAATATCAATGTCAATGTTAACCAAGACGGAAGTGTTAGTTTCTCTACCGACATCACAGGTGGTGATGGACTTGTTAAATACGACATCAAAATCTACAAAGACGGTGCTTTGTATGATGTTCGCTTAGGTCAATCATCGCCAAATGTTAGCTTTGATGATTTTGAAAATGGTGAATATACCATTGTTATCCAAGTCAAGAGTGAGAGCGGACAGTTATTAAGCGAGCGAGTTCAAACATTCGTTATTGACAAACCGCCAGCACCGACAGGTGTAAGAGTTACTGGTGGACTAGGCAATATCACAATCGAGTGGGATTGGATTAATGATGCCACAGCGACAGAGATTTACGTTAGTGAAACAGATGATATTAAAACCGCTAGACTGCTGACTAAAGTAAATTCTAGAGTTTACACGCACGAAGTCGGAGCTAATCAGGTTAGATACTACTGGCTAAGACATACTCGAGGCGTGAATATTGGTCCATTCAGTCAGATAAGTGGCTTACGTGGCGAAAGTTCGGTAGATATTGATGCAGAGTTGGAAGTTTTAAACAAAAAGCTCTCTCAAAACATTGTAAATGAAGTCATTGATACTGCATTACCTGCTCGTAATCTTGATTTAATCAAGACTGTCAGCGGTTTAAATGTTGATGAGTATCAAGGTCACAAACAGGTTTACAACACCGCAGACGGTAAACTTTACACCTGGAACGGTAGTAGATACCTTGAAAATGGAATTGATATAAACGGCGTCCAGATTAAAACAACGCAATTAGTCGGCACTCTACAAGCTGACCAAGTTGGTGCGAACACAATCGGAGCAGGTGCGTTACAAGCTGGAGCTGTTCGAGCTGAACACATGGCGGCAGGGCAGATTACTGCTGACAAAATGGCTATCGGGCTTGGTGGAAACATATTGTACAACCCTATTTTTTCAAATAATGCCTACGGGTGGGGTGGATTCAACAGAAGAATTGGTGACTGGAGCGACTGCCCAGCAACAAACACATTTGGGCGAGGCTATCATAAAGATGATTATCATCCTAAAGGCGAACGGACTGAAGAATGGCGTGTAGTTACAATTACCGGCACTCAAGAGCAGTTTAACACTTTGTCACGCAGAGGTGCTTACCTTGATGTTTGCAGTCAATTTATTAACGTGGTATCTGGCAAATGGTATATCGCAAGTGCGTATGTTGGCGGTTTTAATTGTGCAGGGAGTATTGTTATTGATAAATACAACTCCGAAGAGAATCAGCATCAGGGCATTATCGCTGAATCTACTATCAGTGGACACGACAATGTTTACAACAAACCTAGTGATTTTATCAATGCTTATACTGGAGAATTTTCTAATGGACATGTTGGGGATGCGAATAGAATTTTCGTTAAATTTAAAGCCCCAGATACAGGTAAAATTTTATTAGTGTTTCGATTAAGTAGATACGCCAGAAATCAAACATACGCTGATTTTTTTATAGCTAGAGCAATGCTGCAAGAGTGTACGGAGTATGCCATTGCGCCTAGCCCTTGGCAAAATACAGGGGTGACAGCCATTCACGGTGGTTCGATTGTTACCAACTCAATCACTGCTCAACAAATGGCGGCTGATAGCATTACCTCAAACAAGATTGCAACTGGTGCAGTAGCGGCGAAACATATTGCTGTCGGCAGCATCGGGGCAGACCACATTGCCACACGGTCATTGACCTCTGATAAGTTAAATGTGAATAGTCTTTCTGCTATCAGTTCAGACATTGGACGAATTACAGCAGGCACAATCACAGGTACGAGTATCAGTGGTAATACCATCAATGGTAATACCATCAATGGTAATACCATCAGCGGTAACAATATCAATGGTAATAATATCTCTGGCGGTACAATCAGCGGTACGACAATCAGTGGTACAACCGTAAACGGTGGTTCTGTTAAAGGTTCTGTGATTGAGGGCGGCACTATACGAGGCGCGAGATTAGAGGGTGTAACTGGTAAATTCACAGGTTCGCTTGAAGTCAATCAGTTGATTGGCGGTAATTTGTGCGAAACGTTTATTGCCAATGCCTATATTGTTGCTGGGAGTTATCAATCAAGAATAAGGATAGCTCCGTCTCCAGTTAGGAGGATTTTTTTCGTGGTTAATTCACACATAACCTTTACAGTAGAAGCTAATCAATCTCATGAGTATTTTTATTGGCATACAGATAAAAAAGACCCCCCAGAGCTTTTTAATATTGGCTTTGGCAATGGTAACCCTGCCAAGTTATGCATCGCAGCATACGCAGTATCAAGCACGACAACAATGACACAAGTCTAGGAGTAAAAATGACAACATTTAACAAAATCTTAAATCCAATGTATTCGGCTATTGCTGCATACTCCAAGCAAGAAGATGGCTCAATCAACGCCAAGTATGTATTAGGCACTGGGGAAGATAGTGACGGTTCAGTGACCAACTTCACGCCTATCATCTCGGATTATAAATGGATTGATGCGACAGCGGCCAAAGAGTTGATGAGCAAACCATTAACCAAAGATGACATTGGCAAAACGACAGAACAAATTAACCTGGATCGAATTTATGCTTATTTGAAAGAGAATGGTCAAATCGTAATCTAATAGGTCTTAACTAAAACTAACCGCACTTTGAGCAATCATTGTGCGGTTGTTATGGCTGCACTTTAAACTGTAATGATTTTTAATCCAACAATTCAGCAACTTCTTCCATATTCGGGGCATAGTAAACATTTTGTAATATCCGAATGTCTTTATGCCCTATTTTATGGCATTATTACAACCCTGTAACTTTCTTAGTTTCGGAAAAATATGTAAAGTTTCGGAAATAAAAGATATTACATGTGTTTAATAAATTGATTTTATTAATTAAAAATTGGTGTTTTTAAATTTGCACGTTTTGACTTCAAAAGAGCATAATCCAGTATTTACACTATCTAAAGTCAATTTTAATTCCGAAATATTTTGCTATTTTTAGATTTTAAAGTTTAATAAAATCAATGAGTTTTAAAAACGTTTCGGAACGTGATTTGTGACAAAAAAGGCCCTTCATTTGAAGAGCCTTTTTTATTTGGTAGGATTGAGTGGTTTTTCTTTTCTGATGTAATGCTGAGTGGTCCGTGCAGAAGTGTGCCCAAGTTGTTTCCGTGCGCGTTCATCATCAATCATTAATGAAAGGTCTGTTGCTGCTTTAGCACGAAGATCTCTCAATTGCACCTGGTTGATCTCTTCTGCTAGCTCTTTATATTTTCTTGATGCCGCATTACGGGTATCTTTGAAATAATCTGTAAGCGATCTCCGCTCGAGCTTTCGTCCCCATTTATTCGTAAATAGGAACTGATTTTCTTCAGTGATCCGCTTGTCGATAATCTCTTTTAGTTTACCTATAACTTTAATAGCAACACGTTTACCTGTTTTTTGCTGTGTAATATGCAGTAAATCGTTGTAGATGTGTGAACTATGGATTTTTACCACGTCTATTGGGCGTTGTCCGGTTAAATACATTACATCCATAATGTCCTTCATATCCCCTGTGGCGCAGTCGTAGATTTTATCCAAGATATAATCTTCAATGTACACATCACGGTAATTTACTTTGAATTTTTTAACCCCTGTAGATGGGCTAATCTTTTCAGTGTACCCCCATTCTCTCGCCATACTCCAAATGTGGCCAAATAACCCAACTTCGATATTTGCGGTTGGTTTAACGTCTTTTCTCCAATCTAAATATTCACGAATGTGTATAGGCTCTATTTCATCAAGGGTAAATGGTGGATCTTGGAAGTATTGGCGTAATTTCTTTATTGCCTGAATGTTTGAGTTTCGAGTATTCTTCGCTTTTTTAAGAGGCACAACTTCTTTTTCATATCGCTCAAGCACTTCAATAAAAAGGATATTATCTTTTTTCGTTAGATACTGCATATTCAGCTTTGCAGCTTCCAGAATAGCAATGTGCTTATCTTTTCCTAAAGCAACTTCTTTTTTATCTGCCATCGTGTAGTAATAATAAACCACGATTGAACCATCCGCTCTTTTTCGATTCCGACACACTAAACCTTGTGGCAATCCTTGATTAATTCGTTTTCTTGGACGTGCCATAATATCCCCCTTGCTAACTTAATACTGCAGACCGCCTTCTTTCTTTTGTTTGTGTAATCTGCTGCACTTTCTCACCTTTCAAAATCTTGTCACCATCAGATCGTAACACAAGCGGGAATTTTCTATTTCCTTTTGGATGAAGAAAAGGAATTCCGAATTCATTTAAGCTTTTCATCTGATATTTTGGACAAACATATCCAGTTATTAACGCTAATAATTCTGGACTGCAGTATTCATCAAAAAATTCTCTTTCCATATTTTCCCCAATAAAAAACCGCCCATAAGAGCGGTTATAAATGAATTATTTTAGTTAGCCGATAAACGATATAGCAAATGTTCAAAATCGGCTTTGTGTGCTTGTTTAAGCGGTTCTATAAGCTTTCTCGCCAGTGGTAACGATTTATCATAGAAACGCTTATATTCTGTATGATGCCCGTAAACTGTCGGACTAAAAGACGATCCGATTGTTTCTAACGGTTTAATCAATCTTCCAAGCAACCAATTCATCTGACCGTGCGAGAATAACAAAAGAGTGATGTTTGAGATTTCTTCTTTCGTTAATTCAAATTTGAATTTTTCTTCCGCTGGTGGAAGTGCGATAGGCTGTAAATTCATAATGAACGCCATTGCATTTCCAAATTGGCTTTGTGGAATTTGGTCGTATTTCGCAACCTTGAAAGCAGATTTTAATTGGCGGTAGATTTCTTGCCAGTGTAAACCTGTTCTATGGTGTGCTTGTTGTACCGCAGATTGGATCGCCTGTTGCTGTTCAGGTGTAATCGTATTTGGTAAAAGTGCGGTCGTTTTCTTGTGTAGATTTAAGAACGCGCGCAATACGATTAAGTGGAATTTAGGACTAATCCACATTGCGTAGGCAAGCATTAATTCTTCGCAAGCGTAAGTGCTTGGATTTTTACCGCCACGAACCGTTTTTACTACCGAAGTAGGAATTCCTACTTTGCTCTCAATCTCTATTTCAGAGATTAATTCTTTAGTTTGTTGGTTTGATAAAAATAAGACAGGTTTGTGCTTTTGCTCACCGCCACTTGCTCGATGAAGATCTGTTAGTGAGTAAAGATCGTCAGATTGACGAATTGAATTGTTTAGAATTGTTAAGTTTGACATTTTTGTACCTTTCGTTTTAGTTTAGTTAGTCGTTCGCTTAGTGGGCGGACGGGCTTCAACTACCAACGAAAGATGGCGGAGCTTATTCCCTTTCGGTGTTTTATTTAGCTCTCTCGACCCGACCATAAACGATCGATACCTAAATTTCAGGTACAAAAAAACCGCTTTTGGACGGGCGGATAACCGTCTTTCGTTTGTAGTGCGGTTATCATAATCCGAAATTAAGCGGTATGTCAATGTAAATCAATTCTTTTCAATATCTTATCCAATCACCCAGCAAAACGCTTTCTACGCTTCACCAAGAAATAATCCTATTCCGGCTCCAGCCATCGCAATGACTAAAGCGCCAGTCAATAGATAGATTAGCCATTCTGTAAATCCTCTCATTCTCGACCTCCGCTTTGTTTAATTGTTACGATGTAATTTACTTCTCCAACTTTGCCATCGTCTATCCACTTAATAACAGGCTCTGGAGTGATTTTTAAAATACCTCCAAATCTATCCTTGAGCGCAGCTTG
>ERZ772772.2223-NODE-2223-length-11670-cov-10.823504_pt1 | contig 11670 bp, 14 predicted proteins | sample MGYA00511484_ERZ772772 | MGnify/ENA primary metagenome ERZ772772 (study PRJEB29015, sample SAMEA2737913) | human oral metagenome | biome: human oral; feature: human-associated habitat; material: dental | place: China | collected 2088 ... | reverse complement strand
AAAAACGGGGTGTTTAGTGTACGGCGGCGCGGCGTTTTTTTCAATTTCCGTGCGGCGAAAGGCAGGTGCAGGCTGCTTTTGTGTTGTGCGTATGCCGCAACGGCGAAGGTTAAAACCGCCTATTCCATTACCCGATTGCCCAAATGTTCATGCCGATACCCGAAAAGCAGCCTGCACATACGGAATAAAACCTTAAATTCCGACATTGATGAACCGAAACAATGAGATAATATATACCCGTCCGCAGCATGGCAGATTTTGCCTGACCCATATTGCTTCATTCACAATTGGACAATCATGAAAAAAATATACATCATTTTTCGCAACATCTTCCTGTTATCGTTTGTCGCATTCATCTATTACATCGCCCGCCCCGAAATAAAACCGAGAGAAATACTCTCTTCCGTCCGCAGCCTGTTTGAAACCAAAGAAGAAATCGATCTCAGGGAAATACGGGAGGCAATGGAATGCACGCCCGACAAACCCCTGAGCCGGGGCGAGCGCTATGCGCTGGCGATGAAGGAATATTGGCGGCGGCAGGTAAATTCGCACTGGGGTGCAGATGAGTGGCTGGAACAAGAAGTATGGGGTGATGCCGCACCGCGCGGCTTCGTTACAATTAACGAGAGAATGTGCGGTTTGGAATATGACTGGACTAACCATCCGGAATTCATGAAAACGGATTCCTGCTACCCGTTCCGACTGGACGGCTATCCCACTTTGGAAGCACTGTTGAAAAAGCAGCCTGAATTTGTGTCCAAACGCGGCAATAGAGATTTTGCCTATATGGTCAGAAAGAATTTGGGCGGAATAAAATACGACCCAAACGGAGAAGGCTTTTTGCAGCAGCCCGATTACTATAATCGTCCGGGCGGATTCGGTGTATTAAAAACGGATAGTTGGTCTGTTCATTTTTATGCGGAAGACTGCTGCACAATGCGTTCCTATCAGGAGTTTGTTGCTTATCTGAAGCAAAAATATCCAATGGATTGGCAATCATGGAGAAGTAATATTCCTATTGGAATTAAGGAGAATGCGGAATATTTAACAATTAAATATACGTACGCCCCATCCAAAATAGATGATGACACCAGAGAAGGGGGTGAATCCGAAACTAAAACATTTCTTGTCAATCCATGTGGCGAGTTAGTCAGTTTCTAATTCAGCCGCCCCGAACAGCCCCTTTTATCGGCGCAAAATAAAAACGGCCATGCCGCCTGTCAAAAGCAGCCTGCACTTCGGTTTCCCCACCGTGCAGGCTACTTTTGTGTTGTGCGTCGCCATATGAGCTCGGTTAAAGCTGCGCCAGTGTTACTCGGTCGAGGCCGGCCAAATCGGGCAGCGTTTCGCAGTGGCGGTAGCCGTGTTGCGCGAACAGGCGGCGGATGTCGGCGGCTTGGTCGTAGCCGTGTTCCAGCAGCAGGTATCCGCCGGCTTTGAGGTGCTGCGGGGCTTGGGCGACGATGTGGCGGATGTGTTGCAGGCCGTCGGCAAAATCGGTGAGCGCGCCTTCGGGTTCGAAGCGCAAATCGCCCTGCGCCAAATGCGGGTCGTCCGCGCGGATATAGGGCGGATTGCTGACGATGACGTCCCATTGCCGTGCAGGCTGCTTTTGCGCTTCAAACCACAAACCTTGGGCAAAGGTGCAGTCTGCTTTGAGCGTTTGGGCGTTGTATTGCGCCACGGCCAACGCATCCGCGCTGATGTCGCTGGCGAACACGTCGGCATCGGGGCGTTCCAGTTTGGCGGATACGGCGATGATGCCGCTGCCCGTGCCCATGTCCCACAGCGCGCCACCGGCAGGCAGCCTGCACAATGCGGCTTCCAGCAGGTGTTCGGTTTCGGGGCGCGGAATCAGCACATGGCGGTTCACGGCAAACGTGCGGCCGTAAAATTCGCGGCTGCCCAGCAGGTAGGCCACCGGTTCGCCCTGTTCGCGCCGTCGGCACAACTGCCGCCATTGCGCTTCCTGTTCGGGCGGCAGAAGGTCGCCGTCGCGCGTGATGAGCTGGCTGTGCGACAGGCCGGTGATGTGTTGCAGCAGCAGGCGCGTTTCTAGGCGCGGCAGCGGCGATTGGGCAATGGCTTGGGCGATGGTGGTCATGGGGTCGCTATGAAGGGAAATGGTTTGCAGGCTGCTTTTGAAGGCAGTCTGCCCGTCTGTTACTAAAATCGCATAAATAATCAATAAAAGCAGCCTGCACTCGGTATTTGCAAACGTGCAGGCTGCTTTTTTATGCGGTTATTCGGCCTTAAACACCGACATATCAGTTTGAATGCCGTCCGTTCCGACCGCAGGCTGCTGCGCTTGCTCTTGCGCCTGCAACCGCCGTTTTTCGTTCAAATACTGGTTGATTTGCTGCACCAATTCCTGCGTGCCGTCGTGCGTGAGCGCGCTGATTTTGAACAGGCGCGGCGTTTCCATGTCAAATTCGTAGCGGTCGTCCGGCGGCGGATAATCCCAGCCGATGGCGGCCAGAAAGTCGGTCGTGCGCCGTTGCGCTTCCGCCTCGTCCAGCATATCCAGCTTGTTCAGCACCAGCCAGCGCGGTTTGCCGTACAGCTCTTCGTCGTATTTGCGCAATTCGTTGATGATGGCTAACGCTTCAGCCGCCGTGTCGGTGGTTTCGTCAAACGGCGCCAAATCGACCACATGCAGCAGCAGCCCCGTGCGCGACAGGTGTTTCAGGAAACGGTGTCCCAAGCCTGCGCCTTCTGCCGCGCCTTCAATCAGGCCGGGGATGTCGGCCATCACGAAGCTGTTGTTTTCGTCCATGCGCACCACGCCCAAATTCGGGTGCAGCGTGGTGAACGGATAATCGGCCACTTTCGGGCGTGCGGCGGACACGGCACGGATCAGCGTGGATTTGCCCGCGTTCGGCATGCCGAGCAAGCCCACGTCCGCCAGCACTTTGAGTTCCAGCAGCAGCGTGCGCGCCTCACCTTCCTCGCCGTTGGTGAACTGTTTGGGCGCGCGGTTCACAGACGATTTGAAATGGATGTTGCCCAATCCGCCTTTGCCGCCTTTCGCCACGCAGACGCGCTGGCCGTGATAGGTGAGGTCGGCAACGATTTCATCGGTATCCGCATCGCGGATGAGCGTGCCCACGGGCATGTGCAGTTCGATATCGTCTGCACCTGCGCCGTAGCGGTCAGAACCATGTCCTTTTTCGCCGTTTTTGGCTTGGTATTTTTTCACGAAACGGTATTCCACCAGCGTGTTCACGTTTTCGTCCGCCACGGCAAACACACTGCCGCCGCGTCCGCCGTCGCCGCCGTCCGGCCCGCCGCGCGGTACGAATTTTTCGCGCCGGAAGCTGGCTGCACCGTTGCCGCCGCGTCCGCCGGACACTTCAATTTTGGCTTCGTCTATGAATTTCATGAGGTCTTTCTTGGATTTTTTATATGTTTGGATTCTTTTAGGGTTGCAGGCTGCTTTTCCCTGCTAAATAACCGCCTATTATAAAGGACTTGCCTGCCGGCTGCCCGATTATTTGTTTTGCGATGATGTGCAGGCTGCTTTTTGTAGGCAAATGCAGCGCCATGCGTCCGCGTGCCTGATATTTTGGTAAAATGTTTTAAAATCAGAAAATTATTATCTTTTTTTGAGAATAATGCCATGAAAAAATCCCATATCGCCCTATTGTCCGTCTTCGGTTTGGCGGCGGCCGTGTTCGGCGTGCTGCCGCAAGTTGCCCAACGGCAGGAAACCGCTGCCGCCGCCGAAGCCCTACGCCTGCTGCAAGGCACGCCGCCCAAAGGCGACAGCGCGGGAGCAGATGCCGTGTGGCTGGTGGAATACGACATTCCCGATGCTGCGGAACGCCGGCAAATCATGGCCAAACTGGGCAACCGCCTGCCCAAGGAAGACGAACTGCCTGCCGATTTGCAAGGCCGCCGCCTGGCCGAAGTGGAGAAAAACGAATTGCGCTGCACCGGCACAGACGGTAACCGAAGTGCAGGCTGCCTGAGCACCGTGCGCGCCCATCGAGAAGCGTTTCAGGCGGGCGTGAAAAAACATGCCGTGCTATTGTCTAATCTGGATCGGCTGGCGGATTATCCCGATTTGGATTTTGCCGTGGAAGAAAACGGGAATTACTACCTGCCGGCGATGCTGACCGTCGTTACCCACCAAACCGCGCCTGCCGCTTTAGATTGGGTAAACGGCAAACGGGAAGCCGCCCTGAACCGCGTCTGCCGCAATATACAGACGGGGCGCAAACTACTGCGTGTCGGCAACTCATTGATAACGCCGATGCTGGGCAGCGCCGTTATCCACAAAAACACACGGCTGGCGGCAGAAATGCTGGCCGAAGAACCGTCTTGGGCAGGTAGGCTGCCTGAAAGCTGCGATGCCGCGTTTGCCCCGTTCCCCGCCGGCGAGCCGAACGTCTGCGCCGCCATGCAGTTTCAATTCCGCGCCACGGTAAATACGATGAACGATATGGCGCGCGAAGGCGTGCTGCTGTCTGTTTCCGACCTGACCGGCAACGAGCCGCCGCCCCTGATGCAAAATAAGCTGTTCAGCATACTGGCTTATTCCGAGCCACACACCAACGCCCTCATCGCCCAATCCATGGCGCAGGCCTGCACGCCCGAAACCCTGCACGCCATCGGCACGGATACGCCACGGCCGCCGCAGCCGAACACAAACGAAAACTGGAAACGCCCCGCCTGCTGGCACAACCTTGCAGGCTGCATACTCGCGGCTACCGCCACCTCGGACGACCACCGCTATACCTTCCGTTTGCAGGATATGCTGATGCAGCAGCGCGCATTTCAGGCCGCCCTGGCCTTGTACCGGCTGCCTGAAAAAGAACGGCGCGCGCGGCTGGCGGACATCCTTGCGGCACACGCCAGCCCTGCACGAAAACTGAAATACGATGAAACCGTCCGCGAAATCACCTTCGAGCCGTATGAAAAAACCAATACGCAGCCTGCGGGTGTGGCGATGAAATTGTGATGTGCAGGCTGCATGGCGGTTTTGTCTTTTAAGCCACTATATTTTCAATTATTTGACAAGCATAGAACGGATGCCGAAGCGAGGTTTGCCAAGGGTGCAGGCTGCTTTTGAACCGCTGATTTGGAAGTCCGATGGAGATTTGATGAAATTTTTCATAGCATTATCCGCCAACATTCTCATTACGGCCATCGTTGTCTTTTTGTGTTATGTTGCAGCCGAAGCGCCCACGTCTACCTATCTTGTCGCCGGTTTGGTCGTGTGTTTCCTATCTTCTTGTTACCTATCCCGCAAAATTTTTGCAAAACCGCTGTGGCAAACGCTGGGCTTCGGCATTCTGTCCGCCCTTGCGTTTGCCTTTTGCGCGTTGTTTTTAACATTGAATTTTCTGGGTTCGTGATGTGCAGGCTGCTTTTTCGGCAGATTCAATCCTGCCGCGCCAAAATGTTCCAATAGTCATTCATGTCTTTCCCTATCGCGCCGAACAAATAAAACGCCTGCCCGTCCTCTTTCACGTTCACATTGCCCAATTCGGCAGGCTGGCCGTGCAGCAACGCCATCACGCCGCTTTCCGTATCAAAGCAAACGGGCGATTGGTATTTCTGCCGCCCCCGCGCATTCAGCGGCAGGCGCAATACGGTTTCCCCTGCATTACCCGATGCGTCCGCACGCTCTATGTGTGAAAAATCCTGCGCGGTAAAAGTGCAGGCTGCCTGCCGCCACACGGTAAATTCCTGTGCGGCAGGCGGTTTGCGGCGGTATGCCGGCATCAGCGTGAATCCGGCCCGCGGCCGATCCGACCCCGCGCGGAATTCCCCGTGTTCGGCAATCTGCCTTGCCAGCATCGGGTTTTCAGCAAACGAACCCGTTCCCCCTACCTGCACCCTGCCGCCCAAAATCGGTTCATAAACATACGGCGCGGAAATCACGGTATGGCTTTCGCCATCCACCAACACCAGCCTGCTGCCGCGATATTGCCGTGTGATTTGGTACAGCTTCTGCACGCCGCCGCGTGTCAGCGTGATGTTGATGGCAGGCATCCGCAATGCGTCCCAATCCGCTTCGGCACTTTGAATATCGCGGTGGTCGAGCAGCACGCGGTCGGACACCCACAAAGGCGGCTCGTCCGAAATCGGTTCGGCGGGTTCGGACAGTATCTGCGCCTGATAATGCTGCTGTTCGGCAGGCGGAATTTGGCTGCGCCTGAACACAATCGGCGCCATCATAAAATCATCACGCAACGGTGCGGTTTCGGCATGGGCTGCGGCGCATCCGGCCAGAAGAAGAAAGAAGGCGGACATTGGTTTTTTCATGTTGTTCATAGCAGATATATAGTGGATTAAAATAAAAATAAGACAAGGCGGCGAGCCGCAAGGCGTACAAGTAGTACGTCAAGGCGAGCCAACGCCGTATCATTGCGATTTTAATCCACTATAAAAATAAGGCACGGTGGTGGAAATAGGAGTGCAGGCTGCTTTCGGGCTTTGGCACAAATAACAAATTATTGATATTTAATTAACATTTATTTGCCGGGCATTTTTTTGCCAAAACCTGCGTTTCTCCGCCGTTGGAGGCGAGGGTTCGGGCGCATCTGCCAGCCGTCCCGTTATCCAGTATTCGCCATAGATAATGCTGCCGATTTCCGGCGTGCGCTCGAAGGTTTCAATCGGATACACCGCACTCCATGTGCCGCCGTATGTGTCGATTTCGCAGTAATAAAACGGGCTGCCGGTAAAGCTGTTCACCCGTTTTTCGGCGCGGCGGACGAAGCCGCCGAACAAGGCAATGGCGAGCGGGCGCGGGCGGGCGGTATCGTCCGTGAACATGCCGCTGGGGATGAAGCATTGCTCCGCCCATTTCGGCTCTTCGTCCGGCTGGCTGGCTTCATAGGCGGCTTGGTCGGCGAAGCATTCCGCGCTTTGGGCAAAGGCGCACACTTTCACCGTTTGCACCGTGCCGATGGTGCTTTCTGGAAAGGCGGCAATATCGGGAATGTCCATGATGAAGGGGTAGTCGCCGTCGGTGCATTCGCCGTCTTCGGCTTCCGTGCCGTTCTGCCACACTTGGGCGAACCCTGTGCCGTCGCCGTATTCGCCTGCCCGAACGGTGGTGATCCACACGCGCTGCGTGCAGCCTGCAAAATATGGTTCGACAGCGTAAACGCCTTCTTCAGCCGTGCCTATCCACAGCTCCGCGCCGCTCGGGTCGCGGTAGGCATAAAAACGGCCGATTTCTTGTGCTTGCGGCGCAACGCGCTTGACGGTGTTGACCAGTGATTGGCTGTCGGTAATGCCGGTAAAGCCGATGTTGTCGTAATGGCTCATAAAGTTTCCTTTGTTTTGAAATGGCGGATAAGGTGCAGGCTGCTTTTCCGTTGCCAAAAGCAGCCTGCACGGCCAACACGGACCGTTTTCGTGCATAATACCCGCTCCCCGCCTTTTCGGAAACCGTATGAAACACACCACCGCCCTTTTCTGCACCACCGTGCTGCTGGCCGCTTGGTTCGGCCTGTCGTCCTGCGCGCAAAACGCGTTTTATTATCCCGACCACGCGGATTACGGCACGCCCGCACAACAAGGCCTGCGGTACGAAGACGTCCGCTTCGCCAGCAAAGACGGCACGCCGCTGCACGGCTGGTTCGTGCCCGCGCAATGCCCTGCCGAAAGCAGCCTGCACCCCGCCGCCTGCCCCGCCCGCGCCACAGTAATCCATTTCCACGGCAACGCGCAAAACCTGTCCGCCCACTGGGCCGCCGTGCGCCATCTGCCCGCAGAAGGCTACAACGTCTTCCTGTTCGACTACCGCGGCTACGGCCAATCCGGCGGCACGCCCAGCCAGCAAGGGCTGTTTGACGACGGCAACGCCGCCTTGGATTATGTCCGCACCCGCAGTGACGTGGACAAGGAAAAGCTGCTCGTGTTCGGGCAGAGCCTGGGCGGCACCAACGCCATTGCCGTGGTCGGCGCGGGCAACAAGGCAGGCGTGCGCGCCGTCGCCATCGAATCCACCTTCGCTTCCTATTCCAAAATCGGCAACGACAAAATCCCCTTCGCCGGTTCGCTGCTGCTGCGCAACACCTACGCCGCCGAGCGGTATGTCGCCCAAATCGCGCCCATCCCCGTCCTGTTCCTGCACGGCACGGCTGACCAAGTCATTGCCCCGAAACATTCGCAAATCCTGTATGCGCTGGCCGGCGAACCCAAACGGCTGGTGTTGCTGGAAGGCGGCACACACTTGGGCTTGGACGGCAACGCCGAATATGTGCTGACGTTGGCCGATTTCTTCCGTCAGCATTCGCAATAGCACCGATGCCGTCGAGGCGTGATACGGTGCATCAACGGCAAAAAAGCAGCCTGCACTTCAGAAATTGAAAAGTGCAGGCTGCTTTTTGATGATTGGCAAAGTTAGCGTGAAGGCGGTTTGGCATATCCGTTGTCCGCCGGGAAGGCTTCGGGGTTGTCGTCCGAACGGCGCGCAGGGTCGTACAACTCGAACACCGCCGTGCCAATCACGCCCGTGTTGCGTACCGAGCCGTTGTCGGAATGGACGGCGTAAGAATCGCCCGGGCTGCTGAAAATAAACGAAGCCACCGTACTGTCGCTTTTGCGGAAACCTTCGATTTCCAGCGTGCTGTGTGGCCGCAGCACATAGCCGCTGTTGTATCGGCTGCCCGGTTTGCCTGACAGCACGTCCAAGCCATCCACACTCGCGACGATTTCAAACGTTTGGCTGCTGTTGTTGCGGTATATCAGGCGGTATGCCTGCCCGTTGATGCCGCGCAGGTAATAGCTGCCGTTGTCGCGGAAAATCGGCAGCTCGCGGCGGCCGTCGCCCCGCACCGACAGTTCCACCCTGCCTGCCGCCAGCGAAATCGAGTTGACGCTGCGGCCACGGTAGTCTTTTGACGAATAATGCAACACGTTTTGCGCCAGCGGCTCTTGGCTGACACGGCGTAAATCCACGCGGCGCACGTTGGATTGGACTTCGTCGCCCCAGCGCGTGCCGAGCCTTTCTTCCGCCCGCACGCTTTGCAGCCGCATGACGGACATATCTTTGGCCGCAACGGCGGAATCGGCAGACATCGAAGCCCTCTCAGCCGATTCCGTCATCGGACGGGGATGGTGGGGAAGCGGTTGCGAACACGCCGCCAAAACCGCCGCCAGCAGCGCGGACAGCAGCCACGGGGATTTCGAGTGAATGTGGGACATAATGGCTCCTTAATCGGTTTGTATAGAACGAAAAAACGGCTTATCCGCATTATGCCCCGATATTCGGCCGCCGTCATCCGCAGGCGGGGTGCAGGCTGCTTTTTGCCCGCAGGCAGCCTGCACTTGCTTGCCGTCCGCACAAGTATTTGCTATAAGGTTGGCCATGTTTCAGGCCGCGCATCAAAAGCAGCCTGCACCCCCGTTTCACCCGTCAGCAAGGAAACAAAAATGTCCCGCAACACCGAAGAACTCCACGGCATCACCCTATTGGGCAACCAGAAAACCGAATACCGCAGCGACTACGCGCCCGAAGTGCTGGAAGCGTTCGACAACAAACACCAAGGCAATGATTATTTCGTCAAATTCGTCTGCCCCGAATTCACCAGCCTCTGCCCGATGACCGGCCAGCCCGATTTCGCCACCATCGTCATCCGCTATATTCCCGATGTGAAAATGGTGGAAAGCAAATCGCTGAAACTGTATCTGTTCAGCTTCCGCAACCACGGCGATTTCCACGAAGACTGCGTGAACATCATCATGAAGGATTTGATTGGGCTGATGAATCCGAAATACATCGAAGTGTTCGGCGAATTCACCCCGCGCGGCGGCATCGCCATCCACCCGTTCGCCAACTACGGCCGCGCAGGCACGCCGTTTGAGCAGATGGCGCGCGAGAGGCTGTTTCGGCATGATATGCAGTAAACAAAGTGCAGGCTGCTTTTTGCACGAAATAGATATGTCGGGCTGGGTTCATATACGCAACCGGTCCCTTTAAAGAGTCTTTATTATGTTATCCAAAATATTCACCCTTTCCGTCATTTCCGCCGCACACGCCCAAACAGCCCCATCGTCGCCCTTATCCTTTCGCACCGTCAGGCTTGAAGCCAAATCCTGCCAAGGCAAAGACCGGGAAAACAAACCCATCTGCCACAAATCCGAAGTGGCTTATCCGGTAACGGGCGACCGGCATTTGGACAACTGGGTGAAACAGTAATTCCACGGCCGCCTGCCCACGCAACGCTCCATGCAAGCCAAGCTAAACCGCAACGAAATCGTGAGATACACCAATCAGGACAACCTGCAGGATATGCGCAAAGGCGAGCCGCCGTGCAGGCTGCAATTTGCAGACGAATGGTCGCTGGGAGGTTACACGCCAAATTACGCCGTATTCAGGCACGACACATGGGAATTTGCCTGCGGCCCGCACGGCAACGGCAACACCGAGCTCTTCGTGCTGAAACGCGGCGCTGCCCATCCGCAGCCCGTGAAGCTCGACGACATCCTGCTGCCCAACCAAAAAGCCAGGCTGGCCAACCTGCTCAAAGCAGCCTATGTGAAATACCTGACGGAAAGAGGCAGCGACAGCGAACAAGAGACACTGGAATATGTGAACGGCCAGTTCGGCAATGGTTTTCAAATAACAAACGACTGGCGTTTCGACAAAAACGGCCTAACCTTCGAATACGACATCGGCGAACTCGGCGCATACGCCGAAGGAGGCCCCAAACTCACTATTCCCGTGAAAGATTTGCAGGGCATCATCAAGCCGGAAATCCTGCGGGAAATCGGCCATTATCGTCAAAATTCCGGCCGTTGATTACCCATGATGCTGTTGGCTGCTTAACACAAAGCAGCCTGCACCCTCCCCCGAACCAAGCCAAACCCTTATCGTCCGACACACCATGCACCGCTCCGATTACACGGCCGCCCGCCGTTTGCAGCAGCAGATTCCCCTGCCCATCGCCGACGTACTCGCGCTGCTGAAGCAGCACGGTAACCCGCAGGCCGCCATTGCCGCCTATCGCGCCGACCAAATCGCCCATATCCGCCAAGCCGCCGTGTGCAGCGAAACCGAAGCCGCGCACCAATACGACGCGTACCAAGGCAATACCGAGCGCGCCATCGTCGCCATCTGCCGCACGCCGGTTTATTTGGGCCGGCACACCATCAACGGCGAAAAATGGGGCTAGGCCATCACACCGTTGAACAGCGGCGGCGAACAAGCGGACGGGCGCAATGCCTTTATCCAGCACCGCAATTTCGAGCAGCTCAAACCCGTGCTGCAACGGTATCCGTGCCGACACGACGGTTCCGATGAAGACGGATGCCGCATCGACCCGACATCATCCAATTATTTCACCGTGGAGCAATGCCGTGCCATCGCCGCCGAAATCCGCACGCCTGCCCAAGCCGAAAGCCAAGCCGAAGCGGCACAAATGCTTCACGCCGCCGCCGATTATTTGGCATACGCCTGCGCGCTGCCCGATTGCCGTTATATCGACTTTTACGGAACCCTTTGATTTGATTCGGGGCAGGCTGCCTGCACAAGGACGGAAAAATGAAACCGCGCCCGCTCTCCCAATTTCACTATTCAAAAGCAGCCTGCACATAAAAATAAATCGTCAAAAACGTCCCCTTCCGCGTAAAAATCCTTTATAATCCGCTCCTTTTTTCAAACGCGCGGTTCGCAATCCTCCCGCGCTGACATTGTTCAAAACCAAA
>ERZ772772.2220-NODE-2220-length-11676-cov-4.705963_pt1 | contig 11676 bp, 10 predicted proteins | sample MGYA00511484_ERZ772772 | MGnify/ENA primary metagenome ERZ772772 (study PRJEB29015, sample SAMEA2737913) | human oral metagenome | biome: human oral; feature: human-associated habitat; material: dental | place: China | collected 2088 ... | reverse complement strand
CGGGCAAAAAAGATGCGCCAAGATGATGGTGCTGAATTTATCAGTGCTTCCTTAGTTTGCGGGAGACCTCATCGATCGGAAATGCGCTACGCTCACATGGTTGAATCGTTTTTCTGTAATGCGAGGATTTCATCTCGCGATAGGCCGCATAGCTGTTCGATCTCGGCGACGTTCTTATGCGCGGCAAGCATCATACGAGCAATTCGAAGTGTAGCATGGTGTTCTCCTTCGATTAGACCTTTGGCACGTCCCTCGGCACGCCCCTCGGCACGCCCTTCGGCACGTCCTTCGGCACGCCCCTCGATCAGCCCTTCGGCATGTCCTTCCTCCCGTGCGCGCCGTCGATTTTCTCGGACGTCGGTATTATAGTCCCAAATGGCTGACTCGCGCGCAAGATAGTTTTGGTATGCCGCTTCATCCATTAGGAATGTTCCTGTCGCTTGAATCGCTTCACTTACGGCCGGTGCTGCCATTTTCATCTCCTCCTTTTCGTGTTCGCTCAGTGTATCCGCGAAGTACGCCAGCCATCGCTCGATGCGGTTCATCTTGGCAACCGTTTTCTTCCGGTACTTCGGGATCTCCAAAAAATGCAGCTCCATATCATCGGAAAGCTGATGTCCCGTCTCGGGATTGAAGATTACATAGCGGGAATGGGGATCCTCCTGCGGTAAAAAGCAAAAGCGTACAATGTTGATCGCGATCGCAGGTTTCAGCGTTCCGTACTCCGCACCTATGCGGAGTGCATCGAAATGCAGATACATATGCGCCCAATAGAACAGGCTTCGTTTTTCCATGTTCATATGGTTGATGACCTGCATTTCAATGTCGACGCGCGTGCCATCGCTCAGAATGCCGAATACGTCGAGTCGCCCCAGTTTGTCAAAGAGCTTATCGGGCGTGAGTTCTGTATTCCGAAACTGAATATCGACGAAGGCGTCCTCATCATTGCGCCCCAAAACGTCATTAATAAACGAAAGTGTAATACGCTTTCGTTCTTCGCGCCCAAAGACAAATTTGAACACCACGTCGTTTGTCGGATTGCATGTTCGTACTTCCTCCATGAGCACACCTCCTCATCACGTCCATTATACCACAGGTTCGATGCGTTTGTGCGGGATAATCGCGTGCAGGAGTGTGCAAGACCGCAAAGATTATTGTCCCAGCAGAAGGGAAGCACCACTTGCAGCGATCATTTTGGCAGCGTAGACGAGCGCCTTCTCGTCGAAGTTGAATCGTGAGTCATGATGTCCTGCCGCGAGCTGCGCGCCGATCATCATGTAGGCCGCCTGCCCGCCGCGCTCCTGAACGCGCTCCATGAAGTAGGAGAAGTCCTCGCTCGCGCCGAAGTTGGTTTCGCTCATGATATCGCGGAAGAGTCCGAGCTCCTTTGCGCGATTTTCGAGATAGGAGGCGAGCTCCGGCGTGTTGTTGCCGCCGGCGGCGCCGCCCGCCTTTTCGATCGTGACATCGACATCGTACATGGCAGCTGCTGCCTTGATGATGCGCTCGGCTTCCTGTTCCATGTAGCGATTGATCGCGCTCGTTGCACCGCGCGTTTCAATGCGCAGCAGTCCTTTGTCACCGATGACGTTGCGCCCGCTGCCCGCCTCCATATAGCCGACATTGATGCGCGAGGCACCGCCTGAGTGGCGCGAGATCGCATGAAGGTTCAGTGCCGCACATGCGGTTGCGAGTACGGCGTTTTTGCCCTCCTCGGGCGCGGCACCCGCATGTGCGGGTACGCCGACGAAGTGCGCGTCGTATTTGCTCGTCGCGAGGAAGCCGACGACGTTGCACGCAACGCTGCCCGTCTCCTTCGCCTTGAAGCCGAAATGTGCGCCGAGCATGTAGTTGACATCGTCCACGACACCCTTTTCCACCATCGCATGCGCTCCGCGCACACCCTCTTCGGCGGGCTGAAAGACGAGCTTCACAGTTCCCGCAAGCTCGTCCTTCAGTGCGGCAAAGATGCGTGCGACACCGAGCCCGACAGCGGTATGCCCGTCGTGCCCGCAGGCGTGCATTGCGCCCGCGTGGCAGGAGGCAAAGCCCTCGCGGTTCGGGAAATGCTCGGGCGCATCCGTTTCGGTCACATCGTTGGAGTCCATATCAAAGCGAATGCCGACAACGGGTCCCTTGCGCGCAAAGTGCATGGTGCCGACGACGCCTGTAAAGCCTCCGTCCATGCGATCAAGCCATGCGGGGTCTGCACCCTCGCTGCGGGCGCGCTCCTTCTCCCGCGCGAGTGCGTCATCCGAGGGAACGCCCATGCGTGCGCTCTCCTCCATGACTTCGCGACCGACCTGCACCTCATAGCCGAGCTCCGAGAGTGTCTTTGCGACAATGGACGCCGTGCGGAACTCCGTCCAGCCCGGCTCCGGATGACGGTGGAGATCCCGCCGCTGCCGGATCAGTTCGTCTGCCATCGCATCTGCCATCTGTGTGATCTTTGCATCCAGTTCCATATCGTATTCCCCTTTTCCGTTGTTCTATGCGTCCTCAGCGACCTCGCGCACGATGGCGAGGGCAAGCTCTGCCGCATCATAGAGATCCTGCTCGCGGATGCTCTCTTCCTTCGTGTGGCAGTCCGTCATACCGACAGCGAGCACCGTCGTCGGTACGCCATACGTGTTGAAGTGATTTGCGTCCGAGCCGCCGCCCTCCTCCAAGATTTCCACGGGGAGACCGAGTTTTCCTGCGGCACGGTGCAGATACTGTATGGGAAGGGCATCCTTCGGCAGTTCGAAGGGATCGTAGTCCTTATTGACTGCGATCTCCACAGTGCAGCCCGTTCCTGCTATCGCACCGTTTACAGCGTCCACGATACGCTGCGTGATGGCATCGAGCTTTGCCTTGTCGCGGCTGCGCGACTCGAAGTTCACCGTGCAGAACTCGGCGACGACATTAGTCGCCGTGCCGCCCGTGATCTTGCCGACGTTGCAGGTGGTCTCCTCGTCGATGCGCCCCTGCGGGACAGCGGTGAGTACACTGCCCGCCGCTGTGATGGCGTTCTTCCCCGCCTCGGGCTCGATGCCCGCGTGAGCCGCCTTGCCGTGTATCCGCACCTCGATCTGGTTCTTGCCGGGTGCCTTGAATACCGCGATGCCGGGATGCCCGTGCGTGTCGAGCGTATAGCCGAAATCAGCACGGAGAAGCGACGCGTCGAGGCAGCGCGAGCCGTTGACACCGCCCTCCTCGGCAACGGTAAAGACGATCTGGAGATCGCCGTGCGGGATATTGTGTTCCTTCAGACAGCGCAGTGTCTCAAGAATGGCGACCACGCCCGCCTTGTCGTCCGAACCGAGAATCGTCGTGCCGTCGGAGCGGATGACACCCTCCTTCCGAACGGGCTTGATGTTCGCGCACGGCTCGACGCAGTCCATATGTGCCGTGAGCATGACGGTGGGGACACCCGTGATCGTTCCCTTGAAATTTGCGATGATATTGCCGCAGCTGCCGCCGAGTTTTTCCCCTGCCGTGTCCTCGTGGATCTCCGCCGCCCCGAGTTCCTTCAGGCGTGCGGTGAGCAGGTCGCCGATTTCGCGTTCCGCAAGCGTCGAACAGCGGATGGAAACGAGTTCGAAGAATTCATCGAGCACTCTTTTTTTGTCGATCATGAAGCTGTTCCTTTCTCAGATGAACAGTGCGATCATAAAGGTAATGGTCGCGAGCAGCATCGGGATTGCGTTGCGCTTGGAGATCTCCATCGGGCTGACCTTTGCAAGCCCTGCGCAGACCATTGCCGCACCTGCGACGGGGGACATCGAGCGTCCGATCGCGCCCGCCATCTGTGCGAGCGAACCGAGATCGACAATGCTCATGCCGAACGCCTCCGCCTGCGGTGTGATCGCGCCGTTGAAGGCGAGTGCTGCTGCGTCACCCGAGCCGGAGATCACGGCGATGAGGAAGGGGCCGAATGCGCCCGCGAACTTTGCGATCGACTCCGAGCCCTTCATCGTCTCGATCAGTGCGTCGGTCAATCCCATTGCCGCCATGCCGGCGGTAAAGACGCCTGCCGCGACGATGAGACCCATGACGCTGCCATAGGCGCTGCCCATACCGTCGAAGAATTTCTTCGTGACCTCCTGCGGATTCGTGCGTGTTGCAATGAGTGCGAGGATCGAGCCCGTAATCATGGCAGTTGGCACGTCCGTCAGCGGCAGGATCGCGATCTGCTTGCTGCCGAGCACGAGCATGACGAGGGGGACGAGCGGGATGAGCGCATAGATGGGATTGATCTTGAACGTTCGGTTCTGCTCCTCCTCGGAGAGCTCGGCGAGATATGCCTGACGGCGGTCATCGCTTGGACCTTCCTTGCGGATCACCGAAATCGCAGTGAGTGCAATAATACAGACAAAGGATGCGATGATGGCAGCGGGCGCTTCATTCATGATGACGGACATGACATCCGTGCCCGCGAGATCGGCGACAAACGGGTTGTGTGAGGTGCCGGGACTGATCGCACTGCCCCATGTCCCTGCGAGGACTGCCGCCGCCGCCATTGCCGGATGCACGCCCGCCGCAATGAGGGCGGGGATGAGGATACTGCCGACCGCAGCTGCGCAGCCCGCCGCACTCGGGATCGCAATGTTGATCCACCAAGTGAGGAGTGTCGCGAGCGGGATGAGAATGACGCGCGCCTTTGTGATGACGCCGGAGATGGACTCGACGAGGTGACGGTCGCACTCCGTGAGTTTCATGACGAACGAGAAGCCCATGACCGTACAGATGACGGGCACGAGCGTGCCGTGCACCATCGTCTTGCTGAACGTCGTGATGGCGTTGCCCGCAACCCCGCCGATGAAGCACATGAGCAGACCTGCGGCGAAGAGTACCATGCGCGCCTCATACTTCTTGATGATGGCGGCAAAGGCGATGATGACAATAATTCCTCCTGCAAGAGCCAATGAAAAAACCTCCTTGAAAATATGATGCCAAGAAAGCACTGATAAATTCAGCCACGCCATCTTGACGCATCTTTTTTGTCCGCACTACGCCCGCGATCCTCCACATAGCTTTGGCTATGCGTCCGATTTGCCTTCTTGTTCGGACGAAAAAATCTACGCCAATCGGAAGGTCTATTTTATCAGTGATTTCCCAAACAGATAGAAGAATTCAACAATAATGACAAGAATCCTCCCATAGGGAATGAAAATTTATGGCTGTAATCGTGTGCCGCTTTTGTATGACTGAAATACAAACCCGCCGCGTCCGAACCGAACGCGGCGAATCCATACATTACATTTTCTTTGTCTTTTCACCGGACAGGAGCTTGCTGCTCTGTGTCCAGTCCGTCATCGTGAGCGGGGCGAAGAGTTCATCGATCTCTTCGTCGGGGAACGCCCGCATCGCGCGAACGATCTCCTTATATCGCTTCCTCCGTGTAATTCTCAGAATATCAGAGCAATACGTTTGCGAGGCCGAGACCGACAGCGACACTGACAAAGCAGGTGATCAGACCCGGCACCATAAAGCTGTGATTGAATACGAATTTTCCGATCCGTGTGGTACCGGTGCGATCGAACGCGATGCCCGCGAGCACCGTCGCGTAGCTCGGTACGAAGAAGAGACCGCTGACGGCAGGGAACATACCGATCATTGAGGGAGCGGTGATGCCGAGAGAGATGCCAAGTGGTGCAAGTGCACCGAGCGTTCCCGCCTGACTGAGGATCAGTGCGGACATAAAGAACAGGACGAAGGCGAAGACCCACGGATTTGCCACGACGGCATCCTGTGCTCCTGCCTTCAGGAAGTCGAGGTTGCTCTTGACCAGCGTATCGCCCGCCCATGTCAGACCGAAGATACAGTAGACGCCCATGAGACCCTGTTTGAAGACAGACTGCTCGATGACCATACGCACATCGGTCTTTGTCGCAAGCAGGATCACACCTGCCATGATCATCATGACCATCTCGATCGTTGCCGTCATCGAGAACGTCGTCATCTTGTCGCCAACAAGGTAGGTCGGACGGAGATCCGGGAAGATGCCGAAGGCGATAACGATGACCGTTGCGAGGAGGTAAAGCCACACAGCCTTCTTCTCCTTGCTGCCGAATGTCTTTTCCTGAAAATCTGTCTTTTCGTTGATCGGTGCAGCCTCGCCAGCCTCGACGCGCGCCAGATACTCGGGATCCTCCGCGAGTTCCTTGCCAACACGGGAGGCGTAGAAGGAGGCGACTAGAACGCCGATGAGCGTTGCGGGCACGCAGACGATGAGGATGTCAATCAGTGTGATGTTGGCGGGAGCCAAGAGAGCTAGGAGAGCGACCGTCGCCGCAGAGATCGGGCATGCCGTGATCGCCTGCTGCGATGCGACGACGGAGACGGAGATTGGACGCTCGGGACGAACGCCCGCCTCACGCGACACCTCGGCAATGACCGGCAGGATGCCGTAGACGATGTTGCCCGTGCCGCACATGAACGTGAACAGCCAGCTGATGAGCGGCGCGTAGAAGCTGATCCGCTTCGGGTTGCGGCGCAGCATGTTGATCGCCACTTGGATCAGATAGTCCATACCGCCCGATGCCTGAAGTACGGATGCTGCCACGACAACGGTCATGATGATCATAATGACATCGATCGCCGGCGAGCCCGGCGTGCAGCCGAAGCCGAAGACCAGAATGGCGAGCGCGACACCACTCGACATACCGAGGAAGATGCCGCCGACGCGTGCACCGATTAGGAGCATTCCAAGAACAACAATGAGTTCAATCCAAAACATAGTGTATCATCCCCTTTGATATTAAGGGAATCACTGATAAACTCTGCTCCGATCCGACGGATTTCGTTTTATCAGTGATCCCTTAGTCCGTGGATTCCTACGCAATTCCGGGATGCGTCATCTGGCGCGGCGAGAGGATGTGTTCGAGCTTCTCTTTCGAGAGGATCCCACGCTCAAGGATGATCTCGCGAATGGGTTTGCCCGTCGTGTACGCCTCGCGCGCGAGCTCGGCGGACTTCTCATAGCCGATGTGCGGCAGGAGTGCCGTCACGATGCCGACGCTCTTGTCGAGCCATTTCTGGCACTGCTCGACGTTCGGTTCCAGACCGATGAGCAGCTTGTCGACAAAGGTGTTCACCGCACGCGTGATATAGTTCAGCGAGTTGAACATATTGAATGCCATGACCGGCTCCATGACGTTCAGCTCGAACTGTCCGTTCTCCACACCGAACGTTACGGCGAGGTCACCTGCGATCACCTGATAGCATGCCTGGTCGAGCACCTCGGCGATGACGGGGTTGACCTTGCCCGGCATGATGGAGGAACCCGGCTGGCGCATGGGCAGACGCAGCTCGTTCAGACCGCAGCGCGGACCCGATGCCATGAGACGGAAATCGTTCGCAAGCTTGATGAGGACGAGCGCCGCATTCTTGAGTGCGGAGGAAAAGTCTGCGAATGCGTCCGTGTTGTTCGTTGCATCAATGATATTATGTGCCGTCGTGTAGCTCTCGCCCGTGATCTCCGAGAGGCGTTTGGCGACCGCCTCAATGTAGGCAGGCTCTGCGTTGAGTCCCGTGCCGACGGCGGTGCCGCCCATGTTGATCGTGTGGAGATTGTCGAGGACGAATTGGATGCGCCCCATGGAGCGTCGTACGGCGGAGGCGTATGCGCCCATCTCCTGTCCGAGCGTGATGGGGACAGCATCTTGGAGATGCGTACGACCCATCTTCAGAATGTCACGGTACTCTTCTGATTTTTTCTCAAGCTCCGATGCAAGATGCTCGAGTGCTGCGAGGAAGACGAGCCCCTTTGCCGCGAGACAGACCTTGATGCCCGTGGGGAACGAGTCGTTCGTCGACTGCGCCATGTTGGCGTGGTTGTTCGGCGAAATGATGTCATAACGTCCCTTCGCCTCGCCGCGCAGCTCGAGTGCGCGGTTGCAAAGCACCTCGTTCATGTTCATGTTGACGGATGTGCCCGCGCCGCCCTGAATCGGATCGACGGGGAACTGATCGATGTGCTCGCCCGCAATGATCTCGTCCGCCGCCTTCACAAGCAGATCGCCGATGTCGTGCGGAAGGCGTCCCGTGTCCATGTTCGCGAGAGCCGCCGCCTTCTTCACCTGCGCGAGCGCCACAATGAAGTCCGGATCGAGCTTCTGTCCCGTGATGTGGAAGTTCTCGATGGCGCGCATCGTCTGTACGCCATAGTAAACATCATCGGGCACTTCAAGGTTGCCTAGGAAATCGTGTTCGGTTCTCATAATCATCTCTCCTTTGACAATAGAACCATTTCCATCTTCTAGAATTTATGATATCATAAATAATGAATGCAGTAAAATTGAAAGAAACGAATTTACTTATCGAAAAAAACAATAAAGGGGAGGATTTGCGTGGAACTTCGAAATATTAAAACATTCATTCATGCAGCAGAAACAAACAGTTTTACCGTGGCGGCACTGCGCGAAAATTATGCGCAGTCGACTGTCACGCAACAGATCCAAATGCTCGAGCGCGAACTTGGTGCCTCGCTCTTCATCCGTGCGGGACGCCGTATCACGCTATCAAGTGCGGGACGCGCATTCCTGCCCTATGCCTATCGTATGGCAGCACTGGAACAGGAGACGCTCATGCAGTTTTGCAGTACAGGTGAGCCGGAGGGGGAGTTCTTCCTCGGTATCATCGAGACCATTGCCACCTCACGGTATATGCAGCGCGTCGGTATGTTCCTGCGCAAGTATCCCAAGGTGCGCCTGCATGTCGCCAATGATACGGCACCGCATCTGCGCAAGGCGCTTGTGCATGGCGACATCGATATCGCCATCCTGTTTGATCCATATCAGGAAGGGGATAGCCTGCGCGTCCTGCATCGCAGTCCGTCTCCGGTCGAGTTCATCGCTGCCATCGACTCGCCCTTTGCCCATCGCCCCGTACAGCTGCATGAACTTGTGGACAGTACGTGGGTGCTCACACAGCGCGGAACAAACTACCGCAAGAAACTGGAGGAGGATCTCGCAGAGAGAGGGCTTTATCTGCGTGACCGTGTGGAGATTGGTACGAGCAAGACCATCATCGACTTTGTGGCGGCGGGACTGGGGCTCTCCATCCTGCCTGCCGTCGCCGTTGCCGATGCCGTGCGCGAGGGGCGCATTGCTGTGGTCCATGTCGAGGATTACGAGATCGCGATGCAGCTGCAGATTCTCGCTGCCGGAGAGCGATGGCTGCCGCATCCGCTTGCGCTGCTTGCGGAGGACTTTGCTGCGGGACTTGAGGAAGAGGGATAGCAAAAAGCGGAACTGCCGCTCAGGAGTTTCCTGAGAGCAGCTCCGCTCTTTTTCATTCATGGGAGAAAATTGTGGGAGATCAGTGAATCTCGATCTGCTTACGCTCGGGTTCACCCGCCGCCTTCGGCAGGTTCACCTGCAATACGCCGTCCTTGAACTCTGCGTGGATGTTCGCGTCGTCGATGCCGTCGATGTAGAACGAGCGGCTGACCTCGCCCGTGTGACGCTCGCGGCGGATGTAGTTCCCCGCATCGTCCTTCTCATCGTTGGATTCCGTGCGCGAGGCGGCAATCGTGAGATAGCCGTTCTCGTAGTGGAGGGCGATGTCCTCCTTCGTCATGCCCGGCAGATCGGCGGTCAGCTCGTAGTGATCGCCGCTGTCCTTCACGTCCACCTTGAATGAGCTCGCGCCCCAGTTCGCGGTGGGGAAGTCATCGTGGAAGAAGGAATCGCGCATCGCGTCGAAGAGTGCAAACGGATTCGCGCTGTCACGCTGCGAAAGGTTACGGCGTCCGGCAAAAGGTACAAGTCCAAACATGGTAATCAACTCCTTAGAGATTTGCGGCATATGCGATGTTTGGTATTCGATATGCCATTCATTTACTTTTGATTGGGAAGGTGCTTTGAATCACCTTTCGATTGTTATTATACCTCAAATAGTCAAAAAGTCAATAGGTCAAAAAGAAAAGTTTGAAAAATTTTTGGAAGGGGATATAATGGAGAAAGTAATTCCATTGATTTTACGAGGAGGAATGATATATGGAGAAGGATATCCTTTTCATCGGCTATCCGAAGTGTTCGACCTGCCAGAAGGCGGAGAAGTTTCTGCGTGCGCACGGGTGCAACGCACCGATGCGTGACATCAAGACGGAGAAGCCGACGGCAGACGAACTGCGTGCGTGGCACGAGAAGAGCGGGTTGCCGCTGAAGCGCTTCTTCAACACGAGCGGCATGATCTACCGCGAGCTTGGGCTGAAGGACAAGCTGCCCGAGATGACGGAAGAGGAGCAGTACGCTGTGCTCGCCTCCGACGGGATGCTCGTGAAGCGCCCGCTGCTCATCACGAAGGACTGCGTGCTCACGGGATTCCGCGAGAAGGAGTGGGCGGACTGCATGACAAAATAAGTCCTTTCAGGAAACGCGGATCCATGCGGCACCAATCGGATGCTGTTTATTTATCAGCGATACCTATAGACAATTGGTGGGGAAAGATGTAAAATACATGAAAAAGGGGGTTGTTTTAGTTAAGGAATCGCTGATAAAATGCAGTCTGCCACATACCAGAGCTTCCTTAATTCTGGGATTCTAGAGGGGATGGACGTTCAAATGAATTTGCGTGCAAAGATTATGATGCTGGTCGGCGTGCCGCTGATCTTCGTTTTCCTCATACTGCTGGGGACGATTTATTGGAAGGCATCGGGCAGCATCAAGGATGTCGCATCGCGTGAGATGATTCAGATGGCGGAGGTGAATGCTGCCAATATCAATACGGCGCTTCAGGCGAAATCCCGTCAGCTCGAGACGGTTACGCGGCTGTGGGGGACGGAGAATGCCTCATACGATGAGATGATGTTGGGGGCGCAGGAATTTGCAACCAAAACGTCTGATTTCTTTGTCGGGTTTCCCGATCAGCCGTTCATTGATGGCGCAGGATTTGATATTCCCAGCGATTTTGACGCAACCTCGCGCGGCTGGTACAAGGAGGCGGCGGAATCGACGAAGGTGTGTCAGTCGGCTGTCTATAAGGCGGCCAACGGTACGCCGGTCGTCAGTTTCAGTTCTGCGATTCGGAGCGGCGGAAATCTTGTGGGCGTTGCGGGCTGCGATCTGAACCTCGATATGGCCAGAGAGATGCTCTCGAAGGCAAAGATCTACGAAACGGGGAAGGCATTCCTGATCTCGAAGGAAGGCAATTTCATCTATCATGACAAGTATTCCCTTGACAACAGCATCTCCTCGGTGGACGACCCCGACCTGAAGGCGCTGGCGTCGACATTCCTCTCCGGAAAGCCCGTATTCACATCGAGTCCGAACAGCTCGGATAATTTCTACGCCTCGGTGCCTGTCGGTGATTCCGGATGGGTGCTCGTTCTGTGCGTGCCGCAGGCGGAGGTGTATGCCTCCGCAACCGAGCTTCTCGGCATCATGGTGGGCATCACGATTGCGGCATTCGTTCTGCTCGCAGCGATCCTCTTCTATATCGCTCGCTTCATCTCCGTTCCAGTCGAAAATCTCGCGGCGTTCGCGTCGAACGTTGCACGCGGGGATCTGCGCAGCGTGCCGCAGTCCACGGATCGTACGGATGAGATCGGCACGCTGCACAACGCATTTTGCAATATGACGGAGAATCTCCGCAAGCTCATACGCCAGCTCAGTGAGACGGCAGGAAGAGTTGCGGCATCCTCCTCCGATCTGACGGCGAATACGCAGGAAGCTGCGCAGGCATCTGAGT
>ERZ772772.2214-NODE-2214-length-11684-cov-11.774959_pt1 | contig 11684 bp, 9 predicted proteins | sample MGYA00511484_ERZ772772 | MGnify/ENA primary metagenome ERZ772772 (study PRJEB29015, sample SAMEA2737913) | human oral metagenome | biome: human oral; feature: human-associated habitat; material: dental | place: China | collected 2088 ... | reverse complement strand
CGTGGTCGCGCGCGGCCAGGGCGCGGCGCATCCACCTCTCCGGCGGCTCGGCCTCGCGGCGCACCCGGGATGCGTCCTCTAGGCGCTTCCACAGCAGCTGGGCGCCGCGCCGGTCCACGTGCCTGGCGGTGTGGGACACGACCCCGGGGACCAGGTCCGCGCGCACGGTCGCCACGTCGAGGCGGCGCTCGACGGGCCCCTGGAGGATGTGCGTGGATTGGATGCGCGCCAACGGGATCAACGCGCAGCGGCGCGTGAGCCACCCGTCGCGGATCACGAAGAGCGAGTCGGTGAGCGCGTAGGCGCGGCGCCGGCGCACCAAGGGGTCGACGAGGCGCGCGCGGCGGGGCACTCGCGTGAAGTGGGCGCCCGCCCCGGCGTGGGTCGGGGCGAAGACGGAATCGACGAATGCCGCAGGGTCGGGGACCCCCAGGTCCTGGACGACCATCCAGACGGCCAGTTCCGCCTGGGCGCGGCTCCCCACCGGCAGCAGCACCCGGGCGCTCACCAGCTCGTTGTTCCCGCCGTTGTTCTCCTTGCCCATCTTGACGGAGTTGCCCGCCTGGGTCATCGTGACGCGGTACCAGCCCTTGAGGCGCCACAGCAGGGGCTGGCGGATCTCGATGGCGTGGATGCGCCCGGGCGGGATCGTCTGGTTCCGCGAGTCGGTCAGGCCCCTGCGGATGCGGATCCCGTCCGGGCTGGCGGCCGCCGTGAAGGCGAACTCGGCGTTGAAGCGCCCCCACAGCACCGACCCCGACCCCACCACCAGCGGCACCACCGCGAACAGCGACGGCGCGGCCACCGCCCCCCGCGCGGCGATCGCCCACGCGGACGCCGCTACCACCGCCACGAGGACGACGAGCAGGACCATCATCGGGACCGTCAGCAGGAGCGAGCCGATCAGCGGACCGGCCCCGACCTCGTAGAGGACGTTCTCCGGGGCGATGGGGGCGGAGGAGGTGAAGGCGCCGCGCCTGGCTGCGCCGCGGGCGGCCTCGGCCTCCAGGGCGCCGGACACACGGCCGGGGGAATCGGCGGCCGGGCGCGCCGGGGCACCCGGTTGGGCGCCCTCCCCCGCCGAACCGACCTCCAGCCCCGCCGCGAGCGCCAGGATGTGGGCGCGCAGCTCGTCGAGTTCGGTGGCGCGCAGGAAGCCGATGGTGAAGCTCGAGCCCGCGCCCCCGGCGACCTCGATGCTCAGCCTCCCCAGCCCCAGGATCCGCCCGAGCAGCGGCAGGTGGATGTCGACGGACTGGATGCGGTCGAGGCGGGCGTGCCGGTTGGTGCGGAAAACGATCCCGGACCGGAACCAGACGGCGCCGCCGTCGACGGCGTAGGCGGTCGCCCGCCACTGGAGCCACGAGTAGAGGCCGCTGACCACCAGGACGGCGATGACGACGGCGACCGTGGCCATGAGAACGCCCCGCAGGTGGAACGCCTCCGCGATTCCGTTCAGGATCTCCCAGCCCGAGGGGGCGCCGCTGCTGTAGGCGCTCACGCCCCGGTACGTGATGATGGCCACGAGCGCGGCGATCACCTGCCAGGCGTTGATGATGGGGGACACCGGGTGGACGCGGTGCCAGGCGTCGGCGGCGACCCCGTCGGCCGTGATCGAACGGGACTCGGCGCTCACAGGCCCATCAACTCCGCGCTGCCGCGCTTGGCGAGGGCGTCGCGCAGGCGCGCGGCATCGGCGGCCGGCACGCCGTCCAAGGTGGCGTCGGTGGTCGCCGAGGCCGTGGAGAGCTTGATCTGCGCGATCCCGAAGAAGCGGGCCACCGGGCCCTGCGCGATATCGACGTACTGGATGCGCCCGTAGGGGACCATCGTCATCGAGCGGAACATGACGCCCCGCCGGATGATGAACTCGTCGGGCCCCTCTGCGAAGCCGATGGCGCGGACCTGCCGGGGAACCAGCCAGCACAGCCACGCCAGGAGGCACACGGGGGCCGCCTCCCACCGCCACAGTCCCGCCTCGCCCGAGGCGAGCGCTGCGACCGCGATGCCGGCGGCGAGGGCGGCCAGGACCACTGCGCAGGTGGCGAGCCGAACCTTCGCCAGCGCGCTGGACACCGGGGTGAAGGAAATGGAGTCGGGGGCCATCAGATCGGCCATTGGAGTCCTTTCGCGTTGTGCTCTCCCTGAATTATCCACCACGGCGCCACCATCCACCTACCTCACAGGAAATATTCAGGATGTTCGTGAAGAATACTCCCATGACCGCACCCGCCCCCGAAGCAAAGCTCCTCGTCGTCGATGACGAGCCCAATATCCGCGACCTGCTCGCCTCATCCCTCCGCTTCGCCGGTTTCGACGTCTCCACCGCCGAGGACGGCTCCTCCGCGTTCCACGAGGCACAGGCCGTGCGCCCCGACCTCATCGTCCTCGACGTCATGCTGCCCGACATGGACGGCTTCACTGTGACGCGACGGCTCCGGGACGCCGGGCTGACCACGCCGGTCCTGTTCCTCACCGCGCGCGACGACATGCGCGACAAGATCCAGGGCCTGACGGTCGGCGGCGACGACTACGTCACCAAGCCCTTCGGCCTCGAGGAGGTGGTCGCCCGCATCCGCGCGATCCTGCGCCGCACGATGGGGGGCGACGACGAGGACGGCAAACTGCGCGTCGGCGACCTGGTCATCGACGAGGACGCGCACGAGGTGAAGCGGGCCGGGGTCGACATCGACCTGTCCCCCACCGAGTTCAAGTTGCTGCGGTACCTGGTCATCAACGCCGGCCGCGTCGTGTCCAAGATGCAGATCCTCGACCACGTGTGGGAGTACGACTGGGACGGCGAGGTCGCCATCGTCGAGTCCTACATCTCCTACCTGCGGCGCAAACTCGCCGTCGAGGGGGCCTCCGGGGAGCTCATCCACACCAAGCGGGGCGTCGGCTACATCCTGAGGGCCGAGGATTGAGCGAGAGGATCGGCCTGGCCGACCGGATCGAGCGGGCGTGGACGAACAGGCCGCTGTCCGCGCAGCTCGTCGTCCTCATCACCGGGCTGCTCGCGGTGGGCCTGACGATGAGCGGGACCGTGATGATCGGCCTCCTCCAGCGCCACCTGATCTCCCAGGTGGACGCGCAGCTGACCTCCGACGCGGCCCTCCGCCTCTTCAACCAGACGGGGGCCGCCGCCAGCAACGGCATGGCCTCCACGGTCCCCACCGCCTACTACCTGCGGCTCCACCACCCCAGCATCGATCCGGACCAAGTCACGTTCTACCCGGAGACCACCGCGGCCTCCGGCACGCCGATCCTGCCCGAACTGCTCGGACCCGGGGAAGCGCGCGGGGGCGCCGGGGAGTACACGCAGGCGGTCACAGTCGCCTCGAGCAAGGAGGGGCACCCGTGGAGGGTCGTGGCCACCACGATCGAAGTGAAAGGGGCCACCCCGTCCACGGGCGTCCTCACCATCGCCCTCCCCCTCACGGACGTCCAGCACACGCTGCGCACGACCGCCGCCTACTTCTCCATCGCGGCGGTCGTGATCGTCTTCGCGGGAGGGTGGGTCGGCCACTGGCTGGTCCGGCGCTCCCTGTCCCCCCTGCGCTCCATCGAGTCCACCGCGGGCAAGATCGCCGCCGGGGACCTCACCCAGCGAGTGCGCCCGGGCCCGCCCTCGACCGAGGTCGGCTCCCTGGCCCTGTCGCTGAACTCCATGCTCACCCAGGTCGAGCAGTCCTTCGAGGCGCGCCAGGCCTCGGAGAAGAAGATACGGCGCTTCGTCTCCGACGCCTCGCACGAGCTGCGCACACCGCTGGCCGCGATCAGCGGCTACTGCGAGCTCTACTCGATGGGCGGGGTGCCCGCCGAGCGCGTCGAGGAGGTCATGGGGCGCATCTCCTCCGAATCGACCCGCATGGCGGTCCTCGTCGAGGACTTGCTCACCCTCGCGCGCCTCGACGAGGGGCGCCCCCTGGAGTTCACGGACATCGACTTGGTGAAGATGGCGGACAACGCCGTGTTCGACCTGCAGGCCCTCGACTCGACGCGCACCGTCGGACTGTCCTCGCTGGAGGGCCGCCGGGCACCGATGTCACTGGTGGTCTCCGCCGACCGCGACCGCATCGCGCAGGTGTTCACCAACCTCATCGGCAATATCGTCCGCTACACGCCCGCCGGCTCGCCCGTCGAGATCGCCCTCGGCACGGCGGCCGACTACGCCGTCGTGGAGTTCCGCGACCACGGACCGGGAATCGCGGACCGCGACCGGTCGAGGGTCTTCGAGCGCTTCTACCGCTCCGACTCCTCCCGCAACCGCAGGTCGGGGGGGTCCGGCCTGGGACTGGCGATCGTCTCGGGCATCCTGGGCGCCCACCACGGCAACGCCGCCCTCACGAAGACGAAGGGCGGCGGGCTGACCGTCCGCATCGAGCTGCCGCTGCCGCGCCCCCAGAACGAGGCAATGGTCACCGGAGATGCTGACAGCGCCGCAACGGTCTAGCATGGCTCGGGTATCCCCTGACAAGGAGGCTGTCCATGGGTGCCCACGCACCTCAATGGCTGCTGGGGTCCTTCGTTGAGGCCATGCAGCAGATCGGCGCGACCGCGCCCACGGACGAGCTCGCGGCGGAGGCGCGCGACCTGGCTGAGCGCTGGTCCGCCGAGGGCCGCGCTCTGCACGACCTGCACCGGCTCATCAAGGTCCTCACGCACATTGACGAGATCTCCCTATCCGCCCACGACCCCGATCTACTGCGGATCGCCGCCTGGTACCACGGCGCTTTCCTGAACAGGGCCCTCGAGGTCAGACTCGGGGGCTTCGAGGCGCAGTTCGCCTCGGCCCGGTGCATCGACCACGCCCACAACCGGCTCACGGAACTGGGCGTCTCCGAGGAGGTGGTGGCGCGCATCGACGAGCTCATCGCGTTCCTCACGCGCCACCGCGCCCCCCGCACCGACTTCGACGCGCAGGTCCTCGTCGACGCGGATCTGGCGGTGCTCGCGTGCAGCCCGCAGGACTACAAGAAGTTCCGGGAGAAGCTCCGCCTCGAGCTCCACGACCTCGATGACGTGCAGTTCCTCAAGGCGCGCTGCGCCCTGGTCAAGCGCCTGCTCGGCTACGACCGCATCTACCAGTCCCCCCTCGGCAACACCTGGGAGAACGCGGCGCGGGCGAACCTGGAGGTCGAGCTGGCGCGGCTGGAGGACGCGAAGGCGAAACTGTGCCCCGGCCCCGACGACGAGGCGGACGCGGACGACGCGGACGACGAGCCCTACGGCGCCGACCGCGTGACGACGACCGGCACTCTGGTCATCAAACGACGCACACTGAAGAAGAACCCGTGCCCCCCTCCTCCCGAGGAGGCCACCGGAACCGGGATCCTGCCGGTCAAAGCGCCCGAGCCCGCCCCGGACGCCGACGAGCCCGAGGCGACCTCATCCCTGGAGAGCGCCGTGGAGAGCCTCGACCTGCCCGCGACCCCGGTCGACTGACGGACCAGGGCGGGCTGACGGGCAGCGGCCGAGGCCCGGCGCGCAGTCCGTCCACGAGCGCGGATCAGCGCCTGCGCCCATCCACACCCCCGTCGGCACGTAGCCAAGTGTCAGCGCCTGCGCCCATCCACACGCCCACCGGCGCGAAGCCGAACATCAGCGCTTGCGCCCGTCCACACGCCCACCAGCGCGAAGCCGAACATCAGCGCCTGCGCCCGTCCACATCACCGCAGATCCACAGGCACGCACAACCACTCGCGCCCGTCCACATTGCCGCAAGCTCTTTTTCATATCGGTTTCATGCGGATCATAGCCTTTCGTTAGCGCACCCAACCGGGGTGCCGAACGATAGGAAGAACAATGAGCACCTACATGGTCGATTCCGCCCAAGTCGCGGCCTCAGCCACCCAGATCACGGCGACCGCGGGGCAGATCCGATCCGAGGTCCAGGCGATGATGGCGCAGCTGGTCGCCCTCGGCGAGTCCTGGTCGGGCGGCGCGCAAGCCACCTTCCAAGGGGCGGTCGCCCAATGGCAGGGCGCCCAGGCGCAGGTCGAGGCGGCGCTGGACGCCATCTCCTCACAGCTCCAGACCGCAGCCGCCCTCTACTCCGATGCCGAGGCCCGCTCCACGGCCCTTTTCGCGGGCTGAGCGCGGCCGCTGCACCGCCCCGGGCCGATACGGATCCGCATTGGGGCAGGCAACGGGGCATTGGGGTAGGCAATTCGCCTACCCCAATGGGCGGCTTCCTACCCCAATGGGCGGTTTCCCAGCCCAATGAGGCACCTTTCCGAGCGCGGGGAAGCGGTCCCGGATGAGGAAACGGATGGGGGCCGGCCCACTTGCGGGCCGGCCCCCATCCGTTGAAGGGCGGACGATCAGTACATGCCGCCCATGCCGCCGTCGTCGGCGCCGCCGGCGGGAGCCGGGGGCTCGGGCTTGTCAGCCACAACGGCCTCGGTGGTCAGGAACATCCCGGCGATGGAGGCCGCGTTCTGCAGCGCGGAGCGCGTGACCTTCACCGGGTCGGAGATGCCCTCGGCCATGAGGTCGCCGTACTCGCCGGTCGCGGCGTTGAGGCCGTGGCCGTCAGGCATACCAGCGACGCGGTCGGCGACGACACCGCCCTCCAGGCCCGCGTTCTCGGCGATCTGCTTGAGGGGCGAGACAACGGCCAGGCGGACGATGTTCACACCGGTCGCCTCGTCGCCCACCAGCTCCAGGGAGGCCAGCGCCTTCTCGGCGGCCTGGATCAGGGCGACGCCGCCGCCGGCGACCAGGCCCTCCTCGGAGGCCGCGCGGGCGTTGCGCACGGCGTCCTCGATGCGGTGCTTGCGCTCCTTGAGCTCGACCTCGGTGGCGGCGCCGGACTTGATGACGGCGACGCCGCCAGCCAGCTTGGCGAGGCGCTCCTGCAGCTTCTCGCGGTCGTAGTCGGAGTCGGTGTTCTCGATCTCCTGGCGGATCTGGCGCACGCGTGCGTCGAGCATGTCCTTGTCGCCAGCGCCCTCGACGATGGTGGTCTCGTCCTTGGAGACGACGATCTTGCGGGCGCGGCCCAGCAGCTCCAGGTCGGCGTTCTCCAGGGACAGGCCGACGGTCTCGGAGATGACCTGGCCGCCTGTCAGGATCGCCATGTCCTGCAGCATCGCCTTGCGGCGGTCGCCGAAGCCGGGGGCCTTGACGGCCACGGACTTGAAGGTCCCGCGGATCTTGTTGACGACCAGGGTGGCCAGCGCCTCGCCCTCGATGTCCTCGGCGATGATCGCCAGGGGCTTGCCGGTCTGCATGACCTTCTCCAGGACCGGGACGATGTCCTTGACGTTGGAGATCTTGGAGTCCATGAGCAGCACGTAGGCGTCCTCCAGGACGGCCTCCTGGCGCTCCTGGTCGGTGACGAAGTACGCCGACAGGTAGCCCTTGTCGAAGCGCATGCCCTCGGTGGTCTCCAGGGTGGTGTCGAAGGAGTTGGTCTCCTCGACGGTGACGACGCCCTCGGATCCGACCTTTTCGAAGGCCTCGGCGATGAGACGGCCGATCTCAGTGTCGTTGGCGGAGATCGACGCGGTGGCGGCGATCTGCTCGGAGGTCTCGACGGGCTTGGCGTCAGCGTGCAGCTGCTTGACGATCGCGTCGACGGCTTGGTCGATGCCCCGCTTGAGGGCGATCGGGTTCGAGCCGGCGGCGACGTTGCGCAGGCCCTCGTGGACGAGCGCCTGGGCGAGGACCGTCGCGGTGGTCGTGCCGTCACCAGCGACATCGTCGGTCTTCTTCGCGACCTCCTTGACCAGTTCGGCGCCGATGCGCTCGAAGGGGTCCTCCAGGTCGATCTCCTTGGCGACGGACACGCCGTCCTTGGTGATCGTCGGAGCGCCCCACTTCTTGTCGAGCACGACGTTGCGGCCCTTGGGGCCCAGCGTCACCTTCACAGTGTCGGCCAGCAGGTTGAGGCCGTTCTCCATGCCGCGACGTGCGTCCTCATCGAACTTGATGATCTTGGTCATTGGGTGTGTTTCCTTCCGCTTCGCGGATCGGGGCCGGTGCCCGCGACGGACGGTCGGCAGCGTGGGCCGCCGACCTCACCGGACCGGTGGTTCTGTCACTCTCCCATCGGGAGTGCCAGGAATGATTCTGGCACTCTCCCCCTGTGAGTGCAAGGGGAGGGGCGCGGCGCCGCCCCGGCTGCGCTCAGGGCGAAACCGCGGGCACTCACTTGGCGGGTTTGAAAGCGGTGACCGTCGAGTCGTCGACCGTGACGATCAGGTCGGAGCGCGCCAGCAGGGCGTAGCTCGCCGGAGGGGCCGACACCCCGGGGATCTCGGACACCGGTTTGAGAGTGTGCGCCGCCGGGTCGATGATCGCCGTGATCCCGTCGCCCGCGAGGACCGGTTCCAGGATCCCCGCCTCGACCTCGACGCCGAGCGCCACTATGGCGAGCGCCTTGCCGTCACCGGAGGCGACGCAACCCGTTTGGGACGCGTTGGCGCGCGAACCCAGGTTCGCCAGTTTCTGCATGTCCTCGCCGAACCCGTTCGTGGTGTCGGCACCGATGTGCATGCCGGTGAAGCGCAGGGAGTCGCTGTACTCGAGAACGAGCACCGTGTCCGTGAGCTTCCCCTCCAGGGCGTCATAGAACAGCTTGGAGAAGTTGTTCGAGGAGCGCGTCCCGTTCCCGCAGGGCATCGGCATGCCGGTGCCCACGTCCACAGTGCCCTTCAGCTGGCCCTGGACGTCGTAGTAGTCGAAAGTCGATGTGTCCTTCGCGAACCCCTTCCCTTCGAGGGGGTCCTTGTCGCCGACGATGACGGAGGCAAGCCAGCCCGCGGTGCGACTGGGTTCCACATCCGTCTGGAGCGGGTACAGGGCTTTATCGCGCAGCGAGAGGATCCAGAACTTCGACGTGGCCCCCTCCGCGATCTTGGCGGTGGTCTGCTCGCCCGTCTTCGAGTAGAGGGTGCAGGTGGGGTGGGTCTCGGTAGAGCTCTTCCACTTGTCCCCCTCGGACACGGAGCACTGCACCGAGACCACTTCCCCGGGCCCCTGCGGCGCGTCCACGACGGCACTGTTCTCATCACTGGCGTCGTACCACGTCAAAGGTGTTTGCTCGCCGTCCTTCGCTGCGATCAGGACGGGCACCGACGCCCTCCCCATCTCCACGAGCACGTGGTCCTTCCCGATCCACCGCACCGTGGGATCCTCATACGACGAGAGGGCCTTTTCACCGCCCTGCACGGGCTGCGCCCACTTCTGCTCGGGCTGGTCCCCGGAGACGTCGAAGCCCTTGGCGGTGAACGTCCCGTTCTCGACCCCCAGGAGCACCATGCGGTTGCCCTTCACCGCCACCACGGGCTGGAACGCGGTCGCCACCGATGAACCGGTCGAGAACAAACCCGAGAGGTTGAGCGTCCACGCCTGCTGCCCCCCATTGTTCCAGCCAGTGGCGAGGTCGTAGTCCTTCGGGCCGCCGCTCATCCTGGCGAAGGCGAAGATCCCGGCGCCTGCGGCGACGACCGCGACCACGGCCGCGATCGCGATCCACAGGATGGCCTTGGACCGGTTCTTCGGCGCGGGGTAGGGCGCGCCCACCATGCCCGGGCCACCGGCCCCGTAAGCCCCCTGAGCGCCTGCGCCCTGCGGGTACCCCGCCTGACCGCCCGCCTGGGCGAAACCACCCGGCGCGTACCCGCCCTGACCGCCCGCCTGGGCCGAGCCGTCCGGTGCGTAGCCTCCCTGGCCTCCGCTCCAGCCCTGGGCCGCTCCCGGCTCCTGGGGGGCCGGCCCGGCCTGCGCCGTCCCGTTCCCGGCGGGGCCGTTCGAGGAGAACTGCGTGGCCGGGGCGTACTGACCGCCCGGTCCCTGCTGCCCGGCGGCCTGCGCCATCGCCTGGGCCAGCCAGTTCCTCAAGTCGGGGTAGAGTGACGGATTCGTGGCGAGCGCGCCACGCAGATCCGGCCTCTTGATGGCGATGTCCTGCATCGTCTCGGGGGTGATAGTGGGATCGGCCGCCATCGCGGCCGTGTACATCGAGGGATCCAAAGCCTTGACCTCCGTAGTGCGCGAGGCCGCCGGACGCGGCCCCCGAATGTGTTATGGAATGCGCACTAGTATCCGTCAAGTCCGACCGATTGACAAACAGCGCCGTCCCACCGCGCAGATCCGGGAAAGGGGCGCACCGGGCTCAGCGCAGGACGACGACCACGTCGGGGCTCCCGATGCCGTCCATCCTCTGGACGTTGTCGATGCCGAGCGTCGCCGCGACGTCCTTGGCCGTGGCCTCCATCCTGGGGTCCTCGTAGTACACGGTGGAGACCTGGGTGTCCCAGCCGGTCGCGTTGGCGGCGGAGGTGCCCGCGTACCCCGCGGCGTTGAGCTTCTGGGTGTTGCTGGCCGCCAGGCCCTGGGTGCCGGTCCCGTTGAGGACCTGGATCGCCGCGTTGTGGTCGGGCGTCGGCGGCGCCTCCGTCGTAGTGGTCGGGGACGGGGACGGCGTGGGCTCCTGGGACGGAGTCGGTGCGGACGAGGGGGCGGCGGTGCCGCTCTGCTGAGCGGGCGTGGTGGGCGACCCCGTCGTCACGGTCCCGACCGGCTGCCCGTTCTGGCGGTTCGCCAGAAAAGTCGCAGCGGCCCAGCCCAGGGCCGGAACAACGATGAGGATGACCAGGAACGGCCACACGTTCTTCCACCTGGACGGCTGCGGGCGGTGCATGCCGATTGGCATGTCCTCGCCCGCACGATCGAATTCATCCCGAGGATACTGTGAGCTCACGATGCCAGCCTAACGAAAAATCTGCCGCAGCGGCACGTTTGCGCAGGGCGAGGCGCTTCCCACACCCCGTTTGAGGCGCTTTCCCAGCGTGAAGACGATCGACGTGTCACACCGCACTGGCGCGCTACCCTGATCGCATGGACGCTTACAACCCCCGACCACTGTCAGAACTGATCGACCCGGGCTGGGCGCGCGCCCTGGCGCCCGTCGAGGACCGCGTGCACCGGATCGGAGAGGAGCTGGCGCGCGCCGCGGCCTCGGGAACCGGTTACCTTCCTGCGGGAACGGACGTGCTGCGAGCCTTCACGTACCCCTTCGACCAGGTGAAGGTCCTGATCGTGGGCCAGGATCCGTACCCGACCCCGGGGCACGCGATGGGGTTGAGCTTCTCAGTGGCCCCCGGCACACCGCTGCCCCGCTCCCTTGTCAATATTTTCACGGAGCTGTGCGACGACCTCGGGGTGCCCCGCCCTTCCTCGGGCGACCTGTCGCCGTGGAGCGAACAGGGCGTGTGCCTGCTCAACCGCGTCCTGACCGTCCGCCCGGGGTCACCGGGCTCGCACCGGGGAATGGGCTGGGAGGAGGTCACCGCCTGCGCCATTGACGCGCTCGTCTCCCGCCACGACGGGGCGGGGTCGCCCGCCCCGCTGGTCGCGATCCTGTGGGGCCGTGACGCCCAGGCGCTCGAGGCCCGCCTTGGGCGGACGCCGTGCGTGAAGTCACCGCACCCCTCCCCGCTGTCGGCGAGGCGGGGCTTCTTCGGGTCGAAGCCGTTCTCCACCGCCAACTCGCTGTTGGAGGCGCAGGGGGCGTCCCCGGTGGACTGGCGCCTTCCGTGACGTGCCCCGCGCTCGACGGCGCGGGGGAGCCCCTGCCGAACGCGCCCTGGGACCCAGGGGCTCCGCATGTGGAGCCGGCTATCGGACTCGAACCGATGACCTGCTGTTTACAAGACAGCTGCTCTACCAACTGA
>ERZ772772.2210-NODE-2210-length-11712-cov-4.642361_pt1 | contig 11712 bp, 16 predicted proteins | sample MGYA00511484_ERZ772772 | MGnify/ENA primary metagenome ERZ772772 (study PRJEB29015, sample SAMEA2737913) | human oral metagenome | biome: human oral; feature: human-associated habitat; material: dental | place: China | collected 2088 ... | reverse complement strand
GGACAGCATCGCGTGAAACCGGGGCAACAAGTTTTTGAAAGGAATTGAGAATGACAAAACCAGAAAACGATGTGAATACGGATGTGGCGACAAATAAGCGCGTTTTTGAATATGAGCCAATGCTTGGTTACTTTGACGCATTTCAAGACGGGAAGAAGGATTTCACTTTAGGAATGATTCGGTGCACCGTCACAAAAGAAACCGGCATTTTGGGCATCGGATGCATGATGGAAAATGCTTTTGCGCAATTCGAGCAGCGCATGAAAGCTCCCGAAATGCGAGACGTGGCCCGCATGTTGCTTACAGCGGCTGATGAAATTGATGCCATGCAGGCAGCGAAGCAAAAAGGATAATAAATGACAAAGGAAGAATTTGCGCAAATGCTTAGTGGCAAAGCAGACTACGCTAAACAACTGGAGATGATAATTGCCAATGCAAAAGACAACGGACTGCTAGTTGTTTATGACCTGCTCTCCCTTGAGGAGGCGCGGGAATGGCTCAATGGCCTCAAAAAGGCGCATTCGGCAACTCTCAAATTGAACGACGACCGCGATTGCTTGCGCATGGAAACCGATTTGCCGCATGCGACATTCACTCTAAAGGATTTCCTCGGCCTGCCGTGCGGCGAAGGTATCGTCATTGACGCCAAGGACTTGCAATGACGCTGCCATACGATTACGCCCGCTGCAACGGGCATATGCAAACGCGCTCCGATGGATTTTTGAATATCAACATTGGACAAACCGAATGCCTCAATTGCAGACGGCGCGAACCGGGGCGGCCTGATAATCAGGTAATGATGATGCCGCCGAAATTTATCAACGGGAAATGCCCGTCGCGGATTGGGCGGGATTGGGAAAGGAATGAAGGAAATGACTGAAGCAGAAATGATTGTTGCTTTGGAGGCAAAAGGTTATTTTGTCAGCGCGACAGAGTCAATATTAATTGGCGAAAGGAGAGTCCCAAAGCCCGTGATGGATCCACCCCCGCCCGGTGCCCGGTATTGGTGTGTTGGCTTGGATAAGCACGTTATGTTCAACACATTTATTTGGTGCGGCAACGATGACGACAAGCGCATGTTAAGGCGTGGAATGATCCATTTATCAAGCGATTGCGCGTCACAACACGCGCTAGCCTTGATTCGCGCATCAGGAGGGCGGATGTGAGTGAGGTCGCACAATCTCTCACAGCAATGGGAAAGGAATGAAGGAAATGACTGAAGAAGAAATGATTGCGGAGTTGCGCAAAAAAGGTTATTGCGTCGTTAAGCCAGAATTCATCAAAATCGGCAATGAAAACATACAGAAGCCGCTTATGGAGTATCCGCCTATCGGAACTTATTATTATGTTGCCGATATAAAAAATGGCGATATGGCCGAATGTTTTACATGGCAAGGGAGTGGCTTTGATATGCGATGCCTGCAACACGGCCTTGTCCACTTGACAAGAGAGGCGGCTTTGGCGCACGGGGAAGCTCTGATTAAGGTATCAGGAGGAACGTGTGAATAAGCCAACATGCGTGCAATGCGGCAAGCCCGCCCATGTGCGCTTGAGCTGGCCCACGAGCCAAGGCCCGCAATCTGCGCTTTTATGCGCATCCTGCTCCGCACAGTGGTGGCACATGTTCAAACACACACCGGCAGGGCAGAGCGCAATTTTTGAGCCTGCCGCGCACACGGCGAAGCAGTAGGCGCGGCCATCCGCACTACTCCCCACGCAGCAAGCGTCACACAAACCACACCAGCCCGCCCTGACCCGGCGGGCTTTTTTTGACCATAGGAAACACACCATGAGCGAACTCGTCGTTATCCAACTGACCGTGCCGCAATTGCAGACCATGCTGGACAAAGCCGCCGAAAAAGCCTCGATGGCGGCGGCCAATGCCAGCGGAGAGCTTTGGGGCGTGTCCGACCTTGCGGCACACTACAAGGTCACGCCGCCAACCATCTACAACTGGGAACGGCAAGGCCGTCTACCCCGGCGAGCGGCCGGCACGCGCTGGCGCAAAGCGGATGTGCTGCGATGGGATGCAGACCGGGCAGGGCGAATATAGGCCCAACGAAGCGGCGCAACCTGTTGATTCATATTGACGCTTTGTGTCCGGCCTCAGGCACCATGAATCAAATTTGGTTTGTCAAAAAATCATTCGCTCCCTCTAAGATTGCCGCCTTCGGGCGGCTTTTTTTATGCCGTTTTCTCTCCCAATTCAAACTTGCGGCCCAAAAAAGGCCCAACGGATGACGCAATGGCAACGGCAAAACAGCGAGGCAAAGGCATCTGGGGCATCCAGATCAAAGTCAAGGGCAGGCGCGAGAGCGGCACGTTTGCAACCAAGCGCGAGGCGGAGCTTTGGGCGGCGCAGCGCACGCTGGAACTCAATCTGGAATCCACAGGCCGCGCGGGCGAAGTGCGCACGCTGGGAGATGCCATGCGCCGCTATGCGCAAGAGGTATCCCCCACGCACAAAGGCGAGCGGTGGGAGCGCATCCGCCTGGAAGCCTTGCAAGCGCAATTGCCCGTCACGATGCCGCTTTCCAAGCTCACGGCCGACCATTTCAACGAGTGGAAGCGCGCGCGCCTGAAGGCCGTTTCTGCGGGGACGGTGGCGCGTGAAAGGGGTTTGATCTCTGCCGTGCTGACGGCCGCACGGCAGGAATGGGGCTGGCTCAAAGGCGACCCGCTGGCCGATGTGCGCACGCCTGAAAACTACAAGCCGCGCGAGCGCGTGATTACATGGCAGGAGACGCGGGCCATGCTGCGAGCGCTGCATTACAGGCCAGGCCATGCGCCGCAGTCTACGCGCGAGATGGTGGCCTACGTGTTTTTGCTGGCGCTGCGAACCGGGATGCGCCAATCAGAAATCACGGGCCTGCGCTGGCAAAACGTACATGACAGCTGGGTGACGCTCACGGACACGAAAAACGGCGATGCGCGGGATGTGCCGTTTTCGCGCAAAACGCAGCGGCTTCTGGAGGCCCTGCGCCCGCTTGACCGCGAGCGCGTGGTGAAGGTGAATTCGGCGTCTGTTGATGCGTTATTCAGACGCGCGCGCCAGCAGGCCGGGCTGGATGGTTTTCGCTTTCATGATTCGCGCCACACCGCCGCTACCCGCATTGGACGCACTGTAGGCCAACCCGGCAAATTATCCTTCCCTGAATTTTGCAAAGTATTTGGCTGGCGCGACCCGAAACACGCACTGATTTACGTGAATCCGACGGCGGCGGAATTGGCGCAAAAGCTCTGATAGGCGCAGTCCGCTATCAGTCGGCGTTATGGTGGTAAATGTCTTGCCCCACCCCGGAAATCTGCGCCTGCACGTTCATGGCGTTCAGTCCGGCGGCCGCTTGCGTACCCAGCATCTGTGCATGGGCCATCGCCACTTTTACGCGCGCGTCCACCATTGCCGAAAACACATCTGCCTTGATTTTTTCGTTGCGCTGCGTCAGCTCGGCATGATGCATTGCCACGCGGGCCTCCACCTCCGACGCATGTACTTCCGCCGCGTAGAGTTGCACCAAAGCGTTGGCCAGATTGTGTTTCATTTGCGACACGGCTGTAGCCACTTTGGCAGCCGCGTCTGCGCTGGCGGCCAGGGCGCTGATGTAGCGGATGGCTGCATCCAGCGCCGCTTTACGCCAATCCAGCAGCTGCTGCACGGCAAATCGGATGTTCTCGATTTCCGTTTCAAAACTTTTGATGGCAATCTCGCGGCTGCTGGCTGACAGCTCGCGCGCGGCCTCTACCCGCATCTGCGCCACCTGAGCGGCCAGCGCGCCGGGCGGCATGGGATAACCTCTGGCCGCCCACTCGCTGGCTGCGGCCTGTTGCTGGCGCTCGAACTCACGGGCAATTCGTGCACGGTCGCGCTCCCACAGTTGCCGCTCTACGCTGGCGCGTATGCCCGTGCCGCCCTCGTTGATGGCACGGCAACACCAGCGCAAGGCAGCCTCATGGCAATGCGGCGGGGGGAAATATTTGTCGATGAAGTCCGTGAAGCCTTTGAGCAGCCGGTCGTAGATTTCAGGAAACAAGGTGCGAAATAGCGTTTCTGCGCGATCAGCCTGATCGGGGTCTTGCGGCAGCACAGGCTCCCGTGGCTTGGAGACCTGCACAGGCACGGGCGGCTGCACTTGCGGCGCTCCATTCACCAGCGCCAGCGCCGCCCGGCTCATGGCTTGCGAAGCTTGGCTTTTCTCTCTGGCGGTGTCCCACATCTTGCCCATCACACTATCGACCACCTTGGCGGGGCCGCCGCTGAAAACCGGCGTGGCTGATACGCTCATGTCTGCACTCTCCTGCCTGACAGTTCAATCACCCGGAACTGCACGGAGTCAAGCTCAAAGTCCGTGCCGTCCTGGTTCACAATTTCCAGCCCGATCACATTGGCGCGCAAGCCGCGCCCCAGGTCAATGCGCTGCTGCATCATTTGCGGGCTGAAGGCGCGGGTGCGATAAACGTATTCCCGCCCGCCCGCGCTCACTTTCAGATACAGGTGCCCGCTACCGCTCATGCCCGCGTAGCACTCGCTGATGGCTTTGAGCTGCGGCGTCCCCAGATCGGGCGCTCCCAGCCCCACGGCGGCGTCAATCGGCTGGCCAGCGTCGCTATCGCCCGCCAGCAGGCACACCCCCCGCCCGTTCGCGCCGAAATATCGGCCGCCGATGCACGCGTAGCTGTTAAAGCCCACGCTGTAGCGGCTGGCCGCGCCCGTGGTTTGATTCCACACGTGGCTATACAACACACCCGGAACTGGCGCTGCGCCGCCAGCGCTGACGAGAATCTCCATGACGGCCTGCGCCAACGCCTGCGTTGCCCAGCCGTCTGTGGCTTGCACACTCTCTTGCATGGCGGCGTCCAGCAGCGTTTGCGCCGCCCAGGTCACGCCGATGCGCAGTCCGCCTGCCAGCACCAACAGAGCCACGGCCTGGCCGCTGATGCCTGCGGGCGCCCACAGGGCCTCTTCCCACTCCGCTTGCGTGTGCGCTCGCACCTGGGCGCGCAGCCGCAAGGGGCCAATGCGCAAGCTGCCGCTGGCGCGCTTGCCATCCAGCCCCTGCATTTGCAGCGCGGGCAAGGCGAAATCGCCTTCCGCGATGGGCGCTCGCACCGCAACGCCCGCCATCACCAGCGCGCCCAGGCGCATCATGGCGGTGGTCTGCTGCACTGCATGCCAGCCCGCCGTGGCTTGCAGCCGCAAAGGGCGCAGTCTCATGCGCGCTTCGCTGGCGCTGCCGCGCTGCGCCCCGCGCATTTGCAGCGCGGGCAGCGTCATGTTCGCGCCCGTTTGCAGCCGCGCCTGCAACTGAAGCGCCGGCAGCTGCACATTGCCCCAGCCGAAAGGTGTGCTCCCGCCCTGAAGCAGCAATGCGGGCAGGGCCAGCTCGCCATGCCCCCCACGCTCGGTCATCACGCGCGGGTTGAACACGATATCGCCAATCCAGTACAGCGACGCGGCCAGATAAAAGCGCACCAGCGGCAGCGCGCGCCGCTCCGTTTTCACCACAGCGCCATTGCGCGAAATCTGCACCTCGTCATGCGTGGCGCGCACGCGCCAGACGTCAGCGGCGGTGTAGCCGCCTAAATCCGCTCCGTCCAGCAAACTGTAGGCACGGTTGCCTGTCAGGCGCAGGCCATGCACGATGTGCCCAAGGCCCTGCTGCGGGTCTTGCAGATAGGCCGAAAGGCCGCAGGCCACGCCCGTCACCCCATTGGGCACGCTGAACTCCCCCCAGCCGAGCGTTTCTATGGCTGCGATGGAGCGTGCAAAAGCGTTCCAGCCGCGCGGCGGATCTTCCCAGGAGCGGGCCGGGAGAGCTTCTTGCCCTGCTTCTGGCGGCACGTAAACGCGCTCAATGCGCTCTTCCCAGACCCACTCACCTTCTATCTGCACCACTCGGTTTCTTGGATCGTAGGCGTTGCCGTCCTGCGTGCCCGTGTCATTTGCGCGCAGCGGTTTCCATACACGCTTGCGCACCGTCTGATAGATGTAATAACCTGGGCGCGGGGCCTTGGCCGTCCTGCCTGGCACGCCATATACCCGCCCTAGCCTATGCAGTATGTTGTTGCGGCGGCTCACGGGGCCTCCTTTCTGTCATCGCTCAGCCAAGGGGCGTGCGGCGTGGGATTCCCGTTTGCATGCACGGGCACATAAGCGCCCGGATTCACTCCATTGGCTTCCACATACGCATCCAGCGCATTTGGGTAATAAACGGGCGCTTGCTGGATATACATGCGAAAACCCCCAAGATTGGCAGCCGTGTGTTGCCACCGCCAATGCGGCCCATCTTTGATAAGAGCGTTTACCATCAGGGGCGGACGCGCGCTTACATCCACCACATGCACCGCATCTGCCGTCAGCGCGCGCGGGGTGGAACACGACCACAGGCGCGATGGCAGCGATCCGACGCGCTGAAAACTGGCCGCTCTATCTGCCGACACCCATACATCGCATGGGTCATTGAGATAGTCGTTGTAATTGGAGGCCCATAGGCGCGAACTGGTGACCATACCAACTCCAAGCGGGTGCCCAGGTTGTTTGGGCGGCAAATTGAAAGCTGCCGCCATGCGCCACAGATTGCGCGCCTGATGCGCTTCAGTGGGCCACACCTGGGCCAGATTCGATACGCCGCCAGTTGCGGCATTGAGCACGCAGCGCGACGTGTCGGTGCCCAAGAACCCGCCCGGGGTGACTTCCGTGCGGCCGGCAACCACAAAGCATGAGCTACGAGACACAGGAGCCACACTCATAGAGAAGCTGTAATGATGCAAGGTTCGCCAATCCGCCACGACTTCGCCAGCCGCCACGCGGCGCATCAGATCATTGATAGGAGCCAACAGCGCGTTTTCTGGCGCTCGCCGCCAGCTGCGCCCGCCATCATCACTTAATGCCAGCCAGTGCGCAGGATTTTTCACGCTCGGCCCTCGATGTCCAGAAAAACGCCAACGGTTGTCCTTGTCTGGCCCAGCGGGCGGCCATCCGGCCTGCTGCTGCAACTCAATACCTACCGGATAAACGCCAGCTACATGCAGCATCAGGCGACCCGGCCCCAGCCGCCAAAACCCTGCCACTGTCCACGAGCTATCTGCATCAGCGGCGACATCCGCCTCGATGTGCCATCCGTTGGCATCAAACACCCGCACGCGCGCTACATGCCAGCCCTGTTCATTGATGGCGCTGTAGGCGACTGCCGATTCATATCGCCCCCGCCAGCGCGCGCCATCCACAAATGCGACAGTTCCAACCAGTTCATTCTGGAAACGCATGCCTTCAAAAAGCGTAGGCAGCCCCAGCCCGCGATAACCGTTTTGTCCGCCGTCCGCGTCGAAGGCGGAAAACGAAGCCACTTGCACCTGCCCAACCTTCCGCATCGCTCCGCCAGGCGCTCCTACCCAGATGCCATGAGCGCGTTCCACGCAGGCTGTACCGTGGTATCCGGGAGGCGCAAGCGCGGCTTGTTCGCGGGCTTTTGCGCGCGCGTGCGCCAAGTTGTAAACGCCGCCTAAATTGAGGAAACGCCACTCCCATGCGTCATAAACATAGCTCTTGGCAACAGGCGCACTGACAAACACCCGCCCATTCCCTCCCATTGAAAACACCCCACCGCGCTGTACCGCTGCCGCCGGGTCGAGCAGTCCAAGAGGCTGAGGCAAGTCTTGCCAGGCGCGCCACATGGGCGTTTCGCTGCTGCCGGGCTTGGGTTTGCGAGATTTGAGGCGCGAGTGCATGCGCAGCGTGTCCTTGTCGAACCAGTCGCGCGTATTCACCACCCACGCATCTTGTGTCCACTCAGCCTCTTGCTGTTGCAGGCGCACTTCCGTAAAGCCGTCGCCGCGCTTGCGGGCCGTGATATCGGTCATGCCGTCTGCGCTTTTGCGCCGCGCGCTGGCAAAGGGCAGCCCAGGCAATTCGGCTTGCAAAAACCGCGCCTTTGTGCGGCCAACCCCGCTGACGCCGCCGTCGCGGTTGTTCGGGAAATGCGTGCCGTAGTTGTCCATCAGGGGCTTTCCAGCGTGTGCGTGAACTGCGTCCAAAAATCAGGCGGCGGGAGCGCTCCACCACTGACGACATCCCACATCACGCCGCCATAGTTGCCCATGTGCGCGTCGGACTGCGGATGCCATGTATCCCGGCTACCCCAAAAAGCCACACGCAGGCGGTCTCCAAAATCGCCCTCGTCATCGCTGGCGCGCAACAACAAGGTTCCATTTGTCCCAAGCATGCTTGGCGCGGAAGCGAAAGCGTCGAAACTGATCTTGACGACCGCTCCATCGGTCTCCACTTTCGGCGGTTCGACATTCCACAGCCCGGGCGCAGGCGTCCACTCGTGCGTCCAAGTGACCGCGCCGGATGCGCCCACGGCCGCCCCGATGAGGACTGCTTCCGGGTGATCGATGCCAGACACCCCCGCCCACACCGTGGCAGGAGGCTCTGATGGGAAAGAAAATACCCCGTTTTGATACCAGCCCAGCGTGGCCATCAGGGGTTCTCCCCACACCAGTGCATGGACTGCACCATGCCGATGCGCACGTCAGCGCGCAAGTGCATGCCGCCTTCCGCGTTCCAGATATAGCCTGTGCGCGGCACATAAACCGCGCCATGCTTGGCCATTTGCCAATACAGCATGGGTTCTACACCGTACACGCCGCGCGGCAGCAAGCGAGCCGCCTCCTGCGCCGCCTGCGTGCGGCACAGCGCCAAGTGGTGTACCAGCATCATGTCTTGCAAATGCGCCTGCTGCGAATACGGGGCGGAGCGCCGCAGGTGCTCACCGTCGGGCGTGCGGATGATTTCATCCGTGTAAACCAGCGCCTGCTGGCGGCCCGCTTGCAGGCAGTCTTGCAGCACACTGGCGAAATCGGCGGGCAAATCGTCGTCGTCGTCCCAGAAAAAGAACCAGGGCGTGCGCACGCGCTCAATGGCGGCCAGGCGCGCATCCAACAGCCCGCTGGCCGAGTCGAAGCGGCTCACGTGCGCCAGCGTGGCGCAGCCGGGCGCTTGCCTTTCGGCGGGCACAGGCAGCGCCGACAAAATGACGGCGGACACTTCGTGCGTCATGCGGTTCAGGAGCGCAGCGGCATGCGGATGTTGTAGCTCTCCAGCGGCTGCAAGCTCACGCCGGAGCCGTAGATGTTGCTGGCCGCCACGATATCCGTGCCCACCAGACCGTAGCTTCCCTGGATGCGCGCCGCCGTGGTGGATTGCGCGCCGTCGTCCGTGGGAAGCACATGGCGGAACCATGTCACCGTTCCGGCGGCCACCGTCTCGCCCGCCCAAACTTCGGAGGCGGCCTTGGCAAGAATGCCCCCTGACGAGGCTGCCTCGAACGTCAGCCCCGCGCCGTTGGCCTTGTACGTGCCAATGAGCACCGCCGCGCCCACGGCGTCATCCGCCGTGGCGGGTTCGGCCCCGGAGTACAGGCGGATTTCGCCGCCGTTGAGCACCGTGCGCAGCGGCGCGCTGGACAACAGGGCATCCGCCAAACCAGTCGAAATTTTCATCTTCTCTCCTCTCGAAAAATCACAGCGAAACCAGTGCCATCCGCACTGTCACCTCCAGCCGGTCGCCCACGCCTAGCTCTTTGGGCGACGGCAGGCGAACCACTGAAGCGAGCACGCCTGCATTGCTGCCGCGCACCGGAACACTGCTCATGAACAGCCCTCTGATCTGTTTCGGGGCAGTCATCACAAATGACGCTTTTGACGCCGTGTTATCCAGCGCCGCATCACTGACGGCGCTGAACTGAACGCCCTGGCGGCTTGTGCCGTCGTAGGCCGTACATTCGGTCGCCAGCTGGATAACCGTGGCCGCCGTCACGTCATCCGTGGGCGTGTAATCGCCTTCATACAGCGCCGCGTACCACTGAGTTACCTGCGGCCCGCCTTTGAAGGCGGCTTCCAGCAGATAGTTGCGCCCTTGCATGGGCATCAAGTTGCGCAGCGTCGCGCGCCAGGCCAGCGCGCCGTCTGCCTTGTAGTGCGCCAGCGCGTACGTCACGCCGCCAGCCAGCCGCAATGCGTTATTCATCTCGTTCATGGATTGCCCTTCTTGATTACCTCTGCGTACATCAACGCCACGGCCCCGGCCTGGCTGCCAGGCACAGCGCCAGATGCGCCGCCTGTGGACAGAGAAGTCACTTGTGCGCGCACGCCGTCCGCCTCGCGCCACAGCGCCGCGCCCAGCGCAGCAGGCTCGAACGTGAGCGCTTCCTGCTGCACAGCCCGCACGCCTTGCGCGTCAGCCACGATCAGCCCGCGCGGTGAAAACCAGAGTGCCCCGCCTGTTTCCGGGTGGGGCGTGTCCGTGCCTTCCACCGCGCCATACGGCAGCGCTTCTTGCAGCGCGCCGCCTGCGGTATCCAGCCGCCACGTTTTGCCAGCGGCCACAAAAAGCGCCCCCGCCGCAGGCCGCAGCAAGGTAATGCGCTGCGGCAGCAGCAGGTAGTTGCCTCGCGCATCCGTCAGCCCTTCGTGCCAAGGTTGCGAATACCAAAGCACGTTGCCTGCCGCCACCCACAGCCGCCCCTGGAAATGCGCCACAAGCTGCCCAGGCGGCATGGGCGACAGGCCCATCGTCGGACACTCGTGCCCCGTCTCGGCAGGCGCATCCGCCAGAAAGCGGCCTGAGGCCGACACCCCGGCCAGCCCCAGCCGGTCGCCATTCGGCCCTGACAGCCAGGCGGCCAATTGCCTGCCTGCGGGCGCCTGCGCCGTAAAAGCCACGCTGCCGCCTTGCGGCAAATCCACCACCTGCACAGCAGATGGCGCGCTCTCGCCATCCGGCCCTTGCACCGTCATGCACGCCAGATAGCGCCCGGCAGGCAAGCCGCCTGCGCCTTGCGCGGCCACCGAAGGCGAAAGCGGCGGCGCTTCCGCCAAGGCGCGGTCATGACCATCCGCCACGCGGCGCAGCGCAGCCGAATTGCTCCACACCAGCGCTCCCGTGGCGCTGCGCGAATACGACAAGCGCAGGCGCGGCATGCCCTCGCGCAACACGCGCGCCGACAAATCCGCCCCCAGCGCCAGCAGCCGCCCATCCAGCACCACGCACGCACCCTGTTCATCCGCCCACAGCGAATGCGCGTCACCAGGCAGCGCCACCTCAAAACCACGGCGGCGGCGAATCACGCCTGCGTCATCAATATCCACGTTATCCGCGCGCGATAAATACGTGGCCGGATTGCCTGCATCATCTCGGCGGCCCAGCCTTTGGGCGCTGAGCCGGTTGTTCAGCCCCAGCGGGCGGCCCAAATCAACGATGCGGCCTTTCATGGGAGCGCCTCCACCGGCGCAGTGCAAGCCGCCAGCGCAGCCCTCAATTGAGCTTCATAGCCTTCGCGCCTTTCGATTTCCGCAATCGCTGCGGCAACAAAAGCATCCAGCGTCACGTCGGCGGCCAGCGCTTCGGTCGGCATTACCGGGCGCGGCGGCTCGCTCTCGCGGCACGGCACCGGTACTGGCACATTGACCTGCTGCACGCGCGACGCGGCGCACCCAGCCAGCAGGGCGGCCAGTGCAACTATCAAGGATTGCTTGACTGTTCGTTTCATCGCGCCCTGCCTTTCAGCCACCGGCCAATCCGCACGCGGGCGCTGGCACAGTCGTCACCCAGAACAGCGGGCGGCGCAGCCAAAACCTCGTCCGCCCGGCGCGCATGGTCGGCAGCGGCTTGCGCGGCTTGCCTGCGCGCGGCGGCGGCTTCGCGCACGCGGCTCT
>ERZ772772.2209-NODE-2209-length-11713-cov-8.616915_pt1 | contig 11713 bp, 9 predicted proteins | sample MGYA00511484_ERZ772772 | MGnify/ENA primary metagenome ERZ772772 (study PRJEB29015, sample SAMEA2737913) | human oral metagenome | biome: human oral; feature: human-associated habitat; material: dental | place: China | collected 2088 ... | reverse complement strand
GCAAGTCCCTGAAGAACATCGTCACCCCCGACGACATGTACGAGGCGTACGGCGCTGACGTGTTCCGCGTCTACGAGATGAGCATGGGGCCCCTGGACCTGTCCCGCCCGTGGGAGACGCGCGCCGTGGTCGGCTCGCAGCGCTTCTTGCAGCGCCTGTGGCGCAACGCCGTCGACGAGGGGACGGGCGCCGTCACAGTCACCGAGGATGCCGCCGACGTGGCCACCCGGCGCCTGGTGGCGCGCACGATCGCCGAGGTCACCACCGAGTACGAGAACCTGCGCGTCAACACCGCGATCTCGCGGCTCATCGTCCTCAACAACCACCTCACCTCCTTGGACGCCGTTCCCCGCGAGGCCATCGAGCCCCTGGTCCTCATGCTCAGCCCTGTGGCCCCGCACATCTGCGAGGAGCTGTGGAGCCGGTTGGGGCACGGCGAGTCGCTGGCGCGCGAGCCCTTCCCCGTCGTCTCCGACGAGTCGCTGCTGGTCGAGGAGGCCGTCACCGCGGTCGTCCAGGTCAACGGCAAGGTGAAGGCCCGCATCCAGGTGCCCCCGTCGATCAGCGAGGAGGACCTGCGGGCCGCCGCCCTGGCCGAGGCCCCCATCGTCAAGGCGCTGGGCGGCTCCGACCCCCTCAAGGTGATCGTCCGCGCCCCGAAGCTGGTCAACGTCGTCGCCCCGAAGAACTGAGGCCCCATGCCCGAAGGCGACGCGATCCGCCGACTGGCCGGCACCCTCGACGAGCTCTTCGTCGGGGGCACCGTCTCGGCCTCGTCCCCCCAGGGGCGCTTCGCCTCCTCCGCCGCCCGCCTGGACGGGTGGGTGGCGCAGAGGGTGCGCGTGCACGGCAAGCACATGTTCCTCGGCTTCGTCCCGCCCGTCCCCGGCCGGTCCTACGAGGCCGGGGTCGCCCTGCTGGAGGGCGCCGCGGCAGGCAGCGGGGAGCCGGTCCTGGGGGAGGGGGAGCCATGGCCCGACCAGTGGGTGCACATCCACCTGGGCCTGTACGGGTGGTGGCGCTTCAACGGCGACGAGACCGTCGTCGACGAGGGCCACGGCGTCGCCCACCGCATCCCCAACGTCCCCAAGGGGCAGTGGAACGGTCACTCGGAGACCCGGTGGGGCGACGGCTTCGGCGAGGCCAGGGCGGGGGAGTGGGAGCCCCCGGAGCCGGTCGGGGCCGTGCGCCTGCGCCTCTTCAACGACCACGCCGTGGCGGACCTGGTGGGGCCCAACCGCTGCGAGCTGATCAGCGATCAGGAGCGGGCCGCCGCCGAGGCGAGGCTCGGCCCGGATCCCCTCGACGCGGGGGCGCGCGCCGACGCGGAGGCCGCGGAGCGCTTCGCGCGGGTGGCGCACTCGAAGCGGCGAGCGATCGGCGAGATCGTCATGGACCAGTCGATCATCGCCGGGGTGGGCAACATCTACCGCGCGGACGCCCTGTTCCTGGCGGGCATCTCCCCCCACCGCAAGGGCGCCAACATCTCCCTCAAGCGGCTGCGCGGCCTGTGGGTCCTCATCTGCGACCTCATGAACCGGGGGCTGGCGGCGGGGCGCCTTGATACGATGGACCCCGATGAGGCCCCGGACCCTCCCATCGAGGGGGACGAGGAGGCGTCGCGCTGGTACGTCTACCACCGCACCGGACGCCCCTGCCTGCGGTGCGGTGCCCCCGTGCGCGAGGCCCTCATGCAGAACCGGCGCCTCTTCTGGTGCCCCGGCTGCCAGAAGTGAGCGAGCAGCCGCCGGAGGCGGCGCGGTCAGAGCAGCCCGACCGGCCCTCGGGCCTCAGTCGGCCTCGTTGAAGCCGAGCACGGAGTAGAGCTCCTTCGCCCCCGTGTGCCGCGAGTCGATGCGCAGCGACAGGGAGTCGAAGCCCCATTCGGCGCAGCGGCGGGCGGCCTCGGCGACCAGCGCGGTGGCGATCCCCCTGCGGCGGTACTCGGGCGCGACCATCAGGTCGACCACGAAGGGGCCGTCGGGCGGGTCGTCCCACGGGGACTCCCGGACGACCAGGATGGCGCCGACCAGGGTCCCCCCGTCCCACGCGCCCACGAAGGAGTCCTCCGTGGTGGCGCCGAAAGCGCCCTCGAAGGTGAGGCGCAGCTCCTCGGAAGACTCCATGATCGCCTCGGCGGTCAGGGGCTCCCCGTACGCCTCCAGTGAGAGGATCGCGAGCGTGGGAACGTCGTAGGGCGTGAGCGTGGCGATCTCGATGCCCTCCGGCCTCGGCGGCTCCGGCACGGCATCGAGCGGTGCGTGTAGGGTGTGAGCTTCCATATCCCAAGTGTAGGTGGCACCGCTCACGTTGTCAGGTTGTTCGCAGGGCGTTGTCCCAGGTGGCGCGGCGCAGGCGCGCGCCCGCTCAGATGTAGAGGGCGGGCTCGTCGAAGAAGTAGTTCGGATCGACGATGAGGTCGCGGTCCCTCGTGTCCCGCTCCGGCTTGGGCAGCAGGCGCGCGGGCACGCCGATGGCCACCGTGCCGCAGGGCACGTCCTTGACGACGACGGCGTTCGCCCCCACCTTCACGCCGTTGCCGATCGTGATGGGCCCCAGCACCTTCGCGCCCGCGCCGATCATCACATGGTCCCCGACCGTGGGGTGGCGCTTGCCCGGGGTCATGGCCACCCCGCCCAGGGTGACCCCGTGGAAGATCACGACGTCGTTGCCGACCTCGGCGGTCTGCCCGATGACGACGCCCGTCGCGTGGTCGATGAAGACGCGCCTGCCCAGGCGCGCCTCCGGGTGGATGTCCACCCCCGTGAACGCGCGGGCGACTGAGGACAGGACGCGCGCGGGCGTGCGGGCCCCCCGCCTCCACAGCGCGTGGGACACCCGGTGCGTCCACAGGGCGTGGACCCCCGGGTACGTGAGGGCGATCTCCAAGGCGCTGGTCGCGGCGGGATCCCGCCTGCGGGCGGTCATGAGGTCCTCCTCGAAGAGCAGGAGGGCCTTGGTGGGCACCGCGCGGGCGATGGCGCGGGCGACGCGGGCGGCGAAGGGCATGGTGGTCGCTTCCTCTACGTGGGTGGCGGGTCGGCCCCGGATGAGCATCCGGGGCCAACCCTATCGCCCCGCGGCCGGTCTTTCAGTCCTCGAGCCCCTCGAACAGCGCGGTCGAGAGGTAGCGCTCACCCGTGTCGGGCAGCAGTGTGACGATCCTCTTGCCCGCGAACTCCGGCCGGGCCGCGACGGCGGCGGTCCCCGCCAGGGCCGCTCCCGAGGAGATGCCGACCAGCAGGCCCTCCTCGGCGGCTGCGCGGCGCGCGAACTCCAGCGCCTTGGCGGACTCGACGGAGACGACCTCGTCGACTGCGCCGGCGTCGTACGTGCCCGGCACGAAGTTCGGCATGAGGCCCTGGATGCCGTGGGGGGCGGGGGCCCCGCCGGTGAGCAGGGGGGACTCGGCGGGCTGGACGGCGATGACCCTCACGCCGGGGTTCTTGCCCTTGAGGTACTTGGCGACGCCCGAGATGGTGCCGCCCGTGCCCACGCCCGCGACGAACACGTCCACCTGCCCGCCGGTGGCCTCCCAGATCTCAGGGCCGGTCGTGGCCTCGTGGACCGCCGGGTTCGCGGGGTTGGTGAACTGCGAGGCGATGATCGAGCCGGGGCGCTCGTCGCGGATGCGCTCCGCCTCGGCGACGGCCGCCGACACGCCGCCCTTCGGGTCCGTGAGCACCAGCTCCGCCCCGAAGGCCCGCACGATGGCGCGGCGCTCCACGCTCATGGACGAGGGCATGACGATGACGACCTTGTAGCCGCGGGCCGCGCCCACCATCGACAGGGCGATGCCCGTGTTGCCGGAGGTCGCCTCGATGATCGTGCCCCCCGGTTCGAGCGCCCCGGAGGACTCGGCGGCGTCGATGATCGACCGGGCGATCCGGTCCTTGACTGAGGAGGCGGGGTTGAACGCCTCGAGCTTGGCGACGACGTCGGCGCCTTCGCCCGCCACCCGGTGGATGCGCACCAGGGGGGTGCCGCCGATGAGCTCCGCGACGTTGTCAGCAATGTGGGCCATGGTTGTCCTTCGCTTGGAGGTGTGGAACGCTCCGATTCTGCGCTCAGCCGTCCGCCGCGTCCACTTCGACCCTGCGGGTATCCACGTGGCGGAACTTTGCAACACCCCTCGAGGCGCGGGCCAGGACCGCGTCGAAGGACTCCCTGAGTGCGGGGTCCACGCCGACTGCCAGGCGGACCCGGCCCGCCCACTGCGCGTCCACGACGGCCGCCCCCGCCCCGCGCAGCTCCGCTTCGATGCGGCCCGCGTCCGCCGGATCCAACTCGACCTCCAGGATGTCGCGGGGCACCAGGAGGACGCGCGGCAGGGCGGCGAGCGCCTCGGACACCGACGAGGAGTAGGCGCGGACCAGGCCGCCCGCTCCCAGCAGGACGCCGCCGAAGTACCGGGTCACCACGGCCGTCACGTTCCACGTGCCCGAGGCGCGGATGGCCTCCAGCATGGGCGTGCCCGCCGTCCCCGCCGGCTCGCCGTCGTCGGAGGAGTGCTGCAGGGGCGCGGCGCCCTCGGGGGAGATCAGGTAGGCGCTGCAATTGTGGCGCGCCTGCGGGTGCTGCGCCTTGACGGCGCCGATGACCCCCCGGGCGCTGCGCGCGGTGTCCGTGCGCGCCAGCGTCGTGATGAAGCGCGAGCGCTTGACCTCGATCTCGCTGGTGGCCAGCGTGCGGGCGGGGACGGTGGCGATGGGGGAGGGCATGGGCCCAGTGTAGGGGCTGGCGGGGAGGCTGTAACCAGGATCGCAGCCAGGGCCGCGCCCGCGGACGGAGTCCCTACGTTTCGTCCGGGAGTTCCAGGGGCGGCAGGGCCCGCACCAGCTCACGTGTCCTCATTGAGACCGTCACCAAGGATTTGACGAGATCCACGATGTAGCGGGGGTTGTCCACTTGGCGGCAGTAGTCGTTCGGGTCATTCCCGATCCTGGACTTCTTGTCGACCGTCAACCGGTAGCGGTCGATCACCCAGTCCAGTGGGCTGCGCCCCGAGACCTGGTACTCCTGGGCCTGCGGCGGGATCCCCGTCAGCCGCAGGTGGTCGTTGTAGTGGAAACTGGTGCGCGCGCCCTTGCGCGTCGTCCACGCGGGTTTCGTCACCTTGTACCTTTCCCAAGGGTCGTCGGGGGCGAGCGCGCTCCACTCCTCCGCAATCGTCGGATAGGGGGGAGCGTCCTCGTAGTTGACATGCAGCTCCGCCAAAGACCGGCCGGTGTTCGCGTACTCCCAGAAGCCGGAGACCCTCGGGACGCGCGGCAGCATCTTCTTGAGGTCCGCCTCGTAGTCTGCCCGGTACGTGGGGTGGTGCAGCAGGGCATACACGTAGAAGAAGATGTCCTCCTTTGTGATCTCCTCGTCCCCGTAATGATCGCGGTAGTCCCCCAGCGTCGCATCCGTGATGTTGTCGCGCCTCTGGTAGCCGTTCAGGAGCAATGGGATCTGCTCCACGATGGGCCGGTTGAAGTCGAGCCTCCCGGCTGCCCCCGTTCTTACGGCGCTGTCCGCCGCTGCTTTCATTGCCGAGGCCGGAGTGGCCTGCGAGAACAGGTCCCCCTGCCCGTCAGGGTCGGCAGCGGGGGAAAGGCGCTCCCACGTGAAAAGAGAGAATACCTGTGCAGTCGCTATGAAACTGAGATCAGGGAGAGCGCTGGTCGCGAGCGTAGTGAAGTCCTTGCGGTAGTCCGTTGAAACAGTGATTGCGAGGTTCGGGTGCGCTGGGGTGGGGAAGAGCTTGGGCAGCTGGTACGTGCGCTCGTTCACGCCAGGAGCAAAGTAGGCTGATTGGCGGCAGAACGGGCGGTAAAGGCTTCCCTGAATACGCTCACGTTCAAAAGAAAGGTGGCGGCCGTGCTTGAGTTCGTCATCAAGGACTCCGCCCCACTTAATTGCAGCTGGGTCGTTAGTTCGGTTTTCCTTCGTGTGTCCAGCAGCAACTTCTGAATTGTAGGTGTCGATCATGCGCCGCATATTCGCGGCTACTGCGTCTGGATTGAAGTTGTAGCACCATGCGTCGCGGTTGGTTTTCAGACCCCCTGAGAACTGGCGGAAGAGCGCCGGGGTGTCGTCCTGTCCCTTTCGCTCCTTGTCGCCGATCTGCTGGAATGCGGAGAAACGGTCGTCGCGGGTGCTCAGCCAGTCGCCGTGGGCATTCGGCGTTATGCGGCGGAACATGCCAGCTTCGACCATGGGAGCGAGCGAGGTGTTGTCTTTGAGGGCGTTGAGTTTGTCCTGGCGGGCCGCGTAATCAGCCACGTCCGCATACCAGATGTCCGCTGTGCCGACGTGGGAGGGGTCCTTCACCAGGACTGTGATCGCGACACCAGTGCGAGAGCCCGACCCGAAGATCTTGCCGCCCTCTCGCCGTGAGCGCTCGCCCTGCGTGCGCTGATTGCCCTTGAGGTCGTAGATGAAGATTTGGCTGAACTCCTCCGTCAGTGACAGCCGCACGCCGTCTGCGCTGTTGCCGTCCACGAAGGAGTTGTTCGACACGAAGGCGATAACGCCCCTCTCCCCGATGCGGTCCGAGGCCCACCGCAGGGCACGGAAATACGAGTCGTACAAGCTGTTCTTATTTGTCCCCGACGACTGCTCCGCGTAGGTTCTGGCGATGCGCTGGTCCAGGCTCGGGTAGTGGACGTTCTGGTTGTTGTCGTTGGCGTTGTTCTGACCGGACGAGTACGGGGGATTCATGACGACGACTGTGATATCCGCGTCCTTTTGGCGCAGGGCCCGCAAGCGGTTCTCGGCGAGCCCTTCGAGCTCGCCCTCCAGGTTCCCGTCCCCTTCGTGCAGCTGGAACGTGTCAGTCAATGCTATGCCAGGGAACTCCTGATAGTCCCCGCCGTGTCCAGACTCGGTGCGCAGTTGCTGGTAAACCTGCTCGATGTTGATCGCAGCGATGTAGTAGCTGAGCAGCACGATCTCGTTGGCGAAGACTTCGTGCGAGTATTTGTGCTCCAGAGCGTCAGGGGGGATGACCCCCAGCTGCAGCAGCCGAGTGACGAATGTCCCCGTGCCCGCGAAGGGCTCGATAATGGAAACGCCCGGATCGGCCAGGGACTGGTCGAAGGCAGTGCGCAGTGCGTCGTCAGCGCTGCGGATGATGAAATCCACCACTTCCACGGGGGTGAATACGATGCCCAGGCGCTCGGCCATCTTCGGGAACGCTTTGGAGAAGAAGTGTTCGTAGAGCTCGTGGATCACGTGTTGTTTCCCCGCCAGGGTTCGGACCTGGCGGATTCTCTTCGTCTGGCCCTCGTAGAACGCGTCCAGGGCCTCGCGCTCCGCGTCGAACACCGAGTGGGCGGCGAGGGCGTCAGCCATCTGCTGCATTGCCCGTGACACAGGGTTGTGGGCGGTGAACGATTGGTCTGGGAACATGGCGTCGAGCAGTGGCTTCGTGAGCAGGTGCTGGGCCAGGAACTCCACCGCCTGTGCGGGGGTGATCGATGGATTCAAAGTGGAGCGCAGGGCGTCAACGAACTCGGCGAACTGGTCCTCGTGCGCGTCCTCAATCAGCTGGTCGATGAGCGCCATGTAACGGCTGGCGACATCGGCGATGTCCTTGCTCCAGTCGCCCCAGTACATCGCGTCGCCCACCTTCTTCACCAGGCGGCCGAACACGGCGTCCTTCCACTGGCTGGGCACCAACGTGAAGGCCCCCTGAGTGGCGACGACCAGCGCATCCGATCCGCCATTCGCGCCCGTCCCTGTCCCACCCGCGGGGGTGGATCCGCTTGCTGACATGGAGCCGTTGGCATCGTCCAGATCTTCGCCAATCTGATCGGTGACCTGGTCGGCGTCGCTGGGGCCCCCATCCCCGCCCAGCGGATCGGGCGCCTTCTTCCTGGGCTTGTCGAAGGAAACCATCTCAACCAGGATGTTCTCCGGGGCCTCCCCATCCAATTTGATGGCGTTCACCTGCGCCTCGAAACGCTCGTCGTGCGCGCGGATCGCCTGCAGCACCTGCCACACCACCTGGTAGCGCTTGTTGTCCTTCAATGCATCCTCAGGGCGTATCCCCGCTGGGATCGCCACCGGCAAAATGATGTACCCGAACTCCTTGCCCGCCGCGCGGCGCATCACACGCCCCACCGCCTGGATGACATCCACCTGGGACTTGCGGGGCGACAGGAACAGGACGGCGTCCAGGGTCGGTACGTCCACGCCCTCGCTCAGACAGCGCGCGTTTGTGAGAATGCGGCACACAGGGGCCGCGCTCGTGCCCGCCCCTTCTTTCAGCCACTCCATCGCCTCCTCGCGCACCAGGGCGTTCATGGTGCCGTCCACGTGGCGGCACTGGACGCGCAGATTGTCGGAGTCGTCCTCGTTCGACAAGTCGGCCAGTTGCGTGGCCACCAGATCCTCAAACTCGCCGCTCACCGTGCCCTCCGGGCCGCCGATACGCTTGGAGGCCTTGATGTCCCTGCAGAACGCAACTGCGCGGCGCATGGGAGAGGAGTCCTGCCCGTAACTGAACTCCTCGTCCGCGAAGGGCCCCTGGCGTTTGGCCAGTGCGTTCCAGCATCCGGCCAGCTTCGCTGTCGTCTCCAGGTCCAACTCCCCGCCTGACTCGGCCATGCGCTGGTACTTCTCCGACACCTCGTCTTCGGGCACGCCCAGAACCACGACCTTGTAGTCGGTGAGCAGTCCCTGGGCAACGGCGTCCCCGAAACCGAGACGGTGAAACACCGGGCCGTACACGGACGAGTCGTCCATGGAGGTCAGGACGACGTCGCGCTGCCGTGCCCGCTCCTTCGTGTCGGGGGTGAACAAGCGGGGCGTCGCCGTCATGTACAGCGTGCGCGCCCTGCGGATGAAACGATCGTCGTGGATCTTCGTGAAGTGCGACTCGTCCTGGTCCACCAGGGCTACTCCCGTCGTGCGGTGGGCCTCGTCGCAGATCACCATGTCGAAGTCGCGCCAGGTCTCTCCGCCGGCGACTTGGGCATCGTGGATCGTTTGGATCGACTGGTACGTCGTGAACACCACTTGCAAGCCGTCACTCCCGCAGTGGCGGGCCAGGGAGACCGCCAGTTTCTTCGCGTCCGTCGTCGCAGGGATCTTCAAATCGACCACCGAGATGTCGCCCAGGTCCTGCTTGGCCCGGCTGCGCGCGGCCCTCGAGCGCGACACCTTCGGGTCCGAGCACACGGACCACGCGTGGAAGGGGAGTTCGCACTCCGTGCTCCACTCCCGCAGCGTCTGGCTCATGAGGGCCAGGGACGGCACCGCGAAGAGGATCCGCGCGCTGCCGCCATTGTCCTCGGCACACCGCTGGGCGATCCGCAACGCCGTGAAGGTCTTCCCAGTCCCGCACGCCATCACCAGAGTGCCGCGGTCGCTCTCCTTGAAACCTTGGAACACGTCCTGGATCGCGCGCACCTGGTGGTCGCGCGGGGACTTACGGGAGCGCGTCAGTGGGCCCTGGTCATCGTCGGCGGAGTACGTCGCCCAGTCGATATCCGAGTTCCGCAGGTCCGGTAGTCCGACGCGAGTGACGGGGATCTGCTGGTCCTCGATCGCGGCCGCGGCGTTCTTCCCCCACTCCGCGTTCGTCGTGTCCACCACGATGCGCCGTGTGAACGGGTGCTTGCCCGACGCCGCCAGGAAGGAGTCGATGTCGCCCTTCTGGATCCGGTGGCCCTGCGCGTAGAACTTGCACTGGATGGCGACCGCGTCCGGGGCGGGGGCCGTCGGCCCGTTCCCGTCGTCGCGTGGGATGGCCACCAGATCAATGCCCGTGTCCATGCCGGTCGATCCCGGCCATTCGGCCCACAGGTACACGGCGCTGAACTGGTCGCGCCATTGCGAGTCGTGCAGGAAGTACTGCTTGACGAGGGCCTCGAAGGCGTTGCCCTTCAGGCGCTGGTTCCCCTGGGCGTCGGCCTCGAAGCCCTTGAGAAGGGCATCGAGGGCCTCCGCGCTGTGCCGCTGCTCGCGAACGCTGTCACGCGCGAGCAACCGGTCCCGTCCAGCGGTCCGGGGGCCGGAATCGGCTGCGCCCCCAGTCAGGTCATCAAGGCTGCGGGGGGGGGTGCGTCGAGAGCGTCAGTCATAGCTCAGTACCATAGCGCCTCGCTGGCTCAACGAAGACCACCCGGTGACGTGCTCCCCGCTATGAGCAGGATCGCAGCCAGGGCCGCGCCCGCGGCTTCGCGATCTTTGGGGTTCATGATAGCCTTGCGGGGTTGTCGCCGTGCGCCCGCGTGGCGCAGCGGCATGGAATAGTCGTCGAGAATGAAGAGGAGCGGTAAGACATGGCAGTTCCCAAGCGCAAGATGTCCCGCGCAAACACCCGTACCCGCCGGTCCGCGTGGAAGGCCGATCTTACCGAGCTGAACACCATCAGGGTCTCCGGCCGTGAGGTCCGCGTCCCCCGCCGTCTGGCGAAGGCCTACAAGAGCGGCCTCCTGCACATCGAGGACTGAGGTCCGCGCCCAGGGCCCCGGCACGCGCGCCGTGCCGGGGCCCTCGCGCACCCGGATCCGGATGCGCCCGGGCACGGACAGCGGGGGCTGGCGGCCTCGCGGCGGGGGAGACGGGGGCGGCCACCTCAAGGGCCTGGGCAATTAGAAGGCGCTGCTCAGCCCGTGGATCCTGCCCCACCGGTTCCTCCCCCGCAGCGGGTCGAAGCGCTCCTCCCAGGCCGCGATGATGCCCACGTCCAGCCGAAGATCCGGCCATAGCGCCTCGAGAAGGCCCTTGTTGAGCAGGTCCCGTTGTTCGTCGGCGCTGCCCTCGGTGATGACGCTCTGGTAGACCACCATCGCGCCGCCGATCTCGTCAAGGTCGTATACGCCGTCCCCAGGCGCCCAGCACAGGTGGTTGGGGAGTACCACTCTCCCCGAAGAGGGGCCGACGAGGTCGTCAAGAGCGGTCGGCACGTCGAACGGCTTCACGTCCCGGTACAGCACGCGGTTCCCAGCGCTCATCGTTCCCTCCCTTCCTGGGGCTCTCGCTTCCCGATTCTACCGCCCTCCTTATCCGGCTCACCGGAAGACGCCCGGGCACCGCCGCCCGGAGCCGCGCGCCTACGCGCCCTCGTCGGGGGCGGTCTCGATCGTGGTGCTCCCGAAAGTGAGGGTTCCGCCCATCCGTGTGCAGACGATGGGGTCGGCCGACGCGATGAACGTCCCCAGGCCGTTCAAGTCCGCGACCGGCCGCCGGAAGTAGCGGTGGACCAACTCGATCGGGACGAGCCCGATCATCCCGGAATCAACGCCGAAAAGGTGCTCCCCGTCGGAGGAGAGGTAGCCGCCGTCGCCGTAGGCGGTTTGGAAGCCGAGCATGGGGACCCCGTCGACGTCAGCCACCATCGCGCCGTTCGCCGCGGGCGTTCCAGCCTCCTCGGCCTCGGCCAGCCACTCGTCCCACACCCCATCCTCGTCGATCGCGTAGCACGGGTCCCCGAGGAAGTACATGCCCGCGGGCATCGTCACCTCCGCCCCGTAGCGGATCGGCAGGGCCGCGGCTTTGATCTCGGGAGTCATGGGGTGTCCTATCCTCGTTCCGATTCGGTTGCGACCAGTGAACCACAGCCCGTGCGCGTCTCCGGTCGAGGGCCTCCACGAGCCTGTCGGCGCGCCCCGCGCGGGTGGCGGCGCCCGGTTGGTCCTCCTGTCCCCCCAGGGTGCCCGGGCCGCGCCACGCCTCTGTAGCCCAATGGATAGAGCAAGGGCCTTCTAATCCCGAGGTT
>ERZ772772.2203-NODE-2203-length-11729-cov-4.073925_pt1 | contig 11729 bp, 11 predicted proteins | sample MGYA00511484_ERZ772772 | MGnify/ENA primary metagenome ERZ772772 (study PRJEB29015, sample SAMEA2737913) | human oral metagenome | biome: human oral; feature: human-associated habitat; material: dental | place: China | collected 2088 ... | reverse complement strand
GAAGAACTCATGCAAAAGACGTGGCGCGGACGTTACGGCGACTCGGTGCAGGACGCGGAGGGCTTTTTGCCGTATTTTAAACTGCACTTTTACAAAACCGATCAATACATCTACAACTACCCCTACACCGTCGGCTACCTGCTCTCGCAGTTTTTGCTGGGCGAGTTTAGGCGCGCGGGCGATAAATTTATCGGCGCGTACAAGGCGTTTTTGCGCGAGTGCGGCGTGATGAGCGTCGAAGATTTGCTGCAAAAGCACTTCGGTAAAGACGCGCGAACGCTGGAGTTTTGGCTCGAGTGCGTCGATAATGCGCTCGTTTACGCAGATGAGTTTAAACGACTCGAAAAGCAGATGGAATTTGATAAGGCGGCAAAATCGGACGGGTAAATTTGAACCCAAATTTGATTTATTTTCTGCTAAATTTAAGAGCAAAAACGTTGAGCATTTTTGCTCTTACCGCCTATTCGTCAAATTTGATCGCCGTTTCTTGATCCTAAAAGATAATTTTAGCAGTCAAATTTAAAACTCCCTCGCAGAATTTGTCATGCGTTACAAATTTGCACTTAACTGATAACAACTATCATAACTAAGCTATTTTTTAGCTAATCTATTTTATAATAATCACAATCAAATAAACAGGAGTCCAAAATGTCAGTTTTAGTTATCGGAGCCGACGAGATAACGCCCATAAAAGCAGTCCTAAAAGACCTCGGCGCGGAAGCGATCGAGCACTGGGACGCGCGCAACGAAAACCGCGTAAATCGCAAACCGATCCCGCAAGATACCGAGTGCGTCGTGATGTTAACCAGTTTTTTAAACCACAACACGATGAAAACGATAAAAAACCAAGCCAAAAAGCGCAATATCCCAATCGTTTGCGCCAAAAGAAGCGTCAGCTGCGTGTTTAGCGAGTATTGCAAAGTCTTTGGGCTAGATAAGGAATTTGGATGCTGCAAGGTAAAAGACTAATAGATGAAATTCGGCTTTTTATCAGGTATTGGAGAAATAACTCCAAGTATTTTTTCAGGGCTTGACGCGGTAAATAAAGCCCGAATTTTTATAAATTTATACAACTGTTGCGTAGGTCGCGAGCTAAAAATCCCTCTAGTTTATGCGTATTCGGGCTTAAATTTGGAGGAAATTTTTCTAAAACGCATCGATGATCTGTGCGCTTTTAAAAATCCTAGCCGAAGTAAAATTTCAAGCTTTTGTATCGCCTCAAACGCCGTCATCTGCGCCTACAAATCAGGTAAATTTGACGCCGTCCCGCCGCTAGCCGTCTCTCCCAAGCACCCGGCCGCAAAGCTAATCCTCATGCTAAAATCCCAAAACGGAATATGTTTTGACGCGGACATAATGTTTTCTCAGTTTGTTTATGATAAAATACGCGCCAAACATTTTGATAAAAACGTTTATTTTCAAGACGGGATTATCTTTGCGGAGCAGGGCGGGCGCAAGCTTTTTGGCGTTATGCCGTGCTTTAAGGAGATAACAAAAGAGCGGTTTCATCTGGCTAACTGCGAGATCGCTAGGGGCTTTGAGGCGCTTAGCGGCGGAGAGTTTGACAGGATGTTTATCGTAGCTCCGAGAAATGCGAATTTCTCGCGCTACATCGAGGTTAAACGGGAGTGCGGATGCGGCGGATCGCTGCGACTGGTGCCCTACACGATAAGTCATCATATTTTTTAAAGGAAATTTAAATGATAGGTATCATTTTTGGAAGCAGTATGGGAAATACTGAGGAGGCGGCGAGCTTTTTAGCCGAGAATTTGGGGCTAGAAAACGAGCTTTTAAACGTAGCAAACTGCGACGCGGCTAAGCTAAACGGCTTTGATAAGCTGATTTTGGGCGTTTCTACCTGGGGTACGGGCGACTTGCAAGACGACTGGGACGCGTTTGATTTTGGCGGACTAAAGCTTAGCGGCAAGACGGTTGCGATATTTGGCACGGGCGATGCGGAGAGCTATGCGGATAGCTTTTGCGGCGCGATGGGCAAGCTTTACGATGAGGTCGTAAAAGCGGGCGCAAACGTCGTGGGCGCAGTGTCTGTGGACGGATATAAATTTGACGAGTCAGAAGCCGTAAGAGACGGTAAATTCGTCGGTCTGCCGCTTGATGCCGATAACGAAAGCGAAAAAACCGAGCCTAGAATCAGCGCCTGGATAGAGCAGATCAAACCTCATTTTGCTTAAAATTTAATACTTCTAGTCGGGCTTTTTGCCCGATTTTTCAATCCTAACAAAAACCATTCTAGCTACTAAAATCCAATCTTTTAAATTTCAGTTTTCTTTAAAATCTTAAAGGTAGAATTAAATTTATTTTTTAAATTTAGGAGAAAATATGGCGTATCAAGAGGAGTATTGGCAAAACTTTTACGAAAAGGCATGGGCGACAAGGGCTAAATTTATGGATGAGTGCCTAAAAAACGGACTTAATAGCTATCAAGCCGTAAAAATGCTAGAGAAAAAAGAGCGTTTAAATGTGCTAAGTATAGATAATGCCACTAGTAAAGTTGAGTGGAAGAAATTGCAACTTCCCGATACAAACGTTTTAAGGTTTGCCCGAATTCCTATCGTCCGACTCACCACTAGACAAGGGGCTGAGCTAATCGTACCTTTTCACTCGTCGTTTAACTTTTACGATATGCTGATCGATATCATCGACGAGACGGGGCCTTACGATAGTATTGTAGAGCTTGGTTGCGGATACGGTCGAAATTTGATTGAAATTTTTTATAGAGGCGGGCCGACGAACGTGCGGTATTTTGGTGGAGAATTTACGCAAAGCGGCGCGGAAATCGCTAGCAAACTAGCAGCTGCGACGCCTAAAATGAATGCTAAGTTTTTCCATTTTAATCACCTAGAGCCTAGTCTTGAAGGGTTAGATTTGGGTAAAAAGGCCTTTGTTTTCACCTGCCACTCTATCGAGCAGGTTAAGGAGATCCCGCCGCATTGGTTTGACGTAGTGGCAAACGCTGCGGATTTCGTGCGCTGCGCTCATCTAGAGCCGTTTGGATTCCAGATAGAAGGAGCAAACGACGCCGTTAGCGAAAGACAAAGAGGGTTTTTTAAAACTCAAGGTTGGAACGTAAATTTTGCCGAGACTTTCTTTAATGCTGCAAGACGAAACGTTATCGCTATAGACGATGCCATCGCCGATATCGGACTTTCTCAAGATCCGATGAATCCAGGCTCGCTAGCATTTTGGCATACAAATAAGTAGATGATCGGTTAAAAATTAATCAAAGCTACCGCTCTTATGGTTGTGTTTCTTTGGCCATCGGCTTAGTAAATTTACGTAAATGCAAATTTAAATCAAGCCGTGGCTAATAAAAATTTAGCTAAAATCACGCCGAATTTATGTTAAAAATAAGGAGAAAATATGCCTCTACTAGATAGTTTTTGCGTCGATCACGTGAGGATGAACGCGCCCGGCGTGCGTCTGGCAAAGACGATGAAAACGCCAAAGGGCGACGATATAAGCGTGTTTGATTTGCGTTTTTGCAAGCCAAACGAGGAAATTTTGCCAGAAAAAGGCATCCACACGCTAGAGCACCTATTTGCGGGCTTTATGCGAGATCATTTAAACGGCAAGGGGGTTGAAATCATCGATATCTCGCCGATGGGCTGCAGGACGGGCTTTTATATGAGCGTGATCGGCGTGCCGAGCGAGGAGGCGGTCAAGGCCGCGTGGACGGCGTCGATGAAGGATATCCTGGGCGTAAAAAATCAAGAAGACATCCCCGAGCTAAACAAATATCAGTGCGGCACGTATAAAATGCATTCGCTTGACGAAGCGCACGCGATCGCAAGCAAAATTTTAGAGCGCGGACTAGTCACGATAGATAACGAAGAGATCGCGCTAGACGTCGCTGCGATGGGGCTTAAAAAGCACTGATCGCTCGTTAAATTTAGCCGCCGTTCGTGCGGCTTTTACTCTCGCGGCAAATTTGAGCAAATTTCAAATTTGGCTAGGTTTGCCGCTCTCATTCTTCAAATTTTACTATTTTAATATATAAAATCCGCTTCGTAATAAAATATAACGATGTAATTTTAAGCCGTAAATTTATAAAATTACATTAATAATTTTTCTTAAGGAAGTGCGATGAAAAGTTTTAAATTCGTTTTGATCGCGGCCTGTGCGGCGGCGATAGGCTTAAACGCCGAGGTTTTAACAAAGACGACCGATATATCGCTAGGCGGTAAAAAGGTCGGCAAGATCGAGGTTTTAACGCCGGTCGAGGTTGTCTCCAAAGACGGCGCAAAGGCTAAAATCAAGGTAAAAGGCGCCGTTTCGGCAAACTACCTGGCTCAGATACAGCGAAGCGTCAAAAATGCCGAAATCTTCACGGTTTTTGATGCCCAAAGCGAGGCGAATTTTAAGAAAATAAAAGAGGTCGAGGACGACTACGGCGAGCTTTGGTATGAGGTCGAGGGCACGTACGAAGTCGCCGCAGACGCGCTAGGTAGCGACGCAAACGCGCTATACAAACAGGCTCAGCAAAAGTACGAGGAGACCTGCTCGGCGTGCCACCGCTTGCACGAGCCAAACAGCTTTACGGCGGCTCAGTGGCCGGCAAATTTGCAGTCGATGATTGATACGAACTACGTATCGCTGGAGGAGACGGAGCTAAATTTGATAGTAAAATACCTGCAGCATAACGCAAAAGATGCAGAATAGGGCTCTGCGCGGATCAAATTCGCTCGTCGCTTGAAGTGTAAAATTTAGCGACATTCGTTCTTTAAATTTGATTTTTTAAACGGCAAATTTAACGCTACTAGCTTAAATTTGCCTGCATTTCGCTCGCTGCATAACCACGTTATTAAGAGATTGGCGAGCGTGACTAAACAAAATACGGTTTTAAAAAGCAAATAAGGGAAAAAGTTGCCTGATTGCGCAGGTGTCACAAGGTATGGGCGCGCTTTGGGCGAGTACAGGGAGTACGTATACTTCCGCTCACGGCAGGGGATTTACTCCTGCGATCAGTAAATAAGGGAGAAACCGATGAAAAGACGAGATTTCATCAAATTTTCGGCCTTGGCGGCTACGGCTGCGCAGGCTAGCAGGATAGAGGGCGTCAAACAGACGATTTTTGATAACAAAAAGGTATTCGGCGCAAACAGATTCGGTCCGTTTTGGGCAAATTTAAACTCATCGCAGATCGTTTCTGTTAGCGATTTTGAGGGCGATAAATTTCCAAATACGATGAACTATAGCTTGCCTGATTCCGTGCAGAACGAAAACCGCGTGCTCTATCCGATGGTGCGCAAAAGCTACCTAAAAGCAAAAGGCGCGGCAAAGAGCGAACTGCGCGGCAAAGACGAATTCGTGCGCGTTAGCTGGGACGTCGCGCTTGATCTAGCTGCCAAAGCTCTAAAAGAAAACTTCGACAAATACGGCGCCGAGGCGATTTATGGCGAGTGCTACTGGTGGGGCGGCAGCGGTAAGGTCAGCTGGGGTCGTACTGTCGCGCACAGGATGCTAAAAGTGCTAGGCGGCTACGTGGAAGAAAGCGGCGACTATTCGACCGGAGCGGGTCTAGTCATCATGCCTCACGTGCTAGGCGGTAGCGCGGTTTACGACGCGCCGACGAAGTGGAAAGCCATCGTCAAAAACGCTAAAAACGTAGTATTTTGGGGTACCGATCCTATCGTGACGAACCAAATCTCATCAGTCCCTCCGACTCACGACGGCTACGTAGGCATGCAGGAGCTCAAAAAAGCCGGTATCAAAACCTATAGCGTAAACGTCATGGTAAACGACACCGCGCGCTACTACGGCAGCGAAAACATCATCGTGCGCCCAAATACCGACACCGCGCTCATCATCGGCATGTGCCATTATCTGTTTACGAACAACCTCTACGACGAGGAATTTATCAAAAAATACACGGTCGGATTTAATAAATTTAAAGACTACTTCCTCGGCACGCAGGATAAGGTCGTAAAAGACATCGAGTGGGCAAGCAAAATTTGCGGCGTACCTGCGGGCACGATAGCGCAGTTTGCGACGCGCCTAGCTAAAGAGCCTACGACCGTTCTGATCGGCCGCGCGTTACAAAGAGCCGACCACGGCGAGCAGCCTTTCTGGGCGCTAGTGGTGCTAAACGCGATGCTAGGACACGTGGGTAAAGAGGGGCTTGGATTTGAGTTTAGCCTAGGATACGGCTCTGCGGGCGCTACGGACAAGATCGCTCCGGTGCTAAAAGGCCTAAGCACGCGCATCGACGAGAAATACGAAAACGTAGACGGCGCGCCGTGGAAAACGACTAAAAACATCACTATCCCGTCCTCTCGCAGCATCGAGGCGCTAGAGCATCCGGGCAAAGAGATCGACTACGACGGCACTAAGATCAAGCTGCCGCACATGAGGGTCGCATACATGGCCTCAGGCTCGATGTTTACGCGCCATCAGGACGTAAATAACATCGTAAAACAGTGGCGTAAATTTGACACCGTTATCACCGCCGAGCCATACTGGACTAGCACCGCAAAATTTAGCGACATTGTGCTGCCGGTAGCTATCGAGGTCGAGAGAAACGACATCAACCAAACGGGCTCAACAGGCGAATACATCGTGGCATATAAACCTGCGATAGAGCCGATGGGCGAGAGCAAGAGCGACTTTTGGATCTGCGAGCAAATTTGCAAACGCTGGGGCAGAGGCGAGGTATTTAGCGAGGGCAAGGACGAGCTAGGCTGGATGAAGGAATTTTACGCTGACGCTAGCGAGCAGGCTAAGGGGCTAAGTTTAACCATGCCTAGCTTTGAGGAATTTTACGAAAAAGGCTACGTGAGGTTTGAAAAAGACAACACGGAAACCGAGCTTTATACGCGCCTAGCGGCCTTCCGCGAAAATCCTGCCAAAAACCGCCTAGGCACTCCGTCTGGCAAGATAGAGATCTACTCGCCGACGATAGCGAAGATGAACTACGCCGACTGCCCGCCGATGCCTACGTGGATCGAGCCAAAAGAGTGGCTAGGCAATGCGACGAAAAAATACCCGCTACACGTCGTTAGCCCGCACTCTCGCTACCGCCTGCACAGCCAGCTAAACAACTCTATCATCAGAAATTTCGCCGAAGTTAGCGGTAGAGAGCCTGTGCTAATGAATCCAAAAGACGCCAAAGAGCGCGGCCTAGCTACGGGCGACGTCGCTCGCGTATTTAACGAACGCGGCGAGATACTAGCTGGTGTACTAGTCACCGACATCGTGCCTGAGCACGTCGTAGCTATCTGCGAGGGCGCGTGGTACGACCCTGAAAAATGGGGCGAAAAGAGCCTCTGCCAGCACGGCTGCGTAAACGTGCTAACCTTTGACAAAGGCACGTCCAAACTCGCGCAAAGCAACTCGGCTCACACCGTGCTAGCGCAGATTGAGAAATTTAAGGGGGAGATTAAACCTATAACAGCGTTTTCAAAACCTAAAATCCTACAATCTTTGTAGCGCGTTGTCTTTTGAGCGCTTTTTGCGGAGCTAGTAAAATTTCGGCTCGATGAACTATACGTTCTATCTACGCCGAAATTTTACGTCGCAACCACAAAAATCATCTCAAAACAAGCGTAGCGTTTTTGCAAAGCAAAATGTTTCTGTAAAATACTTCCGCTTGTCTTTTCGCGCTCAAATTTGCAATTTGTTGAATTTGGGCGTAAATTTTGCGCGAACTAAAAACTCTGCTAAAATTCGCTCAAATTTAACCCAAAGGCTGCGCCGTGCAAATCTCAAGTTTGATCCGAAATTTTATCCGCAAACGCATCGTTTCAGAGTCTGTTTTGCTACCTTTTTTCTATCCTGATGAGGGCGAGTTTGAGAGCTTTAAGGAGGGATATAGGCTCGCTAACCGCAAAACTGGCGAGGAGCTAGCAGACGACGCACCAGGACAGTGGCGCAAGAGCTGGCGGGTCATCGCGCGTAACGGCATGGACGATCCGTTTTTTGTAGATTTTGCCCTTGGTGACGCCTCGCCCGTGTATTTTGCCTATCACGGCGCCGGCTCGTGGGAGCCGATAAAGGTCGCGGACGACATCGTTAAATTTGAAGAAATTTTAACCACCCTCGCCGCACTTGCCGCACCTTGCTCGCTTGATGCGATCGCGCCGCTTACTGATTTAAACAACGAATTTTACCGCGAACTGGCGGACGATTACGTGCGGAAAGATGAAGCGCGCGAGGAGCCCGAATATAAATATTTCAGCGTTTTTACCCTGGACTTGGGCGCGGATAAGGTAAAAACGCTCGTGTTTTTAAAGAATTTTTTTGAAGATGGGAGCTTTACGGCGACTAAAGATAGGGCGCAAAATTTGCCGCTTTGCGTATTTAACGGCACGCAGGAGCTGGCGCTACCGCTACAAGACAAACTCGTCTCGCTCGGGGTAAAATTTTACGCGCAGGAGATCTCTTTTAGCGAATTTATCGCGCGAAGTAGTTAAGCGAGCAAATTTTAAAATTTTAACTCTTGCTATGGCTAAATTTAAAATTTAGCAGCAGGCGATCCTATAAATTTTGTTCTCATCCGCTTGCTATCGCAGTGCGTTAATAGCTTTGCGTACGCTGGAGCGAAAATTAAAGCATAAAATCAAAATGTAAAATTGAAGTTGATTTTAAGCGCCCTACTTCGTTTTTTACTTGCAGTAGGGCGAATTTGCTTAAAGTAGTGAACTAAAGCGAGGCGAAAATTATCCAAACCTTGGATCTATTATCTTGCTCAGTTAGAGCAGCTGTTGCGAGCGACGAGCTCTGCAAAATCTAGGGCTGCGTCGTAGTCGGGCTCAGAGGCTATGTCGCTTACGAGCTCTTTATAAACCACAACGCCTGCAGTATCTATGACGAAGATTGCTCTGGCGCTAAGACCTGCTAACGCGCCGCTGGCGATGAGAGTGCCGTAGTGGCGACAAAATTCTTTATCGCGGAAATCACTTGCAACGCGTAGATTTTTGATCCCCTCAGTCGTGCAAAACCTCCCCATCGCAAACGGTAAATCCATCGAAACGACGATTACTTCGGTGTTAGGAAGCGATGCGGCGCGCTCGTTGAACTTACGTGCCTCCGTCGCGCAGACGGGCGTATCTAGCGACGGCACAGCGACTATGATTTGCACGTGCTTGCCGCTAGCGATCTCGATTTCGCTTAGATCTTGAGCTACTAAGCGCACTTGCGGCGCGCGATCGCCTAGATTTATCTCTTGCCCGCTTAACTCTACGGGCTTTCCTTGAAATGTTACTTTTGACATTTTTGTCCTTTGTTTTGAATTTGTAGCGGCGAATATACAAAAATTCCTTAAATTTCAGGTAAAATTGCTTTAAAAATCAAGGAGAGCAGATGGGCGAAGATATTTGGGGCGGCAGCAGTAATCCTGCATCGCTAGCCAGTATAAGACGTAAAAGTGGCGAAGAGAAAAAGCCCTTGGATGAGAAACCACAGGAGCAATCTGAGAATTTAGATTTAGCGCAAGAAGCTCTTGCGGCGGATGATACTAGCGAGCAAAATTTCGCGGCTCAGAATTCTGTAGAGCAAAATTTAGCTTTTGCAGCTCAAGGCTCGGATGAAGAAAATTCTATTTTACGAGATTCTGCCGCGGCAGGCTCTAGCGAGCAAGATTCTAACGCCAAAGGCTTGAATTCTACCGAAGATGCTACGAACTCGCAGAATTTTGCAGAGCAGAATTCCACTTGGCAAAATTCAGCTTCCTCAAATTCCGACAGAATTAGCTCTACACAAAGCTCAGCAAGGCAGATCTCAGCGGCTAAGGCTTACGATCTAAATAAAGCCTACGCGTTTTATATGTTCCTTGGGCCTTTCGGCGCGCATAGATTTTATCTTGGGCATATAATCTCCGCGATTTTTCAGCTTTTAGGCGGGCTGCCATTTCTCATCTGGCTTTTTTTAGTAGTGGTTATTGTTATGTGGACGAGTATAGAAGGTAACGAGCTGTTGGCACTTGTAAACTCATCTCGTCCGGATTTGGGCGTGCAAGCATCAGACCTAAAAGATATAAAACAGGGCTTTTTTCATTCTATGGTTATTTTCTCGGTGCCCAATGTTTTGTTTTTAATTTGGCTTGTTAGCGACTTTTTTAGGTTGCCTGAAATGGTGCGAAAGCTAAATGTCTCCGTAGGCGCGGGAGCAATCCTGTATGTTTATACGGATGATGCTAAAGAGCAGAGCGAGAATCTATCTACTGCCAAAACTACCCTTTATATAGCGTTTGGGCTTGAGGCGTTAAATGCGGTAGGCAGATATATCAAGAATGTAGATAAAGTGGGTGCGTTGGAGGGCGTCGGACTTATATCGATGATATGCCTAGCTGTGGGGCTATATTTTTTAGCGCGCGCTATACGCAGCACCGATCTGCTATCAAACGCCGTGTTAGTCGGGGTTTCCTCGGCTATAAGCGCAGTAAGCACTATATTTGTAGGATTTGAATTGTTTAAACCATCGGTTTTTATGATAAGCATTTATTGCGTATGCACAGCGGTATATCTGATCTATCAGCTGCTAGTTAGTAAAGAGCTTTACGATTGCAGCGGAGAGAAAAACTATCTAAGAGCGTTTTATGTTATTGCAGCTACGGAGATAGTAACTCTAGTCTTGATAGCGCTTGACTCGCAGCTTTTCGCTTTAGTATTTGCCATAGGGTGGTTAGCTTCGGTAATTCTAAATGTTTCGGCGGTTTATGGCACTAGGGAGGTTACCGCTTCAAAAGGCGGCTACGGCCTAGCGAATCTGGCGTATCACGTAAGGCAGATGAACGGGCGGGAGTTTTAGGTATTTAAATTTAAGGGGCGATTAGTATAATCCTATATTATTTTAAAAAAGGAGTTTAAAATGACTTTTATGGAGTCTGTGCAAACTTGCGTAAAGCAAAAATACGCCGCATTTAGCGGGCGAGCATCGAGGTCGGAGTACTGGTGGTTTTTTCTATTTACCGTGCTTGGCGGGATCATTTTGAGCTTGATAGATGGCGTTTTGGGCACTACGATAGGACGCAATCAAATAATAGCCGGCAGGATAGTCCATCAAGAAATCGGCATTATAGATGCGCTTTTTCAACTAGCTATGCTCGTGCCAGCCATCGCCGTATCAGTCAGGCGACTACATGATACCGATAGAAGCGGCTGGTTTTTTCTGCTTATTTTAACGCCGATCGTGGGTGCTTTTTTCGGCGATATCGGGCTTTTGGTATCATTTGTGGGTTGGATAGTGCTGCTTGTATTTTTCGTGCAGCGCGGCGATAGTGGGTCCAATCGCTTCGGATACGATCCGCTATGATAAAGCTCTAAAGCTTTGCGGAATTTTAGAATTATAAAATTCCGTGCAGATAAAATTCTTTGTATTATCACTTAAAATTCTATGCATAAGCACTTTGTAGCGCTAAATTTTTCTTAGAATAAGCTTTTCAAATCCTCTTTAATTGATTGCCATTATCTGTAACTTAGAATTTTTATATTATAATGACGCTCAAAATTTTATTTCGGAAAGGATGAAAATGAAAGAGAGAATCGAGGCGCTGTTCGCGCAAAATCCTAAAATTTCGATCGCGCAGATCTGCAAGGAGCTCGGCGCGAAGGAGATCGACGTGCTGCTAAACCTGCCCGAGCGCTTCGGCAAGAGCGCCGGCGGCGATAAATTCTGCGAGGTCATTAGGGAGCTTGAGGGCTGGGGTGAGGTGCTTTTCGTAAAAAATACGCCGAGCTTCATCATCGAGTTTAAAACCAAGATCCCAAGCGGCA
>ERZ772772.2200-NODE-2200-length-11742-cov-4.259690_pt1 | contig 11742 bp, 21 predicted proteins | sample MGYA00511484_ERZ772772 | MGnify/ENA primary metagenome ERZ772772 (study PRJEB29015, sample SAMEA2737913) | human oral metagenome | biome: human oral; feature: human-associated habitat; material: dental | place: China | collected 2088 ... | reverse complement strand
TATTATACGCCTCTTACTATTGAATGTTCGAGTTTCCCCTCATATATACGAAAAGCTTACTTCCGTTTAGTAGGTGATAATAGCCTACTTGAAATTGGGATAAATCCAAATTCTTTTCGATTTCGGGAGTAAGATCGCCGTTTTTTACGAATTCGGCTTTCGCGTCCTTTGCCTTTGCGGCCGCTTTTTCTTTATCGCCGAGTTCGTGCAGCGAGTATGCGTAATGATACAACAGGTTTTGCCGCGCCTTACCCGATTCTGCATACGTCTTTAAGCACGCCTCGAAAAAATCCGGCAGCCATTTTTCCGTGCCGGCATTAAAATATTCCCGCATAATCATTTGCGGCGCGGCGGGATTTTCGGGTGCAAAGGCAAACAGTTTTTCGGAGGCTTTTAAAGTTTCTTTTTTATTTTTTGAGTCATAGCATATTGTTTTAATATATCATTTCCGAAGTTTTTCAATCTTACTTTTAGGTGTTATTCCTTCTCGTTTTTCTTTAGATATATTTTCTTCTATTTTTAGTTTATCTAATATACCCAAAAACTTATATTGTTTTCTTTCTTCAAATGCTTCTCTTATTTTCTTCCTATTTTCTCTATATTGTATAAAACTGATATATACTTCTGTATATTTTAAACTTTTAAGCTTATTTACTATAATATCTTGAATTGTTTCTATTTTTATTCTTTTCTGATTATCTTCTGTTTGTCTTTCTAATATATATTTATCATATATCTCTTTTAAAACTGCAATATATACCTTATTTGCATCTTTTTCTGTATATTTTTCATTTTCTACACTATCAAATGCTTTTTTTATTGCTATTGCTATTTTATCACCTTCAAATTCTACTTTTCTACCATTTCTTTTTACAACTGTTAATTGTTTTAAACTTTTTTCTATATTTACAAGTTCCATATTATTTCCTTATTATTCCTAAAATTTTATTATATAGGATCTTTTTATTTATTTCATTTTCTTCATTATAATCATATATAACCTCTTTAGTTTTTGTATCATTTTCTTTATTATTATTTTCTAATATTTCTAATATCTCTTTTTTCATAACTTCTTTATCAAAAGATATTATATATCCTCTTTTTTTATTTTTTATATCTATTTCTGCATCTGATACATCTGTTGTAATTATCTTCTTACCGCATTACCATTGCTTCTTGAAATACAACCGGATATCCTTCTGTTAAAGATGTTAAAAATATATAGTCTGATATTTTAAAATATGGATATGGATTTTTTTTCTTTCCTAATAATATAATCCTTTTTTCTAATTTATTTTCTTTTATATATTTTTGTATATTATCTGTTTCTTTACCATCTCCTAACATTATTAAATATGGCATTACATTTTTACTATTTCCTATTACTTCTTTAAACACTTCTATCATAGTATCTAAATTTTTTTCCTTTGAATGTCTTCCAACATTTAATAATATTTTTATATTATCATTATTTTTCTTTGCTTCTAATATATTTTTTATTAGTTCTTTTTTTTCATTATCTTCTATTACTATTTCTTCTTCTGCTTTTTTTAAAATTTCATCACCATCAATATAATTTTTTATAACATATGTTTTAATATTATTTCTTTCTATATATCTTTTATCTATTATATTATAGAAAGTTTCTTCATTTTTCTTTGATACAAATACTATTTTAGTTATATTATTTTTAACTATTTTTTCTATAAATTGTGTATATTTTTCTTTACTTCCGAAGTATATCTAAATATTCTCCGATGCATCCATATACTTCTATTATTACTTGTAATATTTGTTTGTACCATACCTGGTATTGAATATGTAGCATAACAAATACTTACATCATATTTTTTATTATATTTAAGTTTAAATATAGTTCTTCTAAATAGGTTTATTAATTTTCTTAAATATTTATTTTTATTTTCTGACACCTTATATTCTATAATCCTTATATTTTTAGGAACCATATCTAAAAATATTCCTTCTCTTTTTTCTAATGATAATGTAATTTCTAAATTACTATCTTTAGATAAGTTTTCTAATAATTTAATTAATGATGTTTCTATTCCGTCCGAAGTGCTAAAGAATATGCTGTAATTATTATCTTTTTTTTATCCATATTTTCCTCTTATACTATATATTTTTTTCTAGTATCTTTTATAATATCTTTTGTGTCTATAAATGTTTTAATATATTTTTTTCTTTCAATACCATAAATTATTATACTTTTTATAATATAATATCCGGAATATTACAAGTGCATATATAAGCATACTTTTTTTATCTAATCTTGCTTGTATAAGTGTATTACTAAATACTATATATACATATGTAAGTACATTTATTTCTAATCCTTTTACAAAATATTCTTCTTTTGATCTCCTATATGATAATTCATATACTGCTATACTTAATGTTCCTAATATAACTACAAATATATTTATTGTTATAAAATTTAGGATGTCTTTTAATATATATGTTATTGCAAAAAGTATACACATTATTACTGGAATTATTAATTCTTTTAAAATCTTAAATCCTATCTTCTTTTTCATATCAAATGGTATTTTTATTCTTTTTTCATATGCTTCTTTTGCATTTTCCAATGCTTTTTCATCTATATCTTCTTCTATATCTAAATCTAAAAGTTCTTCTTTTTCTATGATTTCTTCTTCAATATTATTTTTATCACTATTTTTTGCCATTATCTCCTCAATTCATAATTTAATATACTAAGTAATGCTACTCCTGCAGTTTCTGCTCTTAATATCCTATTTCCAAGTGTAACTATTTTTGTGTTTTTAAGTTTTTTAAATTCTTCTATTTCTAAATTATCTATTCCACCTTCTGCTCCTATTATTACCCCTATGTTATTATAGTTATTATCTACTATAGTCTTTACCATAGTTTTCATATCAATAGTTTCATTCAATATTTGTTCATATAATACAATTACTATATCTTCTTTTTCTAAACTATTCATCATTTCCCTATTATTTAATATAGCTAATTTAGGTATATCTAATCTTCTAGATTGTTTTGATGATGATTCTAATATTTTCTTAAATCTTTCTTCTTTCTTATCTTTTTCATTTTCCTTAAATTTAACAACATTTCTTTTAAGTGGTATAATGCAAATTTTATCTACTCCTAATTCTGTTGTCTTTTCTAAAAAATATTCAAATCTTTCACCTTTTATAGCTCCTTGATAAATAGTTATTTTAATATTATCTTCTTCTTTTCTTATTATATCTTTTACTTTTAAATTTCCATCCCCATCTTTTATTTCAGTAATATATAATGTCTTACTTTGTATATCTACAACTTCTAATACTTCTCCTATTTTTGCTCTTAAAACATTATATATGTGATGAAAATTAGCCGTTTTTTTTTCTATTAATATATCTCCATTTTCTAAGATATTAACATTCTCAAATATTCTCATTTTCTATTTTCCCAATCTTTATTATAGTTTCTCAAATCTTGAAAAGAATTGATCTCTTTATTAATATCACTCATTCTGTCTATCTCCTCTTTTGTATACATTGTTTCTTTATCTATTAATATTCTACGAATAAGATTATAGAAAACTTGTGCATCTTTTTTTCTTAATGTTACTGTTATTGTTTCTTTTATACTGTCTAGTATAAGTGTAGACATAAAAATTCTATCTACTTTAGTTATATCATTAAAATAACTAAGTTGTACTGTTAATGTTGATTTAATCGGAAATATTACACCATCAGATTTTGCTACAATAATCCCCTTATTTGTTATTGCAACTCCACATAGTTCTCCAAAAAAACATGGAATTGAATGGAAAAAGCTTCCTTGTTCACCAATAGATCCTATAAACACTATTTGTACCTCTTCATTATAATCTAAATTTATTTCTATTTGTCTAAAATATTTCATATACATTGAATCTGTTATTTTAAATCTCTTAACAGCCCTATTTTCCTTATACCATTCTAACATCTCTTTTGCTAATTTCATACTTATTATTCCTCTACTTCTTTAATCTTTCTAATTATATTTCCAATTATACTATATCTATTTCATATTCTCTATATTTAATAAATGAAAAATACAAGCAATTAAAAGAACTTTTTCATTCTTCTAAATACTTGTATCTTTTTACATATCTTTTGTTGCCTCTTCTAATCTTAAAAGTTCTTCCCATCTTTTATCAACTTCTTTTTGAAATTCTTCTATCATCCATTCATTTCCTTCTTTAAACATATGTTTAAATCTCTTTTGTGGTCTTAAAAACTCTTCTATAGGCTTTTTCTTTACCGGCTTATAATTTATAACATACTTTCCGTTTATAACCTCATAAAGTGGCCAATAACATGTATCTACTGCAAGCTTATTTATATCCATTAATAATTCTTCTGAATATCCCCATCCTCTTGGACATGGTGCAAATATATTTAAAAATGTTGCTCCTTCTGTATATATCGCTTTTTCTGATTTTGTATATAAGTCTTTAAAAGTTCCAACTGCCGCTGTTTGTGCTACATATGGAAGATTATGTGCTACCATTATTTTTGTTAAATCTTTTCTTTTTTCTAATTTACCATTTTCTTCTTTACCAACTGGTGTTGTTGTTGTATTTGCAAATACTGGTGTTGCTGAACTTCTTTGCATACCTGTATTCATATATCCACCATTATCATAGCAAATATATGTCATATCATGTCCTCTTTCCATTGTTGAAGACAAACTTTGAAGCCCTATATCATATGTTCCACCATCTCCTCCGAAAAGTTATAAACTTGGTAGTTTGGTTTTCTTTAATTTCACCTTTTTTTCTTTTAATACTATATGCAGATTCTACCCCTGAAAGTGTTGCTGCAGAAGATGCAAATGCTGTATGTATATATGAATCTGTCCATGATGTATATGGATATATTGTACTTGATACTTCTAAACATCCAGTTGCTGTTGATATTACAACATGGTCTCCATTTTTTACTGCTCTTAATACCATTCTAACTATTGGTGGTACTCCGGCATCCTGTACACATTCTATGACCTGCTGTAAATCTTGATGGTGTTTGTGACATTACATTTTTTAAATTAAATACTGGCATTTTCTTCTCCTTTCTATTTTAATCCTACATATCTTATCTTTTCATTATTAGAGTTATCTAATATATCATCAAATATTCCTTCTATATCATCTACTCCTATATCTCTTCCACCTATTCCATAGATATAGTTTGAAACAATTATATTTTTATCTCTAAGTTTATCTTTTTCTTTCATATCATATATTGCAGATATAATTTCTTTGTATAATGGTCCCCCATTTAAAGAATAATCCATTACCTTGTCCATTACTGCAATATTTTTAACATTTTTTAGTGCAGATATAATCTCTTCTTCTGGAAATGGTCTAAACATTCTTATTGCTATTACTCCTACTTTTTCTCCATTTTTTCTTCTTCTATCTACAACTTCTTCTATTGTTTCTGCTGTTGATCCTATAGCAATTATAACTGTTTCTGCATCTTCTACCATATATGTATCTATCATATTTATCTTTCTTCCAGATATTTTTTCATATTTTTCTGATATTTCTTTAAATACTTTTTTTGCATTTGCCAGTGCTTCTACTTGTAGTCTTTTATGTTCAAAAAGATGTGTTGGTAAATCTAATGGACCAACTGTTACTGGATTTTCTTTATCTAAAAGATTTACATTATTATTATATTTTCCTACAAGTTTTGTTACTTCATCATCTTCTAATATTTCTATATTTTCTATTGAGTGTGATGTTATAAACCCGTCTTGGCATATTGCTATTGGTAATAATACATTACTATTTTCTGCTATCATTGTACCTATTATTGTATTATCATATACATCTTGATTATTTTTTGAAAATAGCATTATCCATCCTGTATCTTTCATACCCATTGCATCTGAATGATCATTATGAATATTAAGTGGGCCTGATATACTTCTACATACAAGCTCCATTATAATTGGTGCTCTCATACTTGATGCTATATGTAGCATTTCCCACATATATGCAAGTCCATTTGATGATGTTGCTGTTGCTGTTCTTGCATTTGATAATGCTGATCCTATTGCTGCAGACATTGCACTATGTTCACTTTCTACAAGTATTAAGTTTGATATTATTTTTCCATCTGCTATATATTTTGAAAAATATTCTGGTATTTCTGTTGATGGTGTTATAGGAAATGATGGAAATACTTCTACCCCTATCTGTCTTAAAGCATTTGCTGCTGCATTGTTTCCGGCTAAGCTTTGTCTTCATCTATAACCTCCTCTTCATTTACCATTATTATTGCATCATATGGACAAACTTTAGCACATATTCCGACATCCCTTACAATATTCATAATCAAATTCACCTCTCATTTTTTGTTCTTTATCTATTAATATACAATCTTCTGGACATACAGGCCAGCATAATGTACATTGCTTACATTTTTCTTTTATCCATACTGGTTTTTTAGTTCTCCAATCCCATGTTTTAAACTCTTTAGAATTTCCTGGAACTGTAATTGTTCCACCATCTTTTTCATTTTTCCAATTTTCTCCCATTTTTATCTTAAACACTTTATACCTCTTTTAATTATAATTTTGTTCTAAATATTCCCATGTTTCTTTTGCGACATTTAAGTTTCCTTTAACTAATTCTTCTCTATCTGAAAAGCTTTCTCTTAACTTCTTTTCAATTTCATTTAAATATTCTTCTTTTTTATATATATTAAGATTATATATTATTCCTGTGAGCATTGGTATATTAGGAAAAACCTTTCCTAAATTTTTTCTTGATATTCTTGTTGCTGGTATACATACCATTCTTTCTTTCTGTCTTTCTGTTAAACTCAACCTTAAAGATATATTTTCTCTTTGCTCATCTGTATTTATAATTAATATAGTATTGTCTTTTATTCCTTTTAATACCTTATTATCTATTTGTGTTTCATCAACAATCACTATATAATCTGGATTATATATATTACTATGTATTTTTATCTTTCTATCACTTAACCTATTATATGCTGTAAGAGGAGCTCCTGTTCTTTCTGGTCCATATTCTGGAAATCCTTGTACATATTTTTCTTTTTTAAATACAATGTCTGCAAACCAAAGTACAGCAGATTTTGTACCTTGTCCACCTCTTCCATGCCATCTTATTTCTATCATAATCTACCTCTAAAATATAAAATGAGCAAACTTTATTTAAAAAGCTTGCCCTTTTTAGTTTAATTATTTTAATTGTTGCATAACTTCTTCTGCAAAGTTTTCTACTTTCTTTTCTAAACCTTCACCTTTTTCAAAGCGAACAAATCTTACAACTTTTCCTCCGTTTTTTGCAACATATTCTTTTACTTTTAAACTTCCATCTTTAACAAATGGTTGATGTACTAAACATATTTCTTCAAATACTTTTTGTAATCTACCTGCTGCTATTTTTTCTGCTATTGCTGCTGGTTTTCCTTCTGCTAAAGTATGTTCCATTATTATATGTTTTTCACTATTTAATCTTTCTTCTTCTATTTGTGTTTCATCTAGATATTCTGGATTTAATGCTGCAACTTGCATTGCTACATCTTCTGCAACTTCTTTTGTTCCACCATCTAATTGTACTAAAACAGCTATTTTACCTTCTCCATGTAAATATCCAGCTACAACTGATGGTGTTTCAATTCTTTCAAATCTTCTTATATTCATGTTTTCACCAATTGTTGCTATTTTTTCTGTTAATGTTTCTTTAACTGTTTTTCCATTTTCATATTCTAGATTATTTAATTCTTCTATATCTTTAGGATTTTTTAATGCAACTATTTTTGCAAGCTCTTTAACAAAGTTTTTAAATTCTTCATTTTTTGCAACAAAGTCTGTTTCTGCATTAACTTCTATAACTGATGCTATCTTATTATCTTCTGTTACATATACATCTACTAAACCTTCTGCTGCTATTCTTGAAGATTTTTTAGCTGCTTTTGTTATTCCTTTTTCTTTTAAATATTCTATAGCTTTTTGTAAGTCTCCTTCAACTTCTGATAAAGCTTTTTTGCAGTCCATCATTCCTGCACCTGTCATTTCTCTTAATTCTTTTACTAATTTTGCATCTATCATAATTTTTCTCCTATTTTTTATTATTCTGCGTCTTCATTAACTGTTTCTTCTACTGCTACAACTTCTTCTTGAACTGGTGCTAATTCTTCACCTTGTCTTCCTTCTATTATAGCTCTTGCTAAAGTTTTTAATATTAATGATACAGCTCTTATAGCATCATCATTTCCTGGTATTACATAGTCAATTCCATCTGGATCACAGTTTGTATCTATTAATGATATTACTGGTATTCCTAATGTTCTTGCTTCTTTTACTGCTATATGTTCTTTACCTGGATCTACTACAACTATAACTTGTGGTAATCTTTCCATTTCTTTAACTCCACCTAAGTTGTATTCTAATTTTTCCATTTCTTTTTCTATTGCTATTACTTCTTTTTTAGTTAATAGATCGAACATTCCTTCTTCTTTCATTTGTTCGTATCTTTTTAATTTGTATACACTTTTTCTTATTGTTTTAAAGTTTGTTAGCATTCCACCTAACCATCTGTGATTTACATAGTATGAGTTAGTCATTTCTGCTGCTTCTTTTATTGGTTCTTCTGATTGTTTTTTTGTTCCTACAAATAATACTTCTCCACCATCTTCAGCTATCTTTCTTAAAAATTCATATGCTGAATCTAATAATTTTGATGTTTTTTGTAAGTCTATTATATGTATTCCATTTCTAGCTTGGAATATATATTCTCCCATTTTAGGGTTCCATCTTCTTGTTTGGTGTCCAAAATGAACTCCTGCTTCTAATAATTCTTTCATTGCCACTACTGACATTTTTACCTCCTAATATTTTAAAAATTTCTTTTTAATTGTTCTTTCTTCCATATATACTTTGAAAGTAGGACTTCACAGGTTTTTGTGCCACATTCCTCTTTCTATATATATGTGTTTGATATAAACAAATATATTATATTATTTATAGCTAGAATTGTCAACCAAAGCATATTTGGTCAATTTGCTGTTTGCTCTAATTCTTCAATATATCTTAAAACTCTATCTACATCTTCTTTATTTATCTCATACTTATTTTGTGTTGAATCTATTACTATTTCTTCTAAACTATTAATCTTTCCTTCTTTAATATCATAATAATATTTAACAGCCCTTATTACTCCATATACATATTGTGATGGATTTCCTTTTTCAGTTATATCATATCCATCTCTTGTAATATATCCTATTTTTTCTCTAGAATTTAAACTTTCATAACCATAATAATCTTTTTGTATTTCTTCATATATCTCAGTTATTTTCGTTGTTAACTCTTTTATTCTTTCTTCTATAAGTTCTTTATCTTTATTCTCTTCTAATATCTTTACATATTCTTTTTGGAATTTTAATGTTCCTGTATAATACATTTGCATAATAATCCTATTAATCTTATTTACTACAAGATATCTAATATTTACACTATTATCTTCTTTATTACATTTAATTGCACCATCCACAATTAAAAGTTCAAATAGGTTAGATATTGTTTCATTACTAATTACATTTTTACTTCTATATGTTAATCCATATACCCTATTTATAATTGTTCTTTCCACTATATGTCCGAAGTTCATGAAAAAAATCATATATATTAATATAATCTTTATTAAAAAATTTCAAAATCATATATGAATTATTCAGATTTATTGCTTTTGATCTAAAATCTCCTGGTTCTGCATTACTACTATCTATCCTTTTATTTTCAATTAATGTTCTAATAGTTTCTTCTATAGTTCTAATACTTTCTCTATCTAAAATTTCAATTCCTTTTTCCATTATCTTAATATAATCAAACTTGTAATCTACATATTCCTTATTCTCTCTTATCTCTTTAGCAATATTTTGATTAATAGTTCTTTTCTCACTTAAATATTGTTTCTTAGATATTAAATAATCAACTATTCCCTCAATATTATTCTTCCTATTGTTCACTTTAAGTATTGCATCATACCATAATTTAAAAGTTTTAAAATATAGCTTATCTTTATCTATTTCATATGAGTAATCAGTATTTTCATCATGTAGTTTTTTCAAAAATCCAGCAAACTGTTTTCTTATTTTTTTTAAATTTTCTGTTTCTTCAATAAAACTATCTTCTTCTTTCTTGTAATACATACTTTTAACTATTTCATAATCCTCACCTTCTGTTATCATATATGTATATGAATCTTTAGAAAGTTTTTCTAAAATTTCCTCTAAAATTTCAAAAAAATTATACATACATTCTCTTAAAAGCTCTTTATTTATCTCTATCTTTCTATTATCCAGTTCTGAAGATAATAATTCATATACAAACAAATCCATAATAGTATGTATTATTTTAATAATATCATCCTTAATATATTTATCTTCAACATTTCCTTTTAAAATATTTGATATAACCCTATCTATTCTTTCTTTTTGTATTACAATTTCTTTATCTACATGTTCATCATCTTTAAATATCCTACTTAAATCTAATTTCATTTTTGATAATATTTCACTATTCAATTTTAATTTTTTCATACACACCTCATATATCTATTATACTAAAAATAAGGCTACTTTCGTAGCCCTATTCTTTCTTCTCTTTCCCAAGGATTTTCATCTAAATCCCATTCATCTTTTGGAGAAGATACTCCTTCTTCACTAGTTCCTTTGCAAATCATTTCTATAATCTCTCCAGATTAATTAAAATCTTGCCACATGTTTTCTTCACCTTCTTCAGGGAAATCAACATCATCAAGCCAATCTTGTTCTGTAGAAGGAGTACTTCCATCATTTTCTTTGCATAGCATTTCTTTTCTTTCGAATAACATCGAAATCACATCCTTTTCAATAAAATTAGTTTATCTTATTTTTACCTCATAAACTCTAAATCTATTATATATATATATATTATTTGTCAAGGAACTTTTTATAATTTTTCAACATATTCTAATGCGTTATCAAACTCTTCTTTAGTTATAACCTGATTATTTAACTTATCATGCATAAAATATATATCTTTAAAACTACAATTTTTCTTATTTCTAAACTTATTCAACAGTCCTATCGCTCTACATACAGCTACTGTATATGTATATGGATATCCTCTAGATATATAATTATTAGTATTTAAAATATATTTTAACTTTTCTGCATTAGTTACCTTTTCTTTTCCATAATTTTGTTTAATCATTTTCTCATATTCTTTTTTTATTTCTTCTGTCATTAAAATTATCTGATTATTAGTAATCTTCTTTTTCTTTTTTCCTATATTTTCTAATATTTTAATATATTTTGTTTGAAATATTATTATTGATGGAAAGTCAAAAAGTTGCCAATATATTTTCATTTTCATATCTTGTACATGTTGTTTTAATTCATTTGTCTTTCTTTCTTCTTTTAATATTTCTACCATCTTTTCAAAGGCTAAAAGTTCATAAAATACTGCTATTGTTTCCTTTTTAAAAAAAGTTATCGCTTTTTCTTGTAATACCATACTTTCTAGCTAAAAATTCATTTTCCATTGCATGTCCGAAGTTCATGCATAAATGTTATTACATTCCCATATTCATTATCTTTCTTGTTAAGCATCATATAGTTTTTATTCCTATATATAACATAACCTCTTTTACCAGTTTCATTTTTTACATTTATTCTTTTT
>ERZ772772.2198-NODE-2198-length-11742-cov-9.922991_pt1 | contig 11742 bp, 12 predicted proteins | sample MGYA00511484_ERZ772772 | MGnify/ENA primary metagenome ERZ772772 (study PRJEB29015, sample SAMEA2737913) | human oral metagenome | biome: human oral; feature: human-associated habitat; material: dental | place: China | collected 2088 ... | reverse complement strand
TAGTACGGCAAGGCGAGGCAACGCCGTACTGGTTTAAATTTAATCCACTATATCACTTCTGTTCCACGCATGCCCCATCACTTGTTGGCCTAAAAATTGAATAAACTAGAACAATCGATAATCCTATTATACTTGGACAGAAAAAGCCTATCGCTATAACCAAGAAAATGTTCCATAAGAATAAGAAAAATTGATAATTTGAAATAAGCTTGAATAGCCAAAATGGTACAAACGGAACGCCAAACCAAATAAACCACTCTAAAGCAGCAAAAAGTGTCAAAATAACAAAAAACAACGATGCTACTTTAAAAAGAATAGATTTCTGATCTGATAATTTATGAAACCTAATAGGATCTATTACCGTGAAACCAAGTATATATAAAATTTCATTATTATTTTTAATTTTATTAAAAAATGAATCTTCCTTTTTGCTTAAATAATACAAAGCTAGAAAGATACTTAAAAATACATTAATTATAAATAAAAGCAAACTGATTAAAAGAGTAAACTGTAAGGAGTCACTGGTTATTCTTGGAAATGAAGAATTGTTTACAAGAAAAACAATCAATTCATTTTTTAAAAGATAATTAAAATTGAAATTTATTACTTTAGTAAATATTAAAAAATTAAGCACAATTACAGCAATAAAGATATAAAAATTTAAATTTAAAATCTTTTGTGTACCGTTATGAAAAACATCCTTCACTATAAACTCCTTATACTGACAACAGGTTTACTTGTTTTCACTACATCTGAAAATTGAAATAACAAGCACGACACAGCCATGCCATGCCCGCTCTACGCAAAGGCCGTCTGAAAAAAAACAGCGGCGGCAAACCGCATTCCATGTTTTCAGACGGCCTTTAAACTGCACACATCAGCGTTTCTGCATCTCCGCACGCCTTACTTCAAACCTGCCGTTTTCCACCGCGTCGATTAAATCGGCGGCACGCTTGTCTTGAGGATATTTTTTCGCATAAGCGCGCAACTCTTTCAACGATTCGGTTTTTTTCCCTTGTGCCAGCAAAGCCATGCCCAAACCTAAACGGGCGTGGTCGCTGCCGCCTTTCACCGCCTCACTCAATACATCGACAGCCGCATCCGTTTGGCCTACCGAGGCAAGGAAACCGCCATATTCGCCCTGTATGCCCGCACGCTGTTTCTGAGGCAACGCGGCCAGCAGCATCCGATAATGTTGGTCGGCCTTGGCGGCGGCACCGGGCACATCCAGATTGTGGGCAATCCAACTTAACCGCGCGATGCTGTGCAACACGGAACGGTATCGCTCAGGCTGTTTTTCTGTCACGATTTTTTGTTCAATCAGGCCGCTGTAAAGGCGGGCCAATGTAACCGCATCTTTTTCGGCACGCTTCCTATCGGCCTCATTATCGAATTTAGGCGGATACTCCCCCGCATGGTCGGCCAAATCTTCACGGATTTTATCTGCCGCATCACCGTCGAAACCCTGATCGTGCAATACGCTTTTAACCACGTCATACTTCGGATAAGGTTTGGCGGATACAGTGGCGCAGGCCAGCAGCAAGGTTGCAGCCAAAGCGGTTTTCTTCATCTCGAACTCCATTTGATCAATGTGGGAAAAGCCGCATTGTAGCGGCCGGACTGCCGTTTGCAAATCCTGCGCGTGCGACGAAAAAATTATAGGCGATGAAACGGAAATATATTCAAAGGTTTGCACAAAAAGCTAAAAAACAATAACAAAATCAAAGCAAAAATCTTGTCTAGGCCGTGAAAAGCCGTGATAATGCCGCCTTTTGGTTTGTTCAAACAGAAAGCACGAAAAATGGCGTTAATCGTACAGAAATACGGTGGCACTTCGGTAGGCTCCGCCGAGCGCATCAAGAATGTGGCCAAACGTGTCGCCCAAACCCGCGCCGAAGGCCACGACGTAGTGGTCGTGGTATCGGCCATGAGCGGCGAAACCAACCGTTTGGTGGCTCTGGCGCACGAAATGCAGGAATTCCCCGACCCGCGCGAAATGGATGTGGTGCTGGCCACCGGCGAACAGGTAACCATCGGCCTTTTGGCTATGGCCTTGAAAAACATCGGCGTGGATACGAAAAGCTACACCGGCTGGCAGGTCGCCGTCCAAACCGACAACGCGCACACCAAAGCACGCATCGACCATATCGACGGCGATAAAATCCATGCCGACCTCAAAGCAGGCAAAGTGGTGATTGTCGCCGGTTTCCAAGGCATTACTGCCGAGGGCGATATTTCCACACTGGGTCGCGGCGGCTCCGATACTTCCGCCGTCGCCCTGGCCGCCGCGCTGAAAGCCGACGAATGCCAGATTTATACCGATGTCGACGGCGTGTACACCACCGACCCCCGCGTCGTCCCCGAAGCGCGCCGCATGAGCACCATTTCGTTTGAAGAAATGCTGGAGCTGGCCAGCCTCGGCTCGAAAGTCTTACAAATCCGTTCGGTGGAATTCGCCGGAAAATACCAAGTCCGCCTGCGCGTCTTGAGCAGCCTGCAGGAAGGCGGCGAAGGCACCCTGATTACCTTTGAAGAGGATGAGAATATGGAAAAAGCCGTTGTAAAAGGCATCGCATTCGATAAAAACCAAGCCCGCATCAACGTGCGCGGCGTTTCCGACAAACCGGGCATCGCCTATCAAATCTTGGGCGCGATTGCCGATGCCAACATCGAAGTGGACATGATTATCCAAAATGTCGGCGCGGAAGGCACCACAGACTTCTCATTCACCGTGCCGCGCGGCGACTACAGACAAACGCTGGACTTGATGAACGGCCTGAAAGAAAGCTTGGGCGCGGCGGAAGTAAACGGCGACGACACCGTTTGCAAAGTATCCATCGTCGGCGTGGGTATGCGCTCGCATTCCGGCGTGGCGGCAACCATGTTCCGCTCACTGGCCGAAGAAGGCATCAACATCCAGATGATTTCCACTTCCGAAATCAAAGTTTCCGTGTTGATTGACGAAAAATACATGGAACTGGCTACCCGCGTATTGCACAAAGCCTTCGGTTTGGAACAGGCTTAAACCGCCGAATCAAACAAAAGGCCGTCTGAAAAACCATTTTCAGACGGCCTTTTTTCTCATACCAAGAATTTTCAACCGCTAACGCTTTAAGGCCAAGGTCAGCACCCCGCCGGCAATCAGCGCGATACCCAGCCATTCCTGAGAAGACGGCCTTTCCTTCAGAAACACCACGGCAAACAAAGCCACCAAAACGATACTGAACTTATCCACCGGTGCCACTTTCGACGCTTCGCCCATCTGCAAGGCTTTGAAGTAGGCCAGCCATGATGCGCCCGTCGCCAAGCCCGACAGAATCAGAAATGTCCAGTTTTTCGCACTAAAGTCGCCCACGCCCTGCCATTTGCCCGCATAGCTCAAAAAAGCCGCCAACGCCGCAATGATGACCAGCGTGCGGATAAAGGTGGCGAAATCGGAATCGATGCCCTGCAAACCCGCCTTGGCAAAAATCGCCGTTAGCGCGGCAAAAAAAGCCGATGCCAGTGCCCAATAAAACCAAGTATGTTCCATCAAACTGCCTTTTTCAGACGGCCTCTGTCACACAACGGCTTACAAGCCGTTCGTTTTCAGCCATTTTTGCAAATCTTCCGCACTGATGCCGCCGTTGTCTTCAAAGTCCAATTTATTCTGCTGCCTGCCTTTGGCGTATTTGGCCAACACGGGCGTGCCTGAAAGGTTGTAACGCTGTTTGAACGCCGCCCACTCGTCCTTCTGCCCGCGCAGGCGGTGGACATTGACGAACCAAATCTTGCCGTCCAATTTGTGTTGGGCGATATAGCGTTTGAACAATGGTTCGAAAGCGGCGCAGTCGCCGCAGCTCGGCCGGCCGATGTAGACGTAGAGGGTCTCGCCTGCCGCCACACGCCGCTCGAAATCTGCCGGAGTCAGACTGCCGAGGTGGAAATAAATGTCGCTGTAAGTATCCTGATAGTTTTTGGTATTTTCCGCCGCCAGCTTGGCGGCAACCTGCGCTTCGTTGAGTTGCGCCTGCCATTTTCCGTTGCTCCCGCAGGCAGCCAAAGCAAAAACGGCAGTGGTTAAAGCGATGGTTTTCAGCGATTTTTTCATGTCGTTCTCCTTTCGTTGCTTGGAAAACCTATTTTAATCCCAGTGCCTCCTGCCGACAATCGCAGGGCTTGATTTTGACGATGAGGCCGTCTGAAAACGTTCAGACGGCCTCATGTTTGGTTTGCCTATTCGGCAGCCGATGCGGCAGTTTCCGGCACTTTTTCCGTTTCGGCCTTCCCGTCGTGTTTAGGTGCGGGTTCGGGAACGGGTTTGACCTCGGGCGGCGGCAAGGAAAGGTCTTTCAGCAGGCGGCGGTATTCCTCGGAACGGCTGAGCAATACACGGCCTGCCTCCTTCAAATCGTTCACCTCGTTTGCGGGCAGATAAAAACTGGTCGGAATATTCAGCACACTGTTGCGCAGGCCGGATTCGGGCAGGTCGCGCAGGTTGAGGCTGACGAAATACATATTCGCATGGTTGGCGTTTCCGCTGTTTTTGGCCTCTTCGTTCCATTGGTCCACCAACATGCGGAAACGGCGCAGTGTTTCTTGCGAGAAACGGTCGATGGGGATGTCGATGACGGCATTGGTAACCGCACGCAGGCCGGGCACATTGGCCGAGCGGTCGATATCGTTAACCGGATTGTTTTGCGCGTTCACATTGATGATGACGATATGCCGCGCCCGGTTTGCCCGTATCTGTTCGCCGAGCGAATCGCCGTAAAGTTCGGACATATCGAGCAGGCTGCGCAGGCCGAGGTTGTCGGTCAAACCGCCGTCGAGCAAGTGGATATACGGCCGCTCTTTGCTGTTCTGATAAGCCGCCACGCCCTGCCCCAACATTTCCAAACGGGTTTGCAGCTGCAACTTGTCGGCGGAAAAATTATCCACCACCGCGCGGCTGATTTTTTCCGGCAGGCGGTAGCCGCAATTGCCGCCGTTGTTGTTCAACGTCAGCGGTGCGAACACCAGCGGCACGGCACTGGAAGCGGCCACGGCACGGGCGATTTTCAAATCCGAAAGGTTCAGGCACATCATATCGAAATATTCCTGCGTGAACTCGAAACGGTTGCCCAGCGACATATCCGTGGCGGTAATCACCGCAAACGGCCCTTTGCGGCGCGAAGCCAAATCGCCGAAAGTAGCGTTTTTAAACAGAGTGCTCTCAAACTGCTCCTGCAACAGGTCGCCCCGGCCGAACTCGGGCGATGTCAGGCGCGGCACATTCGCCAGCGAAAAAACCTGTTTCGATACCTGCCGCTGGAAATTCTGCTTCAAAAAACGGCGTTCGAACGACGGAATCGTTTCCTTGCCGTGCAGCGAAAAATAAGCCGCCAACACCGAACCGCCCGACACGCCGTATACCAAATCCACCGCTTCCAACAGGCTTTTCTCCCGTCCGCCGCTGTAAATTTTCTGCTTGTCCAACTCTTCCAGCACACCGTAGCCCAAAGCCGCCGCGCGCGTACCGCCGCCGGAGAACATCAGCACCACCAGCATATCGTCGTCTTGGGGTTTGCCCGCCTCGGCATCGAAACGGTAGCCTTGCGAACGGTCCACCTTATCAATGGTCGCCACCGGCTGATACTGAAATTGGGCGCAGGCCGACAAACCGGACAAAGCCGCCAGCAACACCGCCTTTTTCAGACGGCCGAAAAAACGTCCAGCCATAAAAACATCCTCTCCATCCTTTCAGACGGCCTCTTAATCCGCTCAGGCCGTCTGAATGCAAAGCTTTAATAAAGTCAAAACGCAAGCGTGCATTACTGCGCCTTATCGCCGATTTTACTTTCCCGACCCTGCAATAATTTCAGGATATTCTGCTTATGGCGGAACAACACCAATACCGCCACCGCCGCCGTTACCGCCACCCACGACCCGTGCGGCATAAAAAACCACGCCGCCGGCACACTGATTACAGTCGCCACCAAAGCCGCCAGCGACGAAACCTTGAAACCGAACGCCATCACCAGCCACACCAAGGCACACACCAAAGCCGTCGGCCACGACAAAGCCAGCAACACACCCAAAGCCGTCGCCACACCCTTGCCGCCCTTAAAGCCGAAAAACAACGGCCACATATGCCCGACCAAAGCCGCCAGCGCAGTCAGCCCGACCGCCGTATCGCTCAAACCCAAAACACCCTGCAAACCCTTGGCCAGCAGCACGGCAAACAAACCTTTCAACGCGTCGCCCAACAAAGTCAGCACCGCCGCCTTTTTCCTGCCGCTCCTCAACACATTGGTCGCCCCCGGGTTTCCCGAACCGTAAGTACGCGGATCGGCCATCCCGTAATACTTCGACACAATCACCGCAAACGACAGCGAACCAATCAAATAAGCCGCAGCCACCACCAAAAAATCAGACATCATCAATCCATCTTGTTTTAGAATGCGGCGCATTCTATCCGAAAACGGAGCCACGCGAAAATGGACAAAATCTTCCTACACGGCCTCAAAGCAGACACCCTGATCGGCGTTTACGAATGGGAACGCAAACAACCGCAAACCCTGCTGATCGACCTCGACATCGGCCTTCCCCCGCGCCGCGCCGACGATGACGACATCGGCAGCACCGTCCACTACGGAGAAGTCTGCGACGCCGTCCGCAACAGCCTGGAAACCCGCCGCTTCCATCTGCTCGAAACCCTGGCCGAACACATTGCCTCACTGATCCTGAACGACTTTTCCGCAGCATGGGTGAAAGTACGGCTGGTCAAACCCGGCATCCTGCCCGACGTGCGCGAAGTAGGCGTGGAAATCGAACGGGGACAGCCTGTCGAATAAAACACCCGCACAAATAGCAGAAGGCCGTCTGAAAACAAATTTTCAGACGGCCATCCTTTATCTTCTATCTTCAAACCACTTGGAATCAGGGAATACCAACAATCCCAACTCAGTCAATCGCAACGGACACCTAGACTGAGCCTGCCATCCAAACATCGTTTAGACAAAAAAATAACCGCTCGAAAGCGGTTGATTTTTATAGTTTGGTGCGGGTCAAACACGAACTGGGCTTTTAATTCAATGTTTATTAAACATTTTATTTTCGTCATACTCCAACATACCCCCAAATATACCCCCAATTTGCACAAGTCAAAATTTTAGGCAGGGGTTTTGTTGCTCCCATGATACACGGGCGGATGCCAGCTTTTCGCGGGGGAAATACAAGGGGTCTCGGTTCGGGTGTAAAAATCCCTGTTCCGTGTTAGCCATGCGGGGATGAAGAGGGGGTTAGAATGAAGTAAAGCTGTTGCCCTCTCCCCGCAATAGTTCCATTAGGCGCGGATGAATAAATAGTTTGTCTCTGCCGATGGCGATTTCTTGCAGTACGCCTATGTCTGAAAGCTCTTTCAGGTACTTAGAGGCCGTCTGCCGTTTGGCTATCCCTGCCGCTTCTAGGTTAGCAATGCGTGTATATGGCTGCTCAAACAGAAGATTTACCAATTCGTGCGTGTAGATTCCTTGTGCGTGTGTCCGTATGTGTTGCCGTGTCTGCTCGAACAGGCGGCGTATCGCATCTATTTTCGATACCGTCCAATCGGCGGTGTCAGCTACGCCGTCTAAGATGTAGATTATCCAGCTTTCCCAGTCCTGCCGTTCGGTTACGCCTAAAAGCAGGCGGTAATAGTCCGCCCTGTTTTCGATGATGTAGCGGCTCAAGTACAGAATCGGCAAATCCAAAAGCCCTTTTTCAATCAATAGCAGGCTGTTCAATATGCGCCCCGTCCGCCCGTTGCCGTCCGTAAACGGGTGGATGGCTTCAAATTGGTAATGTGCCGCCGCCATGATGATAAGCGGGTCTAAATCGCCGCTTTCGTGAATAAACCGCTCCCAATTTGCCAGCTTGCCGCGTATGGTTTCTTCTCCTTCGGGCGGGGTATAGACAATATTTCCGCTGTTGCCTCCTTTTAGGGCTGTGCCGCCTGTTTTGCGGATGGCCATTTCGTAGGGGTGCTTGATGGCATTGCAAACCATGATGGCGGTTTGTGTGCATAAAGGACGGCTCGTCAGTGATTCATAGCCTGCAAACAGGGCGGCGCGATATTGCAGGGCTTCTTTCGTGGCAGGGTCTTGCCGTTCCGTGTCCATTTGCAGGGATTGAAAAAGCTTGTCCGTAGTGGTTACGATGTTTTCAATTTCCGAACTTGCGCGGGCTTCCATAACGGGAAGGGTGTTAATCAGCATGGCTTGATTCGGTATCAGTTCTGCCGCCTGCTTTAAACGGGCAAGGGATGCACGGGCGGCTATACAACGTTTCAGAATGGTTTTGCTTTCAATATCCTGCTTTGGCGGCAGGGGTGGTAAATCGTTATAGGGAATATCGGGCTTCCAGTTGCTCATGTTTAAAATTTCGGAAAATTTAAAGACGTTTCCAGTATATGTTTACGCCGTGTATATATCAAGGATATATGTTTAAAAAATTGGCTTTTGTAAATATATGGGCGGGGAAGTAGTCCGTAAAAGTCAATTTGCATGGGGTTAATTCAAAATCCGCCCGCCATCTGCCCGCTCCCCTAAAAAAAACCGTATATATATAAAAAAACGCTGATGACACTGATGACACTGATGACAACGCCTGTAAACCTCGTGGTTATTGGGTTTGCGTGTCATCACATACAAATATTTACCTGATGACACTGATGACAAACGTAAAATTTCGCGCGTAAGTATATGAAAATAAATGTGTCATCACTTGTCATCAGTCTGTCACCAGTAAATTTATGTATGTGGTGACACTTTTTTCACTGCTTTTTTATTTATATTCATATGGATGTAATGTAATGTTTTGTGTGTCACCAGTGTCACCACTACTTTTCTCGCGCGCATATAGGTTTTTTTCACGGGTGGCGGCTGAATCGGCTGTTTGGGGGATATGCCGTTTCCTGCGCCGTGGCTGCGTTTTTAGGCGGGGTTGGTGCTTTTGTTTGTGTTGGTATAACTGGAAGGTAGAAACGCCGTCTGTGATGCTTCTAGGTCGTCTGCCGTGCGTTTCGGGGTGTTTGGATGCAAAAAGGCCGCCTGTTGTTTCAGACGGCCTTTATTTTTGCTATTGGTTTTGCTGGTATGATTGCTTTTGGCTATTCCTCCGTTTCAGGCGGGGCTTCGTTGGCAAGGACGAAGTACCATCTCCTAGCCTTCCCTACCCGCCGCTGGTGTTGCCATCTGCCCTTCTCTTCGTTCTTCAGCAGCCAGCATATGCCGTGCAAGACTTCGCACACTTTGTCTTTGTCGTAGCCTTGGCAAATATCCTCTATGAATGTTTTGGTGTTTATCCAGTATTCCACGTCTTTCCGAGCGGATTCAAGCTCGCGCACCACTACCAGCAAACTACCGGCCAATCCATAGACTTAATTATCCAATGCGGTGATATGGGCGCATTCCAGGATAACGGGATTTTGACGCCGAGCGGAAACGCCATGCAGATTTCGCCGCCGTCGGTAATCCAGATGTTTTGATCGAAGGGTTTGAGGGTGTTCAGCGGGTGGTAGAGATGGATGGCGGACTTGGGGTGTTCTTTTCAGGCTGTGTAATCTTCAAATTCCCAATTAAAATAACGTATGAGTTGGTAGGTCGTGCATTTATGCCCGACCTACGGTTTCGTCCCCGCATCATCTACCGTTTCTTCCAGCCACAGCCGCACGGTTTTGCCTTTGACAAAATCGGCGTTGCCTTCAAATATGCGTTTTTCGCAGACTACGCGGTAGTCTCGCTCTTGGATGTCGCCGTTGTTTTGGTGGCGGGTGGGCAGAGCTTGGCACTTGCCTGCGTCGGCAAATTTGGCGTGCAGGTCTTTCAGACGGCCTTTGGGCACGGCGGGGTGCGGTTTGCCTTGTTTGATGAGTTGCAGGACGCGTTCGAAGTCGCGGGTTAAGGCGGGATGCTGGTCGGCGATGGGGGCGTGGGTTTTTTGGTAGCGCGGGTTGGTGCGCGCGGCGATGCCTTCGATGATGGTTTCGGTATCGACGCCGGCAAGGTTGGTGAGGACGACGATGGCGGTGCCGTCGCCTTCGTAGCGGCGCAGCTCGGTGCTGAAGCCCTGCCATGCGCCGGGGTGGCCGCTCATGGGGCTGCCGTCGGGGGCGGGCACGAGCGACCAGCCGAAGCCGTAGGGGTAGGTGTCGCCGTTGTTGAGGCGGGCGGGGGTGAAGATTTCGCGCCAGGATTCGGGCTTGAGGATTTGGCGGGCTTCTACGGCGGCGAGCCAGCGGCGGTAGTCGTTGAGCGAGAGGTAGAGCGAGCCGTCGGCGGTTTGGTTGTGATAGGGGGCGACCCATTCTTGGTTTTTCAGGCTGCCGTCGGCGTCGTCAAGCTCATAACCTGCGGCGCGGTGGGGGACGATGTCGCGCTCGCTGATGACGCGGGCGGAAGTCATGCCCAGCGGGGCAAACACGCGCTCTTGCAGGATTTCGCCGTAGTGTTTGCCGGAAACGCGGGTGATGACGGCGCCGAGTAGGGCGTAGCCGTTGTTGCTGTATGCCCAGCGGCTGCCTAGTTTGAATTGCAGCGGGGCGGTGTAGATGCGGCGCAGCATTTGTTTTTCGCTGCTGTTTTGCTGCCAGTCGGTTTTGGTGTTGCCGATGCCGCCGGTGTGGTTGAGCAGGTGGCGGATGGTGATGGGTTGCCAGCTTTTTGGGGCTTCGGGCAGGTAGGTGCGCACAGATTGGTCAAGGCGGATTTTGCCGTCTTCCACGAGGAGCATCACGGCGGCGGCGGCGAACATTTTGCCGATGGAGGCCGTCTGAAACACGGTGTCGGCGGAGACGGGGATTTGGTGTTCTACGTTTGCCAGCCCGTAGCCCTGTTGTTTGACAATGTTGCCATTGCGGTAGATGCCGACGGCAAGGCCGGGGATTTTTTGCCGCTCAAGCTCGGCTTGGGCGAAGTCGTCGACGGGGTCGGCGGGGGCGGGGAGAGATAGGGCGAGGAGCAGGGGGAGGATGAGGGTTTTTTTCATGGGATTGCCTTTTGAGTTGGGACGGGGTGGGTTTTCAGGCTGCCTTTTGGGTTTTCGGACGGCATCAAAGGCAGCCTGAAAATAGGGGAAACGCTGTTTCAGGCTGCCTATTTTGCCTGTATTTCTTGGGCGCGTTTTTGCCAGTATTCGGCTTTGGCTTCGCGCTCGTCTTCGGGCAGGTCGGGCAAGCCGTAGGCGCTAAATTGGTAATACTCGGTAAGGCGCTTTGCAGCTTTGCGGCTGCCTTGCTCGGCTTGGGCGGTAACGGTGGCAAGGTCTTGCGGCGAAAGGTCAAAATACTGCGGCGTGGCGGTGGGGGCGTCGGGTTGGTAGTTTTTTGCCAGCTCGGCCAGATGCGGCGGCAGGGTTTCGCCCGCCTGCGCGGCTTGGTAGGCAAGATAGGCCGCTTGGTATTTGTAGTAATCGTCGTATTGCTGCCGGGCTTGTTGCAGCAGGGTTTTGCCGTCGGGCTGTTTGGTTTGGTCGGGGGGGTGGCTGGCGGTCATGGCGGGCGGCTCGTGGATGTTTGGATTGGAATCGGTGCAGGCGGCGAGCAGGATAAGGGCTGTGATTAGGGGTCGCATGGGGTTTTCTTTCGGGCGGGGCTGCTTTGATGCTGGCGGATTCGCATTTGAAGTGCAACTTTCCATAACAGAAAAAGGTGAACTGCCCCCCAAATCTTGGACACTCATAAAAGCCTATTCAGGCGCTCTGTGCAAGCTGGGTTCTGTATGCGACAGGACTCAGCTTTTTCAA
>ERZ772772.2195-NODE-2195-length-11754-cov-18.253782_pt1 | contig 11754 bp, 6 predicted proteins | sample MGYA00511484_ERZ772772 | MGnify/ENA primary metagenome ERZ772772 (study PRJEB29015, sample SAMEA2737913) | human oral metagenome | biome: human oral; feature: human-associated habitat; material: dental | place: China | collected 2088 ... | reverse complement strand
GTCAAGTGGAAGCTGTTCGCCGGAGAGGAGCTCCTTGTGCGCATCGGAGAGTTCGCCCGACAGGCGGGTGTCAGCCCCCGTTCCCTGAGGCACTACGAAGAGGCCGGTCTGCTCGTTCCCGCCCGGACCTCCGCCGGATACCGGGACTACAGCCCGAAGGATCTCGACGCCGTCGCACGCATCCGGCCGATCCTGGCCACCGGTCTCGGCGTCGCTGCCGCCCGGCGTTACCTGGACTGCGTCGAGGTCGCCGATGATGAGCGAACCATCTCCATCACCATGTGCCCCAACCTGCGCCGCGAGCTTGAGGCGGTCGAGGCGCGGATCGCCCGGCACCGGAGTCGCCTGGCGTGCGAGCAGGACGCCCTCAACCGCTTCAGGGCTGCAGCTCGGGAAGAAGAGTGAGGACGATGCTGCTCAAGCTCCAGAGCGCCTCACCGACGTGACCGGTCTCGCCCGCCCGCGGGGCGGACGCCGCCGGGCCCCGCTGCCGCCGGGCGATAGGCTGTGCCCCAGCACCAGGAAGCACGAGTAGGAAAAGAGCGCTGCCGCGATGTCAGAGAGAACCGCACCGGGCGAGTCCGACACCCCTTACCGCTACACGGCGGCCCTGGCGGACTCCATCGAGACCGCCTGGCAGGACCGCTGGGAGGCCGAGGGCACCTTCAACGCCGACAACCCCGTCGGCGCTCTGGCCGGCCCCGGCGCGGACAAGGAGAAGTACTTCCTGCTGGACATGTTCCCCTACCCCTCCGGCAAGGGCCTGCACGTGGGCCACCCGCTGGGCTACATCGCCACCGACGTCGTCGCCCGCTTCACCCGCATGACCGGCAAGAACGTGCTGTACACCATGGGCTACGACGCCTTCGGCCTGCCCGCCGAGCAGTACGCCGTCCAGACCGGCCAGCACCCGCGCATCTCCACCGAGGCCAACATCGCCAACATGCGCCGCCAGCTGCGCCGCCTGGGCCTGTCCCACGACCCGCGCCGCTCCCTGGCCACCATCGACGTCGACTACGTGCGCTGGACCCAGTGGATCTTCCTGCAGGTCTTCAACTCCTGGTTCGACCCCGAGGCCCCGCGCCGCGACGGCCGCGGCAAGGGCGCGGCCCGGCCGGTGTCCGAGCTGCGCGACAAGCTCGCCTCCGGCCAGGTCCCCGTCCCCGGCGGCCGCGACTGGGCCGGCCTGAGCGCCGCCGAGCAGGCCGAGGTCATCGACTCCTTCCGCCTGGCCTACGTCTCCAACGCGCCCGTCAACTGGTGCCCCGGCCTGGGCACGGTCCTCGCCAACGAGGAGGTCACCGCCGAGGGCCGCTCCGAGCGCGGCAACTACCCCGTCTTCAAGCGCAACCTGCGCCAGTGGATGATGCGCATCACCGCCTACGGCGACCGCCTCGCCGAGGACCTGGACACCGTGGACTGGCCCGAGAAGGTCAAGCTCATGCAGCGCAACTGGATCGGCCGCTCCGAGGGCTCCGAGGTGACCTTCGCCGTGCCCGGTGCCGGTCAGGGCACTGAGCAGGATGCGTCACTGAGCGTCTACACCACCCGCCCCGACACCCTCTTCGGCGCCACCTTCATGGTCGTGGCCCCCGAGCACCCCATGCTGGGCGGCCTCCAGGCCTCCGGCTCGGTGCGCACCGACGCCCAGATCGCCGACGACGCCGCGGCCCTGACCGTCCCGGCCGCCTGGCCCGAGGGCACCAAGGAGGCCTGGACCGGCGGCTACGCGACCCCCGCCGAGGCCGTGTCCGCCTACCGCGCCCAGGCCGCGGCGACGTCGGACGCGGACCGCACCGACGAGGGCCGGGTCAAGACTGGTGTCTTCACCGGCTTCTTCGGCATCAACCCCGTCAATGGCGCGAAGGTGCCGGTCTTCGTGGCCGACTACGTCCTCATGGGCTATGGAACCGGTGCCATCATGGCCGTACCCGCCCACGACGAGCGCGACTACGCCTTCGCCACCAAGTACGACCTCGACATCATCCAGACCATCGGCCCGGCCGACGACCCCCACGGCGTCGACCTGTCCTCCCAGGCCTACACCGGTGACGGGGTTGTCGTGAACTCCGCCCAGGGCGACCTGGACATCAACGGCATGAGCAAGGACGAGGCCAAGGCCACCATGATCGGCTGGCTGGAGGCCAAGGGCGCCGGCCGCGGCGCGGTCACCTACCGCCTGCGCGACTGGCTCTTCTCCCGCCAGCGCTACTGGGGCGAGCCCTTCCCGATCGTGTGGGACGAGGACGGCGGCGTCCACGCCCTGCCCGAGTCGATGCTGCCGGTCGAGCTGCCCGAGGTCACCGACTACTCGCCGCGCTCCTACGACCCCGACGACGCCGACTCCTCCCCGGAGCCGCCGCTGGGCAAGGCCACCGAGTGGGTCGAGGTCGAGCTCGACCTGGGCGACGGCCCCCGGACGTACTACCGCGAGACCAACACGATGCCGCAGTGGGCCGGCTCGTGCTGGTACGAGATGCGCTACATCGACCCCACCGATGACAACGCGCTCGTCGACCCGGCCAACGAGGCCTACTGGATGGGGCCGCGCCCCGAGGCCGGCAACACCTCCGGCGGCACCGACCTGTACGTCGGCGGCGTCGAGCACGCCGTCCTGCACCTGCTCTACTCGCGCTTCTGGCACAAGGTCCTCTTCGACCTGGGCCACGTCTCCTCCTCCGAGCCCTACCACCGCCTCTTCAACCAGGGCTACGTCCAGGCCTACGCCTACACCGACTCCCGCGGCCAGTACGTGCCCGCCGACGAGGTCGAGGAGGTCACCGCCGAGGACGGCACCACCAGCTACCTGTGGCAGGGGCAGCCGGTGCGCCGCGAGTACGGCAAGATGGGCAAGTCCCTGAAGAACATCGTCACCCCCGACGACATGTACGAGGCCTACGGCGCCGACACCTTCCGCGTCTACGAGATGAGCATGGGGCCGCTGGACGCCGACCGCCCGTGGGACACCCGCGCCGTCGCCGGCAGCCAGCGCTTCCTGCAGCGCCTGTGGCGCAACGTCGTCGACGAGACCACCGGCGAGCTGACGGTCGTCGACGAGAGCGCCGACGAGGAGACCCGCCGGCTCGTGGCCAAGACGATCGTGGGCGTGCGCGAGGACTACGAGGGCATGCGCCTGAACACGGCCATCGCCAAGCTCATCGTCCTCAACAACCACCTCACCGGGCTGAGCGCGGTCCCGCGCGAGGCCGTCGAGGCCCTCGTCCTCATGACGGCGCCCGTGGCCCCGCACATCGCCGAGGAGATCTGGAAGCGCCTGGGCCACGAGCACTCCCTGGCCCACGAGGACTTCCCGGTCGTGACCGACGAGTCTCTGCTGGCCGCCGACAAGGTCACCTGCGTCGTCCAGGTCAAGGGCAAGGTCCGCGACCGCCTCGAGGTCGACCCCGGTATCTCCGAGACCGAGCTGGAGAAGCTGGCCCTGGCGGCCCCCGGGGTCATCCGCACCCTGGATGGGCGCGGCGTGCGCAAGGTGATCGTGCGCGCCCCCAAGCTGGTGAGCATCGTCCCCGAGTGACCGGGGCGGGCTCACCGACGGCGTCGTTCACGTCCGCGTTGACGTAGCACCGGAACAGAGGGCTGCACTGACCATTCTGGTCGGTGCAGCCCCCTTCGCTGTTGCTCGAGCCGGTTCTCAGCGGCGCCTGAGGGTGCCGAAGATGGAGCGCGTGATCTCGCGGGTGATCTGACGGCCCACCGAGCCGATGGTCTTCTCGACCTCCCGCTGACGGCGCTCGGCGGCCTTCTCCGCCTCCCGCTGGCGGCGCTGGGCCTCCTTGACGGCCTCGCGCTCCAGGCGCTCGGCCTCCTTCTGACGCTGAGCCGCCTGGCGGGCGGCCTCCTTCTCCAGGGCCTTCTGGGCGGCGGCATCGGCCTTGGCCTGCTCCTTGGCGGCCTGCTCAGCGGCGCGAGCGGCCTCAGCGGCCTCGGCGTCGGCCTGGACCCGCTGGGCCAGCAGCTCGTAGGCGGACTCGTTGTCCACACCCGTGGCGTACTTGGGCTTGAGCGGTGAGGAGGCCAGCACCTGATTGACCGTGCCGTCCTGGGCCGGCCCCATGACGGCGGCGGGCACGTTGATGACCACCGGGGCTACCGGCGCCGGGCGTCCCTTCTCGTCCAGGACGCTGACGACGGCCTGGCCGGTTCCCAGCGACGTGAGCACCCGGCTGAGGTCGACCGGGCTGACCGGGAAGGTGGAGACCGCCTTCTTGAGGTTGGCGGCGTCGGCCGGGGTGTGGGCGCGCAGGGCGTGCTGGACCCGGCTGCCGAGCTGGGCCAGGACCTCGTCGGGAACGTCCGTGGGGGACTGGGTGATGAAGACGATGCCCACGCCCTTGGAGCGGATGAGCCGCACCGTGCGCACCACGGCCTCCAGGAAGGCCTTCGAGGCACCGGAGAACAGCAGGTGGGCCTCGTCGAAGAAGAACACCATGGTGGGCTTGTCCGGGTCGCCGACCTCGGGCAGGGTCTCGAAGAGCTCGGCGAGCAGCCACATGAGGAAGGTGGAGAACAGCGTGCCCTGGGACTGGATGTCGGCCAGCTCCAGGGCCGAGATGACGCCTCGGCCATCGGAGGAGACCCGCATGAGGTCCCGCACGTCAAGAGCCGGCTCGCCGAAGAAGGCCTCGCCGCCAACGGCCTCCAGGGCGGCGATCTCACGCAGAATCACCCCGGCCGTCGCCGCTGAGACACCGCCGATGGTCTTGAGCTCCTCCTTGCCGGCGTCGGTGTTCGTCAGGTAGTCGACGACGGCGCGCAGGTCCTTCAGGTCCAGCAGGGCCAGCCCCTGGCCGTCCGCCCAGTGGAAGACGAGCTGGAGGGCGGAGGCCTGCGTGTCGTTGAGGCCCAGGACCCGCGAGAGCAGGATCGGCCCGAACTCGGTGACCGTCGTGCGGATCGGAGTGCCGCTGATACCGTCGCCGGAGTCCCCTCCGCCGAGGTTGAACAGCTCGATGGGGAAGGACTGCCCCTTCCAGTCCTGACCGGTGGAGCCGATCCGGGAGGCGATCTTGTCGTTGGAGGCCCCGGGCTCGGCCAGGCCGGTCAGGTCACCCTTGACGTCGGCGAGGAACACCGGCACGCCGGCGCTGGACAGGCCCTCGGCCAGGAGCTGGAGCGTACGGGTCTTGCCCGTTCCGGTCGCCCCGGCCACCAGCGTGTGCCGGTTGAGCAGCCCCAGCGGGATGCCGACAGACAGGCCCTTGACCGCCGCGGGCTCACCGCCGGAGAGCGTGTCGAGGTAGGTGCCCACCGGCAGGGTGGGGGAGGAGAAGCTGTAGCCGGCGCGGACGTCGGCGGTGTACCCGGCCTCCTCGGCGTCAGGCCCGGTCTCCGCCTGAGCCTGTGCTGTGGGGGCCTCCTGCGCCGGCGCCTCCGCGGGAGCGGCGGGCTGTGCGGAGTCAGCGGGAGCGACGGCGTCGGCCGGCTCCGTGGAGGCTGCGGCCGGAGCCCCTGTGCCGGCGTCTGTGGTCTCTGCGGCCGGGGTCGCCTCGGCCGAGGCGGGAGTGGAGGCGATGGCGGCGTCGAGGGCGGCTTGAGCGGCGGCTGCCTTGGCCGCGGCGGCTTCGGCGGCGGCCTGGGCGGCCTCGGCCTTGAGGCGTGCGATCTCAGCGGAATCGGTCATGGAGCCATCGTAAACGCCGAACCTGCCAGCGCGCTGACCCGGGTGCACCGGGGCCTGCTGCGTCCGGATGCCTCTCAGGACATGGGTCTTCGCCAGGTCCCCGCCACCGAGCTCGTTCATAGAGCGCTCACAGGCGCAGACCTTCATCTACCAGGGGAAACGCAGAGAGATGTGGAGTTGGTGCCGTTTCTGGTCGTGCGGGCGGCAGGAATCCGGTCGACAAGGTAGCCTCGGGTTTCGATGGCGTCGAGACCATGCGTCCGATCCCGCTCCTGCCCGTCCCCTGTGCCGCGAGGTTTGCACGCCCCATGTTGCCCCCTGCGTTGTCGTTTCCGGAAGAGCCTCCCCCGCCCCTCGTGGGCCAGCTGCTGGCGCACCCGGCCCACGGGATCGGGTGAGCGCCATGCGGATCGCCTTCTTCATCGACGACTACCTGCCCTCCGTCCACGGCGTGGCCACCTCCACGGCGACCTTCCGCTCCGCACTGGAGCGCATGGGTCACGAGGTCTACGTGGTGGCCCCCAAGGCCGAGGGCTATGAGGAGACCGACGACCACGTCATCCGCCTGTCCTCCTCGCGCTACTACGTCTTCGACAGCCGCGAGGTCGCCACCATCTATCCCGGTCTGGCCCGACGCTTCGACGCCTACGACTTCGATATCGTCCACAGCCAGACCCAGTTCAGCCTGGGTGTCCTGGCCCATTGGGTGGCCAAGCGTCAGAACATCCCTCACGTCACCACCATTCACACCCTCTACACCGAGCTCATCGACGACTACCCCCTGGCCGTGGTCTCCGGCCTGCTGGCCCTGTCCGTCGCCTTCCCCGTGGCCCTCAAGTCGTTGCCGGTCCTGCCCCGCGTGCACCGCGACTCCATCAAGCACCTCAACAAGCGCGACATGAAGACGGCCCTGTCCCGCCAGGGGTGGCGGCTGACAGCGGCCTTCGCCAACAAGTGCAATGCCTGCCTGTCACCCTCCCAGCACCTGGCCCAGGTCCTCATCGACGACGGCGGACTGACCGCTCCTTACATGGTGCTGCCCAACGGGCTGGACTCCGGACGCTACCGGCGCGCCCGCGCCGACGACTCGCCGATTCCCAAGGCCCCAGGCGAGAAGATCATCGTCTGCGTGGCCCGCCTCAGCCCTGAGAAGCGGCAGATGACGCTCATCGAGGCCATGCCCCACCTGGCCGACATGCCGGTCAAGCTGGTGCTGGTGGGACACGGCCCCTCCCAGGAGGAGCTGGGGCGGCGCGCCGAGGAGCTCGGGGTCGCCGACCGCGTGGTCCTGACCGGCAAGCGATCGCCGGAGGAGGTCGCCGTTCTGCTCAAGCAGGCCGATGTCTTCTCTCTGGCCTCTTACCACTTCGACAACCAGCCCATGGTGTTCCTGGAGGCCGCAGCCTCCGGACTGCCGATTGTCTACTGCGACGAGCGGATGACCGAGTGCCTCACCGAGCGCAACGCGATCCTCACCGACGGGATCGAAGGCGAGGACTTTGCCAGGGTCTTCGCCTCGCTCCTGTCCGACGACGCCCGGCTGGCCGAGCTGTCCGACGGGGCGCTGGAGGTCGCTCAGCAGTTCGACTCCGAGACGATGACCAAGCGACTCGTCAACCTCTACGACGATCTTCTCACCTCTCGCAACGCCGGGCCGCCAGGGGCTGAGGGGCGGTAGAGGAGGGGGCCTGGCGCTGCCGCCACGGGCGGCGCCTGGCCGGTGAGCAGCGGCATTGCCGATAAGGTAGGGGTCATGTCGCTCGCCGTCGTCACTGACTCCGCCGCCTGTCTGACGGAGTCCCTGCTGGGTGACCGGGCGATCGAGATCGTGGCGCTCCATGCAGTCCCCGGCGAGAACGGTGCGTCCGGGACCACGTCCCGACCCAGCGTTCAGGAGCTGGTGGATGTCTACCGTCGCGCAGCCGGCCGGGCCCAGGAGGTTCTGGCAATCCACATCTCCTCGGCCCTGTCCGGCACCATGGACAACGCCCGTATCGCCGCCGCCCAGCTCGAGGCCGAGTACAGCGGTCGGGACGGGAGAGCGGAGCGCCGTCGGCCGCAGTGGCTGCGCGTCGTCGACTCCGGTACCAGCTCGGGTGCCCTGGGGCTCGCGGTGCTGGCCGCCGCGCGCGCCCATGACGCCAGGCGCGGCGCGGCTCTGGCCCAGGCCAGCATCGCCCGCTCCTGCCAGCTCTTCGTCGTGGACGACCTGGGCCGGCTGGCCCGCTCCGGGCGGATCGACCGCACGACCGCCCGCCTGGACGGTGTCCTTGGCATCCGTCCGGTCCTGGCTCTCACCCGCGACGGGATCCGGGCACTGGAGACCGTGCGCGGTGCGGCCCGAGCCAGGCGCCACCTCATCGCCCAGGCCGTCCGCGCCGCCGGAGGGACCGCTCTGTCCGGCCCCAGGCGTCCCGCCGAGCCGGTGCGTCTGGCTATCCAGGGCGACGACGCCGACATGCTGGCACAGCTCGAGACAGGTCTGCGTGGGGCCATGGAGGAGGCGGGGGCCATCGTCACCGAGGTCCTCACCCTCCCGGTCGACGAGGCGACCAGCACCCACGTGGGCCCCGGGGCCCTCGGCATCGCCGTCGCCCCCGACCTTCGGGCCCACTGAGCCCGGCCCGACGGCGCAGCCCGGTTGCCACAGGCGGCCGGTTGCGAGTGCTCTCCACAGGGCAGACGAGGCGACCGTGCGGGGACCAGCCCCAGCTCTTAGCGTCGAAGGCATGGGCGTCAGGAGAAGCACCGGGAACCGGTCCCTGGACGACCTCGTGCGTCTGGCGTGCTCGACCGACCCCGAGGAGCCTGTGCGTCGGCCACGCCGTCTGGCAATCGCGCCGAGAGCAGCCGTCGTCGCCGGCTCCGTTCTCCTTGTTCTGGCCGTCGTCCTGGCACTGCGGGCCGTCCTGACCTCCACCGCGGCCGGTGGCGAGTCGGCCCCGGCCGCGGCCGGGACCACCGCTGCGGCGCGTCCCTCGGCCGCTGTATCCACCGCTGGGCCGAGAGCGGGTACGGCTACAGCCCCGGGCGGCCCCGCTCCGGGAGGACCGAGTGCCGGCGCCGGCAGCGTCGTCGTCCACGTCACCGGAGCGGTGATCAGACCGGGCGTCGTCACCCTGGGAGAGGGCAGTCGCGTCAATGATGCCATCAGCGCAGCTGGGGGAGTCTCCCCGGACGCGGACACCCAGCAGCTCAACCTTGCCCGTGTCCTGACCGACGGCGAGCAGATCCGCGTGCCGCGCATCGGTGAGGTCCTGCCCGACCCCGCACCGCAGTCCGGCGCAGCCGCCACCCCCGGTGCGGGAACAGATCCAGGGAAGCCCGGTGCCGGCAGCGCCTCAGGAACGGTCAACATCAATACGGCCTCGGCCTCCGATCTGGAGAAGCTTCCCGGCATCGGCCCGGCCCTGGCCCAACGGATCGTGGAGTACCGCGACTCCCACGGGCCCTTCGCCAGCGTTGACGCGCTCACTGATGTCCCCGGCATCGGCAAGGCCAAGCTCGAGGCCCTGCGAGAACAGGCCACCGTGTGAGTGCCGACCCCGCTGCCGCCGACTCCCGGGCCCCGTGGGACGACCCCGCGCTCTATGAGCGCCTGCGTCAGGAGCAGGACCGGCACCGACGCCGCGGACGACATGCGCACGCGACCTCCTCCAAGGCCCCCGAGGCCCTCGACCTGCGTCTGCTCGCCCCGGCGGTTACCTGCTGGGCCTGCGCCTGGTGGGCCGTCGGAGGCGACGGATCGGCGGCATGGAGACCAGCTCTTCTCATGTCCGCCGGGTGCACCGCCCTGGCTGCGGCACTCGTCGTGCCTGTACTGCGCTTCCGGCCCCCGCGCCACCGGACCGACCCGCGTCCCGGAGCCCCGGAGCAGGACCCCGGCGCCATCGGAACCCTCAGCGCCAGCCTACTCGTGTGCGCCCTGTGCGCCGCGACGGTCCTGGCCGTCAGCGCCGCCCACCTGTGGTCCCGTCAGCGTGACCCGTTGACCATGGCGGTGGCCTCCGGGCAGCCGGTCACCCTCATCGGCACCGTCTCCCAGGAGCCGCGGGTGTCGGCCACCAGCCGGTCCACCCTCGTCATCACCGCTCTCGACGTCGAGCAGGTGGGCGGGCGCGCTTCTCGCCTGCGCGCCACTGTCCTGGCCGACAAGCAGTGGCTGAGCCTGTCCATGGGGACCCGTGTCCAGGTGCGCACGCGCCTGCGACCCACCGATCCAGGCCGCGCCGAGACAGCCATCATCCCCAAGCGCGCTGGTCTCAAGGTCCTCGGCCCACCGACCGGGGTGCTCGGGGCCGTCACCGGCATCCGCTCTGGTCTCGCCCAGGCCGTCGGGGCACAGGGCGTGGCAGGAGCGGGGGAGGAAGCAGGTTTCTGGCCGTCGGGCGCCCGGGCCCTCGTACCCGGTGTCGCCCTGGGTGACGACCACGCCCTGCCGGCCCAGGTGCGCGAGGACATGCGCACCGTCTCCATGACCCACTTGACGGCCGTCTCCGGGCAGCACGTCGCCATCGTCCTGGGCCTGGGCCTGGCCGCCCTCGGAATGCTGCCCCGGCGGTGGCGGGCACTGCTTGGAGCGGTCCTGCTGACTGCTCTCGTGATCCTGGTGCGCCCCTCGGGATCCGTGCTGCGCGCGGCCACTATGGGGGTCGTCATGCTCCTGGGCGTCGTCGCCGGACGGCGCGCTGCCTCCGTGCCGGCACTGTGCGCGGGCGCCATCGTCCTGCTGCTCATCGACCCCTGGCAGTCCCGGGACTACGGATTCGCCCTGTCGGTGGTGGCCACCGCCGGGATCGTCATCGGCTCCAAGCCCGTCGCGGTCCACCTCTCTCGCCGCCTGCCCAGATGGTTGGCCGCCGCTGTGGCCCTGCCACTGGTGGCCCAGGCCGCCTGCGGGCCGCTCCTCATCCTCCTCCAGCCCTCGGTGGGGGCCTGGTCGGTTCCCGCCAACCTGCTCAGTGAGCCGGCCGCCGTCGTCGCCACCATCAGCGGGCTCCTGGCCGCGCTGATCTTCCCGGCCTGGCCCGCGGCCGCCACCGTCATCGCCTGGCCGGCGCTCGCGGCCTGCTCCTGGATGGTGTGGATCGCCGGCTTCTTCGCCCACCTGCCCGGCGCCACACTGCCCTGGCCGGACGGCCTCACGGGTGCCCTGGCACTGGGGGTCTGCGAGCTCGGGGTCCTGCTCCTGGTGGCTCCCTACACCCGCCGCGCCCTGCTGGAGGGACTGAGACGGTTGACGCGGCCCGCTCGTGGCAGGCTTGCCCCATGGCAGCGACCCGAACCTCCCGCTCCCGGGGCCAGCGCAACGCACCGGCTGGACTCCGCTGGGACCAGGCCCAGCTGGCGCCGATCGTCCTTATCCGCGCCGGCGAGGAGGTCCTCGCCGACCGTGCGGTATCGAGTCTTCTGGCGCAGGCCAAGGCCAAGGACCCGACCACCGAGGTCACGCGCCTCGAGGCCGCCACCTACGAGCCCCACCAGCTCGACACCCTCGTGTCGCCCTCCCTGTTCGGAGAGCCCCGGCTCGTCTACGTCCCCGCCCTGGAGCAGATGACAGACGCCCTCCTGGCCGACCTCATCGCCTACGTGGGCGCCGCCGACCCCGAGGTCAGCGTCATCCTGCGCCACAACGGGGGGCAGCGGGGCAAGCGCCTGCTCGACGCCATCAAGGCCTCGCCCTACCCGACCGTCCAGTGCGACGCCATCAAGAACGCCAAGGACAAGTCCTCCCTGGTCGTGGCCGATGTGCGCCGCGCCGGGCGGAGCATCGCCCCCGAGGCCGTAGGTGCCCTCGTCGATGCCCTGGGCAGCGACGTGCGCGAGCTGTGCTCCGCCGTCGACCAGCTCCTCGCCGACACCCAGGGCACCATCAGCGTCGACCACGTGAGCACCTACTACGCCGGGCGCATCGAGGCCACCGGCTTCACCGTGGCCGACGCCGCTGCGGCCGGCAACACCCCGGCCGCCATCACCGCCCTGCGCCACGCTGTGGCCACCGGCACCGATCCGGTGGCCATCGTCGCCGCCCTGGCGATAAAGGTGCGCCAGCTAGCCCGGGTCGCGGCCGCCGGGGGACGTCGCATGAGCCCGGCCGAGCTGGGCATGGCACC
>ERZ772772.2193-NODE-2193-length-11763-cov-8.136061_pt1 | contig 11763 bp, 5 predicted proteins | sample MGYA00511484_ERZ772772 | MGnify/ENA primary metagenome ERZ772772 (study PRJEB29015, sample SAMEA2737913) | human oral metagenome | biome: human oral; feature: human-associated habitat; material: dental | place: China | collected 2088 ... | reverse complement strand
CTGCGCCCGTGACGATGACGGCGCTCACGCGCACGTTCATGTTCCGCACGTCCATGGGCTTTGCGTTCTTCTCCGCCTCCTGACGGACATCGCTCCCCACGCGCTGGATCTCGCGCGATGCGCTGCTCCGGTCGCCGTCGGCAGGTGCTGCCGAGGTCTGCCCTACCGTCATCAGGCTGCCTCCTGCGAGAAGCGCTGCCGCCAGAAGTCTTGCCTCTTTTTTCTTCATGCGCTCTATCATCCTTTCGGAAGCGCGCCGCACTGCGCCATATACTCACAACGCATTTGCACGCACTTCGTTCCGCTTCGCTGTCGTTCCCAAGGAACGGCGGCGCACATCTTATCACGCGCTAAACATCTGTTAATTATCTTATCAACAGTTTAACGTGTACTAAAATTATAACACGCTTCACCCCCCGTCTAGACTTTTGTCCCATTTTAGCTATTGTTTTAATTTATAAGGAAAAACTATAGTTGCACAAAAAAGAGCTGTTGTACGTGTCAAAACGACTTCGCACAACAGGCCCGATCATCATCTCATCTTTAGTTATTTATGCAGCAGAGCGAGATAGTGCTCCCGATCCGCTGCGGGGATATGCAGCACATCCATTGCGCGCTCCGCCGAGAGCGAGAGATCGCTCATCAAATGCCGCAGACTTTGCAGCATCGCCTGCTCCGCTCCCTCAGCTCTGCCCTCAGCACGCCCCTCAGCTCTGCCCTCGGCGCGCCCTGCGGCACGTTCGCCCCGCATATCGCTCAGATAGTCGCGCAGGGCTTTCTCGCGCTGCTCGTACTGCCAGCGCTCCACATCACTCTGCATAAATATATGCTCCGCCTGAATCGCCTCGCGGATCGCCGCCTCGCTCATCGCCAGTTCCTCCGTTTCTTTCTCATTTAGTTTATTCGAGAAATATGCAAGCCACTTCTCGATACGCCGCATCTCCCTGACAGACTTCACCTCAAACTTTGGTATCTCCAAAAAATGTAGCTCCAAATCTTCAGTCAGCCGATGTCCGCTCGTGATGTCATAGAGTCCGTACATATTGTGCGGACTGTCCTGCGGCAGCAGCTCAAAGTTCAGCAGATTGATCGTGACGGAGCGGCGGAGATTCCGGTACTCCTCGCCCCTGCGCAGGGTCTGATACATCCGCGCCCAATAGTAGAGCGTCCGCCGCTGCATATTGTGATGGTTCATCAGCTGAACCTCGATGTTGATCTGACTCCCGTCACTCACGATGCCGTATATATCGAGCCGCGAGAGCTTGCCCTCATCAAAATCAGGACCAAGTTCACGGTCAACAAACATGATATCCGTGAGTTCAGCCTGACCCTCCCGCCCCAGAATCGCATTGAGAAAACTGAGCGTAATACGTTTGCGCTCCTCTTTGCCAAAGATAAATTTGAAGAGATAATCGTTCAATGGGTTGTATCTTTGCCGGCTCGTCATACATATCCCTCCCCTGCTTTTCTTCTATTCTATCGTTTTTTCACCCCGGACACAAGAAGGCGGCGTCTTTTCCGCGCACAAAAAAGCAGCGGCACGAGCCGCTGCGCTGTTCCATATCCGATTCGATTACTCCGCCGGAATGATGAACGAGAGGGAGCTGAAGATCTTCTTCGTCACGTTCGCATCATCCGTCGGGAAGCCGACCTCCACGCCGATGACATTGAGCCCGTTGTTCGCAACGCGCACGTTTACATAGCCGTTCGCATCCGCCTGTGTCTCGGTCGTGAGATCGCCGAGCACATCCGCGATCACGGGCGCGTTCGCGTACGGCTGACCGTCCTTGTAGATGCGCAGACGGAGCGTGTCACCGCGGCGCAGCGTCAGAGGGTTCACCGCCGGCACGATCTGGATCGGCACATTGTAGAGCCCCGCAGGCGTTACCGACGGGCTCCAGTAGTGGACATTGTACTTGTAGGCATAGGTCACGGACACGAGATTCTCGATGTTCGAGTAGTCGCGCGTCGGGATGACCTTGCCGTCCGTCGTCTTGGCAAAATAGCCGTAGTCGAAGAACGTCGCCGTCACGCCGAGATCATCGCCCGGCACGATCATAACATTCTTCTCGCCATCCACGCGCTCCACCGTTGTCGGCTGGAAATTCACATCATAGGCATCGATGCGCTGCACACACGCCGGATCATAGGCGTTGTCCAAGGGGCCCTCTCCGAGAACGAGCGCCTTCGTGTCGACGCGGTTCGCAAAGAAGACACCGTGTGCATCTGCCGGAGCTGCATACATCCCAAGCCCCATCGCCGCGCCGAGCGCTGCCGCCAAAAGTTTTTTCTTCATCGAATATCCTCCCATCAGAAAACAAAACGGATGCGCGGGATACCCACGCCATTCCTCCATATTATAGTATAAGTAATTCTTATTTGCAACTCTTTGAATGTCATTTTTCCCTGTTCCTCTCATCGAATACTAACCTTCTTCTCATGATTCTCTATTCTTTATTTGCGATATTTCGATTAAGAAGAATCTTAGACTTCAAGGAGGAATATCTATGCACGTTGTAAAATCGATTGCGCTTGCCGTACTCGTGCTCGCGCTTGCCGTCTTCACGACCGGCACGACCGAGGCGGCTGCGGCGTGGGACGGCGGCACAATTCGTGTCGAGGGGCTTGGCATCGCGCCCGCCGGCACGAGCGGAACACAGGCGGAGGCACTTGCCCGCCGCGCGGCGATCAGCGACGCCTACCGCCAGCTTGCCGAGCAGACAAGCGGCGTGAGAGTCGATGCCGTGACCACCGTAGAGAACCTGATGCTCGCGAACATGACTGTCCGCACACAGGTGAGCGCGCTCATCAAGGGCGCGGCGATTGTCGAGGAAAAACAGCAGCGCGACGGCTCCTATACCGTGACCATTGAGCTGCCCGTCTATGGCGCCGGCTCGCTCGCGAGCACGATTTTTGCGCCGAACAAAACGCCCGAGCCATGGACGATGCCGGAAAGCGTCTACATGCCCTACAAACCCCAGAACTATGACACAACGGGCAACGGCACCTATGACCGCAGCGACCGCAAGGCGGACTGGGGCAAGGATACCGGCAAGACAGCGGCGCCCACACCACTCCGTCCGACCACGCCCTCCACACCTGCGGTAATCCCTGCACCCATTCATCCCGCGACGCCCGCTGCGCCTGCGGTCGAGCCTGCACCGCTCCGTCCGACACATCCGACCCCGACGACGCCCGCTACACCTGCTGCACCTGCTGTACCTGTTGCACCGGCGCCTGTGACACCTGCTCCCACCACACCGCCTGCTGACCTCGTCCCCACAGGTCGCGCGGTCGGCGGCTATACGGGCGTCATCATCGACTGCACGGGCCTTGGCCTGCGCCCCGTCATGAGTCCCGTCATCAAGGCGGAGAACGGCCGCCCCATCTACGGCTACAAGAACCTCGACAGTGACAAGGTCGTCCAGAACGGTATGGCATCCTATGCACGCAGCGAGACGGATGCGACACGCGCGGGCACGAACCCGCTGCGCCTGCGTGCCGTCAGTGTCGATGGCAATGCGAACCCCGTCCTCTCGGCAGCGGACGCGAACCGACTCCTCCTCGAGAACAGCGCGAGCGGCTTCCTCGATGCGACGAACGTCGTATTCCTGCGCTGAGGGAAAACAACTGCAAAGCGTGACTTTCATCGCAAACCACACAAGTATTATGCGCCACGCACAGCATAACCCCCCGCACATCGGACATTTCCGACGTGCGGGGGTTTTTTGCAATCTCACCTACGGAAACATCAACCATTTTTCAGGACACAAAGGGGCTGCCCTACGAAGCTAGAAAACTTCGTAGAGCAGCCCTTTCCTGTCAAACACTGCTCAAAGCATCGCCTTGTACCGTCCCCACTCCGACTGTGGAATGGCAAGCACGTCCATCGCCTTTTCGGCGGTGACCGACAGTTTTTCCATCATACGTCGAATAGACGAAAGGTATGCTTTCTCTTCACCGCGCTCCATACCGCGCGCCATACCGCGCTCCATACCGCGCGCCATGCCTTCCTTCATACCACTCTCCATCGCCTCTGCAGTGATTTCCTCGACAAACTGTTCCCACTTTGAGCTCATGTGAATCACACCTTTCTCCGTATTCTTAAACGCTCCCGCCTGCTTTGCAAGCACCTCATAGAACATCTCCTCGGACCGCACACATCGAAAATCGTGCATCAGCCGCCCGAGCGGCGTAGTCGTATCCGCCATCGCCCCATTCACATAGATGATATGCGTACCGTCGTCAAAGCGACCGCCGCCGCCCCGAATCACACGCTCAATCACATAGAGCGGCTGCCCCATTCCGAGCACATCCGTCTCCGTAATGAAGATCACATACGACTCCGGCAGCCTCGCATAGTCCGCCCCCTCGGGCAGCGCATTCGCGTCCATCATACTGCTGTGATAACGCGCTCTGCGCGGTTCTGCGCCCTTCTTTGCACGCTGGATCTCAATATTGAACTCCTGCCCGTCCGCAAATGCGTGAATATCAAGCCGCAGGTCATGCCCGTGCAGATTCTTCAGCGTGTCCTGCGTGACGACGCGCGTCGCCCTGAGATTCGGCTTCTCCAAGATGATCTGCAAGACCAAATCGACGCACGGGAGGCTGTCCTGAAACACCGCCGTCATAAATATATCGTCCATCAGCGTAAGGCTCTGAATGATTTCCCGGTAGCGCGCACGCAGCACATCTTCTGTATCAAGCATCGAATCCCTCCTGTCACCATTCTATCGTATTCTCCACGGGATTGCCAACAAAATTCTCCAAAAAAATTTTTCACCCCCAAAATCCCTTCTCCCCTTGAAAATACTGGATTTTCCGGAAATTTAGGACCTTTGACACCTGTCATTTACTACAGTACGCTTTTTTCTGAAATGTGCTACAGTATGATTAGTGCAGTGTGTATTTAGGAAGCACCTCCCTACAAATAGACCGCATCCAGAAAGGAGCAATTCCCATGAAACGACACCACACCCACAAATCCAAATCCCTCACCCCGCGCATCCTCGCCGCACTCGCGGCGGGTGCGTTCACGCTCGGCGGCATGCCGTACGCCCTTGCCGACCCCGCAGTCATGAGCACGGTCACGACGGATACCGTGGCGCCCCAAGGCATCGCGGGCAGCACGGACGGCACGGCGGCGACCATCACCGTCGGCACGGACGGCGGCGGGGCATCGCCCGAGATCTACTATCTCGCGGGCAGCTACCACCGCCCCACGTTCGTCGCAGGCGCGTGGAGGAGTATCAGCGCGACCGACGGCACGATCCAGTTCACGGGCACGAACGCGGGCGGCAAGGCGATCGTCAACAGCGGCACGATCGGCGGCGCCATCGGCGCATGGGCATGGCTGGAGCATGGCGGCACCGCAAAGATCTCCGGCGCGGAGGTCGCCATCAAGAACTGCACATTCAAGCTCGACGGCACCACACCTGAGGCGCAGTGGGGCATCATCGGCGGTCTCGCCGTGTCCAAGGAAGGCGACGGCGGCGGCGCGACGCGGGGCGTGGCAGAGGTCGCGCACAGCAAGGTCACCATCGAGGGCGGCACCTACAACGTGCCCGAGGGCGGTGAGATCACCGTTGCGGGCGGTGCAGCCTATGCACAGACCAAGAGCGTCAACAGTACGGCAGCGGTGACGGACAGTGAGGCGTCCGTCACGGGCGGCAGCTTTACCGCAGAGACAAAACTCTACGGCGGCAAGGCCATAACAGAAACGGATGCACGCAGCGAGGCGAAGGCACTGCGCAACAGCCTCACCTTCACTACGGGCGGTACTGTCGCGGAACTCTGCGGCGGATATGTGTATGCGTACCCGACCAAGACATCCATCTCCCTGCAGGCAAATGAGAACCACCTGACCGCAAAGGCGGGCGCAGACAAATTCTACGGCGGCTACGCCTTTGCAGAGCAGATGGCAGGCGGCACGCATGTTCTGCTGAGCACGGCAGAGACGAACGGGAACATCGTCACGATCGCGGCGGGCTCCGGCACGTTCAAGAAGGACAGTGCAGGCGGATACAACACTCTCAGGGCAAAAAAAGCCGCTGCCGTCACCACTGCGGCAAATGCGAATCAGCTCACCATCGCGGGCGGCACCTTCAAGGAGACCGTCTTCGGCGGCAAGACGTCGGCGATTACCGATGACGCGACCGGTACTGCCACGGCGACGGCGAGCGGCAACGAGCTATGGGCGAACGGGGGCACGTTCCAGAGGAGAATTGTGGTCGGCTGGGGGAATGCGGTGACAAAGGCGGGAACGGCGACGACGACCGCTTCCGAGAACAAGCTGCATCTCGCCAGTGCGGCGGCATTTCCGACGGATGGTACGGCCGTCTACATCACGGGCGGCGATGCATCCGTAAGCAGTGAGACGGGCAAGCTCAGCCTGACGACGGAGAAGAACAGCATCGACGGGACGCTCACGAGCGCTAAGTCGGTGGTATGCGGCGCCGATGGCAAGCTCGACCAGCTTGCGGCGGCAGGAGGGCAGGCGATCACGGCATCCGCTGCCGAGAATACGGTCACGCTCACGGGCGGCAAGGCGTACCAGGTGGACGGCAGTCGGCTGCTCCTGAGCAGGGCGGCCGGCGCGGCAGATCTGCACGCCGCCAAGAACAGTGTCGTCCTCACCAACGCCGCGAGCGAGAGCGATAGCAATGTCGCATTCCGCGGCTCCTACATAGAGGCGCACGATGCGAAGGGCAGTCTGCAGATCCGTGCGGAGGAGAATACGGTCACGGCAGATGGCGCGGCGCTCAAGGCCAATGAGATGTATGGCAGCCACGTCAAGCTGCGGAACAGCAATGCGGGCACGACAGAGACCACGGTGACGGCGAACCGCGCCCTCATGCGGGGCAAAAGCGTCTCTACGCTTGCCGGCAGCTATGCCGACATCATCTCATCCGAGAATGCCGCCCTCACGGTAAAGCTCACGGGGAATACGGCAGAGGTGCAGAGCGGCACTGCCTACGATGCGTATGGTGCGCTTGCCAAGACAGAGCAGAAAGACGGCGCGGGAGAGGTGACCGCAGAGGGCAACACCATCACCGTGACGAAGCTGACCGACGACGGCGGCAGCTTCACGGGGGCAAAGCTCGTCTATGAGCGCGACGGCGCTGCAACGGCGGCGGGAGATACGACGCTCATCGCTGGGAGCAACAAGGCAGACCTCAACGAGGGCAAGCTGTCCAAACTGTCCGGTGCCGAGATCCGCATCGACAACGCCTTTGGCGGTGCAGCGGCATACACGGCGACCGAGAACGCCGTCACCGTCGCGGCAAAGGGCGAGGCGACAGACAGCGTCACGGGTGCGCTGATCAACCAGCAGAACACCTCTGCGGACGGCGCGTCGTTCACGGCGACCGCCGCAAAGAACACGGTCGCGAATACGGGCGGCACGGTAAAGAAGGTGATGGGTGCCTCCGTGACGCTGCAGGCGGACCATGCAGGGGACGTACAGGCGACACTCACGGAGAACGCCGTCACGGGCACGGGCGGCACATTTGCGAGCGACGTGCGGGGCGGTGTGGCAGACCTCTTTGCAGAGATGGGCACGGCGACCGCCACCCTCACGAAGAGCAGGGTCGATCTCACGAATGCCGCGCTCGATAACGCCCACATCCGCGCGGGCGATGCCTTTGCCCATACAAGGGCGGCAGGGAAGACCGCATCCGCTGCGGCGAATGAAAATGAGCTGCTGCTAAAGAACGCCTCCGGCAAAGCGCAGGCGCTCATCGGCGGCAGCGTCTCCGTCGAGGCAGACCTTGGTGGTGCGACGGCTGCCGCAGACAAAAACAGCGTCACCGCCCTTGGCGGCACGCTGACGGCGGCGAACAAGGTCTACGGCGGAAAAACAGAGGCGGTCGGCCAGGACGCCCCCGTCACAGCGGCGGCGACGGAGAACACCGTCACCCTCTCCGCAGCTGCTCCGTGGCAGGCGGTCTACGGTGCGGATACCTATGCCACTGCCGTGAATGCGGCGGCGACCGCACGGACAGAGGGGAATACGGTCACGGCAGATGCGGGCACGTTCCAGGGGCCGCTCTACGGCGGCAATTCCTACGCACGCACAGATAGTGCGGGATCCGGCACGCCGGGCACGGCAGCCGCCGTCGCCGTAGGCAACACGCTGAACCTCGCCGCTGCCGCCGTCACGAACGGGGAGAGCTACGGCGGCTACGCCTCGGCGAGGAGCACGACGGGCGATGTCAGCCTCACCGTCACGCAGAACAAGGCGCTCGGCACACATGGCACCACTGCAGAGGTAGATGGCGCCTATGGCTCATTGGAGCAGACGGCGGCGACGACGCGTACCGTCACGGGGACGCTCGCGGAGAATACGCTGACGCTCACGAACGGCAAGGCGGGCAGCGCCTACGGCGGCTTTTTGCGTCTGTTCAAGGCGTTCGGCGCGGCAGAACTGACTGCAGCAAAGAACAGTGCCGCGCTCACGGACGTCGAGAGCGCTAGCTCGGCAGCCCTCGCCGGCAGCAGCATCGAGGCGCGAAATGCAGCGGGGAATCTGAAGCTCACCGCCGAGGAGAACACCATCACGGCGCGCGGGGCGGATCTCAGCGCGGACAAAATCTACGGCAGCCATATCTTCGCGCAAAACGCGAACGCCGGCAAGACGGAGATCCTCGCAGAGAAGAACCGTGCGAGCGCGGCGGGCAAGGAGATCGCGAATCTTGCGGGCAGCTATGCGCAGCTTGATACGACGGCGGCGGCGGATCTCACGGCGACCTTCCGGGAGAACAGCGCCGAGGGGAGCGGCACGAAGCTCGATGGTGTCTATGGCATAGACACCTCTGTCCGTCAGACAGACGGCACAGCGGCGGTAATCGCCGAGAGGAACGCAGCGACCGTGACGAAGGCGAATGCCGTGGAAAGCATCCACGGTGCATACATCACCTATCGGCGGGATCCTGGCGCCACGGCGGCGGGCGATACCGCGCTCACGGCGACGGGGAACACGGCGCGGCTCGTGGAGGGCACGGCGGAGAGCATGAGCGGCGTGAACATGACGGCGACGAACGCCTTTGGCGGCGCGACGACATACACGGCGACCGAGAACACCGCCACCATCGAGGCAAAGGGCGTGGTGACAAATAGCGTCGCGGGCGCAGAGATCGAGCAGCAAACTACCTCTGCGGACGGCGCATCGTTCACGGCGAATGCGGCGAAGAACACGGTCACGAATACGGGCGGCAAGGTAAAGAACGCGGTGGGTGCCTCCGTGAAGCTGCCGGCGGACCATGCAGGGGACGTACAGGCGACACTCACGGAGAACGCCGTCACGGGCACGGGCGGCACATTTGCGAGCGACGTGCGGGGCGGTGTGGCAGACCTCTTTGCAGAGATGGGCACGGCGACCGCCACCCTCACGAAGAGCAGGGTCGATCTCACGAATGCCGCGCTCGATAACGCCCACATCCGCGCGGGCGATGCCTTTGCCCATACAAGGGCGGCAGGGAAGACCGCATCCGCTGCGGCGAATGAAAATGAGCTGCTGCTAAAGAACGCCTCCGGCACAGCGCAGGAGCTCACCGGCGGCGTCGCCTCCGGCACGGCAGAGCTCGCGGGCGCAGCGGCTGCGGCAGACAGCAACAGCGTCACCGTAGAGGGCGGCACGCTGACGGCGGCAAGCGCTGTGTACGGCGGCACAGTAGGAGCGATCGGCAAGGATGCCCCCGTTACTGCGTCGGCATCAAAGAATATCGTCACCCTCTCTGCCGTTGCTCCGTGGGAGGAGATTCGCGGCGGCAGGGCCAATGCCTCCGCTGACGGGGCGGCTGCGACGGCGACGGCAAACGAGAACACGCTGAACCTCGCACACGGTACATTTACGTCGGAGATCATCGGCGGCTACGCCACCGCAGACGGCGCGCCGGCACAGGCGACGGCAAACGAGAACACTGTGAACATCAGCGGCGGCATCTATCAGGCCAGAATCTATGCCGGCGCTGCGGATGCGGGCAGTACTGCCGGCTCCGTCGCAACCGTCAAGGATAACCGCATCGTCATCACGGGCACGCCCAACCTCTCTGCGGCGCAGCTCTATGGACACAAGGCAGTGGGCGCGACGAAGAACATCGCAGGCAACGCGCTCGTCGTCAAGGAGACCAAGGGCATCAAGGCAAAGCGCATCGATGGATTCCAAAAACTCGAGTTCTGGCTGCCCGCCGGCATGACGAAGGACGACACCATGCTCTGGCTCTCGTCCACGAGCAATACCGACCTCACGGGCACGGACATCACGGCGCATCTGCGCGGCGATGAGACCGAGAAGCGCCTGCGCCTCCTCTACACAGAGAATGCACAGATCCAGAAGGACGGCACGACTACCATGACCGTCTGGAAGGGTGTCTCGGATGTGACCACGGCGAAGATCGGCATCACCGAGGATAATAAGGAGCTGATTGTCAAGACCGACGGCTCCGCCATCGACGAGGGCGATAAGCCAACGCCGAAACCGCCAACACCGCCGCCGACGCCGCCGACACCGCCAACGCCGCCGCCAACACCACCGACACCGCCAACGCCCCCCACACCACCAACACCGACACCGACACCTACACCTACACCAACACCGACACCTACGCCAACACCTACACCTACGCCAACGCCGACGCCGACACCTCCAACACCCGATGACCTCAAGCGGCAGGCAGAGGACAACCGCAAATCCGTCGTCGAGACGATGGCAGGCGCGGCAGCCTTCCTCGGCGCAGGTGCAGACCTCATGGCGGGCAGCGGCATGACGAGTGCCTCCATCGAGGCGGCGGCAGCCGAGGGCTTTGCCCCGTTTGCGGCCATCGGCGGCTCCTCCATGCGGCATGAGACGGGTTCCCACGTCGATATGAAGGGCATGAACCTCGCCGTCGGCTTCTCGCGTGAAGTCCTGCGCGGCGATGAGCGCGTTCTCTTCGGCCCCATCGTCGAGTACGGACGCGGCACGTACGACAGCTATGTGAACGATGCGCACGGCGACGGCTCCGTCCGCTACGTCGGCGTCGGCGGCTTCATCCGTCAGGAGCAGAAGGACGGCATCTTCTACGAGGGCAGCCTGCGCTTCGGACGCTCGTCCATGGACTATTCGGCGGTCCTTTCGGGCACGCCGACCTCCTATGATACCGATACGAACTACATCGGCGCACATCTGGGCTTTGGTCAGCGCGTCACGGAGCAGAGCGGCAACGAGCGCGAGCTGTACGTCCGCTACTTCTACACGCGGCAGAACGGCACGGATGCAACGCTCTCCACGGGTGAGCGCTACGAGTTCGACGCCGTCGACAGCCACCGCCTGCGCACGGGCGCACGCTGGATGATCCCGCAGGGCAGCGGCTCCCTCATCCTCGGCGCCTCCATGCAGTACGAGTTTGGCGGCGATTCAAGCGCCACCGTATATGGCAGAGGATTCACCCATACCACGCCTTCACCATCCCTCAAGGGATTCTCCGGCAGTCTCGAACTCGGCTGGAAAACACAGATGGGCAAGAACGCCACCGCCGACCTCAGCGTCGAGGGCTGGGCAGGCAAACAGCGCGGCGTGAGCTTTAGAGCAGGTTTTGACTGGAAGTTCTAACCTCCGCTCTCCAAGCCTCCCCCATCACAATGGGGGAGGTGGCACGCGACAGCGTGACGGTATGGGCGCCTTGGACGATGCATGACTCTCTATCGTAAGAACGTCATACAAGTCTCAGGCGCCCCTTCCACCGCTTGCTGACCTGTCCAAGAAGCAAGTCCGTAGGACGAAGC
>ERZ772772.2191-NODE-2191-length-11773-cov-18.310889_pt1 | contig 11773 bp, 7 predicted proteins | sample MGYA00511484_ERZ772772 | MGnify/ENA primary metagenome ERZ772772 (study PRJEB29015, sample SAMEA2737913) | human oral metagenome | biome: human oral; feature: human-associated habitat; material: dental | place: China | collected 2088 ... | reverse complement strand
ACCTGCTGGGCACCGACGACCGGGGGCGCGACGTGCTGGCGCGGCTGCTGTACGGTTTTCGGCTGTCGGTGATGTTCGGACTGGCGCTCACCGCCATCGGCACGCTGCTGGGCATTGTGATGGGGGCGCTGCAGGGGTATTTTGCGGGTCGGGTGGACATCACGCTGCAGCGGCTCATCGAGGTGTGGTCTGCCATTCCCGAGCTGTACCTGCTGCTGATTCTGGCCTCGATGTTCGAGCCCAGCATCTGGGTGCTGCTGGTCATCCTGTCGCTGTTCGGCTGGATGGGGTTGTCGGACTACGTGCGGGCTGAGTTCCTGCGCAACCGGCAGCTGGAATTCGTGCAGGCGGCGCGCGCGCTGGGGCTGCCCCGGCGCACCATCATCCTGCGGCACATCCTGCCCAATTCGCTCACGCCGGTGCTGGCCTTCCTGCCGTTCCGGATGAGTGCAGCCATCGTGGCGCTGGCCAGTCTGGACTTTCTGGGACTGGGGGTCTCGGATTCCAGCCCCAGCCTGGGCGAGCTGCTGGCGCAGGGCAAGAACAACCTGGATGCCTGGTGGATCGCGCTGCCCACCTTCGGCGTGCTGGTGGGCACACTGCTGCTGCTGATCTTCATCGGTGAGGCGCTGCGGGATGCACTGGACCCGCGCAAGCGCTGAACGGCATCCGGATAAAGGCAATTGAAGGGAGAACAGGCCCCATGACGGGTTTGGCGGTTGGAACGACACAGGGCACGGCCAAGGCAACGGCAGACGGTGCGTCGCTGCTGGAGGTGCGAGGGCTGGGCATTGCGCTGCCTGACGGCACCGGCCAGATGCAGCGCATCGTGCACGACGTGAGCCTGACGGTGGGCCGCGGCCAGCGGGTGGCGCTGGTGGGAGAATCCGGCTCGGGCAAGACGCTGACGGCGCACGCGCTGATGCGGCTGACCGAGGGGGCGAAGTACGACGGCCAGATCCTCTTCGAGGGGCAGGACGTGCTGACGGCCGACGAACGCACCCTGCGCACCTTGCGCGGGGGCCAGATGGGCATGGTGTTTCAGGAACCCATGTCGGCACTGAATCCGCTGCACACCATCGGTGACCAGATCAGCGAGGCCATGGAGCACCACGAGGGGCTTACCCGCGCCCAGGCGATGGCACGCACGCTGGAACTGCTGCAGCTCACCCGCATCCAGGATCCGGCGCGCTGCGCGGCCGCCTACCCGCATCAGCTTTCGGGCGGACAGCGGCAGCGGGCGCTGATTGCCATGGCGCTGGCCTGCCGGCCCAAGCTGGTGATTGCCGACGAACCCACCACGGCGCTGGACGTGACCGTGCAGGCGGGCATCATGAAGCTGCTGGCCGACCTGCAGCAGGAATTCGGCATGGCGGTGCTGCTGATCACGCACGACCTGCCGCTGGTGCGCGCCTTTGCCGAGCGGGTGGTGGTGATGCGCCACGGCAGCATCGTCGAACAGGGCTCGGTGGCCGAAGTGTTCGACCAGCCGCAGCACGAATACACCCGCGCGCTGCTGGCCGCGCACCCGCAGCGGCTGGTGGAGCCCGTGGGGGCAGGGGCGAATGTCGTCCTGCAGGCCCGCAAGGTGGGCTGCACCTTCGTGAGCCCCAAGGGCTGGTTCTCGCGCCAGCGCACGGACGTGCTGAAGGACGTGGACCTGCAGATACCGGCAGGCACCACCCTGGGGGTGGTGGGGGAATCCGGATCGGGCAAGACGACGCTGGCCCTGGTGCTGATGCGGCTGGCCGCCGGCGAGATGCAGGGCGAAGTGGAGATCGGCGGTCAGCGCATCGACACGCTGCCCGAGCGCACGCTGCGGCCGCTGCGCGCCGGCTTCCAGATGGTGTTCCAGGACCCGTTCAACTCGCTTTCGCCACGGATGAGCATTGCCGAGATCGTGGGCGAGGGCCTGTGGCTGCATCACAGCCAGCTGTCCGACGAGGAGCATCGCGCGGCCGTCATCGGCGCCCTGCAGGACGTGGGACTGGAAGCCGCCCAGGTGCTGCACCGCTACCCGCACGAGCTGTCCGGCGGCCAGCGCCAGCGCGTCGCCATCGCCCGCGCACTGGTACTGAAACCGCGCCTGCTGGTGCTGGACGAGCCCACCTCCGCCCTGGACCTGACGGTGCAGCTGCAGGTGCTGAAACTGCTGGTGTCACTGCAGCAGAAATACGGCCTGAGCTACCTGCTGATCACCCACGACATGGGCGTGATCCGCGCCCTGGCACACCGCCTGCTGGTGATGAAGGACGGCGTGGTGGTGGAGCAGGGCGCCGTGGAGGAAATCTTCATGACGCCGGCTTCGGCCTATACGCGGGAGCTGCTGGCGGCTTCGGCGTGGCGGGATGCGGTGTGAGGGAGGCCAGAAGGGGAGCTTCTGGCCGATATTTTCGGTTCAGTGTGAGCTTTTCTTGGCTTCGTCCTCTGCTATTGCCTGGAGCAGACGATCGCGGAGGGGTTTGCTATCCTCTTTATCAAGTCGTTCGACGAGAGTGAGTAGCTGGCGTCTGTACTCGGGAGGGGCGTAGTTTCCTTTGACGACTTGGTCCAACATCAGGTCAGCTAGTTGTCGTTCTTTGTCTTGTGTTTTCTGGTTAATTGAGCTTAAGATCCTGTATATGCTTTTGTATTGAATGACTATTTGTTCGATGCATAGCTCTTTCCATTCATTGCTCATTTCTTTGCTGTCTATGATCGTTCTGATAATGTAATTTAGTAGTTCTGTCGATTTTTTTGATATAAAGAGATTGTCCGGGTCGTTTTTCGAGGGGGGTGTTACGGTGTCGCTGTTGATCAGGGATTGACGGTACTTTGTTATAGATGATTCGTCTGTATAGGAACCCTCTATTATCCAGTCCATAGTGATTGATATTATTCTTTCAACTAGAGTCCGGATTGGAGTTCTTGTCCAGGAATCGTATTCTTGTCCTCCTTTTGTGTGTTCGAGTAGAGATTCTGTCAGGCGGTAAAAGAACCATATATTCATGTGGTTCTGATATCCTTTGTGGATAGCCTCATGAATCATGATGTTAAACATTGCTATCGATATATTTATTGGGCAGTTGTATTCGTCTCTATCTTTGTAGTAATCTGATGGGGTATTCAGTTTGTTGACCAATGCTTTATTGTTTTCCAGAGAATAGATGGCCGCTGCCCAGATTGCTCTGTCTGTTTGATAATGATTTATTGCCAAATGAGGGTCTGATAGAAGTTCTTTGATGAGAGTGTTGTTGTCATGGATATGAAGTCTTTTGCTGTTGGCTATTTCTGGGTGTTCTGGCTGCTCGTTGTGTTTTAGTTCCAGATAGAGCTGGCTTCCCGTGTTATAAATTAGAGATTCAATGAAGCGATTGCTGAAGTCGGTTGGTATTACGGAATCTACTTTTATAAGTTTCAGGCAAATATTTGGGTATGCAAGGGAAAGGTGGATTGTTAGGTCGTGGTTGTTTGTGATGTTTTGGATAATGTTGTGTGCTGTTGTGCAAGGTTCGTTGTCCGGGTATATTGATGATGATAAATTCTTGGATACTTTGCTTGCGAGATTGGATAGAAAGATCATTGCTGGCGTAATTAGGGATTCGTGTTTTTCTATGTGAATCAGTCTTTCAAGTTGTGGCTCGGCGAGGAGTGAAAGTTCATCGTATTGTCGGGTTGCTATAAGTCTGTCTATGAGCTCCTTGAACTTCTTCATATTGCTCCTTGGAAGATGTCCAAATCGTGAGCGAAGGTACACGTAGGTGAGCCATGCAAGAAATATCAGATATGTCGCGCTTGCGCTGTCAAGCCCTGGGAGCCAGGGGCCAATGCTGTAGTACAGGTTGAAGCTTGAAAGGAGCGGTTCAAAAGTCAGATAGTTGGCAAGAAGCAGGGCGAAACCAGTTAAGGCCCAGTCGATCCATGAAAGGTTCAGACTGATTTGCAGGAGCCTCGTCCTTGGGATGATGGCCCAGGCTGCTGCAACAATGCCCATGATGGTCAGCAAAGGTTCGGTGTTGATGGTCTGTTCCAGCGGCATGGTCATGGTGCCCAGAGGTTTCGATCTCCGTATTATCGTTGGCGCTTCTGTGGTGACGCGACTTCGGGTACGTTGGCCTTTGCCAGTGTTGCCTGCAAGCGTCAAAGGCTATGCGGATCTCATTGCCTCCCCTTCGACTGGGCAGTTGTCTCCTCCTTCGTCCCTAGCCATTAATGGCGTTTGTATCTGGGAGCTGCATTACCCCCCACCTTTCTTTAGATATCCAGAATCTTCCGCTCCATGCCCTTGATCGGGGGCAGCCAGGCCTGGGTGCCTTGCAGGGTCAGGCCAAGCATGCGTGCCGGCAGGCGGTAGGACTCGGCGCGCTCGGGGTCGAGTTCGGTCTGGATGTCGTCATCCCGTCCCTGTTCGGTCAGTTCTGCCCAGTGGGGGTTGATCAGGAGTGTCTTGCCCAGGGCAATGAATTCTGCCCAGCCGGTGGCCAGTGCTTCGGCAGCCTGGGACGCGGTGTAGAGATTGCCCACACCAATGAGGGGGAGCTTGCCGCCGATGTGCTGGTGCAGCTGTTCGATGCGGGTGCGGTCCGTATCGGCGCCGCGACGGGCTTTCTTGTAGAAGTCCCACAGGGAGACGTGCAGGTACTGCAGCGGTTTCTGCACCAAGGCATTGATGAGGGCGAAGGTGTCGGCCATGGTGATGCCGTTGTCGCCGGGTTCTTCGGGCGAGAAGCGGTAGCCGATGATGAATTCGGGTTTGGCGTGCTTGTCGCGCACGGCCGTGACGGCGTCCACGACGGCCAGCGGGAAACGCAGCCGGTTCTGCAGGCTGCCGCCCCAGGCATCAGTCCGGCGGTTGGACTGGGCGGAGAAGAACTGCTGGATCAGGTAGTTGTTGGCGCCATGGATTTCCACGCCATCAAAGCCGGCTTCCAGCGCCAGTTCGGCGGCGCGGCCATAGCCGTCAATGATGCTCAGGATCTGCGCTTCGGTCAGGGCCTTGGCGCCGGTTTCGGGATGCTCGGACGGGGCGAAGATCTCACCATTCGGGTTGAGCTCGGGGATGGACTGCCAGCCGCCGTGATGGATCTGCAGCAGGGCCTTGGCGCCCTGATCATGGGCGATGCGGGCGACTTCACGCAGGCTGTGCAGGTCTTCGGGGCCGATGGCCTCGGGTTGTCCGTAGAAGGCCTTGCCACCCTCGTGAACCAGGGTGGCGGCGGAAATGAACAGGCCGATGCCCCGGAAGCGGTCAGTCAGGAACTGACGCTCCTCGTCGGTGATGTGGCCGTTGTCGTCGGAGGCCAGATGGGTCATTGGGGCAACAGCCAGGCGGTTGCTGACGGTGACGCCGTTGTTGAAGGTGTAGCTCTGGAAGAGGTTCGGATGCTTCATGGTTGATGTGTTCTGGTGGGTTGGGCATCTGCCGTGACGCTGTTATACCACTGGCTCTCGTCAATGCCGGGTCGCGTCTGGGGGCATTGATCCGCTGCCCCCGCGAGTTTTCCCGTTTCCGATAGTGTCTTTCTTGCCCCCGCACGTCCTTGGTCGGACAATGGCCGAAGGGCAACATCGAACGATGAGGCAGCTCAGCATGGCCGACATGGGGACAGACCGGGCAGAGGACAAGGCACGGGCAGAGATGTTCCGTGCCCGCGGGCTGACCAAGGTCTACCGGATGGGCGAGGTGGAGGTGCACGCGCTGCGCGGTATCGACCTGGCGCTGTATCCGGGCGAGTTCGTCGTGATCCTGGGCCCTTCGGGTTGTGGCAAGTCCACGCTGCTGAACATCCTGGGCGGGCTGGATGTGCCCACGGAGGGCGAGGTCTGGTACAACGGCCATGACCTGACGCATGCGGACGACGCGGTGCTGACGCGCTTTCGGCGCGACAACGTGGGCTTCGTCTTCCAGTTCTACAACCTCATTCCCAGTCTGACGGCACGCGAGAATGTGGCGATCGTGACGGAGATCGCGCGCCAGCCCATGCCGCCGGAAGAGGCGCTGGCGCTGGTGGGGCTGGGCGAGCGGCTGGACCATTTCCCGGCGCAGATGTCGGGGGGCGAGCAGCAGCGGGTGGCCATTGCGCGGGCCATTGCCAAGCAGCCGGCGGTGCTGCTGTGCGACGAACCCACGGGGGCGCTGGATTCGGCCACCGGGGTACGGGTGCTGAAGGCACTGGACGAGGTGAATGCGCGACTGGGCACGTGCACGGTGGTGATCACGCATAACGCCGACATTGCACGGATGGCGCACCGGGTGCTGACGATGGGCGACGGGCGCATCGTGGCCGAGAAGGTCAACGAACAGCGGTTGAAGGCCGATGAGTTGCGCTGGTGACAGAAAGGGCTGGCGGCTGCCAGCGCTGTACCGGAAGGCGCTGCGCGACCTGTGGCTGCTGCGCGGCCAGGCGCTGGCGATCATGCTGGTGGTGGCGGGCGGCATTGCCATGCTGGTGATGTCGCAGGTGGCGCTGGATACGCTGAACAACAGCCGGTTGCGCTTCTACGAGGCGCAGCGGCTGTCGGACATCTGGGTGGATGCCAAGCGTGCGCCGGAAGCGGTGGCGCGGCAGGTGGCGGCGCTGCCGGAGGTGGCCGAGGTGGAAAGCCGGGTGCAGGCCTTTGCCAAGCTGAAGCTGCCGGGGTTCGATGAGCCGGTATCGGCGCAGATGATTTCCCTGCCGGATGACGGTGGGCAACCATTGATGAACGGCCTGCACCTGCGTCAGGGGCGGCTGCCGGCGGCGCTGTCGCGCGATGAGGCGGTGGTCAGCGATGCCTTTGCCGAGCGGCACGGCCTGAAGCCGGGGGACCGGCTGCGGGCGACGGTGAACGGGCATGCACAGTGGTTCCGGCTGGTGGGGGTGGCCACGTCGCCGGAGTTCCTGTATCCGATCAAGCCCGGGGCAATCTTTGCCGACCACAAGCATTACGCCATTCTGTGGATGCCTCGCCGGGTGCTGGAGGCGGCCATGAACATGGCCGGGGCCTTCAATCAGCTGGTGGTGAAGCTGGCGGTGGAACGGCAGGACAGCGTGCAGGATGCTGCGCCTGGCGCGGGGGGACAGGATAATGCGCCGGGTGGAACCATCCCCCGAGTCGGGCGGCACGATGCGGCCGACGCAGCGTTGGCCCGCGCCCGGCAGGAGGCAACGGCCATCGACGCCATCGAGCGGCTGATGGAGCGCTGGGGTGGGCTGGAGGCTGTCGGGCGGATGCAGCAGACATCGTATCGGGTGCTGCATGAGGAGCTGGCGCAGCTGCGTTCGATGGTGCGGGTGATGCCGACGATCTTCCTGGCGGTGGCGGCCTTCCTGCTGAACGTGGTGTTCACGCGGCTGGTGGGCACGCAGCGGGCGCAGATCGCCATTCTGAAGGCGTTTGGCTACCGCACGTGGGAGGTGGCTCTGCACTATGGGCTGATGGCCGCCATCGTGTGCGTGGCGGGGGCGTTGCTGGGGGCCTTGGCCGGTGCGGGGCTGGGGCAGGGGCTGGCTTCGCTCTATCAGGACAATTTCCGGTTTCCGGCGCTGTATTTCTCGCTGGATGGCCAGGTGGTGCTGGTGGGTGTGGCCGTGGCAGTGCTGGCTGGCGTGGGCGGTGCGGGCTGGGCGGTGCTGCGTTCATCGCGCGAGCCGGTGGCGCAGGCCATGCGGCCCCAGGCGCCGGAGCGTTTCCGGGCGGCCGGCTTCGGGAGCTGGCGGCTGGTGCGGGGGCTGTCGCAGCCGGTGCGGATGGTGCTGCGTCAGCTGGAGCGCCGCCCGGGGCGGGCGCTGCTGAGCGTGCTGGGGCTGGCCATGGCGGGCAGCCTGATCATTCTGGCGGGCATGCAGAAGGGGACGCTCTCGTATCTGGTGGATAGCCAGTACCGGCTGGCCGAGCTGTACGACATGTCGGTGACGTTCGTCGAGGAGCGTTCGCCACAGGCGGTGCATGAGCTACGTTCCATCCGCGGTGTGCAGCACGCCGAGCCGACGCGTTCGGTACCGGTGGAGCTGTCTTTCCGCAGCCATCGCATTCGCACGACCGTCTGGGGCCTGCCGGCCGATGGCTTGCTGCAGCAGCCGGTGAATGACCGGTTGCAGCGGGTTCCGCTGCCGCCGGACGGGCTGGTGATGAATACCTATCTGGCCGAAAGGCTGGGACTGAAGGAAGGGGATCTGCTGACGGTGCGGCAGTTGCAGGGCCGCCGCCGGGTGCTGCAGGTGCCGGTGGCAAGGCTGATCAACGAGAACCTGGGTACCCGGGTGTACATGAACCGTCAGGCGCTGAACCGATTGCTGGGGGATGGGGACGTGCTGAGCGGGGCGCTGCTGGAGATCCGGCCCGGCGCGGCGCCTGCGGTGGTGCGGGCGCTGGATGAGCGGCCGCAGGTGATGGCTTCGGATGATCGGCTGGATGCGATCCGGGCGATGTTCCAGATGGTGGAGCGGGTGTCCGGTCCGATGACGCTGCTGGGGATTCTGCTGGGCTGTGTGGTGAACTTCGGGGTGGTGTACAACGCGGTACGCATCACGCTGGCCGAACGCTCGCGCGAGCTGGCCAGCCTGCGCGTGCTGGGCTTCACGCGGGGTGAGGTGGCGCGCATCCTGCTGGGCGAGATCGGCGTGCTGGTGGTGGTGTCCATTCCGCTGTCGTTCGTGTTTGGGTGGCTGCAGTGCTGGTACATGGCGAAGGGGATGCAGAATGAGCTTTACCGCATTCCCGTGCATGTGCCGATGGGCAGCTACATGATGGCGGCGCTGGTGACACTGGGCTCTGCGCTGGTGTCCATGGTGGTGGTGCTGCGCCTGGTGAACCGGCTGGACATGGTCGAGGCACTGAAGAACAGGGAGTGAGAGACAAATGCCTGCGCGAAGAACATTGATCCAGGTGCTGGTGGCCGTGGGGGTGCTGGGCTGGGTGGGCTGGGAGGCACTGCGCGAGCCGGTGCAGCTGGCTCATGTGGAGAAGGCGGTTCATGCCCCGATGACCGAGAGCTTTTCGGAAGAAGGCAAGACGCGGCTGAAGGCGCGCTATGCGCTGGCCGCACCCGTGGCGGGGCAGTTGCGGCGCGTGACGCTGCAGCCCGGGGATGCCGTGCAGGCCGGGCAGGTGGTGGCGTGGATCGATCCGACTTCGCCAGGTCTGCTGGACGGGCGCAGCCACCGTCGGGCCGAGGCCGAGCTGGCGGCAGCGCGCAGTCAGTACCGGGCGGCGCGGCAGCGGGTGCAGGCGGCCCAGGCGGCCAATGGCCTGGCGCGCAGCAGTCTGCAGCGCGCCATCCGGCTGCACGAGGGGCGGGGGATGTCGCAGGAGGCGCTGGAGCAGGCCCAGGCGCAGGCGGCCCGCACGGCAGCAGAGCTGTCGGCTGCGCAGGCCGAGGCGCAGGCGGCGCGGCAGCGGGTGGAGGAAGCCCGGGCGGCGCTGTGGCAGGAGGAGCCCGGCCCTGCAGCCGGCCAGGACAGTGCAGGCGTGGCAGACACGGCACCGCGTGCAAGCAGCAGGCAGCCGGTGGCCGTGGTGGCACCGGTGACCGGTGTCGTGCTCAAGCGCACGCTGGAAAGTGCCACGCCGGTGACGGTGGGGCAGGCGCTGATGGAAATCGGCGATACGGCCCAGCTGGAGATCGAGGCCGAGGTGCTGTCGGCGGATGCGGTGCAGCTGCGCCCCGGCACGCCGGTGCGGCTGTTGCACTGGGGTGGTGAGGGTACGCTGCAGGCGCATGTCCGTCGGGTGGAGCCCGGGGGCTTCACCAAGGTGTCGGCGCTGGGGGTGGAGGAGCAGCGCACGCGGGTGATTCTGGATTTCGACAGTCCGCGCAGTGAATGGGCGGCGCTGGGCGATGCTTACCGGGTGGAGCTTGAATTCCTGCTGCGGCATGAGGATCGTGCGCTGCAGGTGCCGGCCAGCAGCCTGTTCCTGGATGATCGCGGCAAGTCGGGGAACTATGCCCTGTATCGTGTGGTGGATGGTCGGGCGCGGCTCACGTCGGTGCGCACGGGGTTGCGGTCAGCCACCCACGTGCAGGTGCTGGAAGGGCTGGCCGAGGGCGATGCGGTGATTGTCCAACCCGACGAGCGCATCGTGGACGGAACGCGGATCGAGGCGCACTAGGCGCCTCGTCGGGCAGGCGGTTGACGGCCTACTGCACCCAGCCGCGTTCCCGGTAGTAGCGCAGGGCGCCTGCGTGCAGCGGCATGGTCAGACCCTGATGGACCATCTGCTCGGGCTCCAGGTGGGCCAGGGCGGGGTGAAGCTTCCTGAATTCGTCGAAGTGCTCGAAGATGGACTTGACCACGGCGTAGACGGTGTCGTCCGGCACGTCGCTGCTGGAGACCAGGGTGGCCAGCACGCCGAAGGTGGAAATGGGGTCCGGATTGCCGGGATAGGTGTTGGCCGGAATTTCAACCTTGGCGTAGTAGGGCTTCTCTTCCACCAGCCGGTCGATGACCGGGCCCTGCAGCGGTACCAGGCGTGCAGCGCAGGTGGTGGTGACATCCTGCAGGTTGGCGCTGGGGTGGCCAGCCACGAAGACGAAGCCGTCGATGCGGCCATCGCACAGGGCGGCGCCGTGTTCATCGGCCTTGAGTTCAAAGACCTTCGAGAAGTGGCTGCTCTTGAGGCGGTAGGCCGCCATCAGCGTGTCCATGGCACTGCGGGTGCCCGAGCCGGGGTTGCCGATGCTGAAGGGGCGCTGGCGGAAGTCCTCAATGCCTTGGGCTTCGATGCCCTGGCGGGCAACGAGGGTGAGCGGTTCGGGATAGAGGGAGAGCACTGCACGCAGCTTGCCGTCGGGACCGGCCTTGCGGAACGGACCCAGGCCCTTGCGGGCGTCGTACTGCACGTCGGACTGCACCAGGCCCAGGGTGAGCCTGTCGTCCTTGAGCCCCTGGATGTTGGAGACCGAAGCATTGGTGGTCTCGACGGCGCAGCGCTTTCTGAAGCGCTCGCGTTCCTTGTTGATGAGGTGGCAGATGGCACCGCCGGTGGCGTAGTAGATGCCGGTGGCGCCCCCGGTGCCGATGGTGATGACCGGGTTGGCTTCGACGGCACGGACCAGAGGGGGCGTGATCAGTAGCGCCAGGCCGAGCAGTGTCGAGGTGGCGGCCCGCAGGGTGTGGCGCAGCGGAATGGGGCAGTGAGCCGCCGGGGGACGGAGGAACAGCGGGTGCAGCATGGCGAAGGGCTCTTCGATATCTCTCGGTTGCGTTTGCCAATGCCAATGTTACTTCCTGTCCGATGTCATGCCGGTGCGGCGAGCTGGGGATGTCGAACATTCATGCGCGCATGAAGGGCCTGTCTGGTATCTGCGAAATTGACAGGATTCATTTTTCTGGTGAATGAAAAATGTTTTTTCAAAGTCGGCCGACTCGACAGCCGACGGGCGTGACGGTACGCTTGGACTGCATCTCAACACTCTGAGGAAATTCAATGTCCAGTTCTTCTCTTCATGTCGGTATCCTGACCGGCGGCGGCGACTGCCCGGGTCTGAATGCGGTGATCCGTGGGGTGACCAATTCGCTCATCAAGACCGTCGGCGCCCGTGTCACCGGCATCGAACGGGGCTTCATGGGCATGATCGAGCGTCGTTCGCGTCCGCTCGACAGCGAGGCGGTGGCCGGCATCCTGAACCAGGGCGGCACCATTCTGGGCACCCACAACTTTGCCAACCCGTTCTCCTGCAATGGCGTGGATGTCTCGGGCAAGGTGATGGAATATGTCCGTGAGCTGGGGCTGGATGCGCTGGTGGCCATCGGCGGCGACGGCACGATGAGCATCGCCAACCGTTTCACGCCGCTGGGTCTGCCGGTGGTGG
>ERZ772772.2190-NODE-2190-length-11778-cov-45.317751_pt1 | contig 11778 bp, 9 predicted proteins | sample MGYA00511484_ERZ772772 | MGnify/ENA primary metagenome ERZ772772 (study PRJEB29015, sample SAMEA2737913) | human oral metagenome | biome: human oral; feature: human-associated habitat; material: dental | place: China | collected 2088 ... | reverse complement strand
TCACCTCCCATATATTGACATTTTAACGAGTCAAAATATTCTATTTTAGTTCTTTCATACAATTTAGCTGCTTACCTACCATTACATCTTTAATATGATTTATTGCAGCGATATTATTTTGGTTCTTTAAGCCAGAAGCTCATCAGTAGCCCCATCACTCCTACAGATATTAATGCCATCAATGCTGTTTGTACGTCGTAAATATCTGCTAAGTGACCAATATAGGGAGCTACGAGGCCACCAAGAGTGATACCAAGTCCCAAGGTAACACCGGATGCAAAGCCTGCATTTTTAGCTAGGTATTTTTGACCGAGCACAGTAATGGGACCGTATTGTGAGAATACACCGAAGGCCATTGGTATCATGGCCCCAAAGAAACCCCACTCATTGGGTACAAAGATAAAGACCAAAATGGACGGCAAGAAAATAAGATTGCCAAGCCGTACCGTTTTGAGGAAGCCTAATTTGTCGGATAAGGCCCCGCCCATGTAGGTAAGAACTGCGCCCATGGCAAAGTACAGAGTAAGAGCCAAGCTCGATGCACCTGCTTCGTTATTAATAACGGTAATATACAAGATGGGAATAAAGATAGATAAGACGGAAAATAGAATCGATCGAGAAGCGATGACAAAAAAAAGTTTACCGAAACTCACCCAATCATTTGTACCAGCACTAGTGCCTTTGGTAGGACTTTTACTTTTACCAGCATTTGGCGTACTGGTCACCCCAGTAAAGGCGTATAGATATAGTAGCACACCGAGTATAGCCATAGCAGTAAACACCCACAAAAAATGCCTACCAAAGACGTAAACGCCACCAGCGATGAGAGGCCCCAAAGCAAAGCCTGCACTACCGCCCACCGCAAAGCGTCCCATAGCATTCCCGATTTCATGAGATTGCGTACGATTCACAAGGAGAGCCGCCTCAGGATGGAATAGCGCTGCCCCTACCCCAGCCAAGAGCGACAGAGCAAGAATCATTTCGTAACTCGTAGCCATTGCCATGGCGCTAATGGACACCAAAGTCACCGTAAACCCAACGGGAATAAACCACGGCACGCGCCACCGATCCGCCACATAGCCCAATACAGGCTGTGCGATGGAGGCTACTACAGTATTACAAAAAATGATAGAAGCCGATTGGTAGTAGTTAAGGCCAAAGTTAGCGATAAAAAACGGAATGAGTGCCGCCAACGAACCTTGACCAAAATCATTAATACAATGAAAAATAGGCGGTCCGTACTTTCGTATCATACGTTTCATATAACCTCCTAAAACAAATAGATAATTTATAATGTAAGACGAGTATATAAAAGCCTGCTAGGAAACTAATTTATAATTATCTGTTAAAATAATATACTTCTATCTAAAATGGCATATTTCTTTTAAAACAAAAAAGGTAGATATAGCCAACACCTAATGCATGTGCCATAGGCTTGTTGGTCTATACCTACCCTAATCTTTCATGTGTTATACGGGGTGTACCCTACAATTATAGGCCAAAGCGAGCCATGATTGTATCAACATGTTTTAACAATTTATGTGGATCGAAGCATGCATCGATTTCTTCAGCAGTCATGTATTTCTTGATGTTTTCATCAGATTTAAGACCTGTCGCGAAATCTTTGCCTTCAAGCCAGCGTTCCATAGCGTATTTTTGAACCCAACGGTATGCTTCGTCACGCACTGCACCTTTGTCTACAAGGTGAGTCAAAATTGTTTGGCTGAATACAAGGCCACCTGTAAGGTTGAGGTTTTTAAGCATTGTTTCAGGGTATACCAATAATTTATCGATAGTGCGAATTGTTAGGTGAAGCATATAGTTCAACGCAATTGTCGCATCTGGCAAAATTACCCGTTCCACGGAGCTGTGAGAAATATCGCGTTCATGCCACAAAGCTTGGTCTTCAAAAGCAGATTGTGCATAGCCGCGAAGCAAACGAGCCATACCGCAGATTCTTTCACAAGTGATAGGATTGCGTTTATGAGGCATCGCGGAGGAACCCTTTTGTTTAGGGCTAAAATATTCTTCCGCTTCGCGCACTTCTGTACGTTGCAAGTGACGAATTTCTTTGCCGATTTTATCCAAAGTACCACCTACAACAGCGATGGTAGACAATAATTCAGCATGACGGTCACGTTGTACGACTTGTGTAGCGATTTTAACAGGTTCAAGACCTAATTTTTCGCATACATATTGTTCTACGAATGGATCGATGTTGGAGTAAGTGCCAACCGCACCGGACAATTTACCAACAGCAACGCTTTTGCGAGCATGTTCCATGCGTTCGATATCGCGTTCTACTTCAGCCATCCACAAAGCCAATTTCAAACCGAATGTAGTAGGTTCGCCGTGGATGCCGTGGGTACGACCGATCATAGGTGTGTATTTGAACTCAGCTGCACGACGACGCAACACTTCGTGCAAACGCTTCAAGTCATCAATTAAGATATCGCATGCTTGTTTCATCATGTAACCAAGCGCCGTATCTTTCACGTCTGTAGAGGTAAGGCCAAGATGGATATATTTTGCCGCTTCAGGACCTACGTATTCGCCCACTGCTGTTACGAAGGAAATGATATCGTGGTTCGTTTCCTTTTCGATTTCATGAATGCGTTCAACGTCGAAATTGCCCTTTTCACGAATTGTTTTTGCCGCTTCTTTAGGGATAATGCCCAATTCAGCTTGCGCCTCGGATGCGAGGGTCTCCACCAATAACATTGTGTCGAACTCGTTACGTTCGCTCCAAATATGGCCCATTTCTTCTCGTGTATAACGTGGTATCATGATGTCTCCTTTGCATGATAAAAGCTAGATTTATAGGATTATTGTACCATATGTGAAAGCTCCATTCAACGAAAGCACCTAAATTTTCCGAATGATAATTATATTAATTTTACTTATCGTTCGTATTTATTGGTGGTTTTGTATTTCTTGGCGATTAATTATTTATAGTAAATACAGTAACTATCAGAATTCAGTTATATTAATGCTGTCTCTATGTATTTATCCGAATAAAATGATATACTAGAATCATCTGAAATATACATGGACTTGTATATCATTACTGGGAGGCTTTCATGGCAAATTTAAATCGAAAAGAGCGTCGCGCACAGCGCAATGAATCTAATACAACAGGCACTATGTTACGCTTATTCTTTGGACTTAGCTTTATCGGCTTGGCGGTAGTCCTCTTTGGCGAGTTTGATTACAACTTTATCTTCTCCATATTTACGGCAGACATCGTAGTATCCTTAATTTACGTAATGATGAATAAATCCCGCATTACTACATCATTAGCGGTACACACTAACGTACGCGTTATCATCGCATTCCTCATCATGCTCATCACCATGTTCTTCTACGCTTTTGCCTTGTGGCGTGCCGATCAATTTAGCGCACCTATGCAGGTGACCTTGTTTATCGGCGGGGCCATCGTATACCTAGCTGTCTTTAACTCTACAAAAGGAATGCTTACAAATCAAAATTAATGCAATCCAACTAATTAATCCTAAAACATGACTCACATAAAACAAGCATTTCATAGCAATCCATAGCATCAACTCATACAATTGCTTATTATAAACATAACAAAAGAGGCATATCTTACATACTCTGGTATGTGATATGCCTCTTTATTGTCCTAAAACGACAGGAACTGCTAGATATACGGGTTCCCCTCTTCGATTGATTATAGAGCCACTACTTTTAATAATGCGCAGTGCTTCTTCTTTTACAGCTTGTGGCACCTCGTCCACGATGAGCGGCGTATGCTCCCCGACGATGACACGGCCATTAACATCAAAGTTAACGCGCACTACAACCTTACCCGTTACGATAGCTCTCTTACCCTGTTCTTGCACAGTTTTTAAATATTCTTGGGGGTTGATATCTGGCTTTTGTAAAAGCGCTTGTTGTCCCGGATTTAATAGACTCCACGCTAGATCAGAGAGAAAGGATAAATCACTAGCTTCGGCAAAGCCGTTTCCATTGGCATTGGGATCAGCTGTTATATCCCTACCTATAGGAAATTTGCTATCCTTAACAGACTCACTAGCCTTAGAATCATTTCCATTCATAATAACAGCTTGTTCATTGCTACTCGCTTCCGATTCTATGGCTTTTGGAATAGCCCATTCCCGATGAGCACTAGACGCAGCATTACTTGTATTCAAATCTTTAGTACTTGTATTTAAATCATCAGTACTTTTATCAGCCTTACCTTCCGGTACTAGAGGAGTCGACTTAGCTGCAGCCCTTTCAGGAGTCACAGTTTTAACTGGCGGCTTTTCCTCAGGCTTAAGCACAGTCTCAGTAACTTTTGTCCCTGCATCGCTTTCACCATCATCAGGCAAATGAAAGCTAACCTCTGCCGCATCATGAGCCGCACCAGTTCCGGACATCCCACGCAGGGAAAATCCCATGCCAGAGATAAGTATAAAGGTGATACCTAAAGCCACGATAAAAGGTTTCAGATAATGTGATTCAAACATAGAATCACTTCCGTTCCGTAGCGACGCTAATATATTTAGCTCCGTTCACCTTGAGCATGTCTAACAGCTCAATGACCTCGCTATAATACACATCTTTAGACGCACGAATTACAAAGGCTTGTTGCGGTGCTTGTTTAACAATCGTTTGAACCTCTTGCGCCAAACGATCCGCACCGATTTCTTGATTATTGATATACAGCGTGTGTTTAGTCGTCAAGGTAATCGTGATGGGTTCAATAGATTTCGCCGTAGATGTCGATGCAGACGGCAGATTAAGCGGAATTTGCTGTTCTGTATTCATGTACAGCGTGCCTACCATGAAGAATACCAATAGGAAAAATACAATATCAATCATGGGAATAATCATGATCGTAGGCTCTTTTTTAACCCCTAATGTGCGTCGTTTCATATATCGTGCTCCTCGTTGTACGCATCGAGGATGTTGCCGCACGCATGCTCTAATGTAGCAATGGAATCATTTACCTTTACCGCACAGTAACTGTGAAAGCCAAGAGCAATAATAGCTACGGTCAAGCCTGTAGCCGTTGCCACTAAGGCCTCAGACACACCACCTGTGATGATGGTCGGAGCCCCAATATCGCCGCCTACCACAGCAAAGGCACGAATCATACCGAGAACCGTCCCCAAAAGGCCTAATAATGGAGCCATCGTTACAACCATGCTGAGCCAGCTAAGACCGCGCTTTAAACGTTCATCAGCGTAGGATACTATATCTTGAAGACGGTTTTCCAGACCATTATAATTCTTTGCACTGCGAATGGCGCGCGCAAATAAGGAACCAAGTTCCTCTGTATCGCGTTCCAAAATACTTGCTAACATGATCCAAGATTGGTTCTTTTCTAAGACCTTATTAAAACGGCGTAAGTCCTTTGTAAACTTCCGATATAGAAAGATACGTTCAATACCAATCATCAAAGTAAAAAGTAAAAAAATCACCAGTGGATACATAACAAATCCACCAGCTGCAAATAAATGCGCTATACTACTCATACTACCCTCCAAAAGCCTATACCCTTTAGGCTCTTTCAGGGTTAATTATACCACGTTTTATCCTACCGAAAACAGATAGAAGGCGTAAAACCACAACATAACTAAACATAAAATCACTCGCTAGATAGGCATTAACTTGCTTGCTAGATGAGCATTGACATGCTTACTAAATGAACATAAACTTACTAAAGCCCAGAAGACAAAACTAAATACAAAAAGGCTGTACTAGGAATGATATACATTCTAGTACAGCCTTTTGTGCTTTCTTTTACGCTTACCTTAATAGATTAGTCTTTTTTGATAATGCCTACGATAAAGCCGCCTACTGACAAAGCTAATCCTAAACCACTGCAGAACATGCCGATGGAATACCACAAGGTGTAGGACTGGTTATTCTCAGAAATTGCCTTTGCCGCCGCTTGAGCGTTTGTAGCATTTCTCGCAATTTCCAAGTTAGCCGCTGCTGGATTTGGATTTAATAATAAAATCGCAACGCCAATAATTAGAATGACAACACCCACTGCCAGTAACATTTTTTTGTTCATTTGAATGCCCCTCTCATAACATTAAACGAAAAATAATATGCCTTAATTATACACCTTCTATAGAATTTTAAAAAGATAAACTTATATATTAACTATCTTTCATAAGCCAATCAATAGTTATTATTTATTGTTATATAGAAAAAGGCATAGCATCTAAGTGCTACTGGCACTTAGCCAATAGTAAATCTGATACTATGCCTTTTACGGATACATCTTTAGTTATATCTAAACAAGTGCGATTGCTAACGGAGTGCTTACTAAGATAAGTTATGCCGGCTTATCTAAGATATAGTTAGCGATCTACTTATTGCAAAGACTTATCGAACACGCCAATTAATTCTTCAACGGCTTGAGATTCGCTCATTTCACCATCTAAGACAGCATTTTCGACTTCGCCCATGCGACCTTGAATGACTACATTGTTAAAGAATAGGTTGTGCAAGTGTTCGTCAATCATATCACGTACCCAACGGAGGGATTGTTCTTGACGGCGTTTTAAGAAGACCCCATTTTCTTTACCTTGTTCAGCAAATTCTTGGATCACATCCCATAATTCGTCTAGGCCATCCTTCGTAACAGCTGAACATGTGTAGGCTTGAGTTTTCCATTTTTCCGTAGCTGGACGAATGTAGTGCAACATCCGATCGTAGTCGCTGCGGGCAATGAGAGCTCGTTTGAGATTATCCCCATCAGCCTTATTGACCACAATAGCATCGGCAAGTTCCATAACGCCTTTTTTGATACCTTGTAATTCATCGCCTGCACCAGTCAATACGATGAGCATAAAGAAGTCTACCATGGAACGCACAGTAACTTCACTTTGCCCAACCCCAACGGTTTCAACGAGAATGATATCATACCCAGCAGCCTCGCAAAGTAGCATAGTCTCTCTACTTTTACGAGCCACACCACCTAGTGTACCACCAGCCGGTGATGGACGAATGTATGCTTCTGGATGTTTCGTCAACGTTTCCATCCGCGTTTTATCGCCCAAAATACTGCCTTTTGTGACTTGGCTCGTAGGGTCTACGGCAAGTACCGCTACCTTGTAACCAGCTTCAATGAGCATGTTACCAAAGGCTTCAATAAATGTACTTTTACCAGCCCCAGGCACACCAGTAATACCGATGCGCAATGCCTTACCTGTACGAGGCAATACACCTTGTAATACTTGTTGAGCTAGTTTGAAATGGTCCTTATTATTACTTTCTACTAATGTGATAGCCCGTGAAAGTATAACGCGGTCCCCCTGCTCGATACCGCGTACATAATCAGCGACAGTTAATTTCTTTCGCCGCTGTACGGGACGTACCGCTGGAGCCAGATGAGCAGAGCTAGATAAGAGGCCGTCGTGCATTTCCTTGACGCCTTTCATCACGTGACACGCGTAGGTATCATCTTTTTTCGCATCTTCTGGCACCCAGTCGGGACGATAGGTACTACCCTCGGTGCTTGCGTTTTTTACACCTAATTCTGGCGCCTTACCTTCACCAGTGGTAAAAGTAGCATCCTGTGTATTGCGCAATTCATCCGGAGTAGGCCGTTTATTATCAGTCATGAGACTCGTCTTGAACGTGACTAGTCAATGATTCTAGTAATTTTTTCGCCGCTACTGGCAAAACTGTACCAGGGCCAAAGATAGCCACTGCGCCATGTTCGCGTAGGAATTCATAGTCCTGAGCAGGGATTACGCCGCCGATGGCAACTAAAATATCTCCACGGCCCCGCTTGTTGAGTTCCTCTACAAGTTGAGGCAATAATGTTTTATGCCCCGCCGCAAGAGAACTAAATCCGACAATATGAACGTCATTATCCACCGCATCTTGTGCTGTTTCTTCTGGAGTTTGGAACAAAGGTCCGATATCCACGTCAAAGCCCATGTCCGCGAAGGATGTAGCAATAACTTTGGCACCACGGTCATGACCGTCTTGGCCCATCTTAGCAATCATGATACGAGGACGACGACCTTCGAGTTCTTCGAAATCATCAGCCATTTGACGTACTTCTTTGATTACATCGTCATCTTCATATTCGCTGGAATATACGCCGGAAATAGAGCGGATAACCGCTTTATGACGGCCACAAACTTTTTCAACAGCAAAAGAAATTTCACCCAAGGATGCACGAGCACGAGCGGCTTCAAGTGCAAGAGCAAGCAAGTTGCCTTCCCCAGATTCAGTAGCCTTTGTGATCGCTTCGAGACAGGATTGAACTTTTTCTTCATCTCGGTTAGCACGCAATTGTTCGAGACGACGAATTTGCGCTTCCCGTACAGCCGTGTTATCTACGTCGAGGATATCCAATGGATCTTCTTTATCTAGACGATATTTATTGATACCGATGATCGCTTCACGACCAGAGTCGATACGAGCTTGGCGACGAGCCGCAGCCTCTTCGATACGCATCTTAGGAAGACCTGTATCAATCGCTTTCGCCATACCACCAAGGGATTCGATTTCTTGAATATGACCCCAAGCGCGACGAATCAATTCATCTGTCAATGCCTCTACATAGTAGGAACCGCCCCATGGATCAATAACCTTACATACTTTAGTTTCGTCTTGGATGTAAAGCTGAGTATTACGCGCAATACGTGCGGAGAAGTCCGTAGGCAACGCAATAGCTTCGTCAAGCGCATTTGTATGTAGAGACTGAGTATGGCCCAACGCCGCACCCATCGCTTCCATACATGTACGAGCCACGTTGTTGAACGGATCTTGTTCTGTAAGAGACCAACCAGATGTTTGGCTATGTGTACGAAGTGCCATGGATTTAGGATTATCAGAGCCGAAGCTATTAATAATCTTAGCCCACAACATACGAGCCGCACGCATTTTTGCCACTTCCATGAAGTAGTTTTTACCGATTGCCCAGAAGAAGGACAAGCGTGGTGCGAATTTATCTACGTGAAGGCCTGCATTTACACCGGTACGGATGTATTCGAGACCATCGGCCAATGTGTAACCTAATTCGATATCCGCAGTAGCACCCGCTTCTTGCATATGGTAGCCGGAAATGGAGATACTATTGAACTTAGGCATATACTGAGATGTGTACGCAAAGATATCACCGATGATACGCATGGACGTAGCTGGAGGGTAAATATAGGTATTACGTACCATGAATTCTTTCAAGATATCATTTTGGATTGTACCAGCCATAACCTTTTTATCAACGCCTTGTTCTTCACCAGCTAAGATATAGAATGCCATAACAGGCAATACGGCGCCGTTCATTGTCATGGATACGGACATTTGGTCAAGAGGGATACCAGAGAATAGAATTTCCATGTCGAGGATGGAGTCTACCGCAACGCCCGCTTTACCAACATCGCCTACTACGCGAGGATGGTCAGAGTCATAACCACGGTGAGTAGCAAGGTCGAAGGCAATTGACAAGCCTTTTTGGCCCGCTGCCAAGTTACGACGGTAAAACGCATTGGATTCTTCCGCAGTGGAGAAACCAGCGTACTGACGTACTGTCCAAGGACGAGTAACGTACATTGTGGAATAAGGTCCACGCAAGAATGGAGGTACACCAGCCATATAGTCAAGGTGTGTCATCCCTTCATAATCCATCTCTGTGTAGAGAGGTTTTAGTTGGATTTGCTCCATTGTTGTATTATATAAATCTTCAAAGCTTTTTCCTGTTTCTTTTTGAAGTTCAGCAAGCCATGCATCGCGAGATGTCGGTGACTGCGTTCCCAAGCCAAGAGAGGAGAAGTCTGGATTTTTAAACATGAGCTCACATCCCTTTCTTATCTTGTAACGTATTCAAGATTTCGTAACAATTTGCACGAACGGAAATGAAGTCGTCTACGCCAGCTTCACGATATACAGGCTCTAGGTCCTTAGGAGGTGCCCCTGCCAAAATAACCGTTACATTCGGCATAGTTTCTTTCAATTCTTTAGCGAGTGGTGGTACTAATTCAGGATATGTATCATCTGTAGAACAGATAACGACAACATCAGCACCACTCTCACGAGCAGCTTTCGCAGCATCAGCCGTTGTTTCGTGACCGTCATTTTTAATAACTTCAAAAGCACCTACTTCAAAGAAGCCTGTGGAGAAGTCCGCACGAGGTTTATGTTGAGGAATTGGGCCCATATTAGCCAAGAATACTTTCACATTGTCTTTCGTACGTTGTTTATAATTTTCAGTGCGCATGCGAAGTGCTTCAAATTGTTCGGTCCAACGATGTGCAGTGATTGGTTCAATCGTTTCAGAAGAAATATCGCCAGCGTCTAAAGCCTTACGGATTTGACGGATTGTCAATTTTTGCAATGCACCGAGTTCGATAAGGCCAATCAAAGCGCCCGGTTCTGTAGTGCTAGCTTCTAGGGTAGCCTGTGCTTTCACAACAGCATCTGGCTCCGCACTCGCCAAGTACTCTTCAATTTGAGAAACCCGTTTTTGACGTAATGTTTCTTGATTTTCTGGTTTTGGATCAAGCAATTCTTCTGTCATGTTCGCATACATGTTGTTACCTACAGCCACATCTCTGCGGAATGCAAGGTTTTTGAAGCGTTCATCAAGAATAGCTTTAACTTGAGCTTGTGGATAGCCTTCTTTCAAAGCTGCCACGATGCCGCCTTTAGATTCGATCGTTTGGAACTCAGCCCAAATTTTTTCACATAATTCAGCAGCCAAAGTTTCCACGTACCAAGAACCACCTACAGGGTCCACAGGTTGACGCAACTCGAATTCTGTTTGCAACATAACTTGGATGTTACGGGCAATACGGCGAGAGAAATCGTCCGCTTTGCGAATTGGTTGGTCGAATGGAGATACTTCAAGGCTGTTCAAACCGCCTACAACGCCAGAGAATGCTTGTGTTGTATTACGCAACAAGTTTACATATGGGTCGTATACAGTTTTTGTGAAAGCAGATGTTCTGCCGTGTACATGAACTGCACGGTCAGCTTCTTCAGCACCGAATGCTTCCATGATGCGCGCCCAAAGTACGCGCAATGCGCGCAATTTAGCGATTTCCATGAAGAAGTTTGCACCCATGGAGAATGTGAACATCATGCTCTTAGCGATCGTGTGAATATCGATGTTGCGTTGTGCTAATTGACGTACGTAACAAACTGCTGTTGCCAATGCGTAAGCAACCTCCTGCACATCGTTCGCGCCGCCATTAGCGTATACATCGCCAGATACGAGTACTGTTTTAAGCTCTGGAGCTTGTTCTTTAGCCCATACAACAGTATGCGCCATTTCATCAAAGGCTGTATCTAAAGAAATATGCAATGCACCATCTTTAGCCCAAACGCCAACAGGGTCTGCACCAACGAGACCTTTCAAGTCGGAAGTCTGTTTTTTAGAGCCTTTCACAGTCGCTGCAAACATACCGAGCAAAATAGCAGCAGAAGCACCAGTTTCAATGTATAAAGGATTTTCCTTCAAATTGAAGCGCTCAATCAATTGACTGCAGTCATCCATGGTAGATAAGGATGTACCGCCGATACCAACAGATGCGCCTACTTGCACATCTTGATCATGGCGTGTTGCTTCATCAAGACGAATGTTGTGGATAGAACCACCTTTTACAATCTCGTATAAACTTGCATGATTGGCATCTTTAGGCAAGGAATCGTCTACATATTGGGATACGCCCCAAGACTCCTTAATATAACCACTTGCCTTTGTGCCGCGTAGGAACTCTCCTGCCCCAGGATATACACCCTTTGGAATTTTTTCTCCATGCAATGCAGGCGTGTAAATTG
>ERZ772772.2187-NODE-2187-length-11790-cov-20.926459_pt1 | contig 11790 bp, 12 predicted proteins | sample MGYA00511484_ERZ772772 | MGnify/ENA primary metagenome ERZ772772 (study PRJEB29015, sample SAMEA2737913) | human oral metagenome | biome: human oral; feature: human-associated habitat; material: dental | place: China | collected 2088 ... | reverse complement strand
CCCCGGCGCGCTATCAGAGCATCACCGCCGACACCATCCCGTCCGTGCCGCTGGCAGGCGGGGCAGGGCAGGCGCGCATCATTGCCGGTAGCCTGGAGGGCAACACCGGTCCGGCACAGACCCATACCCCCATGAACGTCTGGGACGTGCGCCTGTCGGCCGGCGCCGAGGCTGCATTGCCCCAGCCTGCTGGCTGGACAACGATGCTGCTGGTGCAGGCCGGGACCGTGCGCGTCAATGGCCATGCCGTGAGCGAAGGGCAGCTGGTGGCGTTCTCCCGCGAGGGCAGCGGCCTGACGCTGGAAGCGCTGGAGGGCGATGCCCGCGTGCTGCTGCTGGCCGGCGAGCCCATCGACGAACCGGTGGTGGGCCACGGCCCCTTCGTGATGAACAGCCGCGACGAGATCCGTCAGGCCATTGCCGACTTCAACAGTGGGCGCTTCGGCAACATGCCGCGATGAACACGTGCCGTCCGGACAACAATCTCCGGACCGTCGCCGGAACGTGGTAATGTCAGCGTTGCCATAGATTGATATTTGTCCAGGGCCCGTCCTGCCGGAGTGGGCCCTGTTCCCTGGAGATGACCATGAAACTCTTCTACCTGCCGGGTGCCTGCTCCATGGTGCCCCACACCGCCCTGCAATGGATCGGCCAGCCCTACGAGGCCAAAGCCGTCACCCACGCCCAGACCAAGGAACCCGCCTACCTGGCCATGAACCCCCAGGGGGCCGTGCCCCTGCTGGTCGACGGCGACCTGGTGCTGTCACAGAACGTGGCCATCCTGGCCTACCTGGACGCGCGCTTCCCCGAAGCACGGCTCTTTGGCAGCGACACCATCGAAGGCAAGGCCCGCGCATGGCGCTGGCTGGCCTTCCTGAACGCCGACGTCCACAAGGCCTTCGGCCAGCTCTTCCGCACTCCCCCCTGGGCAGAAGACGAGACCGTCAAGAACGCCATGCAGCAGGCCGCCCGCACCCAGATTGCCGGCATGCTGAAACAGGCCGACGACCAGCTGGCCAACCACGCCTGGCTGGGCGGCGAGGAAATCTCGGTTGCCGACATCTACCTGTATGTCATCCTGCGCTGGGCCAACGGCCTTTCCGTGGACCTGAGCCAGATGAAGCACCTGGACGAGTTCCAGAAACGCGTGGCCGCCGACCCCGGCGTGCGCGAGATCTGCGCCCAGGAGGGGCTGCAGCCGTGATGGCTGTCCAAGGTGTCTTGGGCGGGCAGGCTGATTGAAGCAGCGAGGGCGCATCTGTGGATGATGCGCCCTTTGTTCTTTTCTGGCGGTCCACGCCGGCTGAAGTTCAGCTCAGCCTTCTACGTTGGCAAGCTTTTCCTTCCTCGCAGAGGCCTGTCGGTGAAGTTCATGTGTCATGGCTTCGCGAAGCAAGGCATTCAGCCTGGTCTGATAGCCTTCCCCCTGGCTTTTCAGCCAGTGCAGTACATCCGAGTCGATGCGGATGGTGACCTGTGTCTTGGTCGGACGGAAAAAGCGTCCCTGCATGGCGTGCTTCCAGCCTTCAGCATCTAGCTCAGGCGCGTCACTCAGATCAATCTCGCTGTCCGGGCGCTCAGCCAGAGCCCGCAGTTCTGCCGCACGCTTTTCAGTCATGGGAGGGATATCAGCCGAAGTCTTTCGCACGATACTCATGGTATTGCTTCCTCTCGTTACGGGTTGCAAGTCGAGCGCTGATGATGCGGATGATCTCAATGCCAGCCTCATCGTCCCATACGGTGTGGGCGACGAGAAGAAGGGTGCTTCCATAGGATTCGCCTATGGTCTGCCAACGCTCTTCACCGTTCTCGATTCGATCCAATCGCATGAGGCGATGGGGATCGTCGAAGACGTGCGTTGCATCGTCAAAGGTTACGCCGTGCTTGCGGCGGTTGCTTTCGGCCTTTCTGTCGTCCCACTCGAAGTGACGATAGCTCATCTTCGATCCTGTTTGTAGTTACATAATTGTAGTGCGCCTTGAACGCTTCATCCAGTCCGGTCTACTGTCTACTGATCGAAAACGCCGAAGGTGAGAGGGGTATTGACAGAATTTCACAAACCTTCGATCAGAACCCCCTGCGGATCATGGCCAGCGCCATGCTCAACTACTTCAGCCAGACGGGCCACAACATGTATAGCGCTCCCTTTGGCGACACCATCGAAGGCAAGGCCCGCGCATGGCGCTGGCTGGCCTTCCTGAACGCCGACGTCCACAAGGCCTTCGGCCAGCTCTTCCGCACTCCCCCCTGGGCAGAAGACGAGACCGTCAAGAACGCCATGCAGCAGGCCGCCCGCACCCAGATTGCCGGCATGCTGAAACAGGCCGACGACCAGCTGGCCAACCACGCCTGGCTGGGCGGCGAGGAAATCTCGGTTGCCGACATCTACCTGTATGTCATCCTGCGCTGGGCCAACGGCCTTTCCGTGGACCTGAGCCAGAGAAGCACCTGAACGAGTTCCAGAAGCGTGTGGCCGCCGACCCCGGCGTGCGCGAGATCTGCGCCCAGGAGGGGTTGCAGCCGTGAGGGCCGTGCCATCTCGCAGGGTAGGGTGATGGCCATCCTGCAAGCGCGTGTTTGGCAGCGGAAGGCTGCCGAACACGACGCCTGGTTCCGGCGGAAGGTTCAGGCCGGGCTAGATTCAGCCAATGCCGGAAGGTTGATTCCGGCGGTGGAGGTTGAGGCCCGGTTTGCTGAGAAGCGGGCTGCCACGCGGCGCCAGCTGAAAGCGCGCCTTATAGCGTTGCTGGTTGAAGTGCCTGATCAGGTCGCAGCGCTTGATGTCGCCCTGCACGGCATTCTTCCAGCCTTCGGCATCAAGCTCGGGTGCGCAGCTCAGATCGATCTCTTTGTCAGAGTACCCCTCAGTGATAGTGCGAATTCTGCTGAGATGTTTGCGTTATTTTTCGTCTTTGATGAATGAATACCACAAACATATTAAATAATAATGAATTATTAATAATTTATATTAAAGGGGCAAATCCTTGGTGTGGTACAGATTTCCTCGATCTATTGCGAACTGTTTTAGCTTTTTGGCTAGCTTTCGACAATCATTTTTTTCTAGACTTCCAAAGTCAATGATTGCATGTGCTTCATTTCCCTCGACGGGGTCTGGGGCGTATATTAACCCAATCCCTGTGACTTCTTCTCCACTGGTCGCCCATACACCGACGGATTTTAGGCGCAGATCTTTGGTGTAGTGCTGATAAGATTCCATGGGGCTGATTTTATCGCGGTCATAAACGGAAAGCTTTCCTTCGTCTTTTGGGGAGGGGAGGAAGGCTTGACTAGAGATTTGGCCTTGAGTAAAAAAATTTGGGTGCACTTGGCGAAGAAGCAAGGTTTGATTGTTCATGATTAAAGGTCCTTGATATTTTCATTCAGGAAGGCAAACAAAGATTGCCAGCCTTTGTTGTCAAGCTGGAAGTCTCTTTCAATGTCCTCGTCATTTGCTCCAAATGCATGGTAGCTGGCTTGCAATGTTGTTATGTCGATGTCAAGAGAGGGGGTGCTTTTTGTATTCCATTCGAGCAGCAAATTTCCATCTTGTTTTGGAAAAATTAATGGAAGCGGGAGGGTTTCCGGGTATTGGTCTATCAATATCTCCGAAATTTCTAATAGCTTTTCTTCGTCAGGCGCAAGACTTTCCTCATCAAACCAGCCGTTTTTGAGATTGGATATTTCATCAAGTCTCTTTGATATCTCGTAGTTTTCTATTACGCCAAAAGATTCAACGGATATTATTTTATCTAGGTTATCTTTTGCGTCGTATAACCCGGTGCCTTTTATTGTGATTAGATGGCGATTACGGCCTAAATATTTTCTGGCTTCATTTTTAAAACGGTTCGGCATTGAAATAGGGACTGGTGATGAGTTATTTGCGGGTTTTAGTCGAAAAGTTGATTTTGAAAAATCCACCTCTTCGATGTATCCAGATAGGCAGATATCGCGTTCATAAGAACTATTGGCCGCCAAAACAAGCTGTCTGCGCTTTTCTTGCGTTAGCCGAGCGGTTCCGTTGCCTGGGAGTGCTAATTCCAGTGCTTCATCGGAGCGTAGGGATCGGCCGAACTGGTTGAAATGTGTTAATAATTCCAAAGGAAATTCTTTTGGTAGATTTTCAGTTGGTGCTGCGATGCACTTGGCAATTAAGTCGCGTGCGTTTTCGAAGTAATTATTTCCTTCATAAATTAATGGAAGAAGCCCTGCTATGACTAGCGTCAGCATGGGTTTCGTGCTTCCTTTGTCGATCCGCTCAATGTCTAGGTGGAAGCAAGATTCAAATCCTTTTGGTACACGCTTTCTCTCGGGATGTTCGGCTAAATATAGGTGCTTGGCTAGTTCGATAATGAACCGTTCGTACGCAGCGAGATCACGCGCGACGTCAATAGGTAACGTGTGCTCGTCAAAGCGTTTTCCGGTAAATCTTGGTTGTGAGAACTCAGTCTTCATATGTCCTCGATTTTTTGCTTGCGCTGGGGGTAGTTTATTTCTTGGGGTGTGCTCAAACTATCTCCTCGAGAATCATACCTGATGGATAGTGAATTTCAATAAATTGTTGCTCAGCTGTATCTCGGCTACGGTCGGATTGTCATGTTTTGTTAAATTTTGATGTGCGCTCGATGCTGCCTGCTGATGTCTACTATGACAGGAAGGGCCCCTCAGGGGCCTTTCCTCATTTCATGCTACAATCAGGATAGGCTATCAAACCAAACCTAAGAACCGATAGCTGACATTCCTCCGAACATCACCCGGCTCAGGCAGGCCGGAGACGCCAGATCGCTGGCTTCGACTCTCCAGACCACCGGGAGGTCCGGAACAGGGTTTCACTCAGGCCTGATGTCCTTTCCGTTGTTCTTTCCGATAAAACACATACAACCACCCGCAAGCGATCAGATACAGACCATAGCAGAAAAGACGTTCAAGCCAGGTCTCGGTTCGCCAATATCTCAATGCCACGGAAAATTGTTCGGGTAGTACAACAACGACTTTCTGCTTTCCGTCTTCCAGAAATTCAATCTTTCTTATCGTCAGGCGCTGTAAAGTGCCTTTGTAATGCAACGGTGTGTAGAAACGGATGCCTTCAATGCTGATGATCTTTTCCGGACGGTGATTGTCGAGAAATCTGTTTCCGTTCTCGTCAAGAAAGCGGGGGGCGTTCACGGAATAGCTCTGCCCGCCATGCTCCAGTCCGAAAAAGGCAGGGCGTGTTGGCGGGGTGTATTTGATGTTGCCACTCAAGTGCACGGCTTCTTCGCACACGGGCTGGAACAGGCTCAGTACCAGCGTACTGCCCAGCAAGACCAGCAAAACGCTCAGCAGTATCACGGCCACAACCAATTCAGGTTTGCTTATTCTGGGCATCACGCTTCCATCGCCCATTCATGTCGGTTGCAAGCCGTCGTTCCGATATCCCCATGCTTCATGGAGTCGTCCAACGGATTGTGCAAAGAAAAAGCCCCCGAAGGGGCTTTTTCTCATGTCAGATGACAAACCATTCAGCTATCGAACAACACCTCAGAACCGATAGCTGACATTCAGCCGGACATCACGTCCGGGTTCCGGCAGGCTGGAGACGCCGGAGCGCTGGCTGTGGCTCTTGTAGTACTTGTTGAACAGGTTGTTGACCGCGAAGTTGACGTTCAGGTCGTCGGTGCCGAAGGGCTTCCAGTTGGCGTACAGGTCGTTGACGCCGTAGCCGCTGCGGCGAACCAGTTCGGGTGTGGCGGATGAGCCGCGCGAGCTGGGGATGTAGCCGGCGCTCTGCACGAAGCGGCCGCGCCAGCCCACTTCCACGTTGGGGTTCTCCAGCTGGTAGGCCAGGCCGGTGGTCCAGGTGCGGCCAATGGGGATGGCGGTGCTGGTCGAGTCGGCCACTTCGCCGTCCAGCTTGGGCTTGCTGTAGGCCACGCCGGCGCGCGTGGTCCAGTGGCCGAAGGCGTAGGCGGCGCTCAGTTCGTAGCCGTGGTTCTTCAGCGTGCCGCTGTTGAAGAGGCGATAGTACGAGGCAGCCTGGCGACCCTGGCAGGGGGTGCCGGCCGCGTTGATGCACTGGTAGTCCTGGTGGTTCCTGGTGTTCTGGTGGAACACGGTGGCGGCCAGGCGCAGGGCCTGGGAGGGCGTGTAGGTGACGCCGGCTTCCAGGGTGCGGGCGCGTTCGGCTTCCAGGTTGTTGTCGGCGATGATGCGGCGACCGCCGGCCAGCATGGCTTCGTACAGGCGCGGGCTGCGCGTGGCGTAGGACAGGCCGGCGTTGAACGACACCTGTTCGTTCAGGTCATAGATGGCGGCAATGCTGGGGTTGATCTGGCCGTCGGAGACTTCGCTGCGGCCGGAGGTGCGCATCTTGAAGTGGTCGTAGCGCAGGCCGGTGGTGAGGGTGACGGGGTGCAGGTTCCAGATGCCTTCGGCGTAGACGCCGTAGTCAGTCTTGCGCTCGTTGACGGTGTCGATGGCCGTGCCGTCGTCGGTGGACAGGCGGGAGCCGGGCTTGGACTCCTGACGGCGCAGGTTGACGCCGTATTTCAGGATGTGCTCGTTGAACAGGTAGCTGTCCAGGTTGATGTTGGCGCCCTGGGTCTCCACTTCACTGGCGCCAAGCAGCAGGGTACCGGAGCCGGCGCGCGGGAAGTTCTTCATTTCGGCGCTCATCCGGTAGACATCGGTCTCGATCTTGTCCACCGGGCCCAGGCCGCGACCGGTGTAGGCCAGGCGGGTGGTGTCCTGGGTGTAGATGCGGTAGCGCGGGGCGTTGTTGGCCTCGTTGTTGTCCTGCGAGAAGTCGAATTCTTCGCGCAGGGCGCGCACGCCGTGGGTCTTTTCCTGGCGGTGGCTCAGTTCGATGCGGTTCTGCTCGTCCAGCGCATAGCCGAACTTGGCCAGCAGGCCGCGCTGTCCCAGGGCGCTGTTCTGCACTTCGCGCTTGGCGCTGCCGCCGGACTTGTAGTTCTCTTCCTTCGTCCAGTTGGCGTTCACGAGGGCATCCAGCGCGCCGAACTGGCCATAGGCGGCCACGCCGGCACCGCGGCCCTTGTTGCTGCTGAAGCCGCCGTTGACCTTGAAGCCCAGGGTCTGGCCGGGACGCAGCAGGTCCTTGGCCGAGGCGGTGCGGGCCACGATGGCGCCGCTGGTGGCACCAATGCCGGCCGAGGCCGAGCCGGTGCCTTTCTGCACTTCGATGTCCTTGATGAGGGCCGGATCCAGCAGGAAGCGGCCGTTATGGTGGAACATCTGCGTGTCGGAATAGGTGTTGTCGACCTTGATGTCGATCTGGTCCTGACCCATGCCGCGGATGGTGACCCACTGCGAGGTGCCGTTGCCGCCGCCGAAGTTGATGGAGGGCTCGGCCGAGAGCACTTCCTTCATTTCATTGGCGGTGCTTTCTTCCAGCGCCTTGAAATTGACCTTCTCGGTGGAGGAGGCCGCCTTTTCGATGGCGTAGATGGTCTGCAGCTGGGTTTCGGTCGGGGCGGCGGACTGGGCGTGCGCAAAGGTGCTGATGAGCGCCAGCGGCACGGCCTTCAGGCCGAGAGAGACGCAGTGTGAACGGAGTTTCATGTCTTGGGCGTCGGAACGGGGTGGAATGGCCAAGGGCAGCCCACATGGGCTGCACAATGTGTCAGCGCCCAAGTATAAGTTCAATTCTTGTTTACATTATGTCTAACTTCATTCAGCTCACGCCGACATGCCCCGTTTCAGCAGCCACTGGCTGAACGGCCAGTCCACGCTGTCCAGCAGGTTCTTGGTGATGAGTCCCAGTTCGGTGTCACCCTCGATACGCAGCTTGCGGTTGAAGAACAGGGTGTCGGGGTCTTCCTCGCGCATCATCATGCGCAGGAAGTCGATGCCGTTGGCGGCCAGTCGCAGGTCGGGGGCGCCTTCGTAGTCCTGGTCCAGAAACTTCTGGTCGTCGGCGCCAAAGCGCACCTTGATGCCGGCGTCCAGCACGTCGATCTCGAACTTCCGGCCGGCAAAGAGGCTCATGTCGGCGGGCAGCAGGCCCTTCTTCAGCATGGTGTTCAGCGCCAGCACCAGGGCAAGGCGCGGCGGCCGGCCGGGCAGGTGGGCCACGATGCGGCTCACCCAGGCGGGGGCGATGATCTCAGGCAAGGGCATGGCTTTCCTCCTTCAGGGCCTCGATGCCGGGCAGTCCGCGCCAGTAGCCGTCCACGGGCGTGCCCACGGCCAGGCGGGTGAGTTCGGGCTGCACGTCGGCCCAGGTGGCCTTGCCGTCCAGCACGTCGCGGTGCAGGCGGATGATCTCGGGCATGTCGTGCAGCTGGGGCGAGAGCCGCAGCAGGCTCACGCCCATGGCCTGCAGTTCCTGGTGGTGCGGCAGCAGGGTCTGGCTGCCGTAGGACATGGTCTGGATGCCGTTGATGGTGAGGAACGGCTTGCCTTCGCGGGTCTTCAGCACCAGGCCGTCTTCGTGGTCCAGGCAGCGGAATTCGCAGTGGTCCTTGTTGAGGTTGTAGTGGCGGGCGGTGAAGCAGCGCGACGAGTAGGCCAGCGGCATGCGGCCCCAGCCGAACAGTTCGGTCTCGATGCCTTCGGTGGCCGCCAGGATGGTGGCCAGCTTGTCGTGGCTGAGTTCGGTGGGAGGCACCCAGCGGAAGGCGCCCAGTTCCCGGAAGACGCCCAGCGTGGTCTCGTTGTAGATGTTGAGGCTGGCGCCGGCCACGAAGGGAATGTCGTGCTGACGGGCCAGCCGTACCGCGCCCATGTCGTTGGCCTCGACCTTGAAGCGGTCCTGCCCGGTGATCTTGCGCAGCCGCCGCAGGTCAGTCTCGCTTTCCAGCAGCACCTGCGACGACAGGATGATTTCCTTGCCGCTGTCGGCCAGGTTCTCGGCCAGGCCGTACCAGTCGGCAAAGCGCATCTTCTGGCGGCGTGAGCACACGACTTCACCCAGATAGATGGTGTCCACCGGGGCATCCAGCATGGAAACATAGAACTCCAGCAGCGTTTCCTTCTGCCAGAAGAACTGGATGGGACCCAGCGACAGCCGGATCGGGTTCCGGGATTGGATCGGTTCGCTCATCGTGCCTGTCTCCTCATTTCCACGGCCGGTTGTAGGCGCCCAGGGTGGTCTGGTGTCCTTCGGATACCTTGCCCAGGGTCTTGTTCCAGAGCGGATCGACCCGGAAGTGCGACGGGTCGGCCGCGGCAGCATCCAGCGCCTTGCGCAGGGTGTGGGTGACCTGGGCGGTGTAGGTGGGGCTGCGCTGGCGGCCTTCCACCTTGATGGCGGCCACGCCGATGCCGATGAGATCGGGCAGCATTTCCAGCACGTTCAGGCTGGTGGGCTCTTCCAGTGCGTAATACGTGGCGTCGTTCACCTCGAAGCGGCCCTTGCACAGCGTGGGGTAGCCGGCCGGTTCCTGCGGGTTGTAGCGGTCAATGAGGACGTGGTTGAGCCGCACGTCCATGCGGTCGGGAAGCTGTTCCCAGCGCACGGCCTTGGCGGGCGAGCACACGCCCTGCATGTTGGGCGATTCGCCCGTGGCGTAGCTGGACAGGATGCAGCGGCCTTCCACCATCACGCACAGGCTGCCAAAGCCGAACACCTCGATTTCCACGTCGGTGTTTTCAATGACGTGCTTGACCTGACTGAGGGTGAGCACGCGGGGCAGCACGGCGCGACGGATGCCGAACAGCTCCTTCATGAGGTTGATGGCCTCGTAATTGGTGGCCGACCCCTGTACCGACATGTGCAGCCGCAGGTCGGGGTGGCGATCACGGGCATAGGCCATGATGGCCGGATCCGCCACGATGATGGCGTCAGCGCCCAGCAGCACGGCGGTATCGACGGCAGCATGCCAGCGCTTCACTTCACCCGCCTGCGCAAAGGTGTTGATGGCCATGAGCACCTGGCGACCGCGCGCATGGGCATAGGCCACGCCTTCCTGGGCAGATTTCATGTCGAAATTGAGCCCCGGGAAATTGCGCGCGTTGGTGGCGTCCTTCAGCCCCATGTAGACCGTGTCTGCGCCATTGTCCACCGCCGTCTTCAGGGCAGGCAGGTTGCCCGCTGGGCATACCAGTTCCGGAATCCTTCGCATTATCTCTCCCTGTAATTTCGACGGTGAAAACCCGTCGATCATAGTTCAGGAGGATTTTCGGCTCAAGGCATGGCCGTTGATCCGGATCAAATGGAGGGAGTTATATGCGGAAATCTCATTTATTAACTGATGATCGATAGGGAAGTTAAGTTGTGATTGATCGTGATGTTATGGTGGGGTGGGTTTGAATATTAAGGTGTGATTGATTTGTGCGCTGGGCAGGGTGGCCTGAAATATTAAGTTGTGATTGATTTGATAATTGGGTGATGGGCACCTACCCATCTCAAGCCGTGCGATGGATTCAGGGCCGAGGAGGAGGGCGCAGGTGTTGTAGAGCTGCGGCGAGTGTTGCTCAGGCTTGCGTCGTGTTCGGCTGCAGCGCGGACGAGGTAGGAAGGGCAGGCCGCGTCCTTTGCCGCTCATGCGCAGCAGTGCGCCTGCGTGAGACTGGCAGCAGAGGGCCTGGCAAGGCAGACACGGCGCCAGAAAAGCAAAAGGCCACCGCGAGGGTGGCCTTCTGGAATTTGGTGCCGGTGAAGAGAGTCGAACTCCCGACCTTCGCATTACGAATGCGCTGCTCTACCAACTGAGCTACACCGGCTTGGTGTTGAGCCTGCGATTCTAACCCGAAACCGGGGCTGTTTGGCAAGTCCGTCGAATGCAGGCCTGCAAGCGTGCGGCTGGGGCGAGACAGTGGCAGCGTGAATGGGCGTTTCCGGGCGATCGGCGGGCCTGGTTCCTTGCACGTGTTCGATGGCCGCCCGGTGTGATGGGCACCGGGGGCCGTTTGATTCTGGCTATGGCCAGCCCCCGTTCACGTGGACCGGCAGGGAACGGCAGCGCAGGGAGTCAGCGCCGGGGTGTGCCTTCGACATCGATCGGCGCTCTGGCCAGAAAATCCGCCACCGTCGGCCACTGCAGCCGCACGCGCAGCTCGCGCTTCAGGCGGCGGGTGTCCAGCCGGCGGGATTCGCGCATGAAGCTAATCCGCACTTCGGACAGGGTTCGGGTCAGTTCAGCCCGCGACTGACGCGGGGGACGGGGCAGGCCCAGGCGGTCGGCCACCTGGTCCAGGTAGTCGCCCAAGGTCATCTGGCTGTCGTCCACGGCATTGATGACGCGCTGGCGCGGGCCACGCAGCAGGGCGGTGCGGGCAATGCGGGCCAGATCGTCGGCGTGGATGTGGTTGGTGATCACGTCGTCAGCCGGAATCAGGGCCGGTACCTGCTGGCGCAGGCGCTCCACAGGCAGGCGGTCGGCGGCGTAGATGCCGGGCACGCGCAGAACCAGGGCGGGCAGCGGCTGCTGCTGCAGACGACGATGGCGCGCGCCAGAGACGCGGGCACTGTTCCGGTGGGGGCTGTCCGGGCGTGCGCTGTCGGCGTGGGGGTGAGCAGCGCGAGGGCTGCTGGCGTTGGAGCCGTCAGGGCGATGGTTGGAGCCGTCAGGACGATGGATGCCGAAGCGCACCTGCCGTTCGGCATCCACCCGGCGGCGTGCGCGGTCGGTCAGCGGGCGCAGCGTGTCGGTCTCGCGGGTGAAGGCGCCGCCCCGGTCGCCATAGACGCCGGTGGTGGACAGGTAGACAAGGCGCGGGGCCGGGGCGCGCTGATTCCGGCTCCGTGCCTGGGCGGCGGGCGCGGGTACGGCAAGCAACGCAGCCGCTGACCGGGCGCCCAGACGGTGGGTGCGGCCCGGGCGGGAAGTCGTGCTGGCGCGCTGGCCACGC
>ERZ772772.2182-NODE-2182-length-11804-cov-8.372798_pt1 | contig 11804 bp, 12 predicted proteins | sample MGYA00511484_ERZ772772 | MGnify/ENA primary metagenome ERZ772772 (study PRJEB29015, sample SAMEA2737913) | human oral metagenome | biome: human oral; feature: human-associated habitat; material: dental | place: China | collected 2088 ... | reverse complement strand
AAGCTCATCCGCTCCTGACTTATTATAAAATTTTGCCAATTCTACAGGACTGTCAACTTCTCTTATCCCAGTAAAATTAACGCCTTTTACCACTTTCCCATTTCTCACGTCCAAACAGGGAACAATTCTCTTTGCAAGCATTTTTACACCCACTTTCTTTTAATATGCAATATTTACATTTTCAATTTCATTTAAACAATTTTTAAAATATTATTTGCTAACTTCCAATACTTCTTTTAAATCAAGATTTCCAGAATAAATCGCTTTTCCAACAATAGCTCCATAAACTCCATTTTCATTAAGTTCTTTTATTTCATCTAAAAATGTAATTCCACCAGAAGCTATAATATCTGATTTTACTATTTTGGACAATTTTTTATAAATTTCAAGATTTGTACCATTTAACATTCCATCTTTTGAAATGTCAGTATAAATTATTGTTTTTACTTCAATGTCCGATAACTTTTTGCAAAACTCAACTGAATTTAATTCAACGGTTTCTGTCCATCCCTTTACAGCTACTTTTTCATTTTTCGCATCCACAGAAACTGCAATTTTATCTCCATATTTTTTTACCATTTCTCTTAAAAACTCTTCATTTTCAACAGCAATCGTTCCTAAAATAACTCTATTTACACCAAGTTCAATATATTTTTTTATTCTCTCTTCATCACGGATTCCACCGCCAACTTGAACAAAAAAATCACTTTTTTCAACCAGTTCCTTTATAACTTCATAATTTTTAGTATTTCCGTCTTTTGCTCCGTCCAAATCTACAATATGAAGATTTTTTGAATTATTTTTATTAAAGAAATCCAAAACTTCAACAGGATTTTTAAAAAACACTTCCACTTGATTATAATCTCCCTGTTTCAGTCGCACTGCCTGACCGTTATGTAAGTCTATCGCTGGAAAAATCTCTATCATAATTTAATCTCCTTCAAATATTATATACTTTATTTTATAACTCTATTTTTGGATGTACTGCAAAATTTTTCAAAAAAAGTTAGGTCATTCCAAAACACAAAGGAAAAATCCTCATATTTGGAATATCTGCTCCAACAACCATACTCGAAATTCTAACTTTGATAAAAAATCTCAAAAATATTAATCAAACATTCTTATTTTATCCAGATTTTTTTGAAATATTTTCTTATTATTATAAAAATCAGTTTTATTCGCCTTTGCCAGCTCCGATTTTATATACCAGTTTTGATACCTGTTGTAATACAATATTTCTTCACTTGGCTTATTTTTTCCTTCAAAATTTTCATAATAAAAATCAATTGCATCCTGTGTACGATTCTCATTTAAATAAAAACTTATTGCAAACCATCCCATAGTTAATTTATATGCCCATGCCTGTTCATCAGAAATACGTGATTCCTCTGTTTTTACTTTATCATCACACATCTTCATAATGGAATTTAAAGTTGCAAGTGCTGTTTTTTCATCGTTTTTCATAACATTCCAGATTGCATCCCTTCCTATCACATATGTTACAGCAATTCTTGTAATTAAATGATCTGGATATTTCTCTTTAAGTTTTTCATAATTTTTATCAAAAGATTCCATATCTCCTTTGTTAGAATAGTACATATTTGAAAAAAACAGTTTTGAAACTTCATGAGGATTATATTTTTCATAACGTTTCAGATTATTTAATTTTTCAGTATCATTTTTTCCAATTGCATTATAAATATTTATCAAATTTTCTGACAGCACAAAATTTTTCTCATTCCTTTTTAACAATTTTTCAATTTCTAACGCCATATTTTCTATTTTTCCCCTATCAGGCTCACTCACTACATTAGGTATCTCCTTATCCAGCTCTATTGTTTTTACTATTATTTCCTGTGAAATTCCTAACTTTGATAAATCTTCCCTTATCATTTCACTTCGACTTTTAGCATTTATATTTGCTACCGCAAGTATACTCATAAATAATATTATTTTTTTCATAAACACCTCTTTCTGAATCAAAAATATATTTGTAAAAATGGAATTACAAAATCTTTAAATTTAGCAATTTTTACCAATCTATTTTATTATTTCCTTAAAATATTGTTCAAGCTGACCGTAACTTTTCATTTTAGAAACTTCATCTATAAATTTATGCTTTGTTATAAGTTCAAAGAGATCATTCATTATATCTATATTATCATTTTTATTTTTTGCCGCAAAGCTTAAAAATATATTGGCATTTCTTCCTTCAGGCAAGGCAACCCTTTCTTTAACTACAAGTAATGATATTCCTGTTTCAAGGACATTTTCAGATATTCCTGCATGTGGCATCGCTATACCTTCTTCTATTACAATATAAGGGCCGTGCTTTTCAACAAGCTCTATCATTTCCTTTACATATTCTGAAGTCACTTTTCTATTTGATACGAGTAAATTGCCAGACTGAAGAATAGCCTCCTTCCAGTCTTCTGCCCCCTCTATAAATTTCACATTTTCTTTTTTCAGTAATTTTCTCAATGTATGACCTGTCTTCTGAATATCATTTACGATTTTGTCTTCAAATTCATCCTTTAAATTTTCAATTAGTTTCTGCTTATCATTTATTTCTGCGTTGCTTTCTATTATGGAAACTAATTTTTTCAAGGATAAGCTTGTTCTATTTTTTTCTATACTGTATTCTGCAAGCTTTTCAAAATCTTCATCCTGCATTATAGGATTTATTTTTATAATCGGAATTCCATATGAAACCTCAAACTGTCTGTGTATTTCTATTGTTGACAATATAAAATCAACTTCCTTGTATCCCGGGATTAAATCATCTGCAAGGTAATAGGGAATGATATCAACTATATCCAGTTCATAGTTTTCCTTCAGGCTTTCTTCAAGTATTTTTGAGCTTCCGTACCCAAGTCCACAAATCAAAAGAACTTTCTTTATATTCTTCCTCTTTGTTCTTTTAATTGAAGACTTTATCTGATAAGCCATGGAAGCTATTTCATATTCAGTAAAATTTATTTTAAATTCCTTTTCAGTTTCCTCAATTGCCTTTTTCACAATTGCAATATTTTTGTCCCTATTTAGTATAAGATCCTTAAATACTGAATTTATTATCTGAATATCATTGTTTATCCTGTATATTGAAGATTTCAGGTTATCAACAAGACCTGTAATGAGTATTCTGTCTTCTTTCAAGTCTAGATTTATCATTTCACTGACTTTTTCTATAATTTTTTCTACAACAGCTTCTTCATTTATCCATTTATAAAATGTATCATTCTTCAATCCGTTAACACCTATTCCCATAATTAAATCAGTAATCAGAAGAAGATTTGCTTCCTTTATTTTTTCCTTCCTGTCATTTTCCCTGAACAGTTTCCCCAGAATACGTTCAACAGCAAGATATTCCGGCGTATGAAAAAGAAAATTTCTTGACAGCAGTTCTTCCATATTATCATAGAGTTCATCGAAATTAATAAGCATTAAAATATAGGAAAATACTCTGTTATAATTTCCTTCATCAATTTTAAGACTCAGTTCCTTTTCAATCAATTCCAGAAATTTCCTTGTTATTTCCATATTTTCATATTTTATATATCCATAAAAATACTCTTCTCTATGCCATGTTGTCGATTTTTCCCTATTAAAAAAATCTCCAGTTTCTTTCAGTTCCCTGATAATATCTTCAATTATTCCAACCCTTTTTACAAGAAGATCTCCTTTATTTCCTGTAAGCCTGTATCCTTTATAATTTTCATAAACCAGTCTTATTCCGTCTTTTTTTACTTCTTCAGACATGACTTCCAGATCTTTTCTTACATCTGTTTTAGGTATTTCCATTGTTTCTGCTATGTCTGAAAGTTTCAGTCCACTTTCATCAAAATATAAAATCATTTTCAATATGTTTATTCTTTCATTTAATGACAACTTTTCACAATTCATTTCTTCTCACCTTTCATTTTGTACTGTAATGTACTCCAATAAAATATTACCACTTAAATGAAAAAAAGCAAATTTTTTTATAATTTTCTTATGAATTAAAAAAGATTATTTCCAAAGCTTTACTAAAATCTAAAACTTCATAAACAATCTTTTTTGTTTTTAACTATTTTTTTCATCTTCAGCCTTTGTTTCTTTAGTATCTTTTTTATCTATGCTCTCTTCTATTTCAGAAACTGATTTTTTAAATTCCCTGAACATTTTTCCAATAGCTTCTCCAAGTTCAGGAAGTCTTTTAGGCCCAAAAATTAATAACGCACCTAATATAAGAACTATAAGTCCTGGTGCTCCAATATCTCTAAAAAGTCCCATTTCTAATCTTTCCTCCTTTTCCTATAAATATATTTACATACAATAATACTCGCCTCATAAAGTAAAATTAGCGGTGCAGTCATTGTCAGGTCACTTATAAAATCAGCAGGAGTCACTACAACCGCCAGTACCAGAAGAGCAAAATAGCCATATCGTCTGTTTTTTATAAGGTATTGTGGTGTCAAGATATGTAGCGATGTTAGAAACGCCACAATTACAGGTAGTTCAAATATAACTCCTAATGGAAGTGATGTATGCAGCACAAATGTCAGATAATTGTTTGCTGTCAGCTGAATATTGAAAAGATTGTCTCCAAAAGACAATAATACATTCAGTAAAGCTGGAGTTACAAAGAAAAAACCAAAAGAGAGTCCTGTGATAAACAGTATGAAAGTTGCAGGAACATATGACAGCACTGTTTTTGCCTCTTTTTCTTCCAATGCCGGACGTATAAATGCCCATATCTGATAACTTGCAAAAGGTAAAGTTATGCTGAAGGCACATATTCCAGCCAATGTTAAATAAATACCCAGAATATCATCAGGTCCTAAAACCGTCAGTTTCTCCTTAAAGGCTCCTGTCAGCATTTTATAAATATCGGAACAGAACACTAAACTTATCAGAAAAATCGTAATAAAAAATATAATTGTTATAATAAGCCTCTTCCTGAATTCGCTTAGATGTTCTATAAGTGTCTGTTCATTAATATTAGACATATTTCTTCCTTTCCGATATTTTTTAATTTTTTAAACTACTCTTTCATTTTATAGCTATTTTCTTTTACTTTTACAATTCTTACTTATTTTTTCTTTTTAATGTTGCTATCACAATTATAATTATTAAAATTAACTGACTTACAAATACTTCTATATTTGCATAAATTCCTAAAACTTCAACTGTAGGAATAAAACGTATCACATGCAATGGTAAAATTCCTACAACCTGCAGCATATGTATACTTGTTCCAAGCATTTTGAACGCAAGGAAGTAGATTGTCCATGTCAGTACAAAAAATACCTGATGTATTTTTATTTTTGAAGATGCATATATCAGGACAAGTGCAATTACAATCAATATTAATATTGCACTTACAACACCTATAATTAGATTCTGCAGTGAAATTAACGGTAAAATCCCTACATAGAACAGAATTGTTTCTGCACCTTCCCTGAATACTGCCAGAAAACTCAGTACAAACATTGATATAAAACTTCCTGTACTTAAAACTACATCCATTTTTCTGTCAATATAGTTTTTCCATGATTTAAGAGATGATTTACTATGTAGCCAGAATCCTATACCAATCATCATTACAACTGCGAATATTCCTACAAATCCTTCCAGAATTTCACGGTTTGTTCCTGAAGATACTGCAGGAAATAAAGCCTGAAGCATAAATGCTATTATAACACTTGCTAAAATCCCGGCAGCTGCTCCTGTGTATACCCAACGCAATCCCTTTTTCTGGTTTGCGGCTTTCAGACTGCTTACAAGAGCAAGAACTATGAGCAGTGCTTCCACTCCTTCCCGTAACAGTATGAACATTGCATCAACGAAGGTATACTTTGCTTTTGTGTTAATTTGTGACAATTCGACAATCAATCCCTGCAACTGTTCCTGATACTGTTTATCTGTACCTTTTACCATAATTATAGGAGTCTGTGTTTCCACCTTTGTATATAATGCTGAGTTTCTTGTACTGACATCACCTTCAACTGTAGGCCATACCTGGATAAACTCCTTTACCTTTGATTGCCCTTTTGTCTTATCACCATTTTTAAAAGCTTCAAGAGCATCCTTTAACATATCCACTGCTTCCTTCAATGTAACTGTACCTGAAACATTATTTTCCATTTTCTTACCGTCCAGATAATCCTGTATACTTGACTTCAGGTCATTAAAAGAATTCATTGTGTTCTCATAATCAAAAGGCTCCACTTCCATTGAACTTCTAAGAAACGACATCGCAGTTTCTACTTTTCCATAATAGGAAACGCTTCTACTTCTTATAAAACTCTCATTTCTTGTCCAAACTCCGTTAAATTTCAGATATTCCTTTTTCATCTGTTCTACATTCTTAGACTGGATTGCTTTTTCCAGTACATCTAGAGCAGGATACATTCTTGACTTGAAATTTTTCTTTTCTTCCTCATCATTGACAGGATTCTGCTCCTTTTCAAAAGAAAGCAGTGCAGCAGTGACCTGCCTTAAATCATCTTCTGTCAACATGTTTTTCTCTTTATTTAAAAGTTCCTGTACTTTTTTTCCCTGTACAGAATCTGAATTTTTTACTTTTTTAAATTCTTCCTTAATTTCGGAAAAAAGTTTTTTTGCATCATCCTGTCTGTTATTCTTTACCGCTGTTGCCGCATCTGTTATTTTTATGTAAAGTCCACTGTAACTTTCCTTTGCAATAACATTATTAAAGGATAGCATAAAACAAAGAATCAGTAATATCATTATTTTATTCAAATAATTTCTGCCCAATATATTCTCCTTCCTTTATTCCTCCAAAGCATGCAAAGATTCCTGTACCAATGTGGGTAATATATTCATTAAGCTTATCATCATTTCCTAAACTGTTCTGTATTTTTATAAACTGATCAGGATGCTTCTGAAAACATATGAACAGAAGTCCTGCATCAAACTGTCCGCTTACTTCATCTATTCCGTCAGAATACGAGAAAGCACGACGACATATTTTAGTTTCAGCTTTTTTGGCAAGATAAACATGCGAATCAATTGGAAGGATAGGTTTTCCATCTGCTCCCAGTTTATTTATATCTATCGTTGCAAATTCATCTTTTTCTCCGAATGGAGCTCCACTTTCCTTGTATCTTCCAAATGTATTTTCCTGTTCCTGTAAATTAGTTCTATCCCATGTTTCAAGGTGCATCTGAATACGTCTGACTATAAGAAAAGTCCCATTTTTCAGCCAGTTGTTTTTATCATACCAGACAACATCTTTGAAATCATTATTATTTTTAGGATTTTCTGTTCCATCCTTAAATCCAAAAAGATTTCTAGGAGTCTCCTTTCCATTACCAATAGGAAGAAAACCTGACTGAGTCCATTTTAATGTGACTAATGAACGTCCTTTACGCACAAGATTTCTTACAGCGTGGAATGCTACCTGGGCATCGTCAGCACATGCCTGAATACATATATCTCCACCTTTATACTTATCCTTTATCTGATCCCTAGGAAAATGTGGTAAATCTTTAAATTCCTCCATTTTTTTATTACCTAGTTTCAATTTGTCTAAAAAGGATGGACTCACTCCAAATGTTAATGTTAAACGGTATGGATTCAATCCCATAGTTTCCCCTGTATCTATTGGAGGTAACAAATGATTTTTCAATTCTTCACCAACAAGTTCACCCTTCATAAGCTTCTCTGTATATTTTGTCCATTCCTTGAACATTTCTATAATTGCAGCCTTATCCTCTGAATGAAGATCCAGAACTGCAAAATATACATTTTTCTGTACAGGAGTAGCTATTCCCGACTGGTGTTCCCCATAAAAAGAAATCTTTTCGTCACCTACTATCTGATCTGTCTTGCTATTTAATATATTTGCAAAAACGCTTCCGGCTCCACTTGCTCCAATTGCAACTCCTGCCCCTACCATTCCTGCTTTTTTAAGAAAATCACGACGTGATATTTTTTTATCAAACCATTTCTTGTCATTTCCGTCACTCATTATTTTACCTCTTCTTCTAATTATTACATACTTTCTCTGCTTCCAGTTTTTTTTAATGCTGTATCTATTATTTTTTAGCAGCTTCTGTTATGATTCCCATTTGAGATAAAGGTTCTCCTAGTTTAGTAACTGCTTCTGCCAATGCCTTTGTATCTTCTTTTGTCAAATCTGTATACAGTTTATAATGTTTGTCATCTGTCATGTATTTATTTAGTAAGTCATTCACTGCTTTAAATTCTGCATCTAAAGTTGCTACAAGTTTTGCATCCTTTTTCTCCAGTTTAGGTCTAAATAATTCAAATATTTTCTGAGCTCCTTCGATATTTGCTCTGAAATCATATAAATCAGTATGTGAGAAAATTTCTTCTTCTCCTGTAATTTTTTGAGTTGACACTTCATTTAAGAGATCAATGGCTCCTGTAAGCATTAAATCAGGAGTTACTTCTATAGTTGTTATTTTAGCTTTTAACTCCTTGATGTCATTTACGAGTTCATCTGCATATTTTTCAGTACCCTTTGTAGTATTTTCTTCCCATAATATTTTTTCAATTCTATGGAAACCTTTCCATCCTTCTTCAGTTTTAAACTCTTCTTTAAAATCTGCCAGACGGTAATCTATCTTAATATCAGATTCTCCAAAGCTTTCAGCAATTGGTTCTGATCTCTCATATGCCATACGGATTAATGGATATGCTTTTTTAGCTTCATCCAGTTTTCCAGCTTTCAATAACTGAGCAAAATTTTCTGTGTCTTTTAAAAGCATATCAATCTGCTCTTCAACAAATTTTTTATAATCAGCTGTTTCCTTGCTTAAATCAGCCTGCCCATTATCCTGTACTTTCTGTGAAGCTGTTGTATCAGCTTTTGCATCTCCCTTAGATGTCTCACTTTTTCCACAACTTACTAGAAATAATGCTCCTACTAGTAATAAAATTGCTGTTTTTTTCATAATAAAAAATCCTCCTATATAATTTTCTCTTGCTTTTAGATTATACTTATTATTTTCTTATTTGTAAAGTAAAATTATTTGATTTTCAAATTTTTTTATTACTAACATTTAGTTTATTGCATTATGTTGCATTATATTTCTTTTAAGTCGGGTATTCTTCTGATGTTTCTCATTTTCATATCTTTTGCATAATTATATTATTTCAAATTTCCATATAGCACGTCTTTTATCTCTTCTATTTTTGATTTCCATGATTTTGTATGAATTTTTTCAAGCAGAGTTTTATCTATCTCTCTCTTTTTTCTTGTACGCTCTACCATTTTTCCTATTTTATGCACCAGTCTCTCTACAAATGCAGGTTTTTCCTGCTCTACAGCCTTGTCTGTATCATAAATCACAGGCATATCAACATATTCTATAATTTCATCAACATTCAGTTCTTCTCCCAGCAGTTCAATAAGTCCGTCTATTTTTGTAGCTACTACCCTAAGTCCACTTCCAAGTGCTTCAACAGCTATAAGTCCAAGTCCTTCAAAATATGAAGGAAGTATAAACACATCTTTTGTTCTCATTATGTCAGCCAGCTCTTTCTGCGATACTGTATTATAAACCTTAATATTTTTAGAATTTCCTATTTCTTTTTCTATTCTTTTTTTATTCTGATCATTTATATTTCCTATCAGATCTATAGTTATCCTGTTATCTATTTCCTCAAGTTTATTAAATGCCTTAATTAACTCATAAAATCCTTTAGAATCATCAAATTTTCCTGCATATAGCAATTCAACTTTTTCTTTTTCCGGATATTTTTCCAGAGGATAGAAGATTTTTTCATTATATCCAGCACCGATATCTATTATTTTTTCTTTACATATCCCAAAAACTTCTTCTATATCTTTAAACTGCATATTACTTAGTGCCAGAACATTATCGACATCTTTCAGCGAATGTACATATTTATCTTTCAGGTCCTTATTTTTCCGTGCCTGTCTAATATCAGTATTATGACATACTGCGATTACTCTTTTTTCCGGGAAAATTTCCCTTACCATTGAAGAGAGTATCCACAGATGATGAGTCAGTACCACATCCGGATTAAATTTTTCCTTTGCAAGATGCAGCTGTTTTAAAAATTCATTTTTCCATTGGACAAGCATTTCATCTGTCATATCATGATAAATTGTATTTGGATAAGGCATAATATCGCTCATTCCTACTATTGGAAAAGGAAGATTTTCACTTTCAAAAAATACTTCAAACTGTCTTTCACTGTCTAATATATTTATGTTGTAATCATCTGTAACAGCATAAATACAAGCCTGTTCTATATCCTCATACTCTTTCAGTCCTTCTATGACATTTGTGAAATAGACTCCACTTCCTGTTTTTATCGGCAACTGTGCCAGAACATGTAATACCTTCATATATTTAATCCTCCGTTCTTCTATTTCTTATTTTAAATTTCATTTATTTCTCATACATTAGACCTGTTCGATAACCTATAATTCAAAATTATAAATTGCACAAATTAATGAAAATCTCATAAAAAATTTCTTCCTTTTATTTCTGTAACGTCCAGATACTATTTTAAATTTCTTAATACATCTGTTCACATGCTCTATGTAAATTCTTCGCTTTGAAATAATTGAATTGTATTTCTTTTCCTCTTTCGTTAATTTGTGCTTCTTTGTCGACTTTTTCGGTATCAGGCTATTACTGTGTATCTTGTTGATTCCAAGATATCCTTTATCTGCAATTAAAAGTACATCCTTCAAAAAATGTAAGTTGCTTTCACATAAAAGCTTGAAATCATGCACGCTACCGTATGAAAATGAAACATTAAGGATTTTCAAGTCCTTCTCGTTCACAGCTATCTGAGCCTTTACAGTATGTTTTTTCTTTTTCCCTGAATAATATTTCCGCTGTTTTTTTTAGGACGCTCAATTTCACATTCCGTAGCATCAACCAATACCGCCTCAATGTCTACATCATTAACAAGTTCCCTTTTTTTTGGCAAAGAAAAAGCCTCGCTCTTTATCAGTATGCCTTCAGCCCATTTGATGCTCTCGCAAATGGTGCTTTTGGCAACGCCGTAATCAAAGGCGATATTTTCCATAGTTCTATACTCACGATAATATGACAGCATAATTACAAGCCTGTCAAGAACAGATAGTTTTGGCGGATGTCCGCCTCTTAAATGGTCAATTCTGTATGCTTCATTCAAAAGTTTCAGCATTTTGTCAAAGGTATTTTTTTTAATGCCAAAAATTTTCTGATAGTTTTCTTCTTTAAGTTTTTTTATTCTTTCAACATTGTTTATCATTTTCATCACCAGTATTATTATACCCTATTCTAATTTTTTATACAAGGTTATCGAACAGGTCTATTCCCATTTTTATATTCTCCTCAATAATAAATTTATTCTTGTACATCAAAATGATAATTTTTAATTTCTACTCCTCCTGTTTTTTCATTAGCTTTGATATAAGTTCTAATTTTTATGTTATTAATTTTTATATCTAACGGAACTTGTTTCTCTACATTTTGAAAAGCTCTTGTAACATCATCTTGAGTAATAACTCTTTTTACTTCTTCTGTTACTTCTTTAGTAAGTTCTTCAGTCTTATATATCTCTGAATCAAAAATAGTTTTATTTAATATTTTATTTTTATACTGAATTTTTCCTTCGTTTTTTACCACTTCTCCTGCTGAAGTTCTTGCAGGAGCTCTATATTCTAATTGATATATTCCTGGGTATTTTTCTTTAAAACTTACTATTTTATATTCTGGATTATACGGATCTTTAATATAACTATTTGTAAAAATTTTGTACATTAAACTGTTATTTTTATTAGTTCTCCTTTTATTGATTTATTTTCC